>Ga0208511_100478_pt1 | contig 13154 bp, 10 predicted proteins | sample LakWasMet39_LOW7_2_FD_183879 | JGI IMG/M metagenome (GOLD analysis project Ga0208511, IMG submission 183879) | Freshwater sediment methanotrophic microbial communities from Lake Washington under simulated oxygen tension - Sediment Metagenome... | ecosystem: Environmental > Aquatic > Freshwater >...
CTCGCACACCCCCTACGAGGCCAACCTGCTGAGGCTCGCCGGGCTCCCGTACACCCTGGAGAATGGCACCGTGCGCAACGCGTACGACATCCACCTGGTGAACAAGGAGAGCCACCGCGTCACCTTCACCATCGATCCCATCACCGGCGCGCCCTTCGCCTTCGTCATCCCCATGGCCAGGGTGACCCTCGAGCCCCTCGCCGGATCCCACGTCCCGGTCTTCGTCACCGTCCCCGAGGGCTCCCTCCACGGGGACGCACGCATCCGCATCCGGGTGCGGCCCGAGGGCGAAGGGCACCCGCGCAGCATCGAGGCCCCCTTCCTCGGGCCGAGCCGATAGGCGCTCGCTCGTCTGCTCTCCCACCGCGGGGCGCTCGTCGCTATCCTCCGCGCTGATGTCCACCCCTCTCCTCGATCGTTCTCTATCGGCTGCCGACGCCGTTCGGCTCATTCCATCGGGCGCCCGCATCTTCGTTCACGGCGCGGCCGCGACGCCCACTCCCCTGCTGGAGGCGCTCGCGGCGCGCGACGACCTCCACGGCGTGCGGCTCTACCACCTGCACACCGCGGGGCCGTTTCCGTTCACCGCGCCGAGCTTGAAGGGCCGCTTCCGCTCGGTGTCGCTCTTCGTCGGCGAGCCGCTGCGCAGGGCCGTGGCCGACGGCGACGCGGACTTCATCCCGGTGTTCCTGGCCGACATCCCTGACCTGTTCAGGTCCGGGGCGATTCCCCTCGACGTCGCGCTGGTGCAGGTCTCGGCCCCCGACATCCACGGTCTCTGCTCCCTCGGGACCTCCGTCGACACCGCCCTCGCCGCGGTGCGCTCGGCTCGCCTGGTCATCGCCGAGATCAACGACCGCATGCCTCGCACCCACGGCCCGGCCTTCGTCCCGCTCTCGCGCTTCGACGCCTTCATCACCTCCTCGCGGCCGCTCCCGGAGCATGTGCCCGCGGTGGAGTCCGACGTCGAGCGTCGCATCGGCGAGATCATCGCCGACCTCATCGAGGACGGCTCCACGCTGCAGATGGGCATCGGCGCGATCCCCGACGCCGTGCTCTCGCGCCTCGGAGGCAAGCACGACCTGGGGGTGCACACGGAGATGTTCTCCGACCGCCTGGTCCCGCTGATCGAGGGCGGCGTGGTGACCAACCGCCACAAGGCCGTGCACCCCGGTCGCACGGTCACCAGCTTCATCACGGGAACGAAGACGCTCTACGACTTCGTCGATGACAACCCGATGGTGGAGTTTCACCCCTGCGATCGCACCAACGACACGGCGCTCATCGCCAAGAACGAGCGGGTCGTGGCGATCAACTCCGCGCTCGAGGTCGACCTCTCCGGCCAGGTGTGCGCCGACTCCATCGGCCACCGCATCTTCTCGGGCATCGGCGGCCAGATGGACTTCATCCGCGGCGCAGCGCGCTCCCGCGGTGGCAAGCCCATCCTGGCGCTCCCCTCTACCGCCGCGCGCGGGACGCTCTCCCGCATCGTCCCCACGCTCAAGCCCGGCGCAGGCGTCGTGACCACCCGCGGCCACGTCCACTGGATCGTCACCGAGTACGGCGCGGTGAACCTCCACGGCCTGACCCTGCGCGAGCGCGCCGAGGCGCTGATCGGCATCTCCCATCCAGACTTCCGCGCCGAGCTGACGCGAGAGATTCTCGCCACGCGCCACTACGTGCTCGGCTGAGCGCCCTCGTCGAGTAGCGCTGCGACTCCATCAGGCTGTGCCCTCGGGACCTCCCGATCGGGCACCGCCCTGATGTCCGTGCCGCTGATTCCCCAAATGCAGAAACGCGCACCCGGCGGTCAAGCCAGGTGCGCGTCTCTTGGTGGTTGCGGGGGCAGGATTTGAACCTACGACCTTCGGGTTATGAGCCCGACGAGCTACCAGGCTGCTCCACCCCGCGTCAGGGATGGCCGCTTCTATCGCCCTCCCCTTCGACCGTCAACGGAAATGTTCACTTCGTTCCGCGACGACCTCCACGGCCTCCGTTTTTGGGCCCAGCCCCGCCGCGATCTGAGTGCGTAGAGGCGCCCTGCTTCGGCGCGCCGCGCCCCGTAGGAGCCTTGTTCTCCCGACGCGTCGTGACCGCCGGGGCCTTGGTCTCCCGCCGTGTGCCGGGCGCCGGAGCCTTCGCGCTGCGCGTGGTGCCGGACGCAGCCTCTCGGGCGCGGCTCACGCTCTCGCCCACCACGCGTCCCGCCTGTCCGCCCGGTCGCTTGACCACTCGCTTGCGCACGGGCGCAGGCGCGACCTCGGTCTCCTCCTCGACCTCCTCGGGGTAGTCGCCGTCGTGGCCCTTGGCGAAGGCGGCCGCCTCCGCAGCGCGCAGGTACTCGCGGCGCAGGAGCGTGACCTCGTCGTCGGTCAGCGTGCGCTTCTCGCCGGGACGCAGCCCCTCCGCGGTGATGCCCGCGAAGGAGATGCGAGCGAGGCGCATCACGAAGAGCCCGACGGCCTCCGCCATGCGGTGGATCTGTCGGGTGCGCCCCTCACGCAGCGTCACCTCCATCCACGTGGCGCCGTCGTTGATCGGCTCTCCTCGCTCGTCGGACACCATCGACGGCGTGTGCCTCAGCAGCTTCACGTCGGCTGGCAGCGTCTTGCGAGGCGCCTCGCCCGGGTCGCTCTCCGACGGCGCCAGCATCACGCCCTCGCGGAGCTTGTCGAGCTGAAGGTCCGTGACCACCCCGCGCACCTTGCAGACGTAGACCTTCGCGACCGCCTTGCGGGGGTGCAGCAGCGCCTGCGCCAGGGCGCCGTCGTTGGTGGCCAGCATCACCCCGGAGGTGTGGAAGTCGAGGCGCCCCACCGGGTACACGCGGGCAGGAAGGTTCTTGAGGATGTCGGCCACCGTGGGTCGACCCTCCGGGTCGCTCAGCGTCGTCATCACCCCGCGAGGCTTGTGCATCACGACGTGCACGAGCGGCTCGGAGACCAGCCGCTTGCCGTCGAGCTCGACCTTGTCGCGGCGGGGGTCGACCCGCACTCCCATCTCCGTCACCACGCGGCCGTTGACGCGAACGCGCCCGGCGGTGATCAGCTCTTCAGCGTGGCGGCGCGAGGCCACTCCGGCGCGCGCGAGCACCTTCTGAAGGCGCTCTCCTTTGGTTGTCGTCACGGGGTCACGCTCGATGCTGCCGCCGGCGTAGCCGGGGCGGGTGCTGGGGCGGGTGCGGGTGTGCTCGGAGTCGCCGTCGGCGTTCCGGGCGGCGGGGCGGGCTGCGAGGAAGGCTGCTGCGCGCTGGCCTGGGGGCGCTGCGGAGCGAGCCGGTCGATGCGGTCCCAGCGGTCGGCGCGGCCGTCGTGGTCGTAGTCCCAGCCGATGCGGACGATGTTGCCGTGGGTGTCGAAGAACTCCCAGTAGTCCGCGTGGAAGTCCGGGCTGCTGTCGGCCTGAAGCTCCCGCTCGGCGCGGAAGGCCCGGTGGTCGCGGAAGTAGAGGCGCATGTCGACCATGCCGTCGGAGTTGGTGTCGAACTCCCTCCGCACGACGTCGCCGCCCTCGAAGTAGGTGATCACGTCGATGCGACCGTCGAAGTCGCGGTCTTCCTCTTCACGCAGGGTGCGCCCCTCGTCGTTGTAGAAGCGGAACACGTCCTTGCTGCCGTCGTGGTTCAGGTCGACCTCGCGGCACACGAGCACGGAGTGCACCTCCGAGGCCTCGCCCACGGTCTGGAAGACCTTCCTCACGTCCGGCACGCCGTCGCTGTTGGTGTCGTACTCGCTCGACGAGCGGCCGGGCCGCGTGGCGTCGCAACGGCTCCGGTCTTCATGCGCGGTCGAGGTCTGCATCCCCGTCGCCCGGCGTACGACCAGCCGACGCGCGTTCGTCCCCGTCGACGAACACCCCAGCGCCACGAGCGCCCCGATGGCTGCCCACTTCTTCATCGCCTGCCGCCCTTCTGAGCGCCGCCCGCTGCCCCGCCGTCGACCGCCGAGGCCGGCTGCGGCGTCGGGGTCGTCGGGATCGCACTCACCACCGTCGAGCCGCCATCCGCCGACGGCGCTGGAGTTCCGGCGTCGTCCTCGTCCGGGGTGCCGTCGCGGTTGGCGTCCGTGGCCGAGTAGGTCACCCGGCCCGTGTCGTCGAAGCGCTCCCAGGTGTCGACGCGGCCGTCGCCGTCGGCGTCGCGGCGAAGCTCCACCACCCGCCCTCCCCGATAGTTGCGCCACGTGTCCGTGAGCCCGTCGAAGTTGGTGTCCATGACGTCGCTCGTCAGGACGCCCGCCGCGAAGGTCGCCACCACGTCGACCCGGCCATCGAAGTCGTAGTCCTCCTCGACCCTCGTCACCTGGCCGCTCCCCGGGTCGAACCATCGGTAGATGTCCACCCGGCCGTCGAAGTTCGCGTCGGTCTCCCGGCACCGGGGCTGTCCGCCGGACATCTCCGTGCGGATATCCACCTGACCGTCACCGTTCACGTCCAGGGACGAGATGTTGGTGCCCGTCACGCAGTCCTCGTGGGGCATCGGCGCGCTGCGAGGCTCCCGCTGCGCCGCCGCGCTCTCGTTAGAACGGCGCCCCGCCCCGGACGTCGCGTCGCCCGAACAACCAAGCAACACCACCGCGACTGCCGCCGCCGCCACCCGTACCCGCTCCGTCATGCACTCGCTCCGTCCACGTCGCAGACCCCATCGGCCGCGCTCATCGCGGACGCCTTACTGTAAAGACCCCCGTGCACCCAGGGCAAGCGCGCCTGCCATTCCCCTCGAAGTCTTGCAAGACTCTCCTGCCAGAGACCTCTTACAGAGGCAAAGCCTGGAAAATACGCACATGACTTGCGACGATGGAAGATCGCGTTGACGGTGCACCTACCCGCATCGTAGGGTACAGGCATTGGTAACCCGTTCCCTGGGTGGTGGAGATGTTCATCGTGGACGAAAAGCTCGGAAGCGCCGCGATCGCAAACCTCACCCTCAACAAGGATGACGGTTCACCACAGCAACCGATCGCTGCGGGACGAAGGGCCATGCCGCGCAAGAAGGTCTCGACGACGATCTACATCGAGCCCGAGCAGCTCGAGCTGCTGAAGCTCCTCAACGAGCGCACCAAGGTGCCCATGGCGGAGTTCATCCGCGAGGGCATCGACATGGTGTTGCAGAAGCATCGCGAGAAGCTCCCCGGCCAGCTCCCGCTCGTCGACAACGGGCCGTCTCGTCGCCCGACCTGATTCAGTCGGTCACTCACCCTCCGCGGAAATCTGCTAGGACGCCGGTCGGCTGAATATGTCGACTGAACCGCAGTACATCCGCAATTTCTCCATCATCGCGCACATCGACCACGGCAAGAGCACGCTGGCCGATCGCATCCTCGACTTCACCGGGGCCCTCTCGGCGCGTGAGCGCGTCGAGCAGTTTCTCGACAAGATGGACATCGAGCGAGAGCGCGGGATCACCATCAAAGCGCAGCACGTCCGCCTGCATTACACGGCCGACGACGGGCAACTCTACCAGCTCAACCTCATCGACACCCCCGGACACGTCGACTTCACCTACGAGGTCTCGCGCTCGCTCTCCGCGTGCGAGGGCGCCCTGCTGGTGGTCGACTGCACCCAAGGGGTCGAGGCCCAGACCCTCGCCAACGTCTACCTGGCCGTCGAGGCCAACCTCAACGTCATCCCCGTGCTCAACAAGGTCGACCTCCCGAGCGCCGACCCCGACCGCACCCGGCAGGAGATCGAGGACGTCGTGGGCATCGACGCCACCGAGGCCGTGCTCGCCTCGGGCAAGACCGGCATCGGCATCAAGGACATCCTCGAGTCGATCGTGAAGAAGGTGCGCCCGCCGGTGGGCGACCCCAAGGCCCCCCTGCGCGCCCTCCTCTTCGACAGCTGGTACGACAGCTATCGCGGCGCCGTCGTGGTGGTGCGGGTGATGGAGGGCACCCTCCGCAAGGGCGACAAGGTCTACCTGATGGCCACCCAGCGGGAGTACGAGGTCACCGAGATCGGTGTCTTCACCCCGCACCCGGTCGCCCTCAGCGAGCTCGGTCCGGGCGAGGTGGGCTTCCTCGCGGCCAACATCCGCTCGGTGCACGACACCAAGGTCGGCGACACCATCACCCACGCCAAGAAGCGCGCGACCGAGGCCCTCCCCGGCTACAAGGAGGTCAAGCCCATGGTGTTCGCGGGCATCTTCCCGACGGACAGCGTGGACTACACCGCCCTGCGCGACGCGCTCGAGAAGCTCCGGCTCAACGACGCCTCGTTTCGCTTCGACCCCGACACCTCCGACGCCCTCGGCTTCGGCTTCCGCTGCGGCTTCCTGGGGCTGCTCCACATGGAGATCATCCAGGAGCGCCTGGAGCGCGAGTACAACCTCGACCTCATCACCACGGCCCCCAGCGTGGTGTACCGGGTGCGGCTCCGTAATGGCGCCACCATGGAGGTCGAGAACCCCTCGCGGCTCCCCGACCCGGGGCGCATCCTCGCCATCGACGAGCCCTTCCTCAAGGTCACGCTCCACACCCCGGCCTCCAGCGTCGGCACCATCATGCAGCTCTGCCAGGACCGTCGAGGCACCCAGATCGGGATGACCTACAACGGGCCCGAGCGCGTGATCCTCACCTACGAGATGCCCCTCAACGAGGTGCTCTTCGACTTCTTCGACAAGCTCAAGAGCGCCTCCAAGGGCTACGCCTCGATGGACTACGAGCTCATCGGCTACCGCGAGGGCGACCTCGTGCGCGTCGACATGCTGGTCAACGGCGAGCCCGTCGACGCGCTGAGCGTGATCCTCAACAAGGAGAAGTCACACAAGCGCGGTCGCGACCTCGCCGCCAAGCTGAAGGAGGTGATCCAGCGGCAGCAGTACGAGGTCGCCATCCAGGCGGCCATCGGCGGCAAGATCATCGCCCGGGAGACCATCGGCGCCATCCGGAAGAACGTCACCGCCAAGTGCTACGGCGGCGACATCTCGCGCAAGCGCAAGCTGCTCGAGAAGCAGAAGGAGGGCAAGAAGCGCATGAAGTCCGTCGGTTCGGTGGACATCCCGCAGGAGGCCTTTCTGGCCATCCTCAAGATCGAGTGATAGGCCGCCCGGTCATTCCCCGCGCGAGGTGTCGATGAGCTCCCCCACAGTGCAGGATCGGGTCTGGTACGCGGCCTGGTATTTCGTGATCCCCGCCGCGCTGGCTGTCGCGCTGGTGCAGTCCCTCGCGCTCCTTCACGTGATCGACGACGCGGCGCCGTGGCAGTACCTCCTGGCCTTCGCGGTGCTCGAGGTGGTGGTGCTCGGCATCCGCGACCGGGTCATGGGCGCCCGAGGCCTCGGGGTGATGGACCTCCGAACCATCACCTCCGAGGCCCGCGAACTCCAGAAGGAGCTCGAGCGACTCTCGAAGAAGGCCAAGGTGCAAGGGCCCGCCAAGGCCGCGCTCACGGACGCCAGCGCCGCCATCGACGACGCCCTCGCCGCCAGGGACGCTCCGGCCGCCGCCAAGGCCGTGCGCGCTCTCGACGTCGCCATGGAGCAGCACCTCTCCAGCGTGCGCAAGGGCACCACCCGGGAGTACGTCGAGGCCATCGGCGTGGCCGTGCTCGTCGCCCTCGGGGTGCGCGCCTTCGTGGTGGAGGCGTTCAAGATCCCGTCGCCGTCGATGTATCCGACGCTCAACGTCGGGGACAACATCTTCGTCAACAAGTTCATCTACGGCCCGCTCGTCCCCTACTCGCAGCGGAGGCTCTTCCAGGGGGCCACCGTGGCGCGCGGCGAGGTGGTGGTCTTCGTCTACCCGCAGGACCCGGCCAAGGACTTCATCAAGCGGGTGATGGGCCTCCCCGGTGATCGCATCTGGGTGCGCGAAGACGGCTCCGTCGAGGTCAACGGTCAGCCGCTCTCCCGCTGCGAGGTGGGGCCGTGGCGCGGCGACGACGGCGAAGGGGTGACGCACGGGGAGGTTCCGCCGCGGAGGCTCTTCCGCGAGACCCACGGGCAGTACAGCTACCTCACGCTGCTCTCTCGCGACCCGGCCGAGCGCGAGTCCAACATGGCGGAGTTCTGCGTGCGAGCGCCCTGCACCGTGCCCCCGGGGCAGGTCTTCGTGATGGGCGACAACCGCGACAACAGCTACGACTCCCGCTACTGGGGCTTCGTCCCGATGCGCAACATCAAGGGCCGGGCGATGCACATCTGGTGGTCCAACCTCCCGGGCGCAGGCTTCGGCTTGCGGTGGGAGCGCTTCGGCCAGAGCATCCTCGGCGAGCCCACGGTGCCCCCGGAGCTCACCAGCGGAATGCGCGCCTGCCAGCGCCGCGGCAACTGATCCATCGTCCCTCGACCCATCGGGAGGAGGCCTTCCCATGCGCCCATCGTTCGCCCAGTGGCTCCTGTGCCTGGGGCTCGCCGCCTCGTGCAAGCCCGCCGACCCGTGGGCGCCCTGTCGCGAGTCGTCGGTGGACTTCTCCAGCACCCTCCCGCGGTGCACCACCCCGGGCTGCCTCGCCTGCGCCTCGCAGCTCGACGAGACCTGGCGCGCCCGGCGAGAGCCCAGGCCCCGCGCGGAGTTTCGCCTGAACTTCATGCGCGCCTCGGCCGATGCGCGCGACCGCTTCATCGAGAAGTCCCGCCCGGAGGGTCCCTTCGCCTACGAGCACTGCACCGCAGGGACCGTCCGCGGCGCCACCTGCTCCATGTACTCGCCGACCTGCGTGGAGGTCTTCGCGAGGGCGCTCCGCTCGGGCCAGACGCCGGTCGCGCAGCGCACCCAGATGAACCTCGCCGTCGACCGCTCGTGCGAGGGCCCGAGGAGCGCGCTGCTCGAGCGCCTCAAGACCTGCGCGCCGGACCTCGGCCCGGGGGCGTGCTCCACCGACGCCTGCCGCGACTGCACCGTCGGGCACATCGCCGCGCTCTCGCTCCTCGCGCCCACCGCCGATCAACCCGATCGCGCGGAGGCCTTCCAGCGCTTCATCCGAGAGACGCCCGAGGCCGTCGCTCGCGCCGCCGCGGAGGCCTTCGGCTCGCCCGACGCCCCGGTCGACCTCGACCCCGTGGTCGTGCGGCGAGGGCTGCGCGCGTACTGCGTCGACCTGCTCGGACACAGCGCGGCGCCGCTGCCCTTCGCCTGCCACGCGCAGGTCGCGATGCTGCTCACGCACCCGGAGTACACCCGCGAGTTCGCCCAGACCTGGGAGGCCATGCGACGCGCTCCCTACCCCACCTTCCAGCCCGTCTTCGATCGGGTGCTGGGGGCGGTCGCCCGAGAGGATCACCCGGGAATCATGGTGCTCCAGCAGATCGATCGGCTGCCGCCCGCCGCGGTGGTCGATGGCTACCGACGCGCGCTGAGCCTGCCGGGCATCACGCCCGCCGCCGCGGCCGCGATGCGAGAGCGCCTCGATCGCATTGGCAACGTGCCCGCAGCTCCGAGCACCGGGACGGCGCCGCCGCCACCTCCGAGCGAGCCATCCGGAGGCGGCGGAGCGGCGGTCTGAGCGTCGAGGGCGACTGGCACGGTGGCTGCTCAAGGCCATCGCGAGGTCCCCTCCATGAACACTCCTTCTCTCGCTGCTTCCCTCGCCCTCATCGCCTCCCTCACCGGCTGCGGAACCCTCTTCTCCGCCCGCGCTTCGGTGTCCCCTCAGGGCGCCTCGGCGAGGGTCGGCGTCGACGGCCGCGTGGTCGCCGCGGCGGGAGCGGTCGCCGGAATCGCCTCGGCCCTCGCCTCCAGTGGGTCCATCGATTCACAGGCGGGGGTGACCGCCGGGGTTCACGCTCCGTCGCCCTCGGCGACCGTGAACACCTCGGGGGGCGGCGAGCTCGCCACCAGCACCACCAGCAGCACCACCAGCAGCACTACCAGCACCACCAGCACCACTTCCTCCACGACCACCAGCAGCGCCACCACCGGCACCACGGCCCGGGCCTCGGGTAGCGCCAGCGCGAGCATCCAGATGGGGCGCGTGGGATCGGTGACCATCGAGCGCATGACCACCGTCGGCGAGGACGACAACGTCATCGCGGGAGGGTCCATCACCCTCGACGGAGCGCCGATGGTGGAGGGCGGACTCGTCATCGTCGATGGGGCCATCGAGCTCGTCGGAGTGCCGGGCGCCACCCCCCGCAGGACCACCACCACCGGCCGCACCGTCGTCGCGGCGCGAGGGCGGACGGGCGTTCGGGTGCGTGCCCAGGGCGAAGGATCAGCCCGCTGGAGCGTCGGCGGCGGCGTGGTCGTGGTGGCCGATCGGGCGGGGCATCGCTGGCGGCTGCGCATCCAGGGCGGCGACCTCGCGGTGCGCACCGAGGGGGCCAACCCCGAGGGGCTGGCGGTGTGGGTTCCGACCGACGGGGCGCTGCGGGTCGAGGTGACCGCCATGGGCGACGCGCGCCTCGCGCTGGAGGGCGACGCCCCCTCGGTGGCGGTCTCCACCGGCGGCAACGTGGTGCTCTCCACCCAGACCATGGGCGCGCTCGATGAGCTGCTCCGCGTGGCGCCCGCCGGGAGCGACGACGCCCTCCGCATGGCCGCCGCGGTGCAGGTCGCCCTCCGCGAGGCCGAGCGGTCCGAGCCGGCGTTCTACAATGTTCCGATTCGCGGGCGCTCGATCGTGCTGGTGGTGGACGTCTCGTACTCCATGCGAGAGCCCGACCCCCGCGCGGTGGACCTCTCCATCGCCCCGGGGCTCACCCCCACCAAGCTCGACGTGGCCCGCGCCGAGCTGGTGAAGGTGCTCGGCTCGCTCCCCGCCGACGTCGCGGTCAACGTCGTGGCCTTCAGCTCCAACGTCACCACCCTCTGGCAGAACCCCAGGATCATGGACCGCGACGGGCTCTCCGAGGCCATCCGCTGGATCGGCGCGCTCCAGCCCCGCGACGAGACCGAGCCCGTCGCCGCCCTGGAGGCCGCCGCCGCCATGCAGCCCGAGCAGATCGTGCTCCTCTCCGACGGCCGCCCCACGGACCGCGAGACCATCGCCCGCGCCCTCCTGGGCCTCGCCGATGGGGTCTCGTCCCGGATGCGCCTCGACGTCGTCGGCATCGGCCCCGACCAGGACCGCACCTTCCTCGCCGCCCTCGCCGCCCGCGGACGCGGCGAGCTACGGCTGCGCTGATCCGTCGCGCCAGGCCGGGCGCAGCCGCCCCCCGATCGTCGCCAGGAAGCCCCCCTCCACCGCCGCCAGAGACTCCACCACCGGGTCGACCACCGCGGCCCAGCGCCCCCGCAGCTCGGGCAGCGCGGCCTCCAGCTCGGCCCCCCTCGCCCGCAGCGTCACCGGCGCGTCGGTCATCACCCCCGCGCGCACCAGCATCGCCCTCCTCGCGGGCTCGATGAAGTTGCGGTCGACCTGCGCCAGCGACTCCTCGAGGCCCGCCAGCACCTGGCCCGCGTGGCTCTCGAAGGCCGCCTGACGCCGCACCGACAGAGAGCGCAGCGCCTCCTCGTGCGCCGCTCCGGACTGCCGCAGCGCCACCGCCAGGCCCGACTCGGTGCGCGCCCGCTCGGCCGCCAGCTGCTTCAGCTGCACCGCGGCGCGGTCGGCGTCCTCCTTCACCCGGCGCGACTCGGTGGTCATCCGCTCGACGCGGGCGCGCAGCTCGTTGCGGGCGGCCACCGCGGCCGCCAGGAGCTCCTCCGCCTGGGTCGTGTGAAGGCGACGCGCCGGAACCGACGCGCCGAGCTCCTTCTCGACGTCGAGGAGTTCCTTGAGGCTCTGGGCCTCGCGGCGGCGGCCCTCTTCGAGCTGCTGGGTGAGCGTGGTGATGGTCGCCTGCTCGGCGCTCGCGCGGGCCCGCAGCCGGGCCACCTCGGCGTTCATCTCCACGATGCGCTGCTGCCGCTGCTGCAGCTCCCCGCGCAGGTCGTTGACCTCGTCTTCGAGCTCCAGGTGCTTCTTGCGCCAGTCGTCCTTGCCGAAGAGCGCCGGCTCGTCGCTGCGGTGCTTCGTCAGCGCCGCGTCCTTCACCTGTACCGCCTGCGCCCACTCCGTCGCGTCCGCCTGGACGGCCGCGATCTGCGAGAGCACCCGCTCGCCCTCGGCCTGCACCGCGGCCATCGCCTGCGTGTGCGCCTGCCCCTCGGCCTGGATCGCCGACAGCGCCGCGCGCGCGAGGTCGACCGAGTCGTGGCGGGTGCACCAGCGCAGCACCAGCTTGGCGGTCTCCACCTCGGTGAGCAGCTCGACCTCGCGCTGCACCATCGCCGCGACCTCGCCGTCGACCCGGCGGAGCTGCACCCCGAGCTCGTCCTGGGCGCGCAGGAGCGCGGCCTCCTGCTGGGCCTGGGACTCCAGCGCCTGCCGTAGCTGCTGCACCGCGAGGCTCTCCGGCACCGGCGAGGTGATGAGGTCGTCGGGGAGGTGCGCGGCGAAGGGCAGCGCGTCGGGCCACGACGGCGGCACCTCGCAGCGGGCCACCTTGGAGAGCGCCGCGATGGCGTCTCGCAGCACCGGGAGCGCCTTGCCGTAGAGCCCGCCCACGCGGGCGACGTACTCCTGGTAGAGGGCGTCGGCGGTGTCGAGGCGCGAGAGGTCAGGGCGGCGCGTGGCGCGGACGGCTTCGAGCAGGCGCTTGCAGAGGTCGCGTAGCTGCGCGGCCTCGGGCTCGAACTGGCGCAGCAGCTCGGCCTCCTGGGCGCGGCTGTTCTCGAGCTCGGTGCGCTCCATCGACTCGGCGGCGGCGCTGACGCGGGCGGGCGCTGCGGCGAGCTGTTCGAGGCGGGTGAGCTGGCGGGTGAGCTCGGCGCGGGCGGCGGTCACCCGGCCGGCGAGGGCGCGGAGGTTGGCGTCGTCGTCGCCCTGAAACGCGAAGCGGCCGGGGACCTCGTAGACGTCCGTGATGCCCTGGAGGGCGTCCGGGTCGCGCGGGCGCCAGAGGCCGTCGGCGCTGGGGATCGACGACGCGGCCGAGGCCTCGGTGGCGAGGTGCGCAGCGAGGTCGGCGAAGGGCGCGAGCCCGTCGGAGAGCACGCGCTCTCCGAGGCCGAGCACCGTGAGCGCGGACTCGAACTCCGCGAGGGCCGAGAGGTAGGCGCGGACGGCGGCTTCCCGAGCTGGGCTGGTGGACATCGGCGGGGGTTATACCAGCGGGGCGAGCGGGAGACCTCAGCCCGTCGGGGCGACGGGCTTCTCGGCGGGCTTCTTCGTGCGCTTCTTCGCCACGTAGCGCGCCTGGAGCCGCGGGACGTGCGCCCCGAGGTCGCGGCCCC
>Ga0208511_100484_pt1 | contig 12973 bp, 11 predicted proteins | sample LakWasMet39_LOW7_2_FD_183879 | JGI IMG/M metagenome (GOLD analysis project Ga0208511, IMG submission 183879) | Freshwater sediment methanotrophic microbial communities from Lake Washington under simulated oxygen tension - Sediment Metagenome... | ecosystem: Environmental > Aquatic > Freshwater >...
CGCTGTGGGCCACCTGGCTGGCGGTGGTTCAGGCGCGTGTCATCGGCATCAATTTTCTGCTCTCCGTGCTGGCCCTGGTCTGGATGGCTGACATCGCCGCCTATTTTGCCGGCAAGGCGTTTGGCGGCCGCTTCAGCCGCGGCAAACTGGCGCCTTCCATCAGCCCGGGCAAAAGCTGGGAGGGCGTCTGGGGTGGCATGGCCGGCGTGGTGCTGTTGGCGTTGGGCTGGCGCTGGGCGGATCAAGCCTGGCAGGTAGCCGATCCGAGCCTTTATAGCCGTCTAGGTACCCATGGCGTCTGGTTTCTGCTGTTGGCAGTGCTGTTCTTGGCTACCATGAGCGTGGTGGGCGATCTGGTGGAGTCGCTGATCAAACGCAGCGCCGGCGTCAAAGACAGCAGCGGCCTGCTGCCCGGTCATGGCGGGGTACTCGACCGCGTCGATGCCCTGCTGCCGACGTTGCCACTGGCCATGATGCTGATCTCTTTCCCGACGACATGAAACAACGCCTGGCGATTCTGGGCTCGACCGGCTCTATCGGCACCAATACGCTGGACGTGGTGGCGCGTCATCCGGAGCGTTTCGAAATCTTTGCACTGACCGCCGCCACGCAGGTCGACCTGATGTTGCAGCAGTGCCGGCAGTTCAAGCCGCGTTTTGCCGTCATGGCCAGCGCGCCGCATGGCGAACAGCTGGCGGCACAGTTGGCGGCGCAGGGCTCGACCACACGCGTGCTGCATGGCGAAGCGGCGATTGCCGAGGTGGCGGCCCATGACGAGGTCGATGCCGTGATGGCGGCCATCGTGGGGGCTGCCGGCCTGTCACCCTGTCTGGCGGCCGCACGTGCCGGCAAGCGCCTGCTGCTGGCCAACAAGGAAGCCCTGGTGGTCGGCGGCGAGGTCTTCATGCGCGCGGTGCGCGAGGGCGGTGCCACGCTGCTGCCGATCGACAGCGAGCATTCGGCCATCTTCCAGTCGCTGCCGGAGGACCCGGCAACCTGGGCGCGCCGCGTCGACAAGATCATTCTGACCGCGTCCGGCGGGCCGTTCCGTACCCGCGACCCGAAAACCCTGCGCGAGGTCACGCCGGAGCAGGCCTGTGCCCACCCGAACTGGGTGATGGGGCGCAAGATTTCGGTCGATTCGGCCACCATGATGAACAAGGCGCTGGAAGTGATCGAGGCGCGCTACCTGTTCGGTCTGGCGCCGGCGCAGTTGGAGGTGGTAATCCATCCGCAAAGCGTGATCCATTCCATGGTGCAGTACCAGGACCACTCGGTGGTGGCCCAGTTGGGCACGCCCGACATGCGGGTGCCGATCGCCTACGGCCTGTCCTGGCCCGAGCGCATGAGCTCGGGCGCGACGGCACTGGATTTCAGTGCGCTGGCCGACATGAGCTTTGAGTCCTTGCAGACACATGGTCATGCGGAACGCTTCCCCGGCATCCGGCTGGCCTGGGAGGCGCTGAACGGGCCGCTCGGTACCACGGCGGTGCTCAATGCAGCCAACGAATTGGCGGTAGCGGCCTTCCTGGCACGGCGCATCCGTTTCGACCAGATCCATGCCGTCAATGTTGAAACGCTGGCGGCGGTGACGACAACGGCGCCACAGTCGCTGGCCGACTTGCTGGCGCTCGATGCCGAGTCGCGCGCCGTGGCGGACCGGGCCGTTGCGCGCTTGGGTGCTTGAGAGAGCTCGCACGGCATGCTGACCCTGGTGGCTTTTGTCCTGGCGCTCGGCCTGCTGATCGCCGTTCATGAGTACGGTCACTACCGCATGGCCGTGGCCTGCGGCGTCAAGGTGCTGCGTTTCTCCGTCGGTTTCGGCCGGACCTTGCTGCGCTGGCAGCCGCGTGGTTCGGCTACCGAGTTTGTTGTCTGCGCCTTTCCGCTGGGGGGCTACGTCCGCATGCTCGACGAGCGCGAAGCGCCGGTCGCGGTTCAGGAACGGCATCTGGCTTTCAACACCCAGCCTTTGCGGGCGCGGGCGCTGATCGTGGCGGCCGGGCCGGTGGCCAACCTGTTGCTGGCGGTTCTGCTGTACGCACTGGTCAACTGGAGCGGCGTGCAACTGCCGGCAGCGGTCCTGGGCAGCCCGGTGGTCGGCTCGGTGGCCGAGCGTGCCGGCGTTCAGGCGGGTGACCGCGTGGTGCGTGCCGCTTTCGATGCGGATGAGTTGCAGGCGGTAAATTCCTTTGAAGATGTGCGCTGGTGGCTGACGCGCGGCGCGCTGGAGACCCATGATGTCCGGCTGGCCTTGGCAAGCAGCACAGGGAGCGAGCGGGAGCTGGTGCTGCCGCTGGCCCAGATGGGGGCGCAGGAGGCCGACGCCGATCTGTTCCGCCGCATCGGTATCGTGGCACCGTTTAGCCGCCCGGTGATCGGCGAGGTCATGGCGGGTGGCGCGGCCGAACGCGATGGCCTGCGCCAGGGTGACACCGTGTTGCGCATGGGTGCCCAGGCGGTCCAGGATGGTGCGCAGTTGCGCGACCTGATCCGTGCCTCGGTGCAGGGCGGGGAGGCCATGGCCGCAGCCTGGCGAGTTCTGCGTGAAGGACAGGATCTGGAATTGCGGGTCCGGCCCGAGGTGCGGCAGGAGGGGGACCTGCAGGTTGGCCGGATTGGCGCTTTTGTCGGGTCGGCGCCGGAATTCGTCACTGTGCGCCATGGTCCGCTGGACGGCCTGTGGCAAGGCGCGGTCCGAACCTGGGAGGTGTCGGCGCTGACTCTGCGCATGATGGGCCGGATGCTGATCGGCGAGGCCTCGCTGAAGAACCTGAGCGGTCCCCTCACCATTGCGGACTACGCCGGCCGCTCGGCCAGCCTGGGCTTGACCCAGTACCTGACTTTCCTGGCGCTGATCAGCGTCAGTCTGGGCGTGCTGAATCTTCTGCCGTTGCCGGTCCTCGATGGAGGGCACCTGATGTATTATCTTTGGGAGGGGTTGACGGGCAAAAATATCTCTGACCTGTGGCTGGACCGGCTGCAGCGCGGTGGTGTTGCGATCCTGGCCGCCATGATGACGATCGCACTGTTCAACGACCTGGCCCGCTTATGGGGCTGACAGCCCCGGTGCAAACGGCTGAGAACCGGACTATTTCAAGATAACAAAATGCAAATCAAGCGCTTTTGCCTGCGTACGAGCTTCGCTCTGGCGGCCCTGTTCTTCGTGATCCATGCTGCGTGGGCGGCTGAGCCGTTCAAGGTGCGTGATATTCGCATCGAAGGCTTGCAGCGCATCGAGCCCGGAACGGTCTTTGCGTCGCTGCCGGTGCAGATCGGGGATAGCTACAGTGACGACAAAGGTGCGGCAGCGATCCGTGCCCTGTTTGGCCTGGGTTTGTTCAAGGACGTCCGACTGGAGGTCAGCGGCGACGTGCTGGTGGTGATTGTCGAGGAGCGCCCCTCGGTGGCGGAGGTCGAATTCATCGGCACCAAGGAGTTTGACAAGGACGTGCTCAAGAAGGCGATGCGTGATGTCGGTCTGGCCGACGGACGGCCGTTCGACAAGGCCTTGCTCGACCGTGCCGAGCAGGAGCTCAAGCGCCAGTACATCAACCGCAGCCTGTATGCCGCCGAGGTCGTAACCACGGTGACGCCGATCGAACGCAACCGGGTGAACCTGACCTTTTCGGTGATCGAAGGCGAGCCGGCCAAAATCAGCGAGATCCGGATTGTCGGCAACAAGGCTTTTTCCGAATCGACCTTGCGCGACCAGTTGGATCTCAATACGGGCAGCTGGATGAGTTGGTACACCAAGTCTGACCGCTACTCGCGCACCAAACTCAATGCCGACATTGAGACACTGCGCTCCTATTACCTGACGCGTGGTTATTTGGAGTTTCGTGTTGATTCTACGCAGGTGGCCATTTCGCCCAACAAGCAGGATATTTCCATCACGCTCAATGTGAGCGAAGGTGAGCGTTTCGTGGTGTCTGGTGTCAAGCTGGAAGGCAATTACCTGGGGCGTGAGGAGGAGTTCAAGGTACTGGTGTCGATCCGCCCTGGGCAGGCCTACAACGTCGATCAAGTTGCAGAGACCACCAAGGCGTTCACGGATTATTTCGGCAAGTTTGGTTTTGCCTTTGCGCGCGTGCAGTCACGTCCTGACGTTGATCGCAGTAACAACCAGGTGATGCTGGTACTGCAGGCCGATCCCTCACGTCGCGCCTATGTGCGTCGCATCAATGTGGCGGGTAATAACCGTACCCGTGATGAAGTGCTGCGACGCGAACTTCGCCAGTTCGAGGCATCCTGGTACGACAGCGAGAGAATCAAGGTGTCGCGGAACAGGATTGATCGATTGGGGTATTTCACCAACGTGAGTCTGGAGTCAAGTGAGGTGCCAGGGTCTGCCGATCAGGTTGATTTGACACTCAAGGTAGAGGAAAAACCGACCGGCAGCCTGACCCTTGGTGCTGGCTTTTCCAGCAATGACGGTTTGGGGCTGATGTTCGGCATCAATCAGCAAAATGCCTTCGGTTCCGGAAATTCGCTGGGCATGCAGATCAACACCAGCCGGATCAACCGTATCCTTGTGTTCAGTACCACCGATCCTTATTACACCAAGGATGGCGTCTCGCGCACCATTGATCTCTATCACCGCGTAGCCAGACCTTACCTTGACGAGGGTTCCTATTCGCTGGAGACCACGGGTACCAGTCTGCGGTTCGGCATTCCCATGACCGAACGGGACACCCTCTACTTGGGGGCAGGGGTGGAGCGCACTAACATCGTGACAGGGACATATCTGCCGAAGGCTTACCAAGACTATGCCGACAAGTTCGGCTATGGGAGCACCGGGGTGCCGCTGACGGCCGGCTGGGCACGAGACGATCGCGACAGCGCCTTGGTTCCGACCAGCGGCAACTACCAGCGTGCCTCGGCTGAGTGGAGTGTGGGGGGGGAGGTGCGTTATATCCGCGGCACCTACCAGTACCAGCAGTACATTCCGTTGAGTAAGCAGTACACATTTGCTTTTAACGGCGACTTGGCATTGGGGCAGGCGATGGAAGGCAAGGACTATCCGCTGTTCAAGAACTACTATGGTGGTGGCCTGGGTTCGGTGCGAGGCTTTGAGGCTGGTAGCTTGGGGCCGCGCGATGCATCCACCGGGCTGGTACTGGGGGGCTCCAAAAGGGTCAATCTGAATTTCGAGTTCCAGGCACCATTCCCGGGCGCCGGTAACGATCGCACCTTGCGCATGTACGGTTTTGTCGACATGGGTAATGTGTATGGAACTGATGAGGCTCTTCAGATCGACCAGTTCCGCTCCTCCGCCGGTGTAGGCATCAGTTGGATTTCGCCCATGGGACCCCTGCGCCTGGCGTTTGCAACGCCCCTGCGCAAGTTCGATAACGATAGAATTCAGAATCTGCAATTTCAAATTGGAACCACTTTCTAATGAAATATTTTTCTCGCCAAGTCAGCTTGGGCTTGCTGCTGGGGCTGTTGTCCCTGGTCGTTCCTGCGCAGGCGCAGGAGTTTCGTCTGGGCTATGTGAATCTGGACCGCATCATCCGCGAGGCCGTGCCAGCCAAGACGGCCCAAGCCAAGCTGGAGCAGGAATTCTCGCGACGTGAAAAAGAGTTGCAGGAGCTGGGTGCCAGCATCAAGAGCGCAGCCGAGAAGCTGGAGCGCGAAGCACCGACCTTGTCCGAAACCCAGCGCGCTTCCCGTCAGAAGCAACTGGTCGAGCAGGACCGCGATTTCCAGCGCAAGCGCCGCGAATTCCAGGAAGACCTCAATGCCCGCCGCAATGAAGAGTTGCAGCAGGTGTTCGAGCGCGCGAACCGCGTGGTCAGGCAGTTGGCCGATGCCGAGAAATACGACCTGATCCTGCAAGAAGCGGTTTACGTCAATCCCAAGCACGACATCACCGACAAGGTGATCAAGGCCCTGAACGCGGCCAAATAAGCTATTGCGGGTACATCGCGTGTGGCATTGCGACTAGGCGCCATTGTTGATGCACTCGGAGGGGAACTGCATGGTGACCCCGAGCTGCAGATTGCGGACCTGGCGCCGCTTGAGTCGGCTACACCACAGAGTTTGAGTTTTCTCAGTCATCCCAAATATCAGCAGCAACTCGCGGCATCCAACGCTGCCTGCGTGATCGTCAGCCCGCAGATGCAGGCCCAGGCTGTGGCGCGTGGTGGCTGCATTGTGGTGGAGCAGCCTTATCTGTATTTCGCCCGTGTGACGCAGCTTTGGCGCCGTGCGCATCGGCCGGGTGCGGGGCCGGGTGTCCATCCCAGCGCCATCGTCGACGCCGCAGCCCATGTCGACCCCCTGGCGCGTATCGGTCCGCTGTGCGTGGTCGAGCGTGGTGCACGCATTGGTGCGCACACCGTCCTTGCTTCCCGCGTGACCGTCGGTGAGGACTGCGTGGTGGGCGAGCGTTGCATTCTGCACCCCGGGGTGGTCATCGGGGCCGATGGTTTCGGCTTTGCGCCGAACGGACCGGCCTGGGAAAAGATCGAGCAGCTCGGTGCCGTGCGTATCGGCAACGCTGTCGAGATCGGCGCCAACACCTGCATTGACCGCGGTGCGCTACAGGACACGGTGATCGAGGATGGTGTCAAGCTCGACAACCTGATCCAGATCGGACACAACGTACGCGTCGGGCGCAACACCGCCATGGCCGGTTGCGTCGGCGTGGCTGGCAGCGCCACGATCGGCGAAGGCTGCACCATTGGTGGCGGGGCAGTGGTGCTGGGGCACCTGACCCTGGCCGACGGCGTGCATGTCTCGGCCGCTTCGGTGGTGACGCGCTCCATTCTCAAGCCGGGCCATTACACCGGCATGTTCCCCATCGACGACAATGCGTCCTGGGAAAAAAATGCCGCCACCCTGAAACAGCTGCACGCCTTGCGCGAGCGCGTCAGGGGGCTGGAGCAACAGATCAAAGAAACGAAAAAATCATGATGGATATTCACCAGATTCTCAAGAAACTGCCGCACCGCTATCCCTTCCTGCTGGTCGACCGTGTGCTGGAGGTCGAGAAGGGCAAGCGCATCAAGGCGCTCAAGAACGTCACGATCAATGAGCAGTTTTTCAACGGCCACTTCCCGCACCGGCCGGTCATGCCGGGCGTGCTGATGCTCGAAGCCCTGGCCCAGGCCGCTGCGCTGCTGTCCTTCGAGACGCTGGACAGCGTGCCCGACGACAACACCGTGTACTACTTTGCCGGAATCGACGGCGCGCGTTTCAAGCGTCCGGTGGAGCCGGGCGATCAGTTGATCCTGGATGTCGAGCTCGAACGCATGAAGGCCGGCATCTTCAAGTTCAAGGCCAAGGCCTTGGTGGGCGAGGAGCTGGCGGTGGAGGCGGATCTCATGTGCACCATGCGGAAAATTGCCTGAACGGGGCGACTGCGTGACACTCATCCATTCCACGGCCATTGTCGACAAGCAGGCCGAGCTCGACAGTTCGGTCAGCGTTGGCCCCTACAGCATCATCGGGCCGCACGTGAAGATTGGTGCGGGCACCACGGTGGCCAGCCACGTGGTGATCGAAGGCCACACGACCATCGGCCGCGACAACCGGATCTTCCAGTTCACCTCGCTGGGGTCGATCAACCAGGACAAGAAATACCAGGGCGAGCCTTGCGAGCTGGTGATCGGCGACCGCAACACCATCCGCGAATACAGCACCTACCACATCGGCACCGTGCAAGGTGGCGGCATCACCCGTCTGGGCGATGACAACTGGATGATGGCCTACACCCACCTCGCGCACGATTGCCAGGTGGGCAACCACACCATTTTCGCCAACAACGCGCAGATCGCCGGCCACGTGGAGGTGGGCGACTGGGTGATCCTGGGTGCCTACACCTGTGTGCACCAGTTCGTGCGCATCGGCGCCCATGGCATGACAGCCATGGGTTCGGTGCTGCTGGCCGACCAGCCTCCTTTCGTCATGAGCGAGGGCCATCCGGCGCGCGCGCGCTCCATGAACTTCGAGGGGCTGCGCCGGCGCGGTTTCTCGGCCGACCGCATTGCCGCGGTGAAAGCCATGCACAAGGCGCTGTACCGTGACGGCTTGACGCTGGAGCAGGCGCAGGCGCAGATTGCAGCGCTGGCCCAGCACCACCCTGAGGCGGCTCCCGATGTCGCCATGATGCAGGCCTTCCTGGCGCAAACCACGCCGCAGCGCGGCATCGTCCGTTAACCCATGGCTGCCGTGCCTTCTCCAGCCGCCGCATCGGTGGCTGCTGCGTCTGCCATTGCGTCGCCTCACGTTGCGATGGTGGCCGGTGAAGCTTCCGGCGACCTGCTGGCGGGCCTCCTGCTCGATGGCCTGAAGGCCCGTTGGCCGGGCGTGACGACCGCCGGCATCGGTGGTCTCCAGATGAGCCGCCGCGGCTTCGAGGCCTGGTGGCCGAGCGACAAGCTGGCCGTGCGCGGTTATGTCGAGGTGCTGCGTCATTACCGCGAGATCGTCGGCATCCGCGAACAGTTGAAGCAGCGCTTGCTGCAACAGCGCCCCGATATCTTCATCGGCGTCGATGCACCGGATTTCAACCTCGACCTGGAGCGCGACCTCAAGGCGGCCGGCATCAAGACAGCGCATTTCGTCTGTCCCTCGGTCTGGGCCTGGCGTCCCGAGCGTATCGAGAAGATCCGCCGCAGCGTCGACCATGTGTTGTGCATCTTCCCCTTTGAGGTCGAGCTGCTGGCACGTCACGGCATTGCCGCCACCTACGTTGGCCATCCGCTGGCCAATGTGATTCCGCTGGTCCCTGACCGTACGGCCTCGCGCGCCGCGCTCGGTTTGCAGGCCGATGACACGGTGGTGGCCATCTTGCCGGGCAGCCGGAAATCCGAAATCGAGTACCTGGCTTCCCGGTTTTTCAAGGCTGCAGCCCTTGTGAAACGGGCGCAACCCACTATCAAATTCATAGTGCCTGCCATGCCTGACCTGCAAGCACGGATTGTGCAGGCGGCGCAGGCGGCCGGCATGGCCGCTCAGGTGCAGATCGTGGCCGGCCAGTCGCACACCGTGCTGGCCGCCTGTGACGTGACGCTGATTGCCAGCGGTACGGCAACGCTGGAGGCCGCGCTGTTCAAGCGTCCGATGGTGATTGCCTACAACATGAACTGGCTGTCCTGGCAGATCATGCGCCGCAAGCAGCTGCAGCCCTGGGTCGGCCTGCCCAACATCCTGTGTCGCGACTTCGTCGTGCCCGAGCTGTTGCAGGATGCCGCCACGCCGCAGGCGCTGAGCGACGCCGTGCTGCAGTGGCTGGCCGCGCCTGAGAAAATGGCGGCCTTGCAAGAAAAATTCTCCGCGCTGCATCTGGAACTGCGGCGCGATACCTCCCAACTGGCTGCCGATGCGATCGAGCAAATTCTTCAAGGCTGAACAGGCCACGCTGATGTGGGATACCCCGGGCCTGATCGCCGGGGTGGACGAGGCCGGGCGCGGCCCGCTGGCCGGCCCGGTGGTGGCCGCGGCCGTCATCCTCGACGACCTGAACCCGATCCAGGGCCTGGCCGATTCGAAAAAGCTCTCGCCGGCCCGGCGCGAGAAACTCTACGACGAGATCCGCGCCAAGGCGCTGTGCTGTTCGATTGCCGAGGCCAGCGTGGAGGAAATCGACCAGCTCAACATCCTGCAGGCCACCCTGCTGGCCATGCGCCGTGCCGTCGAGGGCTTGCGCCTCAAGCCCACCAAGGTGCTGGTCGATGGCAACCGGCTGCCGACACTCGACGTCTTGGCCGAAGCCATCGTCAAGGGGGATGCCAAGGTGCCGGCGATCTCCGCCGCCTCGATTCTGGCCAAGGTGCACCGTGACCGCTGGTGTGCGCAGTACCACGAGCAATTTCCGCAGTACGGCTTTGCCGCTCACAAGGGCTACGGCACGGCCGAGCACATCGCGGCGCTGCGCGAACACGGTGCTTGTCCGCAGCATCGCAAGACCTTCGCGCCGGTGTCGGGAGTCCTGCGATGAGTCAGGCCGCCAACGGGCAACACCTCACCTCCAGGGATAACCCGCTGCTCAAGGAGCTGCGCCGCTTGAACGAGGACAGCACGGCCTACCGCAAGCTGGGGCGCTTCTGGGTCGAGGGCGACCATCTGTGCCGCGCCGCGCTGGTACGGGGCTGGCAACCGGCCATTGCCATTTTTTCCGAATCTTTTTGGCCTACAGCGCCCGTGGAACTTGCGCAGGCAGCTATCAAAACCATAGTGATTCCGGACGCGCTGTTTGCCGGCATCAGCGGCCTGGAGTCGCCTGCCGGCATGGGTTATGTGTTCGACCTGCCCGTATCGGCTGCGGTGCAGCCGGGTGTGGCCTCGGTCATTCTGGACCGGGTGCAGGACGCCGGCAACGTCGGCTCCATCCTGCGCAGCGCCGGCGCCTTCGGTTTTCGCCAGGTCATTGCACTCAAGGGCACGGCCGCCCTCTGGAGCCCGAAGGTGTTGCGTGCCGGCATGGGCGCACATTTTGGCCTGCAACTGATCGAAGGTGTCGAGTTGCCTGCGCTCGAGGCCCTGGCCCTGCCCATCATCGTGACCAGCTCGCACCTGGGCGCGCTGATCCAGCAGCAGCGCCTGCCCTGGCCCTGTGCCTGGGCGCTCGGGCACGAAGGGCAGGGCGTGGGTGAGGCGTTGATGGCGCGTGCCGCCCTGTCGGTGCGCATCGGCCAGCCCGGTGGCGAGGAGTCGCTCAACGTGGCGGCCGCGGCGGCCATCTGCCTGCACGCCAGTGCGGTCGCGGCCAGCGCGATCTGATGCCCGTTTTTTGGGCAGACAGAATGCGTGCCGCAAGTCGGAGCGAAGTCGAGGGACATAAGCCCTAGGCTATAATCGACAACTGTTCAGAAATCCAGCCGCCCCAGCGCATTTCAAGCCGAACCCCTCTCAAAAGCAGCAGCCAGGACTCGATTCTTGTGGATGCGTGGGCGCGCCCGTAACCAACGGAGTACCCAGTGCTTTTGTCTCTCAAGGGAACCACCCCCCACGCCATCCTGGCGCTCGCAGACGGCACGGTCTTTCTCGGCAATTCGATCGGTGCCACCGGCACCACCGTCGGCGAAGTGGTGTTCAACACCGCTATCACCGGCTACCAGGAAATCCTCACCGACCCGAGCTACTGCCAGCAGATCGTGACGCTCACGTATCCGCACATCGGCAACTACGGCGTCAACCGTGAAGACATCGAAGCTGACAAGGTCCATGCCGCCGGCCTCATCATCAAGGACCTGCCGCTGCTGGCCTCCAACTTCCGCAGCACCGAGACCCTGTCGCAGTACCTGGTGCGCGAAAAGACCGTGGCGATTGCCAACATCGACACCCGCAAGCTGACGCGCCTGCTGCGCACCAAGGGTGCACAGAACGGCGCCATTGTGGCCCTGGCTGCCGGCCAGGACGTGACGCAGGCCGTCATCGACCAGGCGATTGCCGCCGCCAAGGCGGCACTCAGCATGGCTGGCCAGGACCTGGCCAAGGTCGTGTCGGCTGCCAAGCCTTACGACTGGACCCAAACCGAATGGCAACTGGGTTCGGGCTACGGCACGCAGACCGCACCGAAGTTCCACGTCGTTGCCTACGACTTCGGCGTCAAGAAAAACATCCTGCGCATGCTGGCTGAGCGCGGTTGCAAAGTGACTGTGGTGCCGGCGCAGACGCCGGCGGCCGAAGTGCTCAAGCACAAGCCGGACGGCATCTTCCTCTCCAACGGCCCGGGCGACCCGGAGCCGTGCGACTACGCGATTGCGGCTGCGCGCGAACTGATCGAGACCGGCATCCCGACCTTCGGCATCTGCCTGGGTCACCAGATCATGGCGCTGGCCTCCGGTGCCAAGACCTTCAAGATGAAGTTCGGCCACCACGGCGCCAACCACCCGGTGAAGGACCTCGACAACGGTCGTGTTTCCATCACCAGCCAGAACCACGGTTTTGCCGTGGACGAGAAGTCGCTGCCGGCCAACCTGCGCCCCACGCACTTCAGTCTGTTCGACGGCACGCTGCAGGGCCTGGCCCGCACCGACAAGCCGGCGTTCTGCTTTCAGGGCCACCCGGAAGCCTCGCCCGGCCCACACGACATTGCCTACCTGTTCGACCGCTTCACGGCGCTGATGGAGAAGAAGTAAATGCCCAAGCGTTCAGACATTAAATCGATTCTGATCATCGGCGCTGGCCCGATCATCATCGGCCAAGCCTGCGAGTTCGACTACTCCGGCGTGCAGGCCTGCAAGGCCTTGCGCGAAGAGGGCTACAAGGTCATCCTGATCAACAGCAACCCGGCCACGATCATGACCGACCCGGCCACGGCCGACGTCACCTACATCGAGCCCATCACCTGGCAGACGGTCGAGAAGATCATCGCCAAGGAGCGCCCGGACGCCATCCTGCCGACCATGGGCGGCCAGACCGCGCTGAACTGCGCACTGGATCTGTGGCACCACGGTGTGCTGGAGAAGTACAAGGTCGAACTGATTGGCGCCACGCCCGAAGCCATCGACAAGGCCGAAGACCGCCAGAAGTTCAAGGAAGCCATGACCAAGATCGGTCTGGGCTCGGCGCGCTCCGGCATTGCCCACAGCATGGAAGAAGCCTGGGCTGTGCAGAAGACGGTCGGTTTCCCCACCGTCATCCGCCCCAGCTTCACGCTCGGCGGCACCGGCGGCGGCATTGCCTACAACGCCGAAGAGTTCGAGATCATCTGCAAGCGCGGCCTGGAAGCCTCGCCCACCAACGAGCTGCTGATCGAAGAGTCGCTGCTCGGCTGGAAAGAGTACGAGATGGAAGTCGTGCGCGACAAGGCCGACAACTGCATCATCATCTGCTCGATCGAAAACCTCGACCCCATGGGCGTGCACACCGGCGACTCCATCACCGTGGCGCCGGCCCAGACGCTGACCGACAAGGAATACCAGATCATGCGCAACGCCTCGCTGGCGGTGCTGCGTGAGATCGGTGTCGACACCGGCGGCTCCAACGTGCAGTTCTCGGTCAATCCGAAGGATGGCCG
>Ga0208511_100486_pt1 | contig 12945 bp, 20 predicted proteins | sample LakWasMet39_LOW7_2_FD_183879 | JGI IMG/M metagenome (GOLD analysis project Ga0208511, IMG submission 183879) | Freshwater sediment methanotrophic microbial communities from Lake Washington under simulated oxygen tension - Sediment Metagenome... | ecosystem: Environmental > Aquatic > Freshwater >...
CCGTGTACAGGAACCGGAACACCTCGCGGCATACCATCTTTTTCCATGATGTGATGGCTGCCTTCAATCCTGGCTAAAGTCCAGCCTTCTTCCTTTAATCGTGCAATGATCTGTTTACCGTTCATAAATTTATTATATCAAAAAAGATATAGATTGGTAACGAGTCTTATTTTTGCGATATTTCAAAATCTGCTTTTGCTCTCTAGTAACAGTTAATTTTTATTAAAAGCCGCTTTTTCTCTTATGTAATCATTCCCACAACTTACTATTTTTCCTGTACTTTTTTCAAAACATTCTGGTTGTTTCTTGTATTGATCTTTAAACCTTTGTTCCTTAGCTGGTTCTGCTGTGGGCGGGGTTGGCACTGTAATTTTCATTTGTGGATATTCTTTTTTTCCGTTAGGGTCGACAATAATGGTTGCCCATGTATGATCTATTCCTATACATGTCTGACATTCTACTTGCTCAAACAATAGCGTATAAACGCCCGGAGATACAACATGAAACCAGTGCAAGATAGTGCTGCTTCTATTATCTATGTTGAAACTACAACCTATGTACTCACCCTCATCAATATTTTCATAACTTCTTTCGTTTTTTCCGTTAAGACTTAAGAAATGACTATATTGGCTTTCTTTTATCTGTCCACAATTCAACTGATTAAATGAACCGTTTTTTAAGGTTATGTTAATTTTTGGTGCTTTTAGTTCACTAAAACTTTCATTATTTTGTTTCTTCCTTGAAATATCTAGACTTTTAATCAATTCATTCTTATTGACGTCGTTTAAAGATTCGTATCCGTAATAGGTCAAAAAATTTGCTACTAAAACACCGATTACTACACAAAATATCAATTTAATTTCGCTCATTTTATATTCATTCCTGATGCTTACATTACGCGAGTAACGGCTTACATAAGCCGCCTTTGTGCTGCTTTCGGCCTTTATCCGGTTATTGTTTTAACCGTCCCCCATTTTGATAATGCCCTTCCCGCGGTTACGTACCCGTTGACAGATTTTTTCTTGTTTCCTCGATCTCAGGGCTGATTTGTCCTGCTGCTGGGATGGTTTGACCTGTAGCTAGCCAATAGGCGTACTCTGGCCATACTGTTGATATAGCTTGAATCTGCCACCCATAAAGTTTTTGCCTGTTATTTTCAATACTGCTGATTTGTCCGCTTTTTATCCCTGTTTGTAGTGAAAACTCGTCCACTGTTAAATCTAGATGTGCTCTTAAATCTTTGAGTCTTTGATTAATTTCAAATTGATCGATCATATATGCAAATATTTATTGTATTATTTACATGCAATGTATATAATACATGCAAGTTTTCAAACCAGCCACAACCAGCCACTTAGGGCTAAGGTGCAATCATGAACCAAGAGCAAAACGCAGTCAACTTAGATGCATTAAAACTAATCAATTCTCCTGTTAATTTAGATGCCGTTCTTTCGTCTGATTTATCTTCTAAACTCGCTTTACATCAAGCAACTGACCTTTTGACTTTCATCCCGTTCATGACACCCGACAAGTTCGCCGAATCCATAGGTTTAAGCAAAGGCGTAGTAGGTGGCTGGATAGATCAAGGCTACTTACCTACGGCGAAGATAGGCCGTTATCGCATGATCAACATGGTCGTTCTGGTGACTAATCTGAAAGAAGGTAAAGTGTTATGAGCGCTATCAATCTAACCCTAGACGAAGTAAATAAAACCAGTCGTTTTATCGTTACGCATTCGCATCGTGAATTCAAACAAGCGTTGGCTAATTACCATGACTCGTCCAGTCATTTTTATAGGGATATGGAGTTTTGTCGTAGTGAACTTAATCTGATTGCTAATACAGGCGGTGAGCGTTTACAGGGCTTGATATTCTTGTTTTTGGGTGACGAACAATTGATTACGAGATTCAAAACGTGTCAGGGTGAAATAACAGAAGACCGTAAACTTTTTGGTTCTCTTTTGATTGCTGGTGGACATTATAAAGATGAAATTCTTGTCGATTTTAAAGAGGTGGCTTAAATGTATCACTATATTGTTTTCGAGCAATTTCTTAATCAAGAATGTGAGCCATCCGGTAGTGGTCAAGCTTCAAATCCAATGTTGTTTCAGGAAGCTTCAAAGCGGTACCGTAAAGCACGTGAATTCCGTGATGGTTCAGAATCAAGAGGTTCCGTACCTGTACGAGTTGGTGTTGCCCGAGTTCCATCGAACTATTCAGGATTTACTGGTTTCAAGGTGACATTTCAGGATCTTTGTGCTTTTCGTCCGCAAATATCCGTTATCTGTCGTTGAAGCCACATAAATGAACATTACTTTAATCGATCAATCACCACTCAAAGGAGCCGCATAAATGGCTGAAGCACCGATACTGCCTGACCGTGGCAGCTTAGAATCAAAAGACGGACCTGAACGCTTATACAGAACTGCCCTAGCTCAGAGGGACTATATAAACCTTGAACTGGAAGCAATGGATAGAGGGATGAGACCCTATGGCCTAACAAAATCCATCATGACGCTTTACCTACGTAAGCAGCTTATCCCCATGAAAGAACTGTCTGAAGAACTGCAGGGGCAAGTGATTGCTTATTTAAAAGCGAAACAAGCAACGCGCTAAACCATAAACATGAAAACAAATAAAAAGCGGCTTCAAATCAACCACGCTGAGGCCCTCGTATGAATAGCCGGGTTATCGTCTCGGCCTTGGTAAAAAATATGCAGCGAGGTACGAGCGTCATATTTTTTTACCAAGGCCATAAGGCGAGACCGGCTCACCATACGAAGCCGTCAGCGTGTCAGTGATGCCAAGCCGCAAACTGAGCTATTAGAATTATTTACCTTGGGCAATATAAGGGTGTCGGTGAACATGGGTAACAAAAAGCGCGTTCTGCCCGTCGGGCATTCACCTAGTCGAATAGTGGCGCCTTGCGCCCATGCTTCGCGTGGAAATGGCCATAAAGCCAAGACTGAGAAAACCCGATAGAAAGAAAACCGGCTGCGCCATTCACCACCCTATACATTGCCTTAAAGGCTGACAACGCAGAGAAGTCGGCAGCGAAGTAGCCAGCGTCGACTTATCGTAGTGAGTCCATACGCAAGCGAAAGGGATTGTAGAGGAAATCGGCGATTAAAACTGAATTACTGGCAGTTAGGTCAAAACCTTTGGAGCTTGCGTAAAAGCGTTTTGGCCTTACTGCCAGTTATCAGGTTTAAACGTCGATTGGAACGGAAAGCCCGGCCCTTTAGGGTTCGCCGAAAAAGAACAAAAGAAAAACAGCATAACAAAAACGTTAGATAAAACCGGCCATAACCAGCCTTATCTAGCCTTAAACAGAACAAAAAAACAAGGAATCAAAAATGATTACCATAAAACACTGCAAACCCCGCCAGGGCATGACATACAGCCAGCGCAGACGATTAATAAACCTATTATGGGCATTCGTATCAAATGCAGCGCTTCCTTTTATCTTGGGCCTTTTCATTGCACTGATCTCAATTACCTATTCATTTACTGAGGTAGCAAAAGCTTTTGATAAATCCGGATTAGGGGCCTGTATTCAACCGAATTTACAAGAAAACGACGCGATAACCAGCACTTTTATAACTCCTGCATCTCCGTCACTCGTCTGTAAAACGGCTGGAACTTTTGATCTGATTACCAACACCTGCCTAGAACCATTCTAACCGCGTTCGACCTACGCGTATTAAAAGGTCAAGCCAAAAAGCAACAGAAACCGAAAGACCACCATTAACCCAACAAAGGTACAAAATCATGACCGACCAATTAACCCAAAACAGCTTCCTAGGCGACATGCAAACAGTCATAAGAGGACAAGTTGAATCGTTAACACGTTATGAAATAGATGGAGACAACAAAGGCGGCTCCATTTGGGTATCAAAACCCAACACCGGAAAAAACCCCAACAACCTGGGCAACGAACTAATCAAAGTCAAAATGCCGTTTGAAATGTTCGACCAGAAAAAAGCCGAAGTAGAGGCCGGAAAACTGTATTTCCCCTGTCAAATGGAAATCCTCTGCGAAATCAACATGGGTGGCCAAAACAAAGCAGTCCTGACAGCCATCAGCATGAAACTTGACGGCCCGGAACCCGGACAAATAAAAGACGAAGACATAGACAAAACAACCGGGGAAATCCTTCCTGATAAAGACAAACCCAAAGCTGGTGCGGCCCAGATGACGCAGGCGCAAAGTCAAAACAGCCAAAACAATCCTAACAAACCATAAACAGAGTAAACCATGAAAATCCGCTCAATGGCCTGCCTGATAAAAAAGCCCGTCCAGTTCAAAGAGCGGGTTCTAAGCAACCAGGTACAAAAAGGCCGTTTTATAAACGGTCATGTAATACAACAAAACGCGGGTAATCAACCCGAAAAAATGAGTAAAGATTAAATGGCTACCGGCACTCTTGCATATGTTCGCACTTGTACTGTAGCAACGAACCCTTGTCCCGTGGGTTATGAGTCTACGGTACAGGCTTACTTGATTGACCCTCTATATCAGACACAAACTGATTTTTTACTGGCTCAATCGGGTATTGATTGGCAGGCCGTTTACGATGCATTCGGTATGTCTTTATTAATGTTCGCAGTCGGTTCTGGCAGCGGATTACTTGTTAATCTTATAAAAAAGGTTAGGTAAAATTATGAAAATTTTTTTTAAAAAAACTAAAGGTAAAGCTCTTGTTTTGGTGAGTTTGATTGGTGCGTCGATTGGAGCAGCTAATGCTACTATTGTGACTGATGCTCAAACCGCTTTAGCGTCCGCTCAAGGTGATGCTACAACAGTGGGTGGTTATGTGTTGTTAGCGGTTGCGGCTGTTGTAGCAGTAACTATTATCTTGGGCTTGGTTCGTAAAGCTTAAGTTTCTTTGGTTTGGTTCGTAGTGAAAACTACGAACCATTACTTAAAAGGTTTGTTATGACAATAGCAATTGCATATCTAATTGGTGCCTCGTGGGCTATGTGTTTTGTAGTCGGTTATCGTTGTACTGTGATTTAAAAACGATTTCAGCAAGTTACAGTTGTTCATATTGAGAATTAATTAAAGAGACCAAAAACATGATTTTTTTAACCTTGTATTTCCTAAGCGGCCTAGTTTGCGCCTATGCCGTCATATCGGGATTTGACAATGCGTAAGCTAATCATATTTTTGATTTTATTGTTTTCGGGTTCGGTTTTTGCCGACACATACCCGGCTCATTCTACATATTCAAATTACTACAATGGCGTTGTTTATTCATCAACTGTTTCGATGAGTGATTTGTGTTCTAAAATGCCTACTGTCTTGGGCACGGCTCCTTATTTTAATCCTTCACCTCCACAATGTGCTGTTTATACTCAGTATGGTTTTACTTTTGTTACTATTAATAACTATTTGACGTGTCCTTATGGTGGCACCGTATCTGGTTCTGATTGTATAAATGCGCCTTCTTGTACTGCTCCACAAGTTCGTAACGCAACAACCGGCATGTGCGAAACGCCTCCCCCGGCTACATGCCAAACCACACCTACAACCACTACATCTGGTTCAACACAAACCCTTTCTTGGGAAACCCTAAACACCAGTTCAAACACCTGTGACCCTCATTCCTTGAATTGCGATTACCCACTTGCCGTAAACGCAACAACAAAACAATGTGACTTGACGTGTTCTGACGGCTCCACGGTTGACGTATCAGCGGGTGCGCAATGTCCACCACCATCATGCCCGAATCAAGTCAATGGTAATATGATAACCAAACAGGCGTGGAATTCCGTTACTCAGAAATGTGAAAATTCCGACATTGTCTATTGTGACGGTCAATTACAAGTTCCTGACGCTGGAACAGGCACCTGTTTACCTAAACCCGGTGCAATCGATTGCGGAAACGGTATTGTTGTTATATCTCCGCTTGTATGCTCTTCCGAGCCTGATCATTCGCAGGATATAACCTGTCCTGACGGCCTAATTATCTCGCCCCCTCGCACCTGTGCCTTATTGCCGCCTGACCCGGCTAATTGTCCGGGTGGTGCTTCAGCTGTTGAAACCACCGGGTACGTTAACGGTGTTCCGACATGCGTTATGAAAGACGGAACCACAACAGCAGCCGCTGATGGTAGCCAGTCGCCAGCTGATGACAAATACAACCCACAGAATTACAAAGCCGGTGTTGCTTGTAACGCCTCTAATTCCTATCCATGTGACCCGTCGCTTCCTGTTGTTAGTGCGCCCGGCCTTACAGGTATAGAAAAATGCGGCCCTGGTACTTTTTTTACTTGCGTTGATAAGCATGACAAGCCTGTTGCTCCTGCTTTGCATCCTGCCTCACCGTCGCCCACAACATCGGCGACAACGACAACCGGGACTAGCACCACAATCATAACAAACAGTGATGGCTCAACCTCTACACAGACATCAACAACCAACAATACCGGGACGACAACTACCACGGGCGCAACTACAACAGACTGTCCGGATTGTGCTAAAGAAAGTACTTTACGTGAAATAGTTGATCGTATTGGTAAGTCTTCCCGTTCTGGTTCTGTGTGGCAGCCTGGTAATGGTACAGGCCCTCCCAGTGATACCAATGCGGATGAAATACTTTCAAAAAAAGCTGCTGTTTCGTCAATGATTTTCGATATTAAATCTCAAATGTCTGGGTTAATGCCGTCCGTGTCTGGTGGTGCATCTATCTCTTGTGATGGTGGGGTTTATGTTATGGGAATCACTTTCAATATTTGTTTGGCTCCTTATACCGAACAGCTTTCAAAAATCGGTATCGGTGTATATGTAGCCGCTATTGTTTTTTCGGTTATGATTATTTTGGGGTAAGTCTATGATGGATATATTGTTTGCAATTTCCGATTCGATTGGAAATTTTTTTACCATGATCGGTGGCTTTGTTACTTCTGGTATTTATGAACTTTTGATTTGGCTTTTTGCCAAACTAATCGAAAAGTTGACAATAGGTTGGCTTGAGATGGTTTTGTGGGCGCTTCCTTTTGCTTGGGGTGTTGCTAAGCAGATTATGCTTGATCTTAATTTAAATGCTCTTATTCAGACCGCGTGGGGGTATTTGGATTCTAATCTGCTTGCTTTGGCTACAACGTTACGTATTCCTGATGCTGTTAATGTCCTGATTTCAGCATTTTTTACTAAATTTGTCTTACGGTTTATTCCGTTTATCTAATGTCTATTAAAATACATCACGGCCCTCCGGGTAGTTATAAAACCAGTGGTTCAGTTATGGATGATTTTATTCCGGCAGCATTGTTAGGCCGAACAATTATTACTAATGTTCGTGGCTTGAATAATCCTGATAATGTTCGTGCGGCATTGAATAGATCTAAAACTTTTTATAGATTTAAAGCGCGTGTTGTACCTGATACGTTTGAATTGATCTTTGTTGATACTACTGTACAAGAGGGAAGAGACAAACTTGCTACTTTCTTTCATTGGGCACCTCATGGCGCTTTTTTATTAGTTGATGAAGCCCAAACTATTTGGCCGTTAATCTGGAAAGATGCTGACTTAAAAAAGCTCGATTATCCCGGCGGGCTAGTATTAGCTACACGGGATAATAGACCGTCTAACTTTTTAACCGCTTTTGAAATGCACCGGCATTATGGTTGGGATATGGTTTTGACTACGCCTAATATCTCTAAAATCCGTTCCGACATTCGCGGTACTTGTGAGGGGGCTTATAAACATAAGAATCAAGCTCTAATAGGTTTGAACGGTTATTATCTTGAGGCTTTTCATTTGGCTGAAGATACCGGTAAATCTGTTAGTGATTTTCTTTCTTTGCGTAATCGAAAAATTAAAAAAGAGGTTTGGAAGCTTTATGCAAGCACAGCAACCGGTACACATTCAGACACTATTGCGGGTACGCCGATATGGAAGAATCCTAGGGTATATGGTTTTTTGGTATTCCTTGCAGCTATTATCGTGTTTATCATTAATCGTCCAACGCCTGCTGTTATTGCTGGGGTACGCAATCAAGCCGCTAAAGTGGCTGATAAGGAGAAGGTTTCTTCAACGGTTCGTTCTGTTGGTTCTGGTAATGTGGCTAATAGCCAAAACGTTGAGGCTATTCTTAATGTAGCTAAAACTGTTCAGTTGGAAGGTTATTTGGAAAAATATTTGACTGAGTATAGACCGCGGTTAGTGGCTTTGATCGAAAGTAAGCAAAAAAATCGTATAGTTGCTCAGGTTGCATTTCTTGATTCGAATAACCGGGTATTTGAGCAATTAAATATTCCCCAGATTGTTGCATTTGGTTTTGTAGTTGAGCGTAAGCCTTACGGTCTTTTGCTTAAGCGTAATGGTAATTCATATCCTGTTACTGCTTGGCCGTTAGATAAAAATAAATCTGTTGATCATTTTGGCGTTAATTAAATGGGTGGCCGTAGTAAAGAAGGTGATCGGCTTACAGATCGTTGGAAATGGATAGGTGAGCTGAGTTCTGAGCGGTTTGAGAATTACGGCAAGTATTCGCAGATACAAGCCTCCGCTGATCGTGGGGTGGGGCATTTTAATAGCTCAGCTTCGAACTTGAATTTCCAATTGGCTAAATTCTATGAATCAAAACATGGTGTCGAGCCTGTTTGGAGTAATTGGCGTTCGAATAAATAACGAAACTTTGAATAAAGACATGTGGCAGGTTATAGCTGTTCATTTTGAGAATTAATTTATGATTAACCGTACCCATATAACAATACCAAATGTTTTATATACTGGTTCATTTCCCTATTTATCTAATAAACTTTCTGATTATCAAGATAATCAATTTATTCGATATGGTTCATGTACTGAAATTTTTCCTTTCCATTGCTTTGTTGATGATTGGCGGCTTGAAAGTATATGGCGTTCCCCCACTAAATTCGTTGAAAAGGCATTGTTGGCCGGGTTCGCTGTTGCTCCCGACTTTTCTGTATATGCCAATTACCCTCATATTTATTCGCTTTATCAAGTCTGGCGGTCACGCCTAATCTGTGCATGGTGGGCTGATCACGGCGTTTATACAATTCCCGTTTTGCAGTGGACAAACTCAAGTGATTCAAACTTGGATGATTATTTTGTAGGCCTCAATGATTGCGAAGTGATTGCTGTTAGATGTCCAAGTCGTGAACCTGATGTTATAGATGATTATTTTTTCTGTGCTGAACGATTTTTACAAATCCATCAACCTAAGTTAATTCTTCATTTCGGCTTAACTCGTGGTTCGGAAATTTGGCCTAAGTGCAAAGTTTTGTCGCTTAATCCGTCATTAAAAAAGCTGGGAATGGCTGATTAAAAAGCGGTCGTAAAAAGTTATAAAGAACAAAAAGGCTGTTACGTCCCTGTATCACGTAACAGAACAACACACCACGAAGCCTATAAGAGCTGAAAATATGAAATTTAACCAACGCTTTTCCCTTGAATCTCTTTCTCATGGTTCTGAAGAAGATCAGACCGGCTTATTGTTTGCTAAAGGTGATGAAATCATAGACCTTTCGGGCGTTAACATTGTTGGTGCTTCGGTTGATACTGTAAGGCAGTTGTTTCATGGTTTACCTAAAGCTTCTTTCATTACAAAGCTTGAACAGCATGTGGAAAATAAAGATGAGTTTGTCCGGTTAACAGCAAACGATTTGGTTAATGATGACCGTTGGCATTTTAGCCGGATGGGTAAAACTGGCGGTTACCGGTATAAACTGCAAAACAATGCTGTTGGGTTGGTTGTTCTGTTTGGTAGCTGGTACGGCAAGATAGATCAGGAAGGCTCACATTTAAAAATTGAACTGTCGCCGCATTTTATTTCGCAGCGTACAGTCCCGGAAATTTGGGAATATTTGCACGGTGATTTTGTTGGTCTCTCACGCATTTTCTTAGAAGAGCCGGAAGCAAAGGGCGTTGCTGTCCATTTGGCTTGCGATTATCAAGGATTCAATTTACCTGTTGATTTTATACAAAAATTTTCAACCAGTTCCAGGACGATTAGGGCCTATGACGGTATAGCCTCCCTTGACCTGTCAGACTTTACGGATGCAGTTGCAACTTATGGCCGGGAAGGTCAGGACAAAAACTATCTGATCGGTAAGCCAATAGCCGTACAAATGGCGCTTTATGACAAGAGCTATGAAATGATTAAATCTGACAAGGTTGATTATTTTAACGAAGAATGGAGTGTTTATTCTTTTGGGACTTATGATCCAACTCAGTCAGTACGTCGGATAGAAGCAAGGCTTCATCATACCGTTATTCGTGAAATAGGCCACGGCTTGGGTTTGGAATTTGAGGGCTTTAACCAAGTTGCCGAACACTTAACTGACCTCTGGCGCTATGCTCTGGAACGCAACCGGCTAATGATTGACGGTGATCCTCGTGGTTATCTCAATCCCTTTTGGCAGCTTCTTATGCAGGATGTCCATTTCTATGTTCCCGCTCAAGGCGTGAAAATTTCGCGCAAAAAAAAAGAAGCAGTAGACCCTATCGCTAGAAACATCACTTCCGTTATTGGCAACTTGGTTTCAATCATGGCTCGCCGTAATGATTGCACAGTACGGCATGTGATGCGCCAGTTACATAACTTGCATATATGGCCGGAAATTCAAACGTATTACAGGAGTAGGGGGAAGGATGATAATGATTTGCGGGATCAGATTAAAGAGGGATTGGAAAAAAGGCGTTTGATTGGTAAAGCGGCATGAATAAATATCGGTGTGTTCGTTGTGGCAAATTTATAAGGGCGTATGGTTATTGCTCTGGGTGTTCTGATTCATTGTGTGTATTCGCATGAATAGCAATCTTTTTTCTATAGTGCCTTGCATGGCATGCCCTGGTACGACTTTGCTTAAAACCGCTTTGATCTGGAAAGAGTTGGTTTTTTGCTCGGCTGACTGTTTGAGAAATCATGTTGAAGCTGTGCGGTTGAATAACGAGCCAGTAAAAAAGGAAGCTCACGATAACTTCTTTAAACCTGTTTCACGTCTATCTGATGCACAGGCCGTTCAGGCCATTGGTGAAGATAGACATTTTTTAATTTAAACGGAATTAAAACTGATGCAGATTTTTGACATAGATGAAGCTGCTGATTTCCTTAAAATGAATCCTGAAGTTTTAAGGCGAAAGGCGAAACTTGGATTGATTCCCGGCCGTAAGGCTGGAAAGCGTTGGGTTTTTGTCTGTGAGCACCTAGCTGACTGGGTTTCTGGCCGTTACCCGCTTTCTGTAAACGACACCTTGACGGTAGTCGATGATCAACCAAAGGATACTATTCAATGTCGATCTACAAGCGCAAAGATACATGGTGGATTCAGTTCACCGTTCCAGATGGACGACGAATACAACAGACTGCTGGGACTCAGTTAAAGCATGAGGCTCAAGAATTACACGATAGATTGAAAGCTGAAGCGTGGCGTGTAAAGTATTTGGGTGCTAAACCTCGTTATTTTTGGAAGGATGCTGTTATTCGTTGGTTGACTGAGCAAGGGCATAAAAAAAGCATTGAGACGGATAAGGTGCATTTGCGTTGGGTTGATAAGCATTTAAGCGGTTTCTATCTCGATGAAATTAATAAGCTCAAGATTGATTTAATAAAAAATGCAAGATTGGCTGATGGTGTGAGTAATTCGACCGTGAATCGACTTCTTTCAATTTTGCGGGCTATATTGAATAGGGCTAAAGATGATTGGGAATGGATAGATTCCGTTCCGGGGTTTCGTTTTTTACCTGAGCCTGCTGGTCGTGTTCGTTGGATTACTCGTGATGAGTCAGTCCGTTTGGTTGAAGAGCTTCCCGAGCATTTAAAGTTTATGGTTCGTTTTGCTTTGGCTACTGGTCTACGTGAAAGTAACGTAACTCATTTACAGTGGTCTCAGATTGATATTCAACGTAGATGTGCGTGGGTTCTAGCTGATCAAGCTAAGGCGGGTAAAGCAATTGCTGTTCCGTTGAATGATGATGCTCTTGATGTAATTGCAAGTCAGGTTGGTAAACATGATGTTCGAGTGTTTACTTATAAAGGCAATGTAGTTAATGATGGTAATACTAAGTCATTTCGTAAGGCGTTAAAGAGGGCTGGTATTGAGGATTTTAGATGGCATGATCTTCGCCACACTTGGGCATCTTGGCATGTTCAAAGCGGTACACCTCTTCACGTATTGAAGGAGTTGGGTGGTTGGGCTGATATATCGATGGTTTTGCGGTATGCTCATTTGTCGAGCGCTCATCTTGAAGAGTACGCGGGAAATTCTTCTTTTCGCTCTGGGGCAAGCTGTGACAAACTTACTACATCGGGCTAATTCTTTTTGTTGATAATGGTGTAACTCTTTGATTCAATTGGTCGGGACGATAGGATTTGAACCTACGACCCCTTGTCCCCCAGACAAGTGCGCTACCAAGCTGCGCTACGCCCCGACAGTTTGAAATAAAGAATTTAAAGCTGAAAGGATTATGAACACAATCCCCAATAATTCAATGCGGCAAATTATACTACATTTCGCCACATTGAATGAAAAAATCTACTTGAGCAGCTCCAGAATTTCTTCCAGTTCGCTAACCATCTGATGAATCAACTGTTTGGTGCGGGTTGAATCTTCTTTGGCATCGTCACTGCTCAAATGAGCTCTGGCGCCGCCGATAGTGTAGCCTTGCTCATACAGTAAGGATCTTATTTGCCGGATCATCAGCACATCATGGCGTTGATAATAACGCCGATTGCCACGTCTTTTTACCGGGCTAAGTTCTGTAAACTCTTGTTCCCAGTAGCGAAGTACATGAGGCTTTACGCCGCATAACTCACTGACTTCACCTATGGTGAAATATCGCTTTGCCGGGATGACCGGCAACTCATTATTATTACTCGGCTCCAGCATATGCTTCCACTCTGGCTTTTAGTTTTTGACCTGATCTGAATGTTACCACGCGGCGGGCTGTTATGGGGATTTCTTCGCCTGTTTTTGGG
>Ga0208511_100487_pt1 | contig 12943 bp, 10 predicted proteins | sample LakWasMet39_LOW7_2_FD_183879 | JGI IMG/M metagenome (GOLD analysis project Ga0208511, IMG submission 183879) | Freshwater sediment methanotrophic microbial communities from Lake Washington under simulated oxygen tension - Sediment Metagenome... | ecosystem: Environmental > Aquatic > Freshwater >...
AAGAGTACGCCGGCTTCCCGCCGGAAGGAGCCGAACGATTGGCGATGCTTTAGGCATCTGAAGGAACTCACGCTGCTCGGGTACTTCACCTCCGAAATCGGCTGCACGCAGGCGCTGCGCTTTGTGGAGGTCCCCGGCGGTTATGACGGCAACGCGCCTTACAAGCCCGGTGACCGTAATTGGTTCGTCGAGGTGCGCTGATTATGGCGCGTTGCGGGAAGGCCGGCCGGTCAGCACTGTAACGTGTCTGGCGTCCATCGTTTGTCTTTCATGTGCTCCTTAAAATTCCGTGCATTGTGCGGGCAGAACCAGAGTAGCATCGCGACAAAATTATCCCCTATGTCTTTACCTGCTTTTCTTCATATGCAAACGGTCTCGAGCCACGATCAGAACGTGTTTGGGTCACAGCGCCGCGGTACGAGGCCGCTCCCGCGGCCTGTCCGATGGCGGCAAATCCGATATGGTATCGGGGTGCTCGCATCGATGCTGGGAAGCCTCTGCGCGATGGCCGCTATCGCCGCGCCGGATTCAGCCTCCCACGAAACGGCGAAGAGCACAGTTCAGCCTAGCCGATCAACGGTGACTTATCACCAGGTCGACCTCCAGGTCTTTCCGGACGGGACGGATGTAGTGGATGTTTTCCTGCTGCTCGGCCAGTCCAACATGAAGGGTCGTGGCGAGGTTCCAACCGAGCAGGTCGACGATCCGCGGATCGTCATGATGCATTTGCAGGACAACCAATGGTATTGTGCCCGGCATCCACTGCACATTAGAGCCGAACAGGATCCACTTGACCGCCACGACGACGCGGGGGTAGGGCCGGGGTTGGATTTCGCGCGGCAGATCGCAGCACGGTTTCCGCACAGTCGGATCGCGCTTGTGCCTGGGGCAGTGGGCGGTTCTGGAATCGAGCGCTGGGTCAAAGGCGCCCCGCTGTATGAGGCGGCAATTAAGCGTGCCAAGCTCGCTCTCGCACAGGGACCGGCAGGACACACGCGCTTGCGTGGCATTCTTTGGATGCAAGGCGAACGCGAGGCTCGGGAGAAGGAGCGCGCCGATGTCTATCAGGAAAAATTAGATGGGATGATTCGCGCTATGCGTGCGGATCTGGGACAGCCAGACCTGTTGTTTATCGCATCTACGGTTGGGCCGGTACTGGACACGGACGTCATGAAAGCGCGCTACCCATATCGCGCTGAGGTCAACGGCATCCTCCTCGATTTACCAAAGCGAGTGCCGTTTTCCATGTGCATCGATGCTCGCGATCTCACCGGACACATCGGAGACGCGCTGCACTATAATACTCCCTCGCAACAGGAGATCGGCCGTCGTCTGGCCTCCGCGTGGCTAAAAATTGCCGAGGAGCACTGAGAACTATGCCGTTCGGTCCCGTTCTTGGTGTCATCCTTCATTGGCTCGGCGGCTTGGCCTCCGGTTCCTTCTATGTGCCTTACAGGGCGGTGAGGAAGTGGTCCTGGGAGACCTATTGGCTGGTCGGAGGGTTCTTCTCGTGGATTATCTGCCCGGGCACACTTGCCGGATTGCTCACTCGGGATTTGCTCGGCGTATTGCAGCGCCAGACGGGCGCCACGTTGGGGTGGACTTACTTTTTCGGCGCAATGTGGGGCTTCGGCGGTCTCACGTTCGGGCTGACGATGCGTTATCTGGGCATGTCCCTCGGAATGGGGATTGCGTTGGGTTATTGTGCGGCATTTGGCACCCTGCTGCCGCCGATTTTCAAGACATTCATTCCCGGCATTCCCGTGGCGGAAACCATCGGTCAGATCGCCGCCACACTCCCGGGCCGTGTGACGTTGTTCGGCGTCCTCATATGCCTGGTTGGCATCGCGGTGGCAGCCTTTGCCGGTCTGCAAAAGGAACGGGAAATGTCGGAGGCGAAAAAGAAACAGGCTATCGCGGAATTTAATTTTCGAAAGGGTCTCTTGGTCGCGACGTTTTCGGGCATCATGAGCGCCTGCTTTTCTTTTGCTTTGACCGCAGGAAATCCGATCAGCGCGGCATCGGAAGCGGCAGGGACCCCAGCCCTTTGGAGCGGGTTGCCGAAACTCGTCGTTGTCTTGTTGGGCGGATTCACGACCAACTGCGTCTGGTGCTTCACGCTGAACATCAGGTACCGCACCGGCCGGCAGTATTTTTCATCCCGCGCCTTGCCAGAACATGCCGAACTGAGAGACGAGAACGGCGGGGAGCATGGACCGTCAAATTCGGTTCATGAAGCTTCGATCGAAACCGGGGCTTCCGTGCCGTTACTAACTAATTACCTGTTCTCAGCATTGGCGGGGACGGTTTGGTATCTACAATTCTTCTTCTACACCATGGGCGAGACCCAAATGGGCGAATACGGCTTTGCCAGCTGGACGCTACACATGGCGAGTATCATAATTTTCAGTACGGCTTGGGGCTGGTACTTCAAGGAATGGAGCGGCGCCAGTCGCCGGGTAATTGGATTCCTATGGTTAGGCATCGCCTTGCTGATCCTCTCCACGCTGGTGATCGGTTCGGGTACCTGGCTTCGCGCTCCGACCGGATGATCGTCATAGCGACAGATTCCCAAATGACGTTTTCGTCCCTCCTGGAGAAAGGTGCTTCCCGGGGTTTCGCCGACACCCATATTTCGCAGCGACGGGTTACGGCCTTGCTGGAAACCAGGAAAGCGGCCGGTGCTTTATGCGTGGCGCGGTTTAAGACCGCGAAGCGAGTCTCCGTGCATCCTTGTTTACGGGGGTTAAGGGCGGCTGATCACGAAATCACGGATGCGAAGGCGGCTATGGACGGTCCGAAAACCGAACCAACCTTCTTTCAAGGGTGTGGGATCCTTGAAATCAAAAATCAGGATGTCATCTCTATAGTAACGCACCGTGCCGTCGGTGAGCGCCTCGAGTTTGATCCGATACGGGCGGTTGCCTTCCAACAGCATCGCGGGCTCACGTCGGTCGTGTGCAGGCAACAGGGGCTTGGCCCCCATGCCGGTATATCGACGAAAACGGGTTGTCGTGTTTTGGTTGCCACCCTGGCCAACGTAGTAGGTGGCCAGCGCGTCATACTGTGTAAACTTTCCGGTGCGCCCGTGCCCGGGAGCGAACAAATCGGCATGCCGGGGATCCGTCGCCATCCAAAAACAGTTCAGGTCCGAGACGCGGTCGTGCGGTCCGCCCGCGTCCAGCACGGTGGCTTCATATGCAATGACGACCGGTGCCGTGAGCTTCTGCCGCCACCACACCGTGCAGCCTTCCGCGTCATCGATGAGAAGCGAACCGTCGCCGATGGTCACTTCGCCTCCCGGCATTTGTTCGACCGCCCAGTCGCCATGATTGAAGGTGCCGTCGCCTGTCGCCGGCGGTGCCGAGATGGCGTCGGACAACAGCACCAGGCTGATCAGGAAAAACGGAGCCGACAAAGTACGGATCATGCGAATGGGCACGATCAGGAGGAGTTCACGGTCCTGAGCAATGCCGAATCGTCGATCGGACGTAATGCAAGATTCAGGACAGATTTCTCCGGCGGACCCTCCCGGCCCTATTCCATCCTGCGTTACTTGATGGAACTGATAACGGCCCTGCCGGCATTATCCGCAGGTAATTGCCCCAACCGATTGCCTTTCTCATGAAACCGTACTCGTCCCCTCTTTCCCAAGCCATGTTGTTCGGCGGCATCCTCGCCCTGGGCATCTCATCGATCTTTGCGGCTCCATCCCCGGCGGCTCCGGGAATGACCGCCGGCGTCGTCCATGAGAGAATCTCGCCTGCACTTGGACGTGGCACCGAAATTGGCTGTTTCGGCACCAGTCCCGAAAGTCCCGATGGCCTCAATATCATCTATGTCGCCTTGGATGAAAGGCAGGAGGAAGGTTCTGAGAACGTTTCGAAGGGGGCGCTTTATGTGTGCGACCACGATCTTAAGCACCATGTAAAGCTCAGGGAGCTGGCCCGCGTGCACTGGCATGATGGCGCGATGCAGATCTGGCTGGATAATGACACGCTCGCGTACATGGACTATGTGCCGGCGAAACGGCACTACGTGACATACGTAATCCGAAAAAATGGAGACCCGGTCGCGGGCCCTTTTGAAGGCGGTTTGGGTCATGGCGACACCCCGCATGGTTCGGTGCTCATGGTTGTCGACAAAAGGCAATACCCCCAAGGTAGCAATTTGGGGTCGAACGGCCTTTATCTGTATAAGAACGGCACGGTGTCCCAGGTCGTGAGCCTCGAGAAGGATCTGGGCCCCTTGAAGGATCGGCTCAAAGGCGGAGACGCTCCTTCTGCCTGGATAATCTACCACCCACAACTCAGTTCCGAGGGAAACTATCTCAGCATCCGGCTCGATACGGAAAAGGGCGTGGAGAGTCTGATCACTGCCAGGGTGGATGGGTCGGACGTAAGGGCTTTCGAGGCTGCGGCAAAGCCACTCCATCAGCAGTGGTATGACGACAACACCTTATTCGGGCACCAAAGAGGCGGAGGTTCGGATCAACTCAAAGCGCAGCGTTGGGATCGAAACGGCAAGCTCCTCCAGGGACTGGCAGGACCCGGAAACCACTTGGCAATGTCCCCGGACCGGAACTACTTGGTCTCGGAGAACATCTATGGAAGTGATCCCGTGGTGATGAAGTTATACCGGGCGGGCAACACGGAGCCCTTGGCGGTGCTCATGAATGTGCCCGCCGGGCCGATCTGGAAAAACACCGCGCATGTGAATCCGGCCTTCTCACGCGATGGTCGATACGTGTATTTCAACAAACCCGTCGATGGCCTGCCGCAGGTTCATCGCATCGACCTGAGTGCCTGGATCCGCCGCCGCGAGGAGGGAGACGAGCTCCCGCGCAAGGGGAGCGACGACCGTGTTTCTCAAGCCTTGACCAGCCCGCGGTCTTCGCAACGGCCGCCTTCTTGAAATTGCCATCACACGGCGCTTGATAGTCATGCATCTTATGATTCGCAAATCCCTGTCATTCCTACTTTGCCTGACCGGTCTCGCGATTGCGCGGGCGGCGGAGCGTCCGAACATTGTCTTCATTCTCGCCGACGACCTAGGCTACGGCGAAATCGGCGCGTACGGTCAGGAGATGATATCGACGCCGGCCCTCGACCGTTTAGCGAAGGAAGGAATGCGATTTACGCGGTTCTATGCGGGAAGTTCGGTGTGCGCTCCCTCGAGAAGCGTTCTTATGACGGGGCAACACGTGGGACATACGCGTGTCCGCGGCAACGCGGGCGGCGACCGGTCCGAGGCACAAACGCTCCAGCCGGAGGATGTGACCGTCGCACGAGTGCTGCGAGATGCCGGCTACACCACCGGCTTGATCGGAAAATGGGGGCTCGGCTCGGATACGAATGCCGGCGAGCCGAAAAAACAGGGGTTTGATTATTATTTCGGGTTTCTCAGCCAGACCCATGCGCACAACCACTATCCGGATTTTCTTTGGCGTAACGGCCAGCGCGTCAGCCTGCCGAATGATATTGTCCGGATCGGCAAGAGCGAAGGCACAGGCTATTCCAGGAGCCGATTGGCATACGCGAATGATCTGTTTTTTGTGGAAGCGGAGAAATTCCTCGAGAATCATCGCGATGGTCCCTTTTTCCTGTATCTCGCGCTGACGACTCCCCATGCCAATAACGAGCGCGCGCGCGAACTGGGCGACGGTAACGAGGTTCCCGCCGAGGAGTATGCGGATTACGCCGACCGTCCATGGAATACTTCGCAAAAGGGCCACGCGGCGATGATCACGCGGATGGACCGGCAAATCGGACAGCTGCTGGCGAAACTGAAAGAACTGGGACTCGACGGGAAAACGATCGTGATGTTTTCCAGCGACAACGGCCCGCATCGCGAAGGTGGCCCGAACTATACGCCGGAATTCTTTCGCGCGAGCGGGCCATTGCGTGGGATCAAACGCGATCTCTACGAAGGCGGCATTCGCGAACCCATGATCGTGCGTTGGCCCGGCCAGGTAGCTGCTGATGCAGTTTCGGATCATGTAGCCTATTTTGGCGACATGATGGCGACCTGGGCGGAGTTGGCCGGAGCGACGCTGCCGGCGCACACGGACAGTCTCAGCTTTATGCCGACGTTGCTGAGGGAAAAAAGCCAACCGCTCCACGAATATCTCTACTGGGAACTGTACGAACGCGGTTTCAGCCAAGCCTTGCTGCTTGATGGACGCTGGAAGGCGAAGGCTCCGGTTCAACTCTTCGATCTACAGAATGACCTCAGCGAGCAGACTAATGTTGCCGCCCGATACCCGGAATTGGTGGCGCGAGCGCGTGGGCTTTTTGTGTCCGCGCGGACCGACAATCAGTATTGGAAGTTTAACCAAACCAATATTTCGGCTCCGTGATGAGGCCGCTTTCGTACCGCTGTTTCGGACGGACAAATTCGCTCGCGTTGCTCGCGGTCGGACTGGTGCTGATAGGGAGCAGCTGTCGCCGGAAGGAATCGGACGTTGCCGCCAAAACACTTGGAAGCTTGAAGCAAACTTCCGAGTCCTGTCGTGAATGTCACAAGGAGATATTCGATGCATGGCACACTACCGATCACGCGCGGGCAAATCGTCTGGTTGATCCGATTGCCGATGCGGATGCCCTGGCGGGTTTCCACCTGCTGACTGCGGCAACTTCAGCCCCAGCGCCAGAACAGGTGCTTGGCAGCAAACCACTCTGGCAACCCTTGATTCCATGGGGGAATGGACGGTGGCAGGCGCACGAGATGGCTTACGATCCCGCCCGTAAGGAATGGTTCAACGTGTTCGGATCCGAGAAGAGACAAGCCGGCGAATGGGGCCATTGGACCGGCCGTGGCATGAATTGGAATTCGATGTGTGCGCAGTGTCACATGACCGGATTCGAGAAGCGCTACGATGCAGCCGCCGATTCCTACCACTCGACCTGGACCGAGCAGGGAATAGGTTGCGTTCAGTGCCACGGTTCGATGTCTGACGGCCACGGGACGAAGGCTTCCGTCCGATCCGATTTGTACGCGGGTGATCGCCAGAAAATGATGCAGACGTGCGCACCCTGCCATGCGCGCAACGAGCGGCTCACTCGTGGTTTCAAGCCCGGTGACAATTATTTCGACCACTATCGCGTCACCCTGCCAGTTGAGCGCGGCGTGTTTTGGCCAGACGGGCAGCAACGTGATGAGGACTTTAATTGGACATCCATGCTGCTCAGTCGCATGGGCCACGTGGGTGTGACCTGCCTGGACTGCCATGATCCCCACACAACCAAGACGGTGCTTCCGGCGGCGAACAATCAGCTTTGCCTCCAGTGCCATGCATCGCCGGGGCGGGTACTGGCCAGCGGCAGTCGTGCAATCCCCATTGATCCTTTGGCGCATTCTCACCATGCCGATGGGAGCACCGGCAATTCGTGTGTAGCCTGCCACATGCCCACGACCACGTATATGCAGCGGGCTCCGCGGCATGATCACGGTTGGCTTAAGCCCGATCCGCTGATGACCGAAGAGCTTGGTATTCCCAACGCATGCAATCGATGCCACGAGGACAAGACCGTACACTGGGCGATAGAGTGGACCGATAAATGGTATGCAGAAAAACTTGATTCCATACAGCGTGCACGCGCGCGTGCGATTGCTTCCGCCCAGACGGGAAAGTCAGGGGCCGCCGACTCGTTGCTTGAATTGATAAAGCGCGAAGACATTCCCGCATGGCGGGCCACTTATCTTCAGCTGCTTCGTGGATCCCCAAATGATCCTCGCGTTGCGGCCGTTGCGGAAGCTTCATTAAAGTCAACCTCTCCGTTGGAGCGGGCGGCCGCGGTTCAACTGGTTGCTGGTAGCGCGAGTGCAGGTGGGAAGTTGAATCCACTATTGGAGGATGAGACGCGATTGGTGCGGCTCGAGGCTGCCTGGACCCTCACGAGGGAGCTTCCGGTGAACTCGACGTCGCGCAGAGAGCTTGATGACTACTTGGATGCTTCCATTGACCAGCCGGCCGGTCGTCTGCGACGCGGACAGGATTTTGCCAACCGGGGTCAATTGGAGAAATCCCGCGAAGACATGGCGACTGCCACGGCGTGGGATCCCAACTCACCAGTCATGATGGAGGCATATGCCTTTGTGCTCGCTTCACTGGGAAGGGTAGAAGAAGCCGCGGAGAAATTTCATCGGGCCGCGGAACTGCAGCCGACCGACGCACCCTCTGCTTTTCAGTCTGCTCTGGCATTCTCAGAAGCCGGCCGCCTTGCGGATGCCGAGAAAGCCTTTCATCTGGCTCTGAGCCGCGACCCGGCACTTCACCGTGCCTGGTATAATCTTGGATTGCTTTATGCCGGACAGAACCGTCTTACGGATGCAAAGGAAGCGCTCCAAAAGGCGGAATCCGAAGCCCCATCGGTTCCGGATTATTCGTATGCGCTCTCAACTGTCTTGTTACGTATGGGCGATCGTGCTGGAGCGGTCGCTGCTGTAAATCGCACACTGGCTATCGAACCCTCGTATCCCGGTGCACGGGAACTTTTGCAGGCAGCTCATTGAGGTAACGAGATGGTTTTCCGCAAAACAACGTTGGGGAATATCGTCGTCAATCGGAGCATAACATAATATGGGGAACGTTAGATTTGTTTATAGCATTGCGGGACTAGGTGGCGGGCCAAAATCTCGTGGTGCGTCGATGACTGTAACGGGCGCAGTAAGGATGACCTGATCCGGAAGCTCATACTCGTGAAGCCGAATCAATTGAAATTGCTTATGGGTGTGCGCGTGCGACGTCGCGGACGCAGCGGAAACCAAGATTCGTTGTCGCGCTATCCGGCGTGTTTGAGCTACGCGCATCAACTCGGTAACGGTTGCAATAACTGGCGTGGCAAAGGTAGCTGCCGCCGCGCATCACTCGGCGCGAACCTTCGTCGGGTCCGATAGGGTCCGGAGAAAGCGACCGGCCATAGTAGCTAGCGTCAAACCAATCCCAGCACCACTCCCAGATGTTGCCCGTCATGTTGTAGAGGCCATAGCCGTTGGCCCGGTAACTTTTAGCCGGAGCTGGTCCGTAGTAACCGTCGGCCGTGGTGTTGTGCGTGGGAAAGACACCCTGCCAGACGTTCATCATTTGGCGCCCTTGGGGCTCCAGTTCGTCGCCCCAGGGAAAACGATTCCCGGGCTGTAGCCCACCTCGCGCCGCGAATTCCCATTCGGCCTCAGTTGGAAGGCGTTTCCCCGCCCACGTGCAGTACGCCAGAGCATCATGCCAGGAAACCTGTACGACGGGGTGTGCCCAGCGTCGTTTGATGTTTGAGCCTGGGCCCTCAGGATGACGCCAATTAGCGCCTTCGACTCGGCACCACCATTCGCTGCCTGTCACGCGCAGACTCACGCCGGCTTGCTGTGCAGATGTTAGATGGCCCTGAAATACGAACGACCATCCAAATTGTTCCGCTTCCGTCTTGTAGCCCTGGGCGTTGACGAATTCGTTGAACTGCTCGTTCGTAACTGTGCAAGCGTCTATCCAGAATGGCGCCAATTGAACAGGGTGTACCGGGCCCTCTCCATCGGCGGAAAAACCGTAGTCGCGTTCGTTCCCCATCAAAAATTCACCGCCGGGAACCAGTTTCATCCCAGACGTGTCGCCCGCTGAGGCTCGCGCAAATTTTACGCCACCCGCGATCGCTCTTGTCTCCGGAGCATGACCCGGAGTGCAACAAGTCTTGTGGACGCCATTCTTCATTGCATTAAGCGAACGCAAGCATTCTTAAGAAAGCAATACTCCCGGATATGCGTTCGGGTCATTGCCCGAACGATGCTTTAATAAAGGATCGCTGTGGAAAGCGCAAATCGATCGGACCAATATTTGGGTCGGCGCTGGCCGGATATTTTCCGGGGATGGGGGCTGACCCTCGCGCCTTCGCCATGGTAGGCATGGGGGGATTTCTAACCGCCGTTACCCATGCTCCCTCTCATGGCGATCATGATGCTTTTCGAGATGACACTCAGCTATGACATCATTCTCCCGCTAATGCTTTGCTGCGTGATCGCATATTTTACCGCAAAAAGCCTCGCAGGGCCCTCGCTATACCGCATTCTGTCTCGAAATGCTGACGGAGGCACGGTCGATGGAATCATAGGCAACGGACAAGTAAGTGAATTTATGAAAACGGATGCGCCGTTCGTATCAGAGTCCGCTTCATTTTCGGAAATTGCGCGGATGTTCCTATCGGTACGCAGGAACAACCTCTACGTCGTCGACCGGAATCAGGTTTTCTGCGGCGCAGTGGCGCTACACGATATCAAGAACTTCCTGCACGATCCCGCGCTGGCGCAGGTTGTGATCGCGGCGATATTCTCCATGAGGATTTCCCAGCCCTCTACGCTGATCTTGAGGTAGGCTTCGCCCTTGAAAAATTCTTCTGCGTGGAGGCTGAGCGCCTGCCAGTGATCAATCGCGATGGGAAGCTTATTGGCAGCTTGGCCAAAACAGACCTGCTGCTTGCGCTCGATGAACGACTGAAAAAGAAGCTCGCGGCATAACTCGCATCTCTACGCACCCATGAATAATGATGGCGTGAATACACCCCCTGGCGCTCCGGATCCAAAAGAGGATGCGGTCACGGCCCACTTGCAGAGGAATATTACCGCCAAAAGCGTCCAAGGAAACTCTCCGTTGAGAATAACTGAATCACAACTGCGTAGTTGTGCATCCAGATGAAATCCGTGGCTCCCGTTCTTTGGATGACGAATTCCTTAAGCACAGAGAAGCGTATTTTTAGATTTTGGGAAATCTGCTGGTTTAGCCGGCTCTTGGTAGCGTCGCTTCAGCACACCGACTAAATCAATTTCGCCTTCCAAGGCCCTCAACTCGATAGCCTCAAAACTCCATGCCTCAGCTACAGACAACGCTTCACCAGTGTCATTTGGGAGCATCCCAGGGTCGAAAAGCACAATCGCTTCATCGCAAGTATTGGCCGCGCTCTAAAAGTCCATATAGAAGCAACGCACTTTATCGAGGTAGAGGATCGGCCCGTTTTTCCTCTGAACTCGAAGGGAGGACTGGTGAGGGAGAAGAGGCGCGTGTAGAACCTGCAATGGATGGTTGAAATGTCGAATGGTTGGCTTGGGTTTCATCTATACGGGTAGCGTCAGGTGGGGGAGCCGACCAGAACTCTACATTGTCTATCAATTGATAGAGTGGACCGTTTGTGAGGATCTCACGACTTGCGTAGAGCTTGAATGGAGACCAAAATTCCAGCGGAAGTGGCGACACGGCGTGTTGAGTTCGTCCGCGATATAGCGCAACCTGGCGGCCATCGATAGCTAGCCACGCATAGCCGGATGTTGCATTGGAGTGGTTAAACGCCACTTCAACTGTGAACCACCGGCCAAAAGGCACAGGAACCTCGTCATTGAAAATATCCCAATCAACTTCGCGCACCGGCTGAGGACTTTCACCTCTAACGTGCCAATAAAAGCGTCCGTTAGTTCCACGGCGGATATAAAACGAAATGCGATAATTATTGGTGCCTGTCCTGCGATTGTCAGACGCCTCAATCCTGGGCACTCCAGAGTTAGGTTCCTTGATCTCAAAAAACATTCTCCAAGATTGCGCATCATCACTAGGATAACGATTAGCGGGCTCATCTTCCAACCGCATGTTGTAGCGCGCATAGGCAGAATGATATGGGGGATTAAAAAGTGAAAACTCATTGCGGTTCAAAAGACCAGAGCGGTTACCGCTGTCCCATTTCAATGATTCCATTTTTAAGGCGTGGGATGGTCGCCCATCTGCACCCGAAGTTTCGACGACAGTGCTTCGTGCATAATCACTGATTGGTCGGCTCGCCACGATATATACAAATTCGGCACGTTTAGCTGGGAGGTCGCTACTCCAGTTAGATCCAGGTTGCGCTTCACCGCCGCTGAGCCGATCACGACCGTCCTCTGGCGAGGTCTCGACGTGAACACCGCCTTCGAATCCGGAATGAAACCATCTTTCAGCTGGCCTCGCGAGAACCTGCGACGCGCAAGTCGCAAGGAAGAGAAGCGCAGAACGACAGATGCAGGAAGCGATTCTATAACGAGATGAAAAAGAGGAATTCATTGAGGGTAGGAGGACATGTCGTGAGAGCTTCTGCTGCGCATTTCGCTTGCGCGAAGAGTCGACTTTTCCGCGTGGGTCCACCGGGTGCGCGACATTCAGGGAGTTGAATCTAAGCTCGCACTGTATTTACCAGCAGGCGCCTCGAACCACAGGCACTTCGTTTTGGCATCTACTTCAGTTGTTACGAGGATAGCGCCGGTGGCGGCGCGAATGGTCCATTTCCCAGGGCTGACGCCGAAAACGAGATAATGACCGACGCCCGAAGTGGCTGCTTCGATTACGAGCGTCGTAATCGGTCGCCGATCTTCAGCGGTAGAGCGAATGAAGCGGAGTTGCCAAAAGGTGTTTATATCACGAAGGAGGCAGCCTCGATCTTCGCCAACATCTACAGCACTAACAGTGAGCTGCCTCGGCGCGTCACGATCGGTGAGCTGCATGACGGTGAGAAATTCGGCTTCATTCTTCGACGCCTTGGGGCTGATTTCAATGCGCCACGCGCCTGGTTCGAGAGAGGAATCTCCGAGGTTGGCATCGTTGGTTTGGTTTTCACCAAATACCCAGTATTCTTTGCCGGGGCCTCCTATCTTTGACAGGTCTAAGTCTTCCTTTCGCGGGAGCAAGACGTCGAGGCGAAGGCGACCGCCTTCTTCGGGCCGAGTGCAATCAATGATAGCGGAGTTGGCGTCGAGCTGGGGTTCTTCCTGACTATGGAGTAACCAGAATTTACGAAAAGTTGGATCTGTAGAAACAACTTGATCGTAGACGATAAAAGCGGCGGGAAGATGTGGCAGACCAAGGTTGAGGAAGATACCGGTGCGTTCGACGTGTTTAACTTTTTTGCTATACGCAGCGGTAATATCGCCGCTGAGCACGGTA
>Ga0208511_100504_pt1 | contig 12519 bp, 10 predicted proteins | sample LakWasMet39_LOW7_2_FD_183879 | JGI IMG/M metagenome (GOLD analysis project Ga0208511, IMG submission 183879) | Freshwater sediment methanotrophic microbial communities from Lake Washington under simulated oxygen tension - Sediment Metagenome... | ecosystem: Environmental > Aquatic > Freshwater >...
CGCCTTGAGCAGGCGTTTCAACGCCGGGAGCATCGTCAGGATCGATAAAATCCAAATCGATGCTGATGCCGATAACCTGACACGATAGGCTGAGTTTATCGATGGCTTTAGTTAACACTTGGGCAAGCCCATCAATCTGTCCGGCAAAAATAATTTCTACCTTCGCTTGCTTTAATAGGTCGTATTCTTCATTTTCGTAACTCCGGACGCCGATCAGAATGAGGTTTTCCGGTTTGATAAAATCGGAACCGGGATACATCGCCGCCAGTTTTTTATCCGCTTTGCCAAGCAAAGCGGCCAGCGGCATGCCATGAATATTACCGGATGGCGACGTAGCAAAAGTATGCGCATCCATGTGTGCATCCAGCCAGATCAGACCGAATTTATCGGGCCGCTGCAATCCATTCAGCACGCCGCCCCAGGTTCCCAACGCACAGGAATGGTCGCCGCCGATGACCAGAAAAGCCTGGTTTTGTTCGGTCCAGTGTTGGCTGAACCGGCTTATCGATTGATTCAGCCGGGATAATTTTTCATCCTTTGACCCGTTATTTTCAGGATAAACCATATGCCACTGGAGTTGCAGGCGTTGCTGTTCAGGTTTTTGAAGGGCAAACGCATCGCGCAGCATTTCCGCCGCATAGCCGCATGTACGCAGTGGTCCGCCCAAACACGATGCTACGCCTAAAGTTTGTAATATAGCCACATCACTCTCGCTAATCGGAGGCAATCAATATGAATCAGGATAAAGCCAAAATTAATGTCTATTATGATGGAGCCTGTCCCAAATGCGTCAAAGACAGGTCGACCTATGAAAAACTCGCCGGAAAAGCGGGCGAAAATGTCTGCTGGATCGACATCACCGGCCGGGAAGAGCTGCTGCGTAAAATCGGCATCGACCCTCACAAGGCGCTGACCGAACTGCATGTTCAGGATGAAAACCAGCGAATCCTGTCCGAGATGGATGCGTATATCCTGCTGATGAGCAAAGTGCCTGTGTTGAAGCCGATAGCTTGGTTGATCGGGCTGCCGCTGATTCGTCCGTTGCTCGCCGGAATTTACCACTGGCAGGTTAATCGACGCCTGCACCGTAGAGGACGGCTATGAAATAATGAATCCACCAAAAGCATTGTCCACGAAAGCCAAAAGTAGGCGCCTCCAGGCGACACGAAAAGCACGAAAAAGTCGTTTGGGGAATTTTCGTGCTTTTCGTGATTTTCGTGGACCTTATTTTTTCTACGGATCAGATTTTGAGGGGATGTTCTTTCTCGGGAATCACCTAATCCACCAGTTTTTTCAATACCGTGCGCAGAATGCCGCCATCCCGATAATATTGGATTTCAATCGGCGTATCGATACGGCTTACAGCCTTAAAGGCCGTGACGGTTCCATCGGGCGCGGTTGCCGAAACCTTAACGTCCTGTTGCGGCACCGAAGCATCGGAAATATCGATTGCAAAGGTTTCCGTTCCGGTTAATTTCAGGTTTTTAGCCGATTCGCCGTCGATAAATTGCAACGGCAAAATACCCATGCCGATCAGGTTGCTGCGGTGAATCCTTTCGTAACTCTCGGCGATGACCGCTTTTACGCCCTGCATAAACGGGCCTTTTGCCGCCCAGTCGCGGGATGAGCCGGAGCCGTATTCTTTACCGGCAAGGATGCACAGCGGTATGCTCACATCTTTATACCTCATCGCGGCATCGAAAAACGTCATCCGCTCGCCGGTTGGATGATAGACCGTAGCATTGCCTTCAATGCCCGGCACCAGCAGGTTATGAATACGGATGTTAGCGAAAGTGCCTCGACTCATCACCTGATCGTTGCCTCGGCGCGAACCATAACTGTTCCAGTCTTTTTGTTCTATGCCTTTCTCCAGAAGATACAACGCGGCAGGGGAGCCGGGGGCGATTTGACCGGCCGGTGAAATGTGATCGGTGGTAACGGAGTCGCCGAACAGGGCCAGTACCTGCATGCCGGTAAGCGGCTGTATTTCTTGCCGATCTGTCGTCATTCCTTCGAAGAATGGCGGTTTCCTGATATAGGTCGAGTTCTCGTTCCATTCGTACAGTTCGGTGCCGCTGACTTCCACCTTCTGCCATGTTTTAGTGCCGGTGAAAACATCCGCATAACGCTCCCGGAACATCTCCGGCGTCACAAACTGCCTCATTACTTCGGCCACTTCCCAAGGCGTAGGCCAGATGTCTTTCAGATAAACCGGCTTGCCATCCTTGCCTACACCCAGCGGTTCGCGAGTAATATCCAGAGCTGTTGAGCCCGCCAGCGCATAGGCAACGACCAGCGGCGGCGAGGCGAGATAATTGGTCTTGGTCAGCGGATGCACGCGGCCTTCAAAATTCCTGTTGCCGGACAGCACCGCGGAAACGACCAGATCGTTTTCCAGTATCGCTTTTTCAACGGCTCCATCCAGCGGGCCGGAGTTGCCGATACAGGTGGTGCAGCCGTAGCCGACCAGATAGAAGCCGAGTTGTTCCAGAGAGCCAAGCAACCCCGACTGCTTTAAATACTCCGTTACCACTAGCGAACCGGGGGCTAGTGAAGTTTTGACATAATTCTTAACCTTCAAGCCTCGCTCCACCGCTTTTTTGGCAACCAGACCGGCTGCGAGCATGACCGACGGGTTGCTGGTATTGGTACAGGAAGTGATCGCTGCGATGACGACAGCGCCATGGGTGATTTTCTCATCGGCATTATTCCTCGATACGATGCCGCTACGTTGCAGATCATGCTCGAATAGCCCCATGCCCTTGATACCTGTCGGTTCGATCAGCATTTGCCGGTAGGTCGGCCCGACTTCACTGAGGGCGATGCGGTCTTGCGGGCGCTTGGGGCCTGCAAGCGAGGGTTCAATGGTGCCGAGATCGACTTCCATAACCTGGGTAAATTCGGGATCCGGCGTAGTGTCGGTGCGAAACAGCCCCTGTTCCTTGGCATAGCGTTCGGTCAGATCGATCAGCTCCGCATGACGTCCGGTGAAACGCATATAGCTGAGGGTCTCATCGTCGATCGGAAAAAAACTCACCGTCGAACCTTGCTCGGGCGCCATATTACTGAGGGTAGCCCGGTCCGGAATACTCAGATTAGTCAGCCCGGAACCGTAAAACTCAATGAATTTCCCGACCACGCCAAAGTTCCGGCAAAGCTCTGTCACGCGCAGCACCAGATCCGTCGCGGTCACGCCCGGAGGCAGTTCGCCGGTCAATTTAATGCCGACCACATCGGGAACCAGCATGTAGACGGGCTGATCCAGCATCACCGCTTCAGCCTCAATACCGCCGACACCCCAGCCGAGCACGCCGAGGCCGTTAATCATCGGCGTATGCGAATCGGTGCCGACGCAGCTGTCGGGATAACAGACGTTTTTATCCTTATTATGGAACACGACCGGCGCAAGGTATTCGAGATTGACCTGATGAACGATGCCGGTAGAAGGCGGAACCACACGGAGATTTTGGAACGCCGACTGCCCCCATTTAAGGAATTCATAACGCTCGGCGTTTCTTTCAAATTCGATGGTTTCGTTTAATAGCAGCGCATTGGCTTTGCCGAAATAATCCACCTGTACCGAGTGATCGATCACCAGATCACAGGGAATCAATGGATTGATTTTCTTCGGGTCGCCGCCCAGCCGCTTCATCGCATCCCGCATCGCGGCCAGATCGACGAGTGCCGGTACACCGGTAAAATCTTGCAATATCACCCGGGCCGGTTTGAACGGTATTTCATATCTTGCGCCTTGCGGCTGCCAGTTAGCGACGCTCAAGACATGCTCTTGGGTAATGATGTCGTTGTCGCAGTTGCGCAATAAAGACTCAAGCAGGATTTTTATCGTGTGCGGCAGCCGTGAGACATTGGCAGCGCCGACAGCTTCAAGTCGGGACAGGGAATAATACGAGATCGAGCCGATGCTATCGGTTTTTAGTTGTTGACGCGCACCAAATGGATCGTGGTTAATCATGATAGAAACCTCCCTTACTGTCCACACGGCTCGTCATCCCGGCAGGGATTGCCGGGATCCAGAAGCCATGGATGGCAATGTCAAGTCGTACTATAGGAGGTTGGAACTCAACTAACCGGCTTTATAGCCGCACAAGGCTATTTGTTGAGTATTTTTCCCTCGTACTTTCTCACATCCCTGTGTTCTGGATTCGCTTCGCGCTCTAACGGGTCCGGCAATCCCTGCCGGAATGACGGTGATACGATTTGTGCGAATACCAAATGTTTATAGGTTAGAGAAATTAACAATCGAAGATAACTTTTACCCTTATCAGTAGTTGCGTCAAGGGTTTTGATTTTATCTTGAGGTAATCGAGAGCTTAATTTTGGTTTAAAAATTCATCTGAATGAAACGGTACAACGTGAGTGCGATATTAGCAAGATTCATAACAGCCAATCTTCCAGCTTTAAACCGGGTGCTCTGGCAAACTCACGGGTGTTTTGGGTGACAACGGTCAGGTCGTGGGCAACGGCGATGGCTGCAATCTGCAAATCATAGGGGCCGATCGGTGTGCCTTGGCTGGACAAATGGGCGCGAATGTCGCCAAAGTGCCGCGTCGCTTGACCCCGCAAAAGGTAAACTTGGCAACCATGCCAACAAGGTGAGCAAACGGGCGCGAATTCTGTTCTTGCCGAGCGCTCTTGGCTACGCCAAACCATACCTCTGCTTCAACCGGAGCACAGACCCGTAACGTGAATCGGCCAACACGACGCACATGATGTAGCATCTGAGGATGCTCTCTCAGCAATGCAATAGCCGCTTGGTGTCCAGCAAATAGGTCATTAGTCCAATGCCTCGCGTTGCACATCATCCCCCAAATCGTCGTCGCTAATGTCATCGGGGAAATCTTCGCTCAAGCCACCCGCTATGGCAGCGAGAAAGGCTTCGGTATCATTCTGGTGTTTTGTGTTGGCCGGTATCAATGCGTAACGTTGTTCCAGAAATTCGATGAAATCCAAGGCTTCACGGGCAGCGGTTTCAGGGAGGTTAAGACTGTGTTGATAAATAGTTTCGGCCAGGTTCATGGGGTATTCCCAGCTAATCAAAATTGGCATCTAGCATAAACTCTTTTATGCTGGTTCCCAAGTCTATAAGGCTGCTGTTGCATGAGAATGAAATGGCAATCAAAACCGGATCAACTTGCTCCCTTTTGCTTATGCAATAACCTATAATGCGTTTTAACCAATCTAAACGAGTTTATCTATGTCAGCCAATGAGCAACGTGAGCTGTTGAAAGCACTCTTCAATAATTTGGAAGACGTTCCTTTAGAGCCTGACCATCCGTTTTATTATCCGTTTTTACAAGCTACCGCTGATGACCCGATTGCCGAATTAGCCGAGCGTATTAGTTTTAGTCAATCGCAAAGCGTCAATTTATTTACCGGGCAACGCGGTAGCGGCAAAAGCACCGAGTTTAGGCGCTTACGGAAAATGCTGATTGAAGACGGGTGCGAAGTGTTTTTGCTGGATATGCGCGATTATATGAACCTCACCACATCCGTAGAAATCAGTGATTTTCTGATTTCAATTATGGCGGCTTTAAGTGAAGCGGCTGAACGCGGCTTTAACAAGCCATTGCATCACCGTGGTTATCTTGAACGACTAGGCGACGTGCTGACCCGCGACATAAAAATTCCTGAAATTGACGTCAGCGGCATTAAAGCCTCTTTAAAAGACGACCCCAGCTTTAAACAACAACTACAGCAAGGCTTGCGCGGCCATGTCGCACGTATTGTTAAAGATGCCCATAGTTTTGCTCAAGAAGTCGTGGAACTGATTCGCAAAGAAACTCAAGACCCCAATAAAAAAGTGGTGCTGCTGGTCGATTCGGTAGAACAACTGCGCGGTGTTGGTATGGATGGAGCCAATGAGGTTTATAAAAGCGTGGAAAACCTGTTTTCAGGCCATGCCAGCAGCTTGCAAATTCCGATGCTGCATATTATTTACACCATTCCGCCGTACTTAACGCCGTTGGTTCCCGGTTTAGGTCGACAGTTGGGTTGTAATTTAGGCTGTACCTTACCCTGTATTCATGTGCAGAAAAAAGATAATCAAACCGATCAGGATGGTTTAGCCATTATGCGCGAGTTTGTGAACAGGCGCTGTTCGAGGTGGCAAGAAATTTTTAGCGAAGCCCAGCTTGATAAGTTAGCTCAAGCATCGGGCGGCGATTTACGGGATTTTTTCCGTCTGATTCGCGACAGTTTGGTCAAAGCCAGTTCCAAAAACAGAGGCGAATGGCCTATACCCGATAGCGTTATCGAGCAAACGCTTAATCACTCGCGCCGCGAAATGTTGCCAATAGCGGAAGACGACAAACAATGGCTGCTTAAAATCCATGATTCCAAAGAAGCCGAATTGCAATCGATTGATGAGCTTCCGTCACTGGCGCGTTTTTTCGATACCAAATTAGTGCTCAACTATCGTAACGGCGATGACTGGTATGACGTGCATCCTTTGCTTCGAGAAGAAATCAGGAGATAAGCGTGGAGGCGGAGAGACTTTTATCGGCCGAGGAAGAGGAACAATGGCAAGAACTGAGCCGGCATGTCGAGTGGGCGGAACGGTTTAGCCTGATTGTCCTGTTTGTCGAAGATGCGTTATTGGCGGAAAGCTTTAAACAACGGCTGCAAAGCCAGCTCCAAGGGCGGGTTTCCAAGTTACACGTGTTACGTCCTTTGAATCCTGAAACCTTAACTCTGGATGTTTTTAGTGAGTTACAGCACACGCTGATTCCCCATGCCATCGTTCCGTGCTGGCTGGAATTGCATCATCACCGCTCGACAGAGTGGCAACAAGCCCTGGATAACTTTTTTGCCCGATTTAATGAAAGACGCGACCGCATCAGGCAAGACTACCCACGTCCGTTTATCGTTCTGTTACCGTTGGCTTATAAAAGCCGCTTGCGTGAAATCGCCCCTGATTTATGGTCGGTTAGAAGTCATACCGATGAATTGCGGCCTGCCAAAGTCACGCCGGGGCTGAGCATTAATCACGACCGAATCGCTGTCAGTAAAGTAGAACCGTTCTTAACGCTCAATGAACAAGCATTAGCCAGTCCTGAAATCCGTGAATGGCAGCGGGTAAGGCACACGGTCATAGCCGATAGCGAACTTTTTTTAGTGACTGGTTATGCGTTTGATGCAGCTTTAGACTATGGACAATGGACTCTGGCGGAAACTTTGGCTGGGTATCTGATTGACCTCAGTCACAACATGATTAAGGATCAAGGCGAGACCACCCTGACTTTGTATCAGTTAATTCGTGCCCTAAGTAGACTAGGGGAAATAGAACAAGCATTAGGGCGCTATGAAGAAGCCTACCAAGCCTATGCAGAAAGTTTACAGATTTGTCGTGAGTTAAAAACTAGCCTGGGTGCTACACCCGAAGTGTTGCGTGATTTAGGTGTCTCGTTAGTTAGGGTTGCTGAGATAGATGAAACATTGGGACGTTATGACAACGCTTTTATGGGCTATACAGAAAGTTTACAAATTTTCCGTGAGTTAAAAGCAAGCTTAGGCGCAAGCCCCCAAGTGTTACGCGATTTAAGCGTCTCGTTAGCAAAGGTAGCCGATATAAATACTATCTTGGGACATTATGAATCCGCTTTAAAAGGCTATACAGAAAGTTTACAGATTTGCCGTGAGTTAAAAACCAGTTTGGGCACTACACCTGAGGTGTTGCGTGATTTAAGTGTCGCGTTAGAAAAGTTAGCCAATATAGATAAAACATTAGGACGTTATGAAGAGGCTTTTACAGGCTATACAGAAAGTTTACAGATTGATCGTGAGTTAAAAACAAGGCTAGGTGCAACACTCAATGTGTTGCGCGACTTAAGTGTCTCTTTAGAAAAGGTAGCCGATATAGATTCTATCTTGGGACGTTATGAATCCGCTTTAGCAGGGTATACAGAAAGTTTGCAGATTCGCCGTGATTTAAAAGCCAGCTTGGGTGCTACACCGCAAGTGTTGCGCGATTTAAGTGTCGCGTTTGAAAATTTAGCCGATATTGATAAAACATTAGGGCATTATGAAGAAGCCTGTGCGGGCTATAAGGAAAGTTTGCAGATTCGCCGTGAGTTGCAAGCAAGCCTGGGCGCAACGCCCAAAGTGTTGCAGGATTTAAGCGGCTCATTGGAAAATCTGGCTGATTGTGAAAACAGCTTACGGCACTATGATGAGGCACTGGCTGCCTACCGGGAATGTCTGCCTTTATTGGAACGGCTGCAAGCTGCGCTGAGTCATGATCAGTATTCAGAGCGCATTGTCGAGATAAAAGAAAAAATTTCAGCCTTGGAGCAGAGCACACACCAACTGCCACAGCCGGACGGGGCATGTTGCCCCGTCCGAAACGTTTGAGTTGGTTAAGTGTAGCTACTTAGTTCAGGTATCCAAAAAACGTTAGGGACGGGGTTGCAAACCCCGTCTCGCTTGCACTGCTTGAGTCCACATTATGCGGCTAGAGCCTGTCCATGTCGTAACCCAATCACAGAGGACAACGCATGAAAACAACCATCGACAACACTCGCACAGAAACCGACTCCTTCGGCCCCATACAAGTACCCGCCGACAAATACTGGGGCGCACAAACCCAGCGATCCCTGATCAACTTCAAAATCGGTAATGAACGCCTGCCACGGCCTTTGATTCGCGCGCTGGGCATCGTCAAATATTGCGCAGCACTATCAAACATCGCGCTGAATAATATTGATGAAAAAATCGGCTACGCGATAGCGGATGCAGCCCGAGAAGTTATCGACGGCAATCTGGACGACAACTTTCCTTTGGTCGTCTGGCAGACCGGTTCCGGCACCCAGTCCAACATGAACGCCAACGAGGTGATTGCCAATCTGGCTATCGAGCGTCTCGGCGGTGCTATGGGAACTAAAACGCCGGTGCATCCGAACGATCATTGCAATCGCAGCCAGTCTTCGAATGATGCTTTTCCGACGGCCATGCATATTGCGACGGTCGAGCAATTGCACCATTTGCTGATTCCCTCGCTCCAGCATTTGCACCGCGCGCTGTCCGACAAATCCCAGTCATGGAATGAAATAATCAAGATTGGGCGAACGCATTTGCAGGACGCGACACCCCTTACATTGGGTCAGGAGTTTTCCGGTTACGCAGCTCAGGTACAACTGGGTATCGACCGGATTAACGACAGCCTCAAACGGCTGTATCCGCTGGCGCAAGGCGGTACGGCGGTGGGCACCGGCCTGAATTCGAAACCGGGTTTCGGCGAACAGTTTGCCGAAGAAGTTGCGAAATTTACCCAGTTGCCTTTCGTCTCTGCTTCCAATAAATTCGAGGCGTTGGCCGCGCACGATGCGATGGTGGAAATCTCCGGGGTGTTAAACACCATCGCGGTCAGTCTTACTAAAATAGCCAATGATATTCGCCTGTTGAGTTCAGGCCCGCGCTCCGGCATCGGTGAACTGTCGCTGCCTGAAAACGAACCCGGCTCTTCGATCATGCCGGGCAAGGTGAATCCGACTCAATGCGAGGCCATGACGATGGTTTGCGCGCAGGTCATGGGCAATCACACCACCGTTACCTTTGCCGGGGCGCAAGGGCATTTGGAACTCAATGTATTCAAGCCGGTCATTATTTATAACGTGCTCCAGTCGATCCGGCTTATCGGCGACGCGGCGGTCAGTTTCACCGATCATTGCGTTGTTGGCATTGAGCCGAATATCGACCGTATTGCCGAGCTGATGGAACGTTCGCTGATGCTGGTAACCGCCTTGGCTCCGCGCATCGGCTATGACAATGCGGCAAAAATAGCTAAACTGGCTTTTAAAAATCATAGCACGCTACGTGAAGAGGCGGTTTCCGGCGGATTTGTGACCGAAGAGGAATTCGACAAGCTTGTTTGTCCGGAAAACATGATTTTTCCCCAATAAAGAACGAAAGAGAATACCATTAAGCGGTTAGGTACTTTTGATAACGAATAGAGGAGATAGATCATGCATGTAACATACGAACTGGCCGAACAGGCAATGGCTGCGGCAATTGCCGAGTCAAAAAAAATCGGTACGCAGATGTGTATTGCCGTAGTGGATTCCGGCGCTGACTTAAAGGCGTTCGTGAGAATGGACAATGCCTGGGTAGGCAGCGTGGATATTGCCATCAAGAAAGCCAAGACCGCCTGTTTCTTCGCCATGAACACCGGACAAATCGGTCAGCTATCGCAACCGGGTGGGCCGCTTTACGGGATTGAACATTCTAACGACGGGCTGATAACCTTTCCCGGAGGTGTTCCTATCGTTGACAAGGATGGCGTTCTAATCGGCGCTGTCGGCGTCAGCGGCAGTTCGGTGGAAAACGATCATCAAGTTGCCAAAGCCGGGGCGGAAGCAATCGGGGTTTCCGATTTACCCGAGCACCCATGGCGAACCTGAGCTTAAGATCATTTTCAGATTACATCGTTCCCACGCAGAGTGTTACTGCCATTAAATTGAGAAATACGCTGATTCCCAAGCTCGACTTGGGACCCCTGATGACGAAGCTCTCGGCAACCGCTCCTGCGTTGCTCTACCTCCTGCATAATCCACAGGGATGTGGTGAATGAAGATATTGCAGGAGCAAATATCTGTCCATGCAAGTCGTAGCTTGGCGAGACGGGAAGCTGGAGCTTCCCACACCGAATTCCCAAGCTGGAGCTTGGGAACTAGCGCTTACTAAAATCCTTAACTTAATGGCCGTGACGCAGAGCGTTGGAACGATGTATTTTTTTGGGGCTAAATTCAGGCAATTTCCATCATAATTCCTCATCCATTCATGAATGGTCATTTGATGTTATTCAAAAAGACATTCACTTAAATCGGGCGTTGTAGCCGGTTTTGACATCTTGCCGTCATGGATCGTTTGAAAGGCTTTATTGAAATCCGCGTTGATAAAACTGCTCGATAAATGAGCACACAAACAATAAACGGCTGAATAATCATCGGTGTTGCCTGAGGTGCAATTATTGATTCTGTCGGACAGGATACGGATGATAGAAAGAATAAAGCCATCATGCCGCCATGTTACCGGAAGGTCTGTAACATCACTTCCCCGCATCGCAATAGCGCCCAATGCACAATAGGCAAGATTAACCAGCCCGGCCAATATTTCAACCATATCGCCCGCTTTAATCGCTTTTAATACCGCGCTGCCTTCATCCATGAGTAATGCTTGACGCATAACAATATCCATATCGGATAATCGCTCATTTGCCCCATGTTCGGCTTGCGGAAGTGAAAAGGTGTCGTGGAATTCTCTAACTAACTTTAAGTGCTTATTCATGGTTTTTATCCTCGTCGACTTACGTCGAATTAATGTAATAACCAGACCCAACTAAAGTCTTTTCAAAGCGATTTATTCAAGCGCTATTTTTCCCTCAATGCAATGGTTGACGCCAAGAGCGGGAGAATCCAGGGTCATTTTAATGTCTATGGTTTCAGAACCGTTCAGTTTGCCGGATTCAACGGCTTTGAGTACAGCATGTTCGATCTCGCGTTGCGATGTAAGGCCGACATGTTTGAGATATTTTCTGATTTCGAGATTAAATGTGTCTTCATTCATTTTGGCCTCCTAAAGGCAAAGTAGATTCCATCAGTGTGAGCAATGGAATTTGTTTTGTGATGAAAGAACTATCATTTTGTAATCATAAAAACTTCTTATGAACTGTATCATGTCCTGATGTTACGTACACTGCCAAAAAATAATTATTTTTTCGCTTACAAAAAAGGGAAGTGTTGCCGGTCAAAAATTATCAGGAAGCGGCGAAAACAGGTTATTAAAATTAGTAGCCTATGCCCCAATCGGGGGGCAATGTTAATCTTAAAACGCAGTAGGAGTGACTGAAAGCGACTTGGTGAGCATTCAAAAAACCGCTTACCCTTCGATAGGCTCAGGGCTAAGGGGATTTTTGAGCGCTCAACTGCGGATTTCAGGTTGATGCGGGAACCTCTTAAGAGTCCTTGGGGATACCTCGTAGCGTTGCCAGCGCGCTTTCGTAGTCGAATACCTCAATTTGTCGAGTAAAGTCAGCATAGCGACTGCCCAGCTTCACTCGTAGCAGAGCAGCGGATTCGCGGGCCAAGCCGTTGGCGCGAGCGTTGTCTTCGACAAGCAGGTTTTCCAATTCCGAGAGTACTTGTTTTAAGCATTCGGGATCGATATTGCAGACAGTGTTTTCGATAAGAGCAACTTCTTCCGGCAAACTCAGGATGTACTGAATCAATTGAGCCAATTCGCGATCGCACAGCCTGGCCAATTCTGCGCACTCGGTTGAAGTGGAATTCTGGCGCAAGGCCTTATCCAGTAGGGTTGCCAGATCGGAAACGCGGCGAGCGCCCAGAGTCGCGGCGGCGCCTTTCAGGCCATGAGTCAGGTGTTGCGCCTCCTGGATGTCCCCCTGACTCAGCAGTTCTTGTACACGAATCATGTCTCTACTATGGAAGTTGGCAAACATCTGCAAAAGTTGCTGATATTTCAGGGTGTCGCCCCTGACGACAGCCA
>Ga0208511_100534_pt1 | contig 11981 bp, 10 predicted proteins | sample LakWasMet39_LOW7_2_FD_183879 | JGI IMG/M metagenome (GOLD analysis project Ga0208511, IMG submission 183879) | Freshwater sediment methanotrophic microbial communities from Lake Washington under simulated oxygen tension - Sediment Metagenome... | ecosystem: Environmental > Aquatic > Freshwater >...
GCGCCGGTGAGGGCAGGGACTGGATGCCGTCGGTGAACCCATCCCGCCACCAGGCGATGGGGGCGCGGCTGAAGTACAGCGCCAGATCGCGCGCATCGAGCACCACCTTGACCACGTTCGGGTTGGTGAAGTCGGTCACCTCGTGGATCGGGTGGGCCGCCGTGCCCATGCTGGCCTCGGGCCGCTGCATCAGCAACTCGGCCACGGCTGACACCAGGGCCGGGTCGATCAACGGTTCGTCGCCCTGCACATTGACCACCAGGCTGTCGTCAGAGAGACGCAGCAGGTCGCAGGCCTCGGCCAGGCGGTCGCTGCCGCTGGGATGGTCCTGGCGCGTCAGCACCGCTTCAATGCCGTGCTGCTGGCAGGCCTGCAGAATCTCGGGACTGTCGCCGGCCACCACCACGCGCGTACCGGTGGGCAGGCCCGACGTCACGCGCTGCGCCACGCGCACCACCATGGGCAGGCCGGCGATGTCGGCCAGTGGCTTGTTGGGCAGACGGGTCGAGGCCAGGCGGGCCGGAATGAGGACAGTGAAAGCGGACATGATTTTCAGGCGGTGGGATTGATTCGCGGGCACCCGTGGAACTGGCTTCGCCAGGCCACCGGATGCGCCCCCTCAGCGAAGCAGGAGGGGGGTGGCGTAGCGCCGCAGTGCGCGGAGCCTGGGGGAGTCATCCCTTTTCCAGCTCTTCATCGCTCAGTACCCGGGCCTCGACCTCCAGCAGCACCGGGATGCCGTCACGGATCGGGTAGGCCAGGCGCGCGCTGCGCGAGATCAGTTCCTGCTTTTCGCGGTCGTATTCCAGCGGGCCCTTGGTGACAGGGCAGACCAGCAGTTCAAGAAGTCGTGTGTCCATGGGGCGATGATAGCCGCGCGTGCTGCGCGTCTTCGAGCAGGCGGTCGAACGCGGCAAAAAAGGCCGGCTCGGGCTTGAAGTCCAGCGGCACGGCCAGTGCGTCGGGATGCTGGCGCCACAGTTTGACGGCGTCTTTTTCGGTGCAAATCAGGGTGTAGTCCCTGTCGGATGGACGTACCCAGCTATCAAAATCATAGTGGTCCGGCAGCGCCAGGGTCTGTGCCAACGACAGGCCCATGGCCTGCAGCATGGCAAAAAAAGCCTGTGGTTGCGCAATCGCCGCCAGCGCCAGCAGGGGCTGGTCGCGGTGCGCCAGCGTGGCGAGTTCGACGCGGCTGCCGTCGGCGCGCAGCGCATGGCTGGCCAGCGTGCGCTGCGAGCGGTAGCCGCTGAAGGCTGGCCGTGCGCCGCTGTGCAGCACCAGGTCGACCGGGCGCGGCCAGGTCTCGCGCAGCGGGCCGGCCGGCAGCAGAAAGCCGTTGCCGGTGCCACGCTCGTCGAAGACGCAGATCTCGATGTCGCGCGCCAATTCCAAATGCTGCAAGCCGTCGTCGCTGACCAGCACATCCACTGCCGGGTGGCGTTGTAGCAGGGCGTGGGCGGCCTCGATCCGGCGATTCGCAACGAACACAGGCACACCGGTGCGGCGCCGGATCAGGGCTGGTTCATCGCCCACGTCGCGTGAGATGCTGTCGGCCACCACTTCGCGGCAGTCCTGCGTGTGCCGACCGTAGCCGCGCGAGATCACGCCGGGATGGTGCCCCCGCGCTTGCAGATGCTGCACCAGCGCCATCACCACCGGCGTCTTGCCGGCACCGCCGGCCACCACATTGCCGACCACAATGACAGGTACCGGCAGGTGCTCACGACGGCGCAGTCCGCTGAGGTAGAGACCCTGGCGCAAGCGCACCAGCGCACCCACCAGCAGTGAAACAGGCCACAGCAGCCAGGCCAGGGGGCCGCGCCGCTGCCAGCTTTGCAGCAGGGTGCTCTGCCAGGCCGGCTGCGACGGGCTGGCCATGGCCCTAATTGGCTCCGGCGCGGGCCGAAGACTGGGTGGCGAACGTGATCTGCGACAGGCCGGCGCGGCGCGCCGCTTCCATCACCGTCACCACCGACTGGTGGCGCGCGCTGGCGTCGGCGCTGATGATGACCACCGTCTCCTTGCCGGCCTTGGCGCCCTCGCTCAGGGCGCTGACCAGCGCCTCGATGCTGCGCCCGGCTACCGGCACTTTGTTGACCATGTAGGCGCCGTCGCTGCCGACGGCCACGATGACTTCTTTCGGGTAGTCGCGCTGGGCCTCGGTATCGGCCACTGGCAGGCGCAGCTGCATCTCGGTGAACTTGCTGTAGGTGGTGGTCAGCATCAGAAAGATCAGCACCACCAGCAGCACGTCAATGAAGGGGATCAGATTGATCTCCGGTTCATCTTTCGAACGGGGACGGAAGTTCATGGGCTGGACCTTGCCGGGCTGGGGGTCATTTCCGCAGGTGGTTGAGGTGGCGTACCAGCCGGTCGGCGGCCAGTTCCAGCGTCAGCAGGTAGGCGTCGACGCGGGCGCGGAAGTAGCGCCAGAAGATCAGCGATGGGATGGCGACAATCAGGCCGAAGGCGGTGTTGTACAGGGCCACCGAGATGCCGTGCGCCAGCTGGGCCGGGTTGCCGCCGGTGGGCGTTTGTGAGCCGAAGATCTCGATCATGCCGATCACGGTACCCAGCAGGCCCAGCAGCGGTGCGGCCGAGGCGATGGTGGCCAGCGCGCTCAGGTAGCGCTCCAGCCGGTGGGCGACCGCGCGGCCGCTGGCCTCCATGCTGGCACGCAGGTCTTCGTCGCTGCAGCGCGGGTTGGCGTGCAGGGCGCGAAAGCCGCTGGCCAGCACTTCGCCCAGCGCCGAGTTCTTCTCCAGCTGGGCCACGATGTCGAGCGCCGGCACCGTTTGGCGCGAGATCAGCAGGGTTTCATCCAGCAGTTTCGGGGGGGCGATCTTGTCGGTCTTGAGGCTGAGAAAACGCTCGATGACGAGGGCCAGCGCCAGGATGGAGCAGGCAACCAGCGGCCAGATCGGCCAGCCTGCGGCTTGTATGATCGAAAACAAAGAGAGCCCTCCGCGCTGAATAAAGCTGTGCGATTATGGCCCACGTGCCGGCGTACTTTGGGGGGTCTGCGGGCTCTGCCATACCCCCGGGTGTTGCGAGTTGTGTCGTCCCACAGAAATTGTGGATAACTTTGTGAAGAAGTACCCTGATATATGCCCGCAAGCCGCATCCATGCGCTCTTGCAACAGAACGATGACAAAAAAGGCAGTGAAAAACCTAACTGAATCAATGACTTGCAACGAAACTCCGTGCCTCCCCGCCGGTTTCGCCGCCTTGTCCGTGCAAGGCACCGCCTTGTGGAGCAATGCACTGCAACAAACCCCCTCAAGCCACGTTCTGACTGATGTCCGCGCCTGAATTCCCTGTTTCCCCGGCCCGTGTCTGGCAAGTTGGCGCGCTGTGCCGCGCCATTGCTGATGCCCTGGACGCGCGCTTCAATCCGGTCGCGGTGCGCGGCGAGATTTCGGGCTTCTCGCGCGCATCCAGCGGGCATTGCTACTTCAGCCTGAAAGACGAATCCGGGCAGATCCGCTGCGCCATGTTCCGTCGTGCCGCCAGCCTGCTCGACTTCAGCCCGCGCGACGGTGAGCTGGTCGAGGTGCGCGGTCGCCTGGGCGTGTACGAGCCGCGCGGTGACCTACAACTGATCGTTGAATCGATGGGCCGGGCCGGCCAGGGGGCACTGTTCGAGCAGTTCCTGAAGCTCAAGGCCAGGCTCGAAGGCGAGGGCCTGTTCGAGGCGGCGCGCAAGCGCGAACTGCCGGCCATGCCGCGCGCCATCGGTCTGGTCACTTCACTCGGCGCGGCCGCACTGCACGACGTGGTGACTGCGCTGCAGCGGCGCGTGCCGCACATTCCGGTGGTGCTGGCGCCGGCCTCGGTGCAGGGCGCCAATGCGCCGGCGGAACTGGTGGCGGCGCTATCCAATTTGTATCGCATGGCGCAGCAGGGGCAAGGTCTGCAACCCGATTTGGCAGACAAACCGGTAATCGATGTCATCCTGCTGGTGCGCGGTGGTGGTTCGATGGAAGACCTGTGGGCCTTCAACGATGAGCGTCTGGCGCGCACGATGGCGCAAAGCCCGGTGCCGATCGTTTGCGGTGTCGGCCACGAGACCGACTTCACCATTGCCGACTTCGTGGCCGACCTGCGCGCCCCGACGCCGACGGCGGCGGCCGAGCTGGTGGCCGAGCCGCGCGACCTCTGGCTCGGTACGCTCGATTTGCTGCAGGAGCGGCTGGACGATGCGGTGACGGATGTGATCGACCGCCAGAGCCAGCGGCTCGATCTGGCGGCCAGCCGGCTCGGGCGTCCCTCGGCATTGGCGGCGCGTCAACGGCTGGCGCTGGCTGCTCAAGCCCAACGTCTGCGTTTTGCGGCCGAGCACGCCACGCGCCAGTGCCGGCGTGACCTGCTGCAACTGGAGCTGGCCTTGCCGCAGCAGCTGCGTCGCGGGGTCACGGGCATGCAGCAGCGTCTGGAGCGCGCCGCTTTGCGTCTGGGCCTGCTCGACCCGACGCTGGTGCTGCAGCGCGGTTACGCCTGGCTGGCGGACGAGGAGGGGCGCACCATCACCTGTGTCGGCCAGACCTTTGCCGGCCAGGCGTTGCAGGCCACCCTTGCCGACGGCAAGGTTGATTTGACCGTGTCACCCCAGGGAAAAAATTAATTCCTACAATCGGCGCTTTCGAACAACAAACCCACGAGGACATCATGGAACATACCCTGCCCGCCCTGCCTTTTGCGATCGACGCGCTGGCACCGCACTACTCCAAGGAAACCCTGGAGTACCACCACGGCAAGCATCACAACGCTTATGTGGTGAACCTGAACAACCTGCAAAAGGGCACCGAGTTCGAAAACATGGACCTCGAGTCCATCGTCAAGAAGTCCAGCGGCGGTATCTACAACAATGCCGCCCAGATCTGGAACCACACCTTCTTCTGGAACGGCATGAAGCCCAACGGCGGCGGCGAGCCGACCGGCGCCCTGGCCACGGCCATCAACGCCAAGTGGGGCAGCTACGCCGCCTTCAAGGAAGCCTTCGTGAAGTCGGCCGTGGGCAACTTCGGTTCCGGCTGGACCTGGCTGGTGAAGAAGGCCGACGGTTCGGTCGATATCGTCAACACCGGTGCCGCCGGTACGCCGCTGACCACCGCCGACAAGGCCCTGCTGACGGTGGACGTGTGGGAACACGCCTACTACATCGACTACCGCAACCTGCGCCAGAAGTTCGTCGAGACCTTCTTCGACAAGCTGGTGAACTGGGACTTCGCGGCGAAGAATTTCGCCTGATTCCCGCCGTCCCAGCGCAAGGGTCTGAAGATCAGTGGTCTTCAGGCCCTTTTTGTTTCCGGATGACGCGGCGGCATCGCGGCATCACCGTGGTTGACCGCCAGTCATGTGTCTTTTATAAGACTAATTGAAAAAAATTCTGGTTTTTATTGATAGAAATTTCGTATCGTGAGATGTTGATTCAAAAAATGGGGTGGATGTCAGAGCACAGAAAGCAAAATCTCGAACCATCAACTGACTTGGCCGATCGGCACCACTGACCGGCAGGATTTCGACCACGATCTCTGGAGATAAGGTATATGAGCACCCAGCAACCCACCATCATCTACACGCTGACCGACGAAGCCCCGCTGCTGGCGACCAGCTCCTTCTTGCCCATCATTCGCACCTTCGCGGCGCCCGCCGGCGTCAACGTGGCCACCAGCGACATCTCGGTGGCCGCGCGTGTGCTGGCCGCATTTCCCGAGTGCCTGACCGAGGTGCAGCGCGTGCCGGACACCCTGGCTGAACTGGGTCGCCTGACCCTGCTGCCCGACACCAACATCATCAAGCTGCCCAACATCAGTGCTTCGCAGGGCCAGTTGATCGCCTGTATTCGCGAACTGCAGTCCAAGGGCTACAAGATTCCCGACTATCCGGAAGATCCGAAGACAGAAGAAGACAAGGCGATCCGGGCGCGTTATGCCAGGTGCATCGGAAGTGCCGTCAACCCGGTGCTGCGCGAAGGCAATTCCGATCGCCGTGCGCCGGCCGCCGTGAAGAACTACGCGCGCAAGAATCCGCATTCGATGGCCGAGTGGAGCCAGGCTTCGCGCAGCCACGTGTCGCACATGCACCATGGCGACTTCTACCATGGCGAGAAGTCGATGACGCTGGACAAGGCGCGCGACGTGAAGATGGAGCTACTCACCAAGAGCGGCAAGACCATTGTGCTCAAACCCAAGGTGTCCCTGCTCGACCGTGAAGTGATCGACAGCATGTTCATGAGCAAGAAGGCCTTGCTCGAGTTCTACGAAAAGGAAATCGAGGACGCGCACAAGACCGGTGTGATGTTCTCGCTGCACGTGAAGGCCACCATGATGAAGGTGTCGCACCCCATCGTGTTCGGCCACTGCGTGAAGATTTTCTACAAGGACGCTTTCGCCAAGCACGGCAAGCTGTTCGACGAACTGGGTGTCAATGTCAACAACGGCATGGCCAACCTGTACGAGAAGATCGCCACCCTGCCGCAGAGCAAGCAGGAGGAGATCAAGCGCGACCTGCACGCCTGCCACGAGCATCGTCCCGAGCTGGCGATGGTCGACTCGGCCAAGGGCATCACCAACTTCCATTCGCCCAACGACGTCATCGTGGATGCCTCCATGCCGGCCATGATCCGCAACGGCGGCAAGATGTGGGGCGCCGACGGCCGCTTGAAGGACGTCAAGGCCGTGATGCCGGAGTCGACCTTCGCCCGTATCTACCAGGAGATGATCAACTTCTGCAAGTGGCATGGCGCCTTCGATCCCAAGACCATGGGCACGGTGCCCAACGTCGGCCTGATGGCCCAGCAGGCCGAGGAATACGGCTCGCACGACAAGACCTTCGAGATTCCGGAAGACGGCGTGGCCAACATCACCGATCTGGACACCGGCGAAGTGCTGATGAGCCAGAACGTGGAAGCCGGCGACATCTGGCGCATGTGCCAGGTCAAGGACGCTGCCATCCGCGACTGGGTCAAGCTGGCCGTCACCCGCGCCCGCAACTCCGGCATGCCGGTGGTGTTCTGGCTCGATCAGTACCGTCCGCACGAGGCGCAGTTGATCACCAAGGTCAAGATGTACCTGCACGAGCACGACACCACCGGGCTGGACATCCAGATCATGAGCCAGGTGCGCGCCATGCGCTACACCCTGGAGCGCGTGATCCGCGGCCTGGACACCATCAGCGCGACCGGCAACATCCTGCGCGACTATCTGACCGACCTGTTCCCCATCATGGAACTGGGCACCAGCGCCAAGATGCTGTCGGTGGTTCCGCTGATGGCCGGCGGCGGCATGTACGAAACCGGTGCCGGCGGTTCGGCGCCCAAGCACGTCCAGCAGCTGGTGGAAGAAAACCACCTGCGCTGGGATTCGCTGGGTGAATTCCTGGCGCTGGCGGTGTCGCTGGAGGACCTGGGCATCAAGACTGGCAACGCCCAGGCCAAGATCCTGGCCAAGACACTGGATGCCGCGACCGGCAAGCTGCTGGAGAACAACAAGAACCCGTCGCCCAAGACTGGTCAGTTGGACAACCGTGGCAGCCAGTTCTACCTGGCCATGTACTGGGCCCAGGAACTGGCGGCGCAGAAGGACGATGCGGCCCTGGCGGCCAAGTTCGCCCCCTTGGCCAAGCAGTTGGCCGACAACGAGAAGGCCATCGTGGCTGAGTTGGCGGCGGTGCAAGGCAAGCCGGCCGACATCGGCGGTTACTACAGGCCTGACTTCGCCAAGCTGGATGCCGTGATGCGGCCGAGCAAGACGCTGAACGCGGCGCTGGCGTCGGTGAAGGCATAAGCCACCTGCCGGTCAACGCGACCGGCAGACACGGAACCAAGAGGCGATCCGGACGAGAGTCCGGATCGCCTCTGCTTTTGGGCATGTCAGGGTTGCGACATCGGGTGTCGCTGGGCCATGCGCCAGCTTACTTGCGACCTTCAAACGGCTGACCGCCCAGCCGGGTTCCGGCCTTGATGCCGCGCTTGGCAAACCAGCCCTGGTTCATTTCCAGCACATAGCGCACGGGCTTGGCCGAGCAGTGCGAATCCGTGGACTGCGGCTTCATGTCCGCCAGGTTGACGATGGTGCCGTCGTCAGCCACGAAGGCTGCCGTCAGCGGCAGCAGGGTGTTCTTCATCCAGAAGCACTGGCCGGCCGGCTGCTCGAACACGAACAGCATGCCTTCGTGCTGCGGCATGTCGCGGCGGAACATCAGGCCGGTAGCACGCTGCTCATGGGTGTGCGCCACCTGCGCGTCGATCTGATACATGCCGGCGGTCAATCTGACGCGCGGCAGGTCAAGCTGGGGCGCCTCTTGCGAGTGGGCCAGGCCGGCTACGGCCAGAAACAGCACGCCAAGGCGGAAGGCAAAAGATTTCATGGAGGGTTGTGTTGTATCAGGGAAAAAACCCTGGAGCACGGGCATTGTCGAATATCTCGCGCTCAGGACTGGCCAGGATTTGGGACTAGAATTTATCGGTTCGATTCCGCGGGCTCATCAGCTGCCTGCCGGCTCTGCGCAGGCATCTGCCATTGCATCAATAACGGAGACGTGTTTTCATGTACCAGCATATCAAGGTGCCTGCCGAAGGCAAAAAAATTACCGTCAATGCCGACATGTCACTGAATGTGCCGGACCAGCCCATTATTCCGTACATCGAAGGTGACGGAACCGGCCTGGACATCACGCCGGTGATGCTCAAGGTAGTCGATGCGGCCGTGGCCAAGGCCTATGGCGGCAAGCGTCAGATCCACTGGATGGAGGTCTACGCCGGGGAGAAATCCACCAAGATCTACGGTCCCGACGTCTGGCTGCCGCAGGAGACCCTGGACGTGGTGCGTGAGTATGTGGTGTCCATCAAGGGGCCGCTGACCACCCCTGTCGGTGGCGGCATCCGTTCCCTCAACGTGGCGCTGCGCCAGGAGCTGGACCTGTATGTCTGCCTGCGCCCGGTCCAGTATTTCAAGGGTGTTCCTTCGCCGGTCAAGGAGCCGGAAAAGACCAATATGGTGATCTTCCGCGAGAACTCGGAAGACATTTACGCCGGCATCGAGTATGAAGCCGAGAGCGACAAGGCGAAGAAGCTGATCAAGTTCCTGATCGACGAGATGGGCGTGAAGAAAATCCGCTTCCCCGAAACCTCGGGCATCGGCATCAAGCCGGTGTCGCGCGAGGGGACCGAGCGCCTGGTGCGCAAGGCGATCCAGTACGCCATCGACAACGACAAGCCCAGCGTGACCATCGTGCACAAGGGCAACATCATGAAGTTCACCGAAGGTGGCTTCCGCGACTGGTCTTATGCCCTGGCGCAGAAGGAGTTCGGTGCCCAGCCGATCGACGGTGGGCCGTGGTGCAAGTTCAAGAACCCGAAGACCGGCCGCGACATCATCATCAAAGATGTCATTGCCGATGCCTTCCTGCAGCAGATCCTGCTGCGTCCGGCCGAGTACAGCGTGGTGGCCACGCTGAACCTGAACGGCGACTACATCTCCGACGCCCTGGCGGCCCAGGTCGGCGGTATCGGCATTGCACCCGGCGCCAACCTGAGCGACACCGTCGCCATGTTCGAGGCCACCCATGGCACGGCACCGAAATACGCCGGCAAGGACTACGTGAACCCGGGTTCCGAGATCCTGTCGGCCGAGATGATGCTGCGCCACATGGGCTGGAAGGAAGCGGCCGACCTGATCATCCGTTCGCTTGAGAAATCGATCCTGAGCAAGAAGGTGACCTACGACTTCGCCCGCCTGATGGACGGCGCGACCCAGGTCAGCTGCTCCGGCTTCGGTCAGGTGATGATCGACCACATGTGAGGTCCGGATGGCTTGCCGCTGCTGGCGGCGGGTCAGTCGACCAGACAATCAACCGCTCCCGGCAGATGCCGGGAGCGGTTTTTTCATGGTGCCCTGAATTTGTGGCTTGAATGCAGAAAAAACGTCACCAATTCACCTATAAGCGACAAGCAGCAGGCGCGCTCGATAGAATGAATCCATGGCTACGAAATCACCCGTAAAACCGCCCGTGCCGCCTGTTCAGCAGCCGGCCCGGGATGATGGCGGCTCGGTCGTCCTGGAGCGCCGGACGCAGAAGGTCAAGCCGCCGCAGATGCATCAGGTCGTCATGCTGAATGACGACTACACCCCGATGGAATTCGTGGTGGTGGTGATCCAGGAGTTTTTCAGCAAGGATCTGGAAACCGCGACCCAGATCATGCTCAAGATCCACCTGGACGGCAAAGGCGTTTGTGGTGTCTACACCCGGGACGTGGCTGCCACCAAGGTCGATCAGGTGCTGGAAGCGGCACTCAAGGCCGGGCATCCGTTGAAATGCGTTAGTGAACCGGTCGAGTAGCTCCGGAAAAGTCATTCTTCTTTCACGTCCGGAACTGTTGGACGGTTGGGCGAATCGGATTAAAGTAGGTTTGTAAGCAAGGCAAAGGAAGTCACATGATTGCCCAAGAATTGGAAGTTAGTTTGCACATGGCGTTTGTCGAGGCGCGTCAGCAACGCCATGAGTTCATCACGGTGGAGCATCTGCTCCTCGCCTTGCTCGACAACCCCAGCGCCGCCGAGGTGCTGCGTGCTTGTGCGGCCAACATCGATGACCTGCGCAAGTCGCTGTCGAACTTCATCAAGGACAACACGCCGCAGGTGGCCGGCACCGACGATGTGGATACCCAGCCCACGCTGGGCTTCCAGCGCGTGATCCAGCGCGCCATCATGCATGTGCAGTCCACCGGCAGCGGCAAGAAGGAAGTGACCGGCGCCAACGTGCTGGTGGCCATTTTTGGCGAGAAGGATTCGCACGCCGTCTACTACCTGCACCAGCAGGGTGTGACGCGCCTGGACGTGGTCAACTTCATCGCCCACGGCATCAAGAAGAGCGACCAGCCCGAGCCCGGCAAGGCCGCTGGCGAGGGGCCGGCCGAAAGCGAGGAGGGGGCAAGCGAAAAGAGCGAGAAAGCCTCGCCGCTGGAGCAATACACCCAGAACCTGAACCAGGCCGCGAAAGACGGCAAGATCGATCCGCTGATCGGCCGCGAATACGAGGTCGAGCGCGTGATCCAGATCCTGTGCCGCCGACGCAAGAACAACCCGCTTCTGGTGGGCGAGGCCGGTGTCGGCAAGACCGCGATTGCCGAGGGCTTGGCCTGGCGTATCGTGCAGAAGGACGTGCCGGAAATTCTTGCCGAGGCCAATGTCTATTCACTCGACATGGGCGCCTTGCTGGCCGGGACCAAATACCGCGGCGATTTCGAGCAGCGCCTCAAAGGCGTGCTCAAGTCGCTCAAGGACAAACCGAATGCCATCCTGTTCATTGACGAGATCCATACCCTGATCGGGGCCGGTGCGGCCTCGGGCGGCACGCTGGACGCCTCCAACCTGCTCAAGCCGGCGCTGTCCAGCGGCCAGCTCAAGTGCATCGGCGCGACCACCTTCACCGAATACCGCGGCATCTTCGAAAAAGACGCTGCGCTGTCGCGCCGTTTCCAGAAAGTGGACGTGGTGGAGCCGACCGTGCCCGAAACCATCGAGATTCTCAAGGGTCTCAAGTCGCGTTTCGAGGAGCACCACAACGTCAAGTACGCCAACGCAGCGCTGCAGGCGGCGGCCGAGTTGTCGGCCAAGTACATCAATGACCGCCATCTGCCGGACAAGGCGATCGACGTGATTGACGAGGCCGGTGCGGCGCAACGCATCCTGGTGCCGTCCAAGCGCAAGAAGACCATCGGCAAGAACGAGATCGAGGACATCGTGGCCAAGATCGCGCGCATTCCGCCGGCCAATGTGTCCAACGACGACCGCAGCAAGCTGCAGACGCTGGAACGCGACCTCAAGAGTGTGGTGTTCGGGCAGGACAAGGCGCTGGAGGTGCTGGCTTCGGCCGTCAAGATGGCGCGCTCGGGCCTGGGCAAGCCGGACAAGCCGATCGGCTCCTTCCTCTTCAGCGGCCCCACCGGCGTCGGCAAGACCGAGGCCGCCAAGCAG
>Ga0208511_100538_pt1 | contig 11916 bp, 10 predicted proteins | sample LakWasMet39_LOW7_2_FD_183879 | JGI IMG/M metagenome (GOLD analysis project Ga0208511, IMG submission 183879) | Freshwater sediment methanotrophic microbial communities from Lake Washington under simulated oxygen tension - Sediment Metagenome... | ecosystem: Environmental > Aquatic > Freshwater >...
CATCCAAGAGACGAACCTGCGTTTTACTCTGGTTGGCACGGCTTTCTTCATGGTCGGGCTGTTGGGAGCGGCTGCCAGCTTCAAAACGGCGAGGACGGATGATTAGCTGTTCCGCCCTGTGGAATTAAATTTTGAAAAGTAATTCTCCGCTAGTGAGCGATTAGGGAAAGCGTTGTAGGTCGTGTGACATTTTTTCGTTGCACGACATTTTCATCGTTCCCACGAGCCGCGCTCAGAAACATACCGATATGCAGACCTTCCAGGTTTTTAAAACCTGGAAGGTCTAACTGGCAACGTTCTGAACAGGCGGGACATTCCCGGCAAACACCTACCAAGCTTGCCGGAAACGCCATCTCGCGCTACGCGCCCTTCGGCTTTACTCAGGACAGACTTGTGTATAACGATGAGCGCTCCGCGTGGGAATGCAGCTTGAACCGCTCTGCGGTTCGGGACGCTGGAACGTCACTGCAATTAAGCTAAGCATTGTAAAAACGGGCCGTGCCTGCGATGGAAAGCTGAAACTTTGTATTATTGCGCGTAAATGTCGCGGGCACGGTCCGCTCCTACGGTATCATTGTGCTTAACTTAATGGCAGTGACACAGAGAGTGGAAACTATAAATAGACGTTATTTTTGGCGAAATTGTTAGTAACTCACCCTAAACCCAATCTCCGCTCCGCGCCCCGGTTCCGGCGCAAAGTTACGCAAGTAAGAGGCCGAGTTTCGGATATTCTCATTCAACAGGTTATTGGCCTTGGCAAACACCATCACATCCGCATTGTGAAGATCGATGATTTGATATTGCGTGCCGAGACTCAGCAACAGGTAGCCTGCCGTAGCGGTATCGTTATCACCTGCACGATTCTGGGCTTCACCGCGCGTCAGGCGCAGATTGGTATTCCACTCACCTTTAGTATGATCAAGCTGGAAACCGAAACGCAACGGCGGCATGCGCGGCACGTCGCCGCCGTTAACAAATTGACCGCGGGTAAAATCGCTAAACAGCGTTAAATCAACCGCCCCAATGCGGTTTTGCAGCAACGGGAAAACCAGCTTGCTTTCATAACCCATGAAGGTGGCGTCGGCTTGGCGGGTTTCGAGCACCGGCGCACCGTCTATAAACTCGCCATTACGTTGCTGGTAAATATAATCGCCCGCCCAGTTGTGAAACAGGTCCAGTTGGGCTTTGACCCAGTCCGACTTGAATTTATAGCCTAAATCCAGATTGTAGGAGGTTTCTTCGCGCAGATTCACATTACCGATTTCAAAGCTACGGGTGGCGTCATGAAAACCGTTCGTCAGCAACTCCTGTACTTGCGGCGCACGTTGCGAGCGGGTTATCGCAAGGTTAAGACTATTGCTGTCATTCATTTTCCATAAGCTGGAAGCGGAAGCGCTGACCGGCACATAATTAAGGCTGGAAAGCCCTTGCGGGTCCAGCGCCGTGTCTTCAACCCGGACACCGAGCTGGTTGGCAAATGCCCCGATATTGAACGATTCCACGGCAAAGACGCCGTAACTGTTGCTTAGCGTTTGCGGCACGATCCTTTCACCGGTCGCCTTATCAATCGCCGAAAAATCACCGGCAATGGCTTGAAACCCAAGCATGCCGCGGAATATCCCCAAGGGGTTATGGGTTAACTCCAGGCGGCTTTCATAGGTTTTATTGCTAAAAAAAGCGCCCGGCATGCCATCGGCAATTTCGGTATGTTGGTAATCGGTATAGCCCAATTTCGTACGCAGGGATTCAGCGAAACGGAACGGATTTTTCAACTCGCTTTTAAAGTCGTATTTGCTTTGTTTAAGATCGATGCGGGTAGTTTGGCCCGTGCCGTCAGGTGCAACACCATAATTATTTTCCAATCGGTTAATGGCGACACCGGCAAACCCCGGATCGCCTATCAGGGAAACGCCTGCCGAGCCGCTGATTGCATGAGCGGAGGTGTTGGCGATAGTGCCTTTGGTATTTTGAATGACATCCAGTGTCGGATCTGTCGCTTGAGCGGCGTTAACGTCAATGGCTGACCCGCCGATGTCGAGGTTGTTGCGGTCGCGATAAAAGCCGTCCAGATGGTAAGCCAAGTGGCTTTTACCGCCCTCTATTTTCATTGTGGTGGACGTTTCATCTGAAGCCGAGTCAAAACGCTGCTCAAGCGCGCCGCCGAGCAATTTGTCCGGGAGCTTGCCCGGAATCCGGTTGTCGACCACATTGACCACGCCGCCAATCGCTCCGCTGCCGTACAGCAACGTAGCGGGGCCGCGCAACACTTCAATGCGCTCCGCCAGCAACGGCTCGACGCTGGTCGCGTGATCGGGGCTAATCGCCGAAGCATCGTTGCTGCCGATGCCGTTATTCAACACCCGCACCCGCGGTCCGCTTTGACCGCGAATGACCGGCGTGCCGACCCCCGGCCCGAAGGACTGGCTGGTAATGCCCAGCTCGTTTTTCAGCGTTTCACCGATGCTGCGCCCGACTTTCAAACGCAATTCCTCATCGCTCAAAACGGTGACAGGAACCGCGGACTCTGAGACCTTGTCTTGTAACGGCGCAGTGACAACAACCTCTTCTAATTCTTGTATATCTTCCTTGGCGGCATAGGCTGTCGACGCTATGCCTGCCGTTAGCAGCAAGAAAAAAATGACGGATTTGTTATTCATAAGATGTCCAAGAAATTAAATGGAAAAACAGGAAATTTTAGGCTAAGGATATGGTCGGCAATCACTTCTCGAAACATAAACTCATCGTTCCCACGCTCTGTGCTCGTCTTTATACACAAGTGTATTTCAGAGTCGTCATACTGGCATAAATGCCCCGGTTTCAACGCTATGGATAACCCGGAATACACAGGTTACCAAACGCACCGAGCTGGACGGGGGTTGCACCCCCGTCCCTACCGTTTTCGATAACGACTGCCATATCGTCATCCTTCAAACGTTTCGGACGGGGTTGCAAACCCCGTCCAGCCACAGACTGCCACAACGTCCTTGACTGGGTTTCCACGCAGATCGCCGCTGCCCTTAAGTTAAGCACATCGACACTCCGTAGGAGCGGGCTGCGCCCGCGATATTTGCACAGCGATTGCAGAGTGATAGCGCCATCATCGCGGGCGCGGCCGCTCCTACAAGGCTTAACTTAATGGCAGTGATGCAGAGCGTGGGAACCCTAAGCGGACGTTATTATTGATGGAGTCCTAAGCACTTTCATAAACGCATTAACAAACCCTGACGGTAAATAAAGAGGGAATGGTATTCTGTATCAATGGATATGTTATAACATAACACATCGTAACTGTTATTTTTCTTTTCAAAAAATCTTCCGGCAGTGAGTGGTAAAAATAACGGCTGCCCCTCTAAGCCGGGGCAGCGCGTGAATAAACGATGACATGCGGAGAATGCAAGCTCCGCTTGCGGACAGGCAAAGCCTGCACTCCTGATTTGCCGCTCGCCTTACGTTGGCCGACGAAATGACTCCCCGGAGAACATTGCCAATATGTCAGTCGTGATCGCCATAAAGCGCTACACACTTAACGCAGATGCCGTGAACTTCTATTGCTTTGCTATGCACTATAAAACCGGCTTGGTCGAATTCTTGCGACAAGGCTTGCATCACTTCAGTAGCGGGACGTTCTTCGACTTCATTGCAGCGCTTGCAGATTAACAGTAACTGCTCGTGCTGATGACCGGAGCAACTGCAACCGACAAATGCATTGAGACTTTCCACCCGGTGAATCAAGCCCTGTTCGATCAAAAAGTCCAGTGCGCGGTAAATCGTTGCCGGTTTTGCGGCATTTTGCAGAGGTTTGATACGGTCCAACAGCTCATAAGCTTTGACGGCTTTGTGGCTGTCCCAGATCAGCTCCAGCACTTGATGGCGGATCGGGGTCAGTTGCACGCCGCGCACCACGCACAAATGCTCGGCCGTGCTTAATGCCTCGCTGACGCATTTTTTATGATCGTGTCCAGAAGAATGGGACTGACTCGCTTCGGCAGGCATATTCGTTACAAAAACCATTTATCTAAAATTGGATGTTATATTATAACATTCGTCAGGCTTGCACAATCTGAAACCGCTACCGAATGGCAACGCGAACACTGGTTTCCCACCTGACGGGCAACTCGGACAGCCATCCGCTTCTTAGGGTAAATCTTTACAAGGCGCTTTATTTAATTGAAACTACCTGCGTCCATAAGGCACGGCAGTGGAATGGACATTAGAAAATCCCAATGCTTAATAGCTTTACGCTACGAGGCGTCGAGATTTTAATATCACCTTATTAAAGAGAGATAAGACATGAAAAAAGGACGTGTAAATATGAAAAAATGGCTTTTAGTCGGCATCACCGCCTTAACCGCTTCGGCAGTAAGCGGTGTCGTTGTAGCCGAGGCTAAACAAGATTTCACCCTAGTCAACAAAACCGGTTACACCATCGACCAAGTTTATGTCTCCCCAAGTGCAGCGGATAATTGGTTAGACGATGTTCTGGGCCAGGATGTTTTAGAGGACGGTCAGAAAGCTAATATAAAATTCCACAGTGCCAATGAAATCTGCAAATATGACCTAAAGGTTATTTATGACGATAAAGAGGAAGTGGAATGGAATGACATTAATCTTTGCGAAGAAGAAAAAATCACCATCCACTGGAATAAGAAAAGCGGCGAGTCTTCAGCCACTTTCGATTAACCGTTAATCGTACACTTAGATATTGCCGAAGAACGGGGGCCGCTAGACAAGAGTCAGCGACCCCCAAAATCGATAACAAACTTTATGGCAAAAAACGTTTGTCTTGTACCACTATTCCTTATTCCACGATTTTTTGTTATAGCCTAAAGAAGTTAAAGCCGCGCGCTCTGCTTCGCTTAATTTAGCCCATGAAGTTTCTTCAGAAGCCGGAGACTCGGATTCAGATCCCCAGATTCTGCCATTCCAGCCCAAAACAGCCCAAAGTTTTTTCTCCTCGGCACTGAGGTCGTCCCAAGTAAAGTTTTCCCAAAACGCGTTAACATCCCCGGTAGGCTTACGCACGCCTGCCTTGACGACCGTGGTTTCAGCGACGGCGCCGACCTTTTCAACAGGCTCGGCAACTTTCTCCACCAGCGCCACTGAGGCGGCAGCAGACTCATCGACAGGCGCAGGAGCCGGCGTAACAGGTGGATTAATATCTATTCGTTTACCTGTCGCTTCTTCTTCAAGAACAAGGCTGTTGATTTTCCATTTCCCCAATTCTTTTACCGCATCAAAATAGACAGTCCCCTTGCCCTTGGAACCTTCTACGCCAAAAGAAATAGTTGCTTTGCCGCTCGGTTCCGAGTTTTCTATGCTTCCGGACGGTAAGCCCGTGGAAAAAGGCTTGCCAATTATTTCCGATGCTTCCCGGCTGCTCTCAAATTGGGACTCGGCTAACTTGAAAGCGTCCGAGTCTTTCATTGATGACATGACGATAAAAAACAGACCCGCAAAAGCTGCGATAAAAAATAGATAAACAATAGCCGTCCAGTAAGCCCATTTTTTCTGAACCGCCTTGAAGTGATCGATGCTTTCCCATTCTTTATTTTGCCATGCCCATGCGCTGCCTTTAACACCGAGCACAAAGGGCATGATGAAGTTTACAAAGGGCACAAACATGAGCAGTGCGATGAACGTATTATTGCCAATCCCCCAAATCCAGTTTAATAAAAAAGCCCCCCAGTTCCATCTGTCAATTTCTGGCGGAACTATTGCTTTTTTGCCTTGGCCTGACGTGTTTTCCATACTGTTTTCCTGCGCTGCACGTGAAATCGCGATAAATAGTTAAACCCACTTTGAAACCGACCCGGCAAGCTTTAGGTAGCGGAATTCAGGCTTGCATTGTCATTGGCGTATCTACACCAACCGTCCCCACAAATCGTATTCATCGGCTTCTTCCAGCTCGACATCGACCAAGTCGCCGACTTTAAGATGCGTAGCATGATCGATAAACACCTGTCCGTCGATTTCCGGCGCATCGGCTTTGCTTCTTGCCACCGCGCCTTCTTCAACCACTTCATCGATCAACACCGTTTCGATTCTGCCTACCCGTCTTTGCAATCGCTCGGCGCTAATTTCAGCCTGGTGCGCCATAAACCGAGCCAAACGTTCCTGTTTGACCTCTTCCGGCACCTGATCGGGCAAATCATTGGCGACCGCGCCTTTGACCGGCGAATAGGCAAAACAGCCGACTCTATCCATTTGCGCCTCGCTCATAAAGTCCAACAGCTGTTCAAATTCCTGCTCGGTTTCGCCGGGAAAGCCGACGATAAAGGTGCTGCGCAACGTTATGTCAGGACAGATTTCGCGCCACGCCTTAATGCGTTCCAGATTGTTTTCGCCGGCAGCCGGACGCTTCATTAATTTAAGAATGCGGCTGTTGGCGTGTTGAAACGGTATGTCCAAATAAGGCAGGATTTTGCCCTCGGCCATTAACGGGATCACCTCATCCACATGCGGATACGGATACACATAATGCATCCTGACCCAGATGCCCAGATCGCCCAGCGCTTCGGCTAAATCGTAAAAACGGGTTCTAACCGAACGGCCTTTCCAGTCCCGGCTTTGATACTTCAAATCCAGGCCGTAGGCGCTGGTATCCTGCGAAACCACCAGCAATTCCTTTACTCCGGCATTGGCCAGGCGTTCGGCTTCCAGCATCACGTCATCGACCGGCCTGCTAACCAGGTCGCCGCGCATCGACGGGATGATGCAGAAGGTACAGCGATGGTTACAGCCTTCGGAAATCTTCAAATAGGCATAATGCCGGGGCGTCAATTTGATGCCTTGCGGCGGCACCAGGCTGATGAACGGATCATGCGGCGGCGGCAAATGCTCATGCACGGCAGATACGACTTCTTCCAGGGCGTGCGCGCCGGTCACTTTTAAGACTTGCGGATGACGCTCGCGGATTTCGGCTTCCCGGGAACCCAAACAGCCGGTAACGATAACCTTACCGTTTTGAGCCAGCGCCTCGCCGATGCTGTCCAGCGATTCTTCTACCGCCGCGTCAATAAAACCGCAGGTATTAACCACGACCAGATCGGCGTCCTGGTAAGTCGGCGAAATGGTGTAACCTTCTGAACGAAGCTTGGTTAGAATCCGTTCGCTATCGACCAGGGCTTTGGGGCAACCCAAACTAATAAAACCAATTTGTGGGGCAGTCATTTAAATCTCAGATAATGTTAAAGCGTGCTAGTTTATAGGACTGGCTACTCAAATAAAAATTAAAAAGCAATCACCACGAAGGCACGAAGGACACGAAGAAATAAAACTTCGCGTCCTTCGTGCCTCGGCAATTGCTCCTGCATTGCTCCACCTCCTGCGTTCATGCAGTCGTTCGTGGTGAATTAAATATTCCAATAGTTGGAGCTATTCCTTAATCGCACTCGGATGACGAATTAGCATCGACAAATGTCCTTCCCTTTTGTTCAGCCAGCCGCGCACCTCGACGGTTTTGCCCAAATAGCCATCCACGTCGAGGAATAAATCCAACCACTTGCTTTCGATACGCGCCTCAAAGGCCTCGGAAAACTCCAGATAAATCGACTTGCGGGTCTTGCGAATATTAACCACCTTGCCGACCAGGCGCGTCCAGCCTGGGTGTCCTGCTTCGGTAAGCGTATCGACCGGTATTGCGGCATATTCCGGTCGCCCCCAAATACCGAGCCTGGCTTGCTCCGCCCGATTTTGCGCCTCAACCAACTCGTTTACATAGAGCAGCTCATTGGAATAGATGCTGACTCCCGCCAATCCCACCTCTACCAGTTGCAGGTTAATATGCTCCTTTTTTTCGGTAAACAAATGCGCCAGCGTTCTGCCGTATTTGTCGGTTTTTTCCACGCCGACTTCCAAGCGGACTTTGGCGTTTTTCAGCTTGCCGGTCAGCCAACGTTTAGCCTCGTCGCCGCCCGCATCGGCCAACTTATCCCGGTGCTGGACCTCCGGCGTATTGATGCCCAACAGACGGATTTTACGCCCGTCCTCCAGCACCACGGTATCGCCATCGTAAACCGTCTTGACGTTGTAAAAGCCATAGCCCGGTTTTATATCGATTATTTTTGCATCATCGACTATAAGCGCATCGACAACCGGCCGATCGGAGAAATGCTTGCTGCCGTTCGCATCCTGCCATTCATAGATTTCCGCGTCAGCCCAGCCGGGTAAACATAATAATAAAACCAGTAAAATTCTCATGCCCTAACCTCATCCTTATACTCAAGTGTGTTTAAGTTCGTCATTTCGGCATTAATTTAAGATAAATCACCACGAAGACACGAAGCTCGCGAAGAAAAACGTCACGTCCTTTGTATCTCGGCAAGTGCTAAGTTATCTGGATGTAATGAATACAGCATTTTTCTGCCCTGCGTTGCTCTGCTTCCTGCATTCACCACATGCATGTGGTGAATTAATCAATCGGCCGATATTTCACTAATCGGATTCAACGCTGCATCAAGCTTTTGCATATCCAGTTCATTTTCCCACTTGGCGGCAACCACGGTAGCGACGCCGTTACCGATAAGATTGGTCAAGGCGCGGGCTTCGGACATGAAGCGGTCTATCCCTAAGATAAGCGCAAGCCCCGCGACCGGAATGGCCGGAATAACCGAGAGCGTTGCCGCAAGGGTGATAAAGCCGCTGCCGGTTACGCCCGCCGCGCCTTTCGAGGTCAACAGCAGTACGCCGAGCAAAGTTAGTTCCTGCGTCAGGGTCAACGGGGTATTGGTGGCCTGGGCGACGAAAATAGCGGACATGGCAAGATAAATCGAGGTCCCGTCAAGGTTGAACGAATAGCCGGTCGGGATAACCAGCCCGACGACCGATTTGGAGCAACCCATGTGTTCCATTTTGATCATGATGCGCGGCAGCACCGACTCCGAGGACGAAGTGCCTAACACGATAAACAGCTCGTCTTTGATATAAACGATGAATTTGATGATGCTAAAGCCCGAAAACCTGGCGATAAGCCCAAGCACGATAAAGATAAACAACAGGCAAGTCAGATAAAAGCTGCCCATTAAACTCGCCAGCGGCACCAGCGCCGCCACACCGTATTTGCCGATAGTAAACGCCATCGCGCCGAAGGCTCCGACCGGCGCCAGCTTCATGATGGTTTCCACGATGCCGAACAGCGCTTGTGAAATCTTGTTGATGAATACGACCACCTCCGCCCCGGTCTCTTTCATCGCAGCCAGCGAAAAGCCGAACAGCATTGAAAACAGCAATACCTGCAATATATCGCCCTTGGCAAAGGCGTCGATTACGCTGTTGGGGATGATGTTCAGCAAAAAATCGACCGTGCTCTGAGTCTTTGCGGTCGCGGTATAAGCGCTTAGGCCTTGGGTATCCAGCGTACTTACATCGACATTCATACCCGCACCGGGCTGAACGACATGCACAACAACCAGTCCTATGACCAGTGCCAGCGTACTCACGACTTCAAAGTAAAGCAGCGCCTTAATCCCGACACGGCCTACCTTGTCCAACGCCTGCATGCCGGCAATGCCGGTTACCACAGTGCAGAAGATGATCGGCGCGATAATCATTTTAATCAGTTTGATAAAACCGTCACCGAAAGGCTTCATCGCAACGCCGGCTTCAGGATAGAAACAGCCGAGCAGTATGCCGATGACGATAGCGGTCAGGACTTGGAGATACAGATGTTGATAGCGTTTTTTGGATGCGTAAACGGCTTGCACTGATAACCTTCTGAATAATGAACGAAGAAACTAAATTTTATGTGCTTTATTAAACTTAATAAGCAAGCATCGTGCAATTTTACTTGGTACGACCATCTCAAGAACCGAGAACTGCGCTAGCTATTTTTTAAGTTAAATCCCCCCTGCAAGGCAGCTTACAAGTGTAGTTTTTTTCACATCACACCTTCTACAGCGCAAGCAACCGAAGTGATCGGATTGATTCCCGGCAGCTTTGGCCATGTTTCCGGACTCGGCGGAAAGATGGCCCGGCACCCTCCTTGCTCCCGTACTACCGCGTCGAAGCTTGCAATTGTTGCAAGACTTGGTTTTAGGGCCATCCATTATGACTTGGTGGTTAGCGATAACGATAAGGCGGTCTATAAGCTCCAGCATTTCGGCTTTGTGGGTCACCAGGACCAAAGTATCTTGAGCTTTTAGCGTATTTCTGAACAGTTGGGTAACTTGTTGTTCCAGATTGCGATCCATTGAGGCGGTCGGTTCGTCCAAAAGCCAGATATTGGGTTTACGCAAAAACACTCGGGTAAGATTGACCAGCGGCCACTGCCCTCGACAAGCCGCTGCCTCCCTTAAATATTTCCCGCTGTAAACCTTTGGGATGTTGGTTGATAACAGCCTGTAATAATCCGCTTTGCTGGGCCGCCTCCAACATTGCCTGATCACCCGAATCGAGCTGACCCAGAAACCCTGGCCGTTTTTACCCCGCAAAACACCCCGCTCGCCTGCTCTCTTGCCATTGTGCGCATAGAGTAATGTTAGGCATCGCCGCTGCATCGGGTGCGTGAAACCAATGTGGCTAAAGACTAATGAACTAGGAGGGAGGATTTAACCACTCCACTTTTCATGACTAGGAACGAAAGGGGATGATCGACACGACTGGAAATAATTAAGAAGCTAGTGAAAATCGAAATACCGGCATGCTCAATATTTATGATACGGAGTTAGGCTTAGCAAAACTCGCCGGGGAATGATTTCCCGCCACGAACTTGTTAATAAGAACCTTAAGCTATTGATTTTAATTTTAATGGGGTGAACGATGGGGCTCGAACCCACGACAACCGGAATCACAATCCGGGGCTCTACCGACTGAGCTACGCTCACCATAATATGGTGTTTTAGCGGAATTTACTACGAATGGTGCGCTTGGCAGGACTCGAACCTGCGACCCCCGGCTTAGAAGGCCGGTGCTCTATCCGGTTGAGCTACAAGCGCTAAATTGGTCGGGGTAGAGAGATTCGAACTCCCGACATCCTGCTCCCAAAGCAGGCGCGCTACCAAACTGCGCTATACCCCGACAATCTTCTTCAATGGCTTGCTTAACTTCCCAACCACCCTGGAAGAGCTGTCTATAATAACGACACATACCTATACCGTCAATATTTTTTTCATTATTTATACATAATTTTTCAAAACAATTACAACAGCCTTAATTTAGCTCGGCTTGCTACATGACTAATAATGGGCGGATTCAACTCCGAAGAGCAATCCCACTCATAATTTAATGCTTATAACTTAGACTTAACAATTTGATAAACCTCTTCTGCAGCCGCATCAGCGCCGTTCAGAATCGTTTCCAGCTCCGCTAATTTCTCCTCGGCAAAAACTCTGTCTTTAAGCCCGCCGGCATTGATGTAAACATTTAACGCCGCACTTTTTAACGCACCGTAAGCCGCCATGACTGCAACGCCTGCATCGCTAATCACGCCTATATTACCTTTTTCTGCGGCAATTCTGCTCAATGCCATAGCTTCTGCACAAGCGTTTGCGCACGCCAAAGGAACTACTGTAGCGTCCTTTAATGCCGATTGAATAGCCTCGCTACGTACCGCCTTGTCTTCATCAGAATCTTTGGGCAAACCATAGGTCGCCATTAGGCGATCGAAAACCTCGACGTCGGCTTTAATCATGCCTGTCAACGTTTCACGCAATGCCTCTGACTTTTCCAACAATAACTGCATTTCAACTTCAACTTCAGCGTATTTAGGCTTACCTACGGTCAAATTACAAACCATACTGATTAAAGCGGCGGCTTGCGCCCCCATTACCGCTGCCGCGCTACCACCGCCAGGCGTGGGCGACTTGCCGGCCAATTCATCAATAAAGGCTTGAACTGATTTATCTTTTATTTCATTCATGGTGTAACGTCTCTTCAATGTAGTCAGCTATAGTAAAATTTTGTAAAAAGAGCAAGAACTCT
>Ga0208511_100551_pt1 | contig 11692 bp, 8 predicted proteins | sample LakWasMet39_LOW7_2_FD_183879 | JGI IMG/M metagenome (GOLD analysis project Ga0208511, IMG submission 183879) | Freshwater sediment methanotrophic microbial communities from Lake Washington under simulated oxygen tension - Sediment Metagenome... | ecosystem: Environmental > Aquatic > Freshwater >...
ACAACAGCAACGTCGCCAGCTGGCGATCGATAAAATCCTGCAATTAAGAGCTACACAAGCGCCCGTTTCAGCGGCGAATATTGAACAGGCAAGGGAAGAATTGCGCAGATGATTGTAGTGGTTGATGTCGGTGTCAGCAGAGGAACAGGGCGCCGATCAGGCGGTTTCTTTGCTAAGGCAAGTTCAATCCGGTCAGGTGACGCTGATGCAACCCGCACACTGGCTGCCGGAAGTGGTTGCCGTCATTACCCGCATTCGTCCGGAAATCGCAGAGCTAGCCATTGATCATTTGAGCGCTATGGAAGTAAAAGTACAGCAGGATGCAGATATTTTAAAAACGGCCGCTTGTCTTTCCCAGCAATTTTCTCATCATTTATTCGATACGCTTTACCACGCCTTGGCTATTCATCTGAATGCCGTGTTTGTAAGCGCTGATGAAAAATATTACCGCAAAGCTGAAACGGTGGGATATATTCAGCTGTTGAGTGATTGGCAGTAGATGTGTTGCACATCAAAATTGGAGGGCATTTATGAATATAGAAACAATTACCGAGCAGGCATTAAAACTTGCTCCAGCCTCAAGAGCTTATATTGCAGAAATATTGCTGGAAAGTTTGGATTATGAAGAAGACTTTATTGTTTCAGAAGAATGGCGGCAAGAAATACAAAAACGTTGTAAAGATATAGATGCCGATCCTTCTTTATTGATTGATGGAGAACAATTCATAGCCGAGCTGAAACAGCGCTATTTATGAAGTTTTTTCTACATCCTCAAGCGCAAGAGGAACTGGAGCAAACTGTTCTGTTTTATAAAAAACAACAAGCGGGTTTGGAAAAGCGTTTTATAGAAGCTGCGGAAGACGCGATTAATCGAGCATGCCGAAACCCATTGTTATACCGAAAGATAGATAACGATGTTAGAAAATGTCGGCTCTTGCATTTTCCTTATGCGATTATTTTTAGACCAAGATCGGCTCAGGTAGAAATAATTGCAATTATGCACTTGAGAAAACAGCCTAATTATTGGCAATCGAGAAAATAGGCTCTTAGGGATGTTACTTCGGTCAGTTATTTTACACGTTGGCGATCAGTGGCGAGAATCTGTACAAAATTGCTCCGCTGTGAGGCCGCCATGTATTGGGATGTGAAAACTGTAAAGCCGTTGCCGGACTTTTGCATCTATGTCGAGATCGAAGATGGACGCAAGGGGGTATTTGACTTGAAGCCTTATCTCGATCACGGCGTTTTTCGTGAGCTTCGGAACGTGCATTATTTCAATCAAGTCGGCATTCTGTTTGGGGCGGTAACTTGGCCCAATGAACAAGATATTGCCCCTGAAACGCTGCTTGCTGAAATGGTTCCAATGGAGTCACTAGGGCCGAAAGTACATCGTTAGCGATTGAAGCGTTTCATTGCGTTCAGCACATCGACGAGAGCTGGTTCCCAATCTCCAGATTGGGAACCCAGGAGGCGAAGCTCTAGCTTCGTGAAACGGGAAGCTAGAGCTTCCGTAACCGAATTCCCAAGCTTGAGCTTGGGAACTAGCGACACACAAGGATAAACAGATGTCGATTGAAGTAATCAAATCGCAAATCGATAATTTTTTAAGTAATGAAATTCCAGAAGTAATGGCTATTAAAGGCAGTTGGGGAATAGGAAAAACTTATAGCTGGAACAAGTTTCTTTTAGAGTCTAAAAAAAATAACCAAATTACACTCAAAAAATATTCGTATGTTTCTTTGTTTGGCATTAATTCCTTGGATGCATTTAAGTACGCGATTTTTGAACATGTAGTAGCTCGTGATTTGATAGGAACGGAAGCTAACGTAGAAACGTTTAAAAACAACTGTGTTAGTGCTTCGACAGCGTTAGGGAAAAGGGGCCTTGATTTATTTAAGTCAAAAAGTACGACTCATGCAATCGAATCATTTGCTTTTCTATCGCTCAGTAACACCATAATCTGTATTGATGATTTGGAGAGAAAAGGGAAAAATCTTGATATTAAAGATGTGCTTGGCTTGGTATCTCTTCTTAAAGAACAAAAGAAATGCAAAGTTGTATTGCTTCTCAACGATGGCGAAGAAGGGTTAGAAGATTACATTAAGTATCGTGAGAAGGTCATTGACTTTGAATTGGAGTTCTCGCCTACTGCGGAAGAAAGTGCCGAAATAGCTTTTGATGGTACGGAACTAAATGAGTATGCTGCTAAAGTTCTAACAGAATCATCAGTAAAGCTCAATATTAGAAATATCCGCATCCTGAAAAAAATTGAACGACTTGTTAAGCTCGTTATCCCCTATCTTGATGGTTATGAGCAGGAGATTACCCATCAAGTAGTTCACTCGTTGACCCTTTTCTCTTGGTGCTATTATTGCCATGAAACTGGCGAAGCACCTTCTTTAGATTTCCTTATTAATCTGACGAGCTTCTCTTTCGAAAAAAGTTTTGAAGAAGAGGGGGATGAGGAGAAAAGATGGAAGCCAATAATCCATGACTATAAATATGGAGAGACGGACGAATTCGATTTGTTGCTTTCCAAATCAGTTCGGACAGGATACTTTATTGAAGATGAGGTTAAGGCTAAATCTGCCAAAAAGAATAAAGAAGTAATAGCTACAAAATCAGCAGATGCTTTTCATAAAGCATGGGATTTGTATCATGATAGTTTTGATGATAATCAGTGTGAAGTTGTTATAACGCTTTATGGTGAATTCAAAAAATTCACAAAATATATTGAGCCACATAACCTCGATGGAACAGTCTGTCTTTTTAGGGAATTAAGCGAACATGATAAAGCTGAAAAAATAATCGATTTATATATTAATGCCAGAAAAGAAGAAGTAGAGCTGTTTAATCCAGATTCGCGATTTTTTGGTATTAAAGATACATTGATGCGTGAAAAATTTAATGCTACTTATCATTCATTTGTTATTGATGAGTCTGCTGTACAGGTATTGGAGCGCATCCAAGAAAAAGATGGGTGGAATCAAAAAGATGAAGTCATTCTTTCAAATACTAGCGTTGAGCAGTATTACGAAATATTTAAGTCGATAAAAGGAAGGTATAAACGCTCATCTTTCATAAACACTTGTCTAAAATTTGGACGGTTCTCAAATGCTAACGACCGGCAAAAAGAAATTGCCAATAGAGCAACCGAAGCATTGAAAAAGATAGCAAAGGAAAGCGAAATCAATAAATCAAGAGTTGCCCTGTATGGGATTCAACTTGATGATGCATAACTAAACCCACTTACCCATGCTAGCCACCCTAGTCCGCTTCTCCATCCGTTTTTACGGCATCGTCATCGCGCTTGCGATATTAATCCTGCTCTATGGCAGTTACCGCTTCGCCACCGCTGGCCTGGATATTTTTCCTGAGTTCTCCCCAAAGCAGGTCATCATCCAAACCGAATCGCCCGGCCTTTCTTCGGAGCAGGTTGAGGTGTTGGTGACCCAGCAAATCGAAACCTCGATCAGCGGTTTGATCGGCATGAAGTCGGTGCGCTCGGAATCCATCCAGGGCCTGTCGATTATTATCGCGACCTTTGTCGAAAACAGCGATGTGTACCGTAATCGCCAGCTGATTAGCGAGCGCTTGACCACGCTATCGGGCCTGCTGCCGCTGGGCATTACGCCGGTTGCGATACCGCTGTCCTCGTCTTCCGCAACGGTTTTAACCATCGGTTTAAACAAGGACGACCAAACCGATTTGATGGCGTTGCGCAGTCTGGTCGACTGGACGATTGTGCCGCGCTTGAAGGCTGTTCCGGGCGTTGCCGATGTTAACGTGTTCGGCGGCGATATTCAGCAATTGCAAATCCAGGTCGATCCGCTGCAACTGCATCGCTTTAGCCTGACGCTGGAGGATATTATTTTGGCCGCCTCAAAGGCCGGAAACATTCAGGGCGGCGGTTTTATCGAAAACGACAACCAGCGCTTCACCTTGCAGGTGACGGGGCAGCCCGCCACGCCGGAACAATTCGCCAAGATTATCGTCAAACGGGATCAGGGGCGCAATGTTACGTTGGGCGAAGTCACCACGATTGGCTATGCGCCGGAGCCGCCGATCGGTGCGGCGCAAATCATGGGCAAACCCGGCATCGTGATGATGGTGATCGGCCAATACGGGGCCAATACCTTGTCGGTATCCCGGCAGGTTGAGCAGACGCTGCACGAGTTCGAACCTATTTTCAACAAGCAGGCGATTAATTTTTACTCGCACCTGTTCCGTCCTGCCGATTACATCGAACGCTCGCTGAGCAATTTATCCGGGCATTTGCTGATCGGCGGCTTGTTCGTGCTGATTATCCTGTACCTGTTTTTGTTTAACTTTCGCACCGCGTTTATTTCCGCGCTGGCCATTCCGGTGTCGTTGGTCGGTGCAGTGATTGTGCTGCTGGAAAGCGGCGTTAATCTCAATATCATGGTGTTGGGCGGGCTGGCTATCGCGTTGGGCGAGGTGGTTGACGATGCGATTATCGATACCGAAAACATTTTTCGGCGTTTGCGCGAAAACCGTTTGTCAGCCCGGCCGCTGCCGGTAGCCGATGTGGTTTATAGCGCATCGCTGGAGGTGCGCAGCTCAGTGGTTTACGCCAGCTTTATCGTCGCGCTGGTTTTTGTGCCGTTGTTGACCTTGAACGGTGTTGCCGGGCGCTTGTTTGCGCCGCTGGGATATTCCTACATTCTGGCGATTTTAATGTCACTGCTGGTGGCGCTGACCTTAACACCGGCGCTGTGCTATGCGTTGCTGGGTAAGGCCGATCTTGCCAATGACGATCCGCCGCTGATCAGGCGCATCAAGCCTCTGTACAAGGGTTTGTTGGGCAAGGTTTCCAGCCATTTTAAACCGGTGCTTGTCGGCAGCGTTATCGTTTGCCTGTCCGGCTTGCTGGCCTTTTTCAGTCTGGACAGCAAATTCCTGCCCGAATTGCGCGAAGGGCATTATATCGTCCACACCACCAGCATTCCCGGCACTTCGTTGCAGGAATCGATCAGAATCGGCAGCAAGTTGACCGAACAGTTTATGGCGATTCCCGGCATACAATCGGTATCGCAATGGGCAGGGCGGGCAGAGCGAGGCGCGGATACTTACGGCAGCCATTACAGCGAGTACGAAGTGCGGCTTGAGCCGATGTCGGGCGCGGAGCAGCAGCAGATCAAGGACAGGCTGCGGGCGATTCTGGTCGGTTTTCCCGGCATTTTGTTTGAAGCCAACACGTTCTTGACGGAGCGGGTCGATGAGACTATTTCCGGCTACACCTCGCCGGTGGTGGTCAATATTTACGGCAATGACCTGAATAAGCTGGACGCCAAAGCGCAGGCGGTCGCCGATATTATGCGCGACATAGACGGCGCGACCGATGTGCAGTTGCGCTCGCCGCCCGGCACGCCGTTGCTGCAAATTGTGCTGAACCTCGACCAGATGGGCTTCTGGGGCGTATTGCCCGCCCAGGTTGTCGATACTTTGCAGGCCGCTTACGAAACCCGGGTGGTCGGCAAGAACATTCAGGGCAATAAAATCTATAACGTCGCGGTGACCTTGACGCCGGAGCTGAGACAGCAGCCTGAATCGATAGCCAAGTTGCCGATCAGGACCCTGGACGGCGCGGTGATTACGCTGGACCAGGTCGCGGAAATCAGGCATTCGGCCAGCCGCTACAACATCCTCCATCAAGGCTCGCAGCGGCGGCAAACCGTGACCGGCAATGTGATCGACCGGGATCTGGATGTTTTTGTCGAGGAGCTTAAAGCGCGGGTATTAAAAGAGATTCCGTTCTCGGCGGATATTTATCCCGAGTTCACCGGTGCGGCAATTGAACAGGCGCAGGCGCGGAAAGAGTTAATCTTGCATTCGCTGCTGGCCGGAGCCGGGGTGCTGATTTTTATTTATATAGCGATCGGCAGTATCCGTCATATGTTGCTGACGCTCGCCAATCTTCCATTTGCGCTGATCGGCGGGGTTGCCGCCGTGGTGTTGACCGGGGCCACCTTGTCGGTCGGTTCGGTCGTGGGCTTTGTGACGCTGTTCGGCATTACCGTGCGCAACAGCATCATGTTGCTGTCGCATTATCGCTATCTGGTCGAAGTCGAAGGCAAGAGCTGGAACTTGGACACCGCCGTGCTGGGCGCGCAGGAACGCTTGCCGTCGATCCTGATGACGGCGCTGGTTACTGCGCTGGCGATGTTCCCGATCGCGTTCAACAGCGATAATCCGGGGCGCGAGATCATGGGGCCGATGGCGGCGATCATCATCGGCGGCCTGGCCTCTTCAACGTTGCTGAACTTATTATTGCTGCCCGCCATTTTGCTGCGCTATGGAAAATTTAACAGCCAAACTGAAACCGATAGATAAAGACTCGGAGGCGATTATTCTGCTGCACGGTCTGGCCAGAACCAGCCGCAGTATGAATAAAGCGGCCAAACTGCTGGCGGCTTACGGCTATAAAATCGTCAATGTCGATTATCCTTCGCGCAGCGCAGACATCGGCGCTTTGGCGCAATCATGCATCGTTCAGGCGTTGAAACAATGCGCGTCGGAAGCCATTAAAAAGATCCATTTCCTGACCCATTCGATGGGCGGCATTTTGCTGCGCGATTATTTGGCTAGCCAAAGCATCGACAAACTGGGGCGAGTGGTGATGCTGGCCCCGCCCAATCAAGGCAGCGAAGTCGTGGATAAACTCGGAGGATGGAAGCTGTTTTACTATTTAAACGGCCCGGCCGGGTTGCAGTTGGGTACCGGTAACAACAGCGTGCCGAATCGGCTGGGACCGGTGAATTTTCAGCTTGGGGTTATTGCCGGTAGTAAAGCCGTCAATCCTTTTCTATCAAGATTAATCCCCGACGTTAACGACGGCAAGGTGTCGGTGAGCCGGGCGCAAGTGGAAGGCATGAAAGATTTTATCGTGGTGCCTTATTCGCATTCATTCATCATGCGGCACGAGGCTGTCATAGAACAGGCGTTGCATTTTATTCAACAGGGTTGTTTTGCCGGATGAGTGGCGTGTTAAGCTGATGTAGAGGTGTTAGCCCTGCTTTCTGCTTGGGCTGTTGGACATTAACTCGGTTTGAAGAAGCTCGCACATTTTTATCGCCGAATCACGTTCATTTTCGATTTTTTTAAGCTCGTCCTTAGCGATTAAAACTTCAAATTCAAGTTTGATGGAACGCCTGAACCACTCGTCGCCTGACGATTTAAGCGCCTTGTTTTTTTGCATTAACTCAAAAATTCGTTTGTTTGAAAGGTCTAAATGCGCCGCTACGGCTTGCAGTTGGTTTTGAACGGCGTAAAGCGATTCAACGCATTTTTTTACGCCTTCAGCCATTATGGATTGGGCCTTGCAGCTTTGGTTTAATTCATCTGTTTTTTGGGATAATTCGTCCTCAAGCCGTTCGATTTTTATTATCGCGGCATCGTACTTTGCGCTTATTCCGGCGGTTTTGTTATTCGCATCGGCCAGCGCATCGCTGTATTTTTTAGTGAAATTGAACATAGTCGGACATTTATTTTCACGAAGACGAAATACATTAATCTAAAAAATCGGTTGGCGTTGTACAGAGGACTTTAGGATAGAGAATTCAACGTATCCAATCAATAAGTGCAGTTACCTATCGGGTTGAATCCGCTATTGAGCTGAACGTCTTGCATAACCGAAGGATCAGGTATGTTTTAATTTCGGATAGGTTGGGTATTAATAACAAGGCCGGAATCATTGCCGGTAAAGCAGGCGCTTTAGGTGATTCGGGGGAGGGAGCGTGACTGCCCTGAGCGTTTCGAAGGGCGCGTCGTTTGAGATATGGATGCGCTTCACTGCATGAAGCGCATCCAATAAGCCGGGTAATGTGTTTAACTAAAACTCTTCCCACTCATCGCTGGAAGACTGCTGTATTGGTTGAGGACGGGCTGCTGCCAGTTTTTGGGGTGCCGCTGTTCTTGCCGCTTGTACCGTTTCTTTGCGTAGCGGTGTTGCATGAAAAGACGTGGCTTGAGACACGGCTCCATGGGCATTGCGAGAGTAACCGCCCACTTTGAATTGCGCTACCGTATTCGACAGGTTTTGAGCCTGTTCTTCCAGTGATTCCGCTGCGGCGGCGGCTTGTTCTACCAGCGCGGCATTCTGTTGGGTTACATCGTCCATCTGGGTGATGGCCTGGTTGACCTGCTCAATACCGGCCGTCTGTTCCGTTGAGGCGGCGCTGATTTCAGACATCATGACGGTAACGCCGCGAATGGAATTGACGATTTCTTCCATGGTTTGACCGGCTTGCGTGACCAATTGACTGCCGCTGGAGACTTTAATGACCGAGTCGTCAATCAGGGTTTTGATCTCTCCGGCAGCCGTGGCCGCGCGTTGCGCAAGGTTGCGCACTTCGACGGCGACCACGGCGAAGCCCCGGCCTTGATCTCCGGCGCGCGCCGCTTCGACGGCGGCGTTGAGGGCAAGGATGTTGGTTTGGAACGCAATGTCGTCGATGACCGAGATAATGTCCCCGATCTTGCGCGACGAATCGTTAATGTCGTCCATGGTTCGAACCACCTGGCCGACCACTTCGACGCCTTTACCGGCGATATCGGATGCGTCAACGGCAAGTCGGTTGGCTTGGTTGGCGTTTGCGGCATTATGCTGCACGGTGGAGGTCAGCTGTTCCATGCTGGCCGCAGTTTCTTCCAGGCTGGCGGCTTGTTCCTCGGTGCGATGCGACAAGTCATTATTGCCCGAGGCGATTTCTTTAGCGCCGGTGTTAATGCTGTCGGTCGCTTCCTTGATTTGACTGATGATTTCCTTGAGTTTGTCCACCGTGGTATTGGCGTCATCCTTGAGTTGCCCGAAACTTCCGGCATAGTCGTTGGTGATGGTTTGGGTCAGGTCGCTGCGGGACAGTGCGCCCAGTACGCGCACCACATCATTGATGCCGCTCTCGGTGGTTTCCAGCAGTTCGTTAAGCCCTTCGCCCAGTTGTTTAAAGAAATCTTTTTTACCTTGCATTTCAATGCGCCGGGTGAAATCGCCCATGACTGCGGCGTGGACAATGGCGGCCACTTCCTGCTCTACCTCGACTTCGGCGGTGCGATCCAGCCATTGCGTTACCCGGCCCAGCGAGTTGCCGCTTTCGCCAATGATGGGGCGGGCGGCCAGACGGAGGTGATGATCCTGAAAGAACAAGTCCACGTCTTCGCCGGTTTGTGCGGCGCGATCGAATTTGGCGGCAGCCTCCGGATTGTTGAACAGCTTGGAGAGGCTGTTGCCGTAGAGGCCTTCGACATTGAAGTCGGGGCCGCCTATCGAAGCAAGAAGACTCTTGGCCGCCGGCGTCATGTGGATTAGCAGGGTATCGGTGCCGGATATGGTGATCGCGGACGTGGAGCTGTCCAGGCCGATTTTGATGCGTAAGCTTTCATCGGTAATGCGTTTGCTTTCCGCAACGTCGAAACCGAGTTTGATCTGCATGGATTTAAGCGCTTCCATCACCTTGCCGATTTCGTCGTGGCGTTCAATAGCTATGGCGTTGTTATAGTTGCCTTGGGCGATGCGGCCAAAATCGCTGATAGCGGCATCAAGCGGACGGACAATGACACGAATCAGAAGAAAGCCCTGCCATAAGGCCAGCAGTGTACCCATCGCGATCAAGCCGATGCCGATGTTACGGGTGCGGTCATAGCGGGATTGCGCCAATTCAAACTCCTGCCTGGCGACATCGACCTGCAATTGCATCAGCAGCTTGATGTCTTCGTTAGCGGGTTTAAAAAGCGGGTTAATCTTGTCTATGGCAAGCTTGTTGGCGAGTTCGAGGTCATGGGCTTTCAGCGCGGCAAGGGTCGGTTTCAAACCTTCCTCTACAAACAGTTTCCTGTCTGCGGTGAACTGGTCGGCCAGCTTTTTTTCTTCGGCGGTTAGGTAGGTGGTCATGTAGGTTGTCCAAGTCCTGCTGATTTCCGCGATGTTTTGTTCTACTTCGCCGGTGTTGTTCCGGATCGCCTCGGGCGTTGGCGTAACCAAGGTAGCGGTAAGTCTCAGTTGGTTGGTCAGCATCAGTTCCTTGATAGTGGAAATCTGGTTCATCGGCACCGTGCGGTCCTCATACACCGTGCGCAAGCCGTCATTGGCCTTGTCCATGCCATGCAGACCCATGCCGCCGATGATCATCATCAATATGCTCAGCAGGCCGATAACGGTTACCAAGCGACTTTTGATCGTGGGGTTCTTGAAGGGGTTGAATTTCCCCAAAAAAGTTGATTTGACGACTTTTCCGTCCTGGATTTTCAGATTGCCGGCTTTGCCTTCCTTAAACAGCCGGTAGGCGGCATCGGCTGCATTGACTTGGTCCCGGCTGGGCTTGCTGCGTACCGACATGTAACCGGCCAGCTGATCGTTTTCATAAAAGGGAGTGGCATTGGCTAACACCCAGTAGAAGTCGCCGTTTTTGCAGCGATTTTTTACCAGTCCGGTCCACGGGCGATTTTCTTTCAATGCCTTCCACATATCTGCAAACGCTTCCGACGGCATGTCCGGGTGCCGCACTATATTGTGCGGAAAGCCGATCAGCTCTGCTTTGGTAAATCCGCTAACCCGAAGAAAGTCCTCATTGATGTCGGTAATCATTCCTTTTAAGTCAGTCTTGGATACGATGGAGTCGCTCTCTTTAAGCGAGTACTCTACATTGGTTACCGGCATATTGGTCTTCATGAACTGTCTCTTATTATTTTTGTCTGGAAGGGGGGAATTGTAAGATTGCCAATCAATGCCGTCTGGGTAAACGTGATTGAAAACCGACCATTTTAAAGCAATCCATTTAATTTTGTATGGTTAAATGGATTGGTTTCCCGTCTTGGTTAGGGGATGCGGATGTGTTTTTGCTAAATAAAGCGGGAAAGCGATGTTGTAGCCATGCAGTCGGTATTGAACGAGGCAATTTTAAATTGATACGGCGCTTAGTCCATCGCATTCAAAGGCGCAGGCGGCGGACATGTAACGCATTGGGCCTGCCGCTTGAATGGCTGGTCGGACTCTACTTTTCAGGAGCAAATTGAAAATTTGCAGCAATATACAGCAGCACTCAGCCAACGATTTGGAGATGGGTAGCAATAAACACTGTTTTAGGGCGATGTATGCCCGGCTTTATTAAAAAAAATAAAGTAAAATAGCGGTTTTTTAAAAATCTCACTCCGTAGATATTAAGCAGACAGCAAAGGTACATAATGAAGAATTATAAAATCGCAGTGTTAGCCGGTGACGGTATCGGTCCTGAAATTACCCGGGAAGCCATTAAAGTGCTCAAGCTTATTGAAGAGCGTAATGATGTTTCTTTTGAACTGATGCCCGCAGCTTTCGGAGCTTGCGCCTATTTTGAATTCGGCGATGCCTTTCCGCAATCGACTATCGATATTTGCGACCAAGCCGATGCGATTCTTAAAGGCCCGATTGGTTTGAGCCATGAACAATCCAAAACAATTCCCATCGATAAGCAACCCGAACGCGGTGCGCTGCTGCCGATGCGTCGTCGTTACAACACCTACGCAAACTTTCGGCCGGTTTTCCTGCCCAAAGCCTTGGCCCATTTCTCCCCGCTAAAACCTGAAATTATCGGCGAGGGCATCGATATTATTATGGTTCGGGAACTGGTCGGCGGCCTGTATTTCGGTAGCAAGGAAACCGGCATTAACGAGCAGGGCTTGCGTTATGTCAAAGAAA
>Ga0208511_100562_pt1 | contig 11504 bp, 8 predicted proteins | sample LakWasMet39_LOW7_2_FD_183879 | JGI IMG/M metagenome (GOLD analysis project Ga0208511, IMG submission 183879) | Freshwater sediment methanotrophic microbial communities from Lake Washington under simulated oxygen tension - Sediment Metagenome... | ecosystem: Environmental > Aquatic > Freshwater >...
TTTTTCCAGAGAAAACCCTTCGGCATTCTGGATCAGTAAACGCATGACCACGGACTCGCCGTAGATGGTCGGCATGGTCGATATACGCACATCTACAGACTGTTGACGCACTTTGATCTGAAAGCGGCCATCTTGCGGCAAACGTTTTTCGGAGATGTCCAGGCCGGACATCAATTTGAGCCGCAATACCAGCGCAGTGGAAATTTTCAGGTCGGCTTCAGTTAGCTGATGCAGTACGCCGTCAACGCGAAAACGGATATACAGTTTATGCTCTTGCGGCTCTATATGAATATCGGAAACCCGCGCCTTTACAGCATCTTCGAATACTGATTTCAGCAGTTTTACAACAGGGGCATCGGCTGCATCGGTCGAAGTCAATAGTAAATTGAGATCAATATCATCATCGCCGGACATATCGCTACGCAATTGCTCGGCCAGATTATCGATTTCATCGGTACGCCGGTAATACTGGTCTATCGCCAGTAACAAATCCGACTCTCTGACTACAACCGGGCGAATGGTTTTTTTCAAAACACGGGTTAATTCATCCAGCCCCATCAAGTCGGTAGGATCCGCCATCGCCAATAGAACATCGAATTCATTATATTCCAACAGCAAGACACGGAAACGCCGTGCTAGCGCCTCGGACAATCGCTTGATAATTTCAGGTTTGTGGGGATATTGTGAAATGTCTAAAAACGGGATTTTTAATTGCTGCGACAGAAAACTAAGCAGTTCCGTTTCAGCAATAAAGTTTAAATTAATCAGGGTTCGCCCCAGTTGCCTCCCGGTTTTCTTTTGCTCGGCGAGTGCCGATACGAGTTGTTCCTGAGTAATAATCTGGTTTTGAACCAGCAGGTCGCCGATACGAATTTTTCTGGTAATGTCCATGGAGTCGTTCTTACTTACTGTAGTCAGCTGTTAATATTGAGTCAAACGCTTGGCGGGCCTATCTGCTCTAAACATTATAGAAGCCGATAAAACCACATCTGAACAGCCTTTTCCCGAAGAGGGAGGGTATTTTGCATCCCTTTTTACCAGTTGCGTTATCTATATTTATCAGGGACGCTTGCTCAGGCTTTACCGACCGCTTCACGGTCTTGGTTGTTTTAATTTAGCACAGTCTAAAACAAATACCGATAACTTCCAGTCAGTTGCCACCATAAAAAAGCCCCGGCTGTTTCAAGAACAACCGGGGCTTTCATTTCACTTAAAGCGACTGAGCTTTAAGGCAGCAAGATTACATCATGCCGCCCATGCCACCCATACCGCCCATGCCGCCCATATCATGGCCGCCATGACCGCCTTTATCTTCGCTAGGCGCATCGGCAATCATTACTTCGGTAGTCAGCATCAAGCCTGCTACAGAAGCTGCATTTTGCAACGCAGTACGGGTTACTTTCGCAGGGTCTAAAATTCCCATTTCGATCATGTCGCCGTATTGGCCGGTTGCAGCGTTGTAACCGAAGTTACCGGTGCCTTTTTGCACTTCGTTGAATACGACTGAAGGCTCGTCGCCGGCATTGGAAACGATTTGACGCAGAGGCTCTTCCATTGCACGACGCAGGATATTGATACCGACTGTTTGGTCGTGGTTAATGCCTTCCAGTTTATCAAGCGCAGAAATAGCGCGAACCAGCGCAGAACCGCCGCCTGCAACAACGCCTTCTTCAACCGCTGCGCGTGTCGAATGCAATGCATCTTCCACGCGGGCTTTCTTTTCTTTCATTTCGATTTCAGTTGCAGCGCCGACTTTAATAACAGCAACACCGCCCGCTAATTTAGCCAGACGCTCTTGCAGTTTTTCTTTGTCATAGTCGGAAGTTGCTTCGTCGGCTTGCGCACGGATTTGCGCAACGCGGTTTTTGATTTGCTCTTCAGAACCCGCACCATCGATGATAGTGGTGTTTTCTTTGGTGATTTGCACTTTTTTGGCCGTACCTAATTGCGACAATTCCGCTTTTTCCAAGCTCAAACCCACTTCTTCAGAAATAACAGTACCGCCGGTCAGTACCGCGATGTCTTCCAACATGGCTTTACGGCGATCGCCGAAACCTGGCGCTTTAACCGCTGCAACTTTAACGATGCCGCGAATGGTGTTGACCACCAAAGTCGCCAAGGCTTCGCCTTCAACGTCTTCAGCAATGATCAATAACGGACGACCCGCTTTAGCAACGCCTTCCAACGTTGGCAGCATGTCGCGGATATTGGAGATTTTTTTGTCGTAAATCAGAATCAATGGATCGTCCAATTCGACGCTCATGTTTTCTTGTTTGTTGATGAAGTAAGGCGACAAGTAGCCACGGTCGAACTGCATACCTTCAACAACGTCCAACTGGTTGTCCAGGCCTGAACCTTCTTCAACCGTAATAACGCCTTCTTTGCCGACTTTTTCCATCGCTTCTGCAATGATTTTGCCGACTGACTCGTCAGAGTTTGCAGAGATGGTGCCTACTTGGGCAATCGCTTTGTTATCTATGCAAGGCGTAGCGGAAGCGACAATCGCGTCAACCGCTTTAGACACGGCTAAATCGATACCGCGTTTTAAGTCCATAGGATTCATGCCCGCTGCAACGGCTTTCAAGCCTTCGTTGACGATAGATTGCGCCAATACGGTTGCAGTCGTAGTGCCGTCACCGGCCACGTCGGAAGTGTGCGAAGCCACTTCTTTAACCATTTGCGCGCCCATGTTTTCGAATTTGTCTTTTAATTCGATTTCTTTGGCAACCGATACACCGTCTTTAGTGATGGTTGGAGCGCCGAAGCTTTTGTCCAGAATCGCGTTACGGCCTTTAGGACCTAAAGTCACCTTTACCGCGTTTGCTAAAATGTTTACGCCGCGCGCCATACGGACACGAGCGTCATCACCGAATAATACGTCTTTTGCTGCCATTTTTATTCCTTAAATAATTTGTATGTGAATGTGATTGACGTGTTCAGGCTTAACCTAAAACGCCCATGATGTCTTCTTCACGCATAACGATGAGTTCGTCGCCATCAACTTTAACTTCGTTGCCGGCATATTTGCCAAACAGCACTTTATCGCCGACTTTAACTTCCAAAGCGCGTACGGTGCCATTGTCCAGTTGCTTGCCATTACCTACCGCCAAAACCACGCCTTGGCTTGGTTTTTCAGCTGCAGAACCCGGCAATACGATGCCGCCTGGAGTTGTAGTTTCTTCTTCAACGCGTTTGACTATCACTCTGTCGTGTAACGGACGTATTTTCATCAATATCTCCTAAACATTAAAATTAAAGGTTAAATTCAGTTTTAAATTTTAGCACTCACCAGATAAGAGTGCCAATAATAATCAGTTTTTGCAGTCCACCCCGTTCTTTGGCATCATTAAACCCGTAAGGGTCGGCCTTACCCTAACATCAGCGCAAGGCCGGTCCCTACATTACATCACAGCCACAACTGACTTATGAATGACAACCAACTACTTCGCTATAGCCGCCAAATCATGCTTCCTCAAATCGATATTGAGGGACAACAAAAACTTCTCGCTGCCAGCGTACTGATTGTCGGCGCAGGGGGACTAGGCTCCCCCGCGGCCATTTACCTTGCGGCGGCCGGGGTCGGCAATATCGCCATTTACGATAATGACGTCGTGGACTTATCCAATTTGCAAAGGCAAATTGCTCACCACACCCCCGATATTGGGACGGATAAAGTAATTTCAACCCGCCAAACGCTTAATCAACTAAATCCCGAGGTCCGGATCAGAGCGGTCAAACAAAGACTGGAAGGTGAACGGCTTGAATCTGAAGTAATGCGAGCAGACGTGGTTTTGGACTGTAGCGATAATTTCTCAACGCGCTTTGCGATCAATAAGGCCTGCGTCAAACAGCAAACGCCGCTGGTTTCAGGCGCGGCAATCCGCTTTGAAGGCCAGGTAACGGTGTTTACTCCGGGCAAAAACGACAGCCCGTGCTACAACTGCCTGTATAACAGCGACGGCGAAGATCTGCAAAATTGCGCGACCAACGGGGTCATAGCGCCAATTACCGGCATCGTCGGCAGCATTCAGGCATTGGAAGCAATGAAGCTGATCATGAATATCGGAGAAACTTTAACCGGCCGGTTACTACTGCTGGATGGATTAACGATGGAATGGAATACGATGAAACTGAGGAAAAACCCTAACTGCCCGACCTGCGGCGAGTGATAGAGAAGCCTCCAGGGGGTGCGATTCACCTGGAGGCTCATCAACAAACATATTATTACTTTTTAGCAAACTTATCCTTAACGAACTTAATCGCTTTTTCGGCAAAATCGTTTACCGCCGACGGACTATCACCATGCGGCTCAATTTCACCGAAGGGTTTGTCCCCGGCTTTGGTAAACCTGTAAATAAAATAGCCTAACGGTGCAAATGCAAACGCCGCAATAAGTATCATAACGACAAACAGTTCAGTAACTCCACCCATGACCCCTCCTCATCTTTGTTATATGTGTATTATTATTTTTAGGTGAAATCGGATAATACTCTCTTCCAGGCTAAAAAACATCTTACTCATAAGGCCGCCAAAAACCTGCCGCAATGCTACTGAAAGTAACGGTTTTTCCAAGCATGCCTTATCAAACCAAGCAGGACAAAGCCATGTTGCTTATTTAAGTTAGACCTTCCAGGTTTTAAAAACCTGGAAGGTCTGTTTGATGACATCCCGCAGATACTTATGTGTAAGCGCGTGGTAAGCTTAAAAGAAAGAATTCTTAATGCCAACCGCCGTATTGCGCGGTTGGATCGCCGCGCCAACCGGTTGTGGTTTTATTGGCATCGGGAGTATGTATAGTGTCTGCCGCCGCGCGGGTCATATTGGCATGAGTATAGCCGCCCATCGCTTTTGCCGCTTTAGCTATCGCCGTGGTTGATGGATTAATCTCATATCGGGTAATCGTGTCATGAATGACGGCGGCGACTAATTTCTCCGCGCCCGGCTCGGAAGCAAACGTCAACAAAATCGGTAAAACCGTATTGGCTGGAACATCCACGCGGTAATGCCCATTGTCCACAACCGCATGAGCGATTGAATGACCGTTTTCATCGGTCGCTTCGACCATGCCGGTTTTAATCAAGCCCTTGTCATTGCTGACCACGCCTTCCAAAACAGTCGCTTGAGCATATTTTTTTACTACGGACAGGCTCGCTTTTGCAGTTTTTTTCTCTTGCTCGCAGCCGGTGATTGCAAAACCGTTCAAGACCAGCAGTGCCGCCAATAAAATTGCGCGCTTCATAAATCCTCCTACTCATTCATCGTGTTGTCGCTACAAAGTATACTGGATTATCGCGCTCATGCTATCCCGGCAAAGCCGCTTTAAAACTCTTCCCAGTCGTCGGAAGCGGCCGGCGCCAGCGGTTTTTTATGCTGGGCTGCGGGTAGCGTCAAATGCGGAATAAACCGGTAAGCGCCGGCCGCGCTGTCATCCACCTTAAAACTGCTCACCGTGACTACCAGGTTTTGCGCTTGCTCTTCCAACGATTCCGCCGCGGCCGCGGCTTGCTCGACCAAGGCGGCATTTTGCTGAGTTACATCATCCATTTGGGCGATAGCCAGATTAACTTGTTCAATGCCGGAACTTTGTTCAGCCGAAGCGGCGGTAATTTCGGCCATCATATCGGTCACGCCACGGATGGAGGCGACAATTTCCTCCATAGTCAGCCCTGCCTGGCTAACCAACTTACTGCCTTCCGAGACCCTGTTGACCGAATCGCTAATCAAGTCTTTAATTTCTCCGGCAGCCGTTGCCGCGCGTTGCGCAAGGTTGCGTACTTCCACCGCCACCACGGCAAATCCCCGACCTTGTTCGCCGGCGCGGGCCGCTTCTACCGCAGCATTAAGCGCGAGAATGTTAGTCTGGAACGCAATATCGTCGATCACCGAGATAATATCCCCGATTTTGCGCGACGACTCATTAATCTCATCCATGGTCATAACGACTTGACCGACCACTGCAACGCCTTTGCCCGCGATGTCGGATGCGTCAACGGCGAGCCGGTCAGCCTGCCGGGCGTTTGCTGCATTATGCTGCACGGCGGAGATCAACTCTTCCATGCTGGCTGCGGTTTGCTCCAGACTGGCGGCTTGCTGTTCGGTGCGATGCGACAGATCATTATTACCTGAAGCGATTTCTTTAGTTCCGGTGTTAATACTGTCTGTGGCATCCTTGATTTGACTGATAATATCTTTAAGCTTTTCGACCGTGGTATTGGAGTCATTTTTAAGCCTGCCAAAGATGCCGGAATAGTCGTTGTCGATGGTTTCGGTCAAATCGCCGCGAGACAACGCGCCCAGCACCCGCACGACTTCATTGAGGCTGGTTTCGCTGGTTTGCATGAGCTGGTTAATATCGACGCCCAAATGACGTAAAAAACCTTCCTTGCCGTCCAGGTCGAAACGCATGCTGAAATCGCCTCTGGCCGCAGCTTCCACAATGATGGCGACTTCATTCTCCGCGATGACCTCGTCGGTGCGGTCATGCCATTCCGCCACCGTGCCCAGCCGTTGACCTTGCTCGTTGATTACCGGATTGGCGATCACTACCATCGAACGGCCGCCCACCATCACCGCCGCCTCATAGTTGCCGGTTAAAGAACTGAGTATTTTTGCCTGAAGCGCAGGATTTTGGTGAAAATCATCCATATTCGCGCCAACCAAATTATCCGCCGAGAACTTTGATAATTGCCGGCTGGTTCCCATGTCGGCCTTGCCGAGCATAGTGAGCACTTCTTGATTAACGTAAATAATGTTGCGGTCGTTATCGGCAATCATGACCCCGGTACTGACGTTGTCCAGCGCAATTTTGACCCGTAGGGTTTCGTCCGCCGCTTTACGGTCTGCCGTTATGCGCGCCAGCAATTGTTGCTGCATGGTTGCCATGGAGCGCAATAAATCTCCGATCTCATCGCGTTGATGCATATCGATGCTGGAGTTCAGATCGCCATCGGCAATGGCTCCCGCGACCTGTTGGGCGGTTTTGAGCGAACCTAAAATGCCGCGGCTGATCAATACAGTCAAGACTATCGCTATGGCAACGCTGAAAGAGAAAATGCCCAGCAAGCCGATGTCGTAGCGACCGGTCATCGCCTGCGCTTTATGTTCATTCTCGGCGATTTGCGCCGTTGTATAGCGTAACAACTCATCGATAACGATACGGTGCTGGTCGTAAGAGCGACGCATTTCCTGAAAACCGGCGAGTACAGCGTCGCGGTCTCCGGCCTGGACAGCCGGCAGAAAATGCTGTTCGGCCTCAGCATAAAAAGCCTGCGCAGGCTGGTAAGAGCGTTCAAGCAATAAATTACGAAGCTCCTGGTCCAGCGGTTGGGTTAACCAAAAGCTGTGACGGGCATCGTATGCCGCTCTCAATTTTTTAAATCGCGACACCAACGCTTGCGTCTTCAGATCATAAAAGTCTTCGGCAACAGTCAGTTGCAGCGCCACCATATAAGATTCCATGATGTATTCGGGCGGCGGCAGCACATCGGCAATAATGTCTTTACCCTGCACAATCCGCTGATAAACCGGACCGTTAACATTCAGCGTGGTCATGGCCTTGAATGTCGCAATGCCGAACAGCAAGAAGCCGATAACCAAGGTGCCCAAGATGAGTATAAAGCGTATTTTGATGGTTAAGTTCTTAAACATGATACGTTTCCTTTTCGATTTTATAGTTGCCGTGATTGACGATGCGGCGGATTCAACCAGCTTCCCGGTTAAAAACTTCAGCGCCAGGCAGCGGATGACTAAACCAATAGCCCTGAAAAGCGTTGCAACCGCAACCGATCAGATAATCAACCTGCTCGGCGGTTTCGACGCCTTCGGCAATAATGTCCAGCTTAAGACTTCCGGCCATTGCGATAATCGCATTAACAATTGCCGCATCATTGTCGTTGCGGGTAATGTCTTGCACAAAAGAGCGGTCGATTTTTAACTGGTCGATGGGCATGCGCTGCAAATAAGCCAGTGAGGAATAGCCGGTGCCGAAATCGTCGATTGAAAAGCGAATGCCCCGCTGTTTCAGCAAGCGCATTTTTTCGATGACTTCATTAACATCTTTAATGATCAGGTTTTCGGTAATTTCCAGCATGACCTTGGCAGGATTAGCCCCGGTCAATTTCAGTGCCGAGATGACTGAATCGACAAAATTGAAGTGATTAAATTGTGCGGGACTGATGTTGATTGCCAAGTGCGGCACTTCGAAGCCCTGCGCCTGCCAGGCGGCAAGCTGTTGACAGGCCAGGTATAAAATGCGCGCGCCCAGCTCGATGATCATGCCGGTTTCTTCGGCAATCGGCAGAAAGTCAACCGGCGAAATCGTGCCTTGTTCCGGGTGTTGCCTGCGAACCAAGGCTTCAAAACCCAGCAACCGATGCGCCGCGTCATACTGCGCTTGATAAAACAAGACGATCTGGTCGTTTTGCAATGCACAGCGTAATTCGGTTTCAATATTCAGGCGTTTATTCGCCTGCTCCAACATGTTGGGATGATAAAAACAGTAGACGCTTTTGCCTTCGGTTTTCGCCGCATACATGGCAACATCTGCCTGGCGCAGCAGTTTTTCGGCGCTTTCATCGAATCCTGTGGAAAAAAGAGTAATCCCAAGACTCGCGGATATTTGCAGTTCCTGACCCTCGATGAGGTAAACCTGAAGCAGCGCATCCAACACTTTTTGAGCCACGCTGCCGGCCGTTTTTTCCGCGTCATCCGGATAATGGGTTAATCCCGAGAGTAAAATAACGAATTCATCGCCGCCTAATCGCGCTACGGTATCTTCGGTGCGTAAATGGCTTTGCAAGCGTTTGGCGACCTCTTGCAACAATAAATCGCCGCACCGGTGGCCCAAGCCGTCGTTAATTTTTTTAAAATCGTCTAAATCCAGAAAAATAACCGCTCCGAATTGCCCGGAACGTTTGGCGGCGAAAATCTCTTGTAGCAGTCGTTGTTCAAATAACGCGCGATTGGCGAGACCGGACAAGGAATCAAGGTGCGCCATCTGCCATAATTTCCGCTCGGTGTGCTTGATGATCGAAATATCGCTGAACGCGGAAATGTAATAGAGCACCTGCCGGTTATCATCTTCAATGACGTTGATCCGTTGCCAAATTGAAAATGAATCGCCGTTTTTATGCTTATTGACTAACTCGCCCCGCCAATAGCCTTTTTGATTAAGCGATTCCCAAAGCTGATCGTAAAACGATTCGCTGTGTACGCCCGAAGAGAGTAAATAGGGCGTTTGTCCGATCGATTCTTCCAGCGAATAGCCAGTAATAGCGACAAAAGCCGGGTTGACATGCAGGATTTTGCAATTCGCATCGGCAATTAACATGGCGTCCGACGAATGCTCAAAAAAGCACTGATACAGTGCCGGTTCTATTTGAGATTGACGATAGTAAATATGATTAAGTTGAATATGGCCGGTAGCGAACGGACTATGCTGCCGAAAACTCGAAGTCATCTCTTTTGCCAAACTAGTCGTGAAATAGTCCGCTTTTTTTAATACCGACATGCCATTCTTCCCATCAAAGTGTATTGCTGGAAAATAGTTTAGTGCAGCGAGTGACTAATAAAGAAATGATATTATTCGATTTTAATATCCAATAAATAGATTTGTACGGGCAGGTTTTGTTACTCTATACCGTCTTGTCAGACACGGTTTAGCGGCATGAATTTTTAGCCTAACCGTCCAATCTGAAAAAATTATTTGATTCACTAAAAGAGGGCGTAAGCAGAACGCGCCGCTGAAGGTATTCATAGGCAGATAATAATATCTTTTCGGACAATGATGAGGTTTAATCTATGCTTTATTTATGCGGCTGATAGGGTCATGGGCGTAACAGCAGCGTCTTTTATTTATGCTATCCTTTTATTGCAAAAACGTTTTCCTATACTGCTCACGGTCGCTGGGGAATCGGGAATAGCTTGCATTGGCGTATGGATGTCAGATGCCGACCGGATTCGTAAAGGTAGCGCGCTGAGCATGATGACCGGCATCTGGTTTTGAATCTGTTCAAAAAGGAACCTTCAAGGCTAAGTCTGATTGAAAAACGCCGCATGGTCATGGCCGTTTTGGATGATGGGTTTGTGGCTAAGATGTTGCTTTATAATAAGATTTAATGGAGTCGCCCTGTTTTTATCCGGGATAGATTGGCATACCTACTGCTTTTATATAAACGCGGATTTTTCTACAACAATACCTTGTAAAGACATAGGATTTTCTCACATGACTATTATCAGTACTATGTTGGCGTCAGGCATTTCCCTTAATATATTGTCCACTAGGCAGGTGAGCAAACTGAGTTCGGCTCAATTAGGTGAAATGACATCGGCTCAAGTTGCCCAGTTAACGAGTGCTCAGATCAATGCCATTTCACCTGCGACCATCGTCACGCTGAGTTCAGAGCAGCTTAGCTCCTTTACTTATAGCTTTTCACCGAATCAAGAAAAATTGTTTACTCAGGCTCAAATTGCCTCACTGACCACTTATCAGATCACGCTCTTTGAACCCGAGGACATTGCCGTATTGACCAGTTCCCAAGTCGCCCAACTGGCATCGGACGGGGTAAGCGCATGGAATTCCACCCAAGTGGCTGCCCTTAAGGTTACTAATGTGCGGGGATTAGGCACCGCTATTTTAGCCGCGCTTAGCAGTACCAATCTTAATGCCCTGAGCGCTACCGTTGTCGCAGGACTAAGCAGTACGCAGCTTGGCGCGCTAACCAGTGCTCAGGTTTCAACCCTGAAAGCCGCCGATATCGCCGCATTGACCAGTGCCCAGATTGGCCAGCTTTCCATAGACGGGATAAATGCCTGGTCAGCAACTCAAGTGGGCATCCTGAAAGCAACTCAGGTACGAGGGCTATCTACCGACGCCTTAGCCGCGCTTAGCACTACCACCCTGAATGGCCTGAGCGCCACCGCAATCGCCGGACTGAGCACTACGCAGCTTGGCGCTCTGACCAGCGCCCAGGTCTCAAGCTTGGAAACAGCCGACATCGCCGCATTGACCAGTGCCCAGATTAGCAAATTAGCCACAGACGGGGTCAGCGCATGGAATTCCAGCCAAGTGGGTATTCTTAAGGTTGCCCAGATACAAGGACTGTCCACCGGCACTGTGGCCGCGCTGAGCAGCGCCAGCCTGAATGGCCTGAGCGCCACCGTTATCGCCGGACTGAGCACTACGCAGCTTGGCGCTCTGACCAGCGACCAGGTTTCAGCCCTGGAAACGGCCGACATCGCCGCATTGACCAGTGCCCAGATTAGCAAATTAGCCACAGGTGGGGTCAGCGCATGGAATTCCAGCCAAGTGGGTATTCTTAAGGTTGCCCAGATACAAGGACTGTCCACAGACACTTTAGCCGCGCTGAGCAGCACCAGTCTGAATGGCCTGAGCGCCACCGTTATCGCCGGACTGAGCACTACGCAGCTTGGCGCTCTGACCAGCGACCAGGTTTCAGCCCTGGAAACGGCCGACATCGCCGCATTGACCAGTGCCCAGATTAGCA
>Ga0208511_100602_pt1 | contig 10928 bp, 8 predicted proteins | sample LakWasMet39_LOW7_2_FD_183879 | JGI IMG/M metagenome (GOLD analysis project Ga0208511, IMG submission 183879) | Freshwater sediment methanotrophic microbial communities from Lake Washington under simulated oxygen tension - Sediment Metagenome... | ecosystem: Environmental > Aquatic > Freshwater >...
CGTTGCCGCCGCCGGACCCGCCCGTTCCGCCGGACGGCGGCTTGGGCATGGTATTCCCGGAGTTGATGGGCGATCCCGAATATGCGCGCGGGGTTTTTCTGATGCAGCGCAATCAGGTGGATCGGGAGCACCGCAAGGTGCTGGAAGCCTTGGGCTGTGATGCACGGATGGTCGAGGAAGCGCTCAATCTGCTGACCGAGCGGGCACTCGTGAGGTATGACGTCCGCAGTTTGGATCCAAATACCAGGGCGGGGCCCGGGGCCGGACCGTTTGAGCAAAGCTTACGAGTCGAACTGGAGCAACAATTGCACCAATTGCTGGGTGACACCAGATATGCCCAATTCCTGGAGCCCGATGTGATTTTGGCGATGAGCGTGATGGAAGATGGCTCGAGGCGGAAAACCCTGCGCCCCGGAATACCGCTGGTTCGACTGGAGTCCCGGCAACGCTACCTGGTCAATCCCTTGGTGACGCGGCTGGCCTACAGTGATGCGCCTTTGCCGAATCCGCAAAAAGAGGAACTCATCGCAGCGTTGACCCGTTTGGCGCGCACGAAGGATCGGCGCACCCCGCCGTCTGATTCCTGGTCTGATCCTGACGTGATCGAGGTGTTCAGAAACCGTTTGAGTCCCGGTCAGTTTGCGGCGGTCGAAGAACTGCAGGCGGAGGCCGCAGCCTATCAACAACGGGCGAAGCTGGCAAAGCAGTGAGCGGTGTGCAGTGACCGGGGAGCGGGGTGGGGGAGCGAAGAGCCAGCAGGATGGAACAGGGACGGGGGACGGTGACCTTGATGGTAATACGGGCGTCGGCCAGCGACGCCCCTACGATGGGATCATGGTGTAGGGGTGCCGCTTGACGGCACCCGGGTTTGGGCGCGACCGCCGCGGCCGCGACCGGGGCTCAGGGGCGGACGAAGAATTTGGCGTGAGCGAGCAATTTGAGGCGGTGTACGGCGAGGCTGAGGTCGGCGAAGGTGGCGAGGGCGGCTTCGTCGGGGGCTTCGGCCTCCATGCGACATTGCATGCGGTGGAAGCGTTCACCCAGGGAGCGCGGTTCGTCGGCATCGCCCAGCTCGCGCAGGAGGCGACGCACCCGGTCGGCCTGGCGCCGGGCGCTTTTCACCTGGCGCAGCGCGGCGGCGGGCTCGAGCCGGCCGGCCGCCATTTCCTTGAAGACCATGCACTCGTAGGTGCGGCATTGCTGCGGACGCTGCTTGTAGAGCCGGCAGGTGCGGTCCGCGCAGAGGGCTGAACAGGGCTGGGGAAAGTAGGTCACGGGCGTTCGGGCGCGGGAAACCTTCACCGGCAGGCCGAGCGCCTTCAACTGTTTTGCATCGTCCCCGGGCTCCAGTCTCACGTTGTCGAAGAGCGTGCCGTCACAGCACAGCCCGCAGGCGAGGCAAAGTTGCTCACTGGAAGTCACGCTCCAGCTTCCGCTGCGCGCGCGCTGAAGCGCAAGGAGGAACGCGACGCGCGGGGGCGGGGGCAGGGCGAGCTTAATTCCACAGACCGGAGAGACACGAATTGCCCGAATGATCACGAATTAGAACGATCCTGCTGAAGGCGTCAGACCACTGCATCGCAACTGTCCTGCTCCTCCCTCCTTGCCGTAAACTACAAACGGCAACGCCTGACCACATCGGTCGCTGGCTTGAGGTGGAGGGCCCACGTCCCTGTGGGCCTTGCTGGACAGCAGATACCAAATTACCGTCGTCATCAGGCATCCGCGACCTGGCCGCTTCCTGCCGCCCAAAAAAACGCCCGGCGGTCGGCCGGGCGTGGGGGGGAGAATGGCGAACGACGGTTCAGCGGCCGGGCTGGCCGCTCGGGACCGCCGGGCGGGCACCGAAACCGGTGCGAGCACCCGGGCTGGGGCGGCGCGGCGGCGCGACGACGCGGCGGACCGGCGCCGGTTCCGGCTCGCGGGCGAGGCTCACGGTGAGCGGGCGGCCATCCAGTTCAGCTCCCGCCATGGCGGCGATGGCGGCGTCCGCTTCCTGCATCGTGCCGTAAGTGACAAAGGCAAAGCCCTTCGGGGACGCGGTGGCGCGGTCCAGGGCGATGAAGGTGTGGGTGATGGTACCGAAGGGCGCAAAGGCCGCCTGCAGCTGGGCTTCGGTGATCGTGAGCGGAAGATTGGCGATGTAGAGGCGAGGGTTCATGGTGGGACGGATCAGGCCGCGCGGTGTTTAACCCAGTCCGTCCCCGGGCGTCGGGGCTCGAATCGTCGAGTGAAGCCTATTCAGTCGAGGATCCTACAGTCACTGTGGCGCGATGTTTCCAGCCCTACCATTATCGCTTCGGCCCCATTAGCCAGACTATCCTTGGCCAAAGAAATCCGGAGGGGATGAGACCGGTCACAGCCCCCAACCCCCGGCCCCGTTGGCGGACTTATGCTCGGAGTCTGCATGCGGACCTAGCGTGGTTCCGGCGCACGTTAGGTCTCGCTCTGCGCACCCGACTCGCGGGAAGCCAGCAGCTCAATGGTCAAGCGATCTTCCTGGCCTTGGTAGAAATCGTTCAGGGCCTCGCCGAACACCGACTCCGGCCCGGCGACGGCTTTGAACAGCGTCAGGCAGGATCGGAATTTGGCGGCGTCAATGGGGCTGAAGATCCGCTCGGGGTCGGTTCCCTTATGCCGCTTCATCGTATTCACGCACTCCCGCAGTCTCTCGCCCAGTGTCGGATGATTCAAATACGCCCTCGCCTCCTCGCGCGATTCGATTCCGTACCGGACCGACATTTCGCTCGTGCCCAGCCCCCGCAGCTGGGGAAAGACATACCAAATCCAATGGGTTTCCTTGCGACCGCCCTGCAGTTCATGGATTGCCTGACGATAATCACTAAACTGGGGGCCGAGGTTTCCAGACTGAGCGTCCACGAACCGGCTGAGATTGGAACGATTGTCAGGTTGCGGTACGTTCAAGAGCGCACGTTCATAGGCCTGAAGATCGGTATCTGAATAGCAGCAGAAGATCACCTCTTTGAGGGTCGATCGCATGCCAACGGAAGCCCGCACGGTTGCCACGGCGACTTCAGCCGCCAATGCCACCGGGTACCCATTGATGCCCGTGCCAATGCTTGGAAAAGCGAGGGTGGTGACACCGTTGGCCTCGGCCACTTCGAGGACGCTCCGATAGCAGGACGCGAGCACTTCTGGTTCGCCCGTCTCGCCCCCGAGCCATAACGGCGAGACGGTGTGGATGATGTGCTTTGCCGGGAGCCGGTGACCCTTTGTGATCTTGGCCTCGCCCACAGCGCAACCGCCAAGGCTGAGGCACTCCACCAAGAGTATCGGCCCGGCGGCCCGGTGAATTGCGCCACTCACCCCTTTGCTGGCGGACATCTGCGTGTTGGTGGAGTTGACAATGGCATCCACCTCCATGGTGGTGATGTCCACCAAGACCGCGCGAAAGATTGTGCGCCTCTGAGCTGGAGCCTGACCTGCACGGGTCATTGGCCGACCGGCTGCATCGCGGTCAGGTAGCAGGCTGCCGGTGGGGAGAGCAGACGCTGGAGTTGCATTCTGAGCTTGGTAGAGGTTGCGGAACCGCGCGAGTTTGGCGCTGAGTTCAAGAGCAACGTTGCGGGGCACGGGGTGACCGGCGGCGCGGAGGTGGTCGCCAATCAAGTCGGCGGCCTGTTTGATGTCTAACGGAGTCTTCACGGATACCTTTTGAGTGGTCCTGGAGTTGTGCTGGACTTCCCGATGCAGCGCACAGAACCGGGAGGTTTTGGTGAGACTGCGGATTTTGACTGCGACCTGTTGCTCTTTGCCTGAGCCGGCAAGCCGGCTGGGAAGGGCGGGAGGCAGGTGAACGCCTCGCACGGGCAGCATCGGCTCGGTTGAAGCATTCTCAAGGGGAAACACTCCAATCGCGAGTCTCAGCAAGCGTCCTGGCGGGGACAATAAGTTCCGCTATGAGCCCGAACTGGTAATCGGCCTGATTAGTGCGTCGAGGCAATCCCCAGCGGACCGTGGGTTCCGCAAGCACGCCGGCGCTGAATTCTGACGGGCGATGGGCCTGCGTCGGATTGACCAAGGCAGAAAAATGGGGACGTGGTTTGGGGATTGTGGCTGCCAACTTGTAATCTCGAACCCCCAACCCCCGGCCCCGTTGGCTCGTCCATGCCCAAGGTTCGGGCCATTCCTACCTGACCTGCTCTTCCCTCCTTATTGTAAGATACAAACTGCAAAGCCTGACCCCATTGGTTTGGTCCTGTTGGCTGACTCTTGACGACAGTGGGCTGGGGCGAAACAACGAACAACGGCCTGACCCCGTCCGGCTGCCCCATTGGTTCTCCCTTGGGCTTGCGACTGGTGATGATCAGCTGGGAGGAGGTCTCGGAGTGGTTTGAAGTTCGATTGTGTCGGCCAGGATGCGGAGCGCTTCTCTCAGCACGAGGTCACCGGCGGGGTGAGCCGTGGATTCTGCGGCAGCAGTAATGGGATTATGCAAGGGAACAGGTTGGAAGCGGGGCGCATTGGCAGTGAATTCGTTGCCTTCTGTTTTGAATCGCTCCATTGCCGCGCTTCGGGCCTGAATCCATTGCCGTAGCTCCGCCGGATTCCCGGGACGGTTGGTTGGCGTCTGGCTTAATTCTTGAACCCAGCGTTGCAGATAGCGGAGTTCAGGGAGTTTGGCCTGACGACTTTCACTTTTCTGCTTCAACAAACTCAAAAGCCATGCCCGGTCTGGGTCTCCGGCGTTCACGAGCGGAGCAATGGACGCAAGCGGCGGTCTCGGCGGAGCGGTATGCGCTGGTGCCGGACTAAAAGTGGGTGTCGAAAGAAGCAGATCAGGCATGAGACCGTCGGGCTCGGGCGAGGTACCGCGGGGTAGGTAGAAATGGCCGACCGCGAGTCTAACCGCCCCAAGGTTGGAAAGGTCCTGCGTTTTCGGCATGTAGTTCTTCAACTCTAAGACTGCGGCGATAGATGCGGTTCCCGCCGTGTGGTTGGTGCCCACGACCACTGCCCGGCCATAGTCCTGCAAGGCCCCGGCAATCAGTTCCGCACCCGAGCCCGTGCCTTCGTCAACCAACACAACCAGGGGCCTGCGGTAGACGCTCGCGATGTGCTCGGCCCGATCAACCCGGACTTTTCCGGCGATTTCGCTCTCCCGGGCAATCACTTCATTGCCGACAAAAAGGCCTGCGACCTGCACTCCCTCGAGGAGGAGGCCTCCACCATTGCCCCGCAGGTCGAGGACGATTCCCTCGACGCCAGCTGCATCAAAGGCAGCCAGGGCCGTTTGAACATCCGCGCTGACAGCCGGGATTTCGTTGCCGGAAGGTTCCGACCTGGAGCCGTACAAAGACGGTATCGCCACCACGCCTAGCGCTCGCTTGCGGTCTTCAGCCTGAAATTCTGCACTCAAGAAGGCGTGGGCGCGCTGCTCGGGCGCACGGTTGCGGATGAGCGTGAGGCTGTCAGAAGAGAGCGAATAGGGGCGCTCGATAACCAACGTGATGGCCGAGCCAGCGGGACCGCTAAGCAACTTTGTGACTCCCTGCAGATCGAGACCCATTGTGTCGATACGCTGTCCATCGGCCGACTCTACAGCGAGCAGGCGGTCCCCTGGCATGATGCCGGCGAGATCGGCGGGACCCTCGGGAGTGACCGACATAAACACAGACGAGCGTCCCAACGTGGACAACGAAGCGGCAATGCCCACATCCTGGCCCGTTTGTGAGGTGGAAAAAATTTTCATTTGCCCGGCACTGAAGTAGGTCGAGTCCGGGTCAAAGAGTGCAGCAAAACTGTTGACGAAAAGTGCGGCGATATCATCTGGCGTCCGCATGGAGGACCGGAGGGCCGTTTCGTAGCGAAGGCGCAGAAGCTCTGCAGCCCCGGCTTCGCTTGCGCCCCGCGCGACTTCGAGTGCCCATTCGCTGCGCAACCTCTGTTCCCAAAACAGGTCGAGGTCACTCGCCGGAAGCCAGGCAGGATGAGGAACGGGCGGAACGAGATCAGCTCTCGCAAACTCCTTCCATTGCTTAAGCCGCTCCGAGATCCACGCGTTGCGAGCGACGTTTCGCTGCTGATAGACATCGTAGGCAGAAAAGGCGGTCGAGAAGTCGCCGATGTAAGTTATCTTGACCGCTATATCCGGCCCGTATTTGGCCGTAAGTTGCCCCACATCCCCTTTTGTGAAGTAGGCGCGTTCTGCATCGAGGCGGGCGAGAAACAGTTCGAGGATCCGCGGCAGTTCTTGCTCGGTTACCGCCGCCCGTCGCGGGTGGAAATATCCGAACATCTGCACCACGGTCCTGAATTCGACCCGTGACGGTGACTGCACCACCGCCGTATTGGCCGCTTGGAGCGATGCAAGGAAAGCAAGGATCGACAGGGAGCCGCAGACAAGTTGGCGCGCCTTGGAACCCACGCGGACGATAGTTTTGGCCGGCACAAATCGCGGAGGGTTGCTCACGACGAGCGGACATTGTGTTTTGGGTCGTGCCCTGGCAAGCGGTGAACGGCGGACAATGAACTTCGCGGGTGGCTTGCTTCTGAGTTGGCTGCTGGCGCGATTTTCGCGGACAGAAAAATGGGGCCGTGGTTTGGGGATTGTGGCTGCCGACTTGTAATCTCGAAACCCCAACCCGCGGCCCTGTTGGCTGACTCTTGACGACAGTGGGCTGGGGCGAAACAACGAACAACGACCTGACCCCGTCAGGCTGCCGCTGGCACGAATTTCGATCGGCAGATCGACAAGCGACGTTCCGGCGTTGCCTGCGGATGAACTTCGGTAGTGAATGAGAGCCGTATCCAAAGGGTCCAATGGACGAGGTCCACCAACCAACCTAAATCCACTATGAAACTATGTTTGGCGTTAACTGCCTTGGCTACGCTCATCCTTGGCGGATGCGCTCACGCCACAATGGAAACGCGTGTAATCGACGAGACCTTGGGGGCCGACGGGAAGGTTGCGAGGCTGGTGGAACGACGGGAAGTGAGGCATGAAACGTCGCTGGTCACGCCCGAAGGCCCGCAGCTTAACAGAGAGGCAGCCTCGCTTTCGCGATATTTCATCGTTTCTGCGGGACACGAGATTACGCTACCATTCCTAGAGGCGAAGGACGACTACCGTCCTGCCTTCTGGGCGACCAGCCGGGGTCTCTGGCTGGCGCAAGTCGTGCCGCCCTCTGAGGATGTTCAATTGGTGCTTTTTGATTCGTCGGGCAATCTCCTCGATAGATGCCTGGTCCATCTGCCGTTCGGTCGCGCGAACGGCGAGTCGGTTCGCTTCGACAAAGAAGCTGAGGAGATCGTGTATCTGCAGAAGACGAAGTCGCTCCGTTTCAGAATTAGGGAGCAGAAGATCGTTCTCGTGGAGTCTGAGTGACTACCGGAGCATGGCAACACAGCCTCTCAGTGGAAAGATCCCAGCTGCTGGGGATGGGTCATGGCTAATGCGCGCCTCCTTCCGTTTCGACCATGCAAAGGTGCACTGGGATTCTTTCACCCAAAATTCTAGCGACTTCACTGCTGATCCGGGTGCTGAACGGCGGCAGCCCCGGATTTATCGGGCACTTCCCCGCATCCTTTCGACCCGTGGGCGACTACTGTTTCCTTTTTAACCTCTCGCGATGACAACCAGTCACATCAGCGATCTTCTCACACTCCGGGAGCGATTCGCCCGCCAAGGGAAAGACTCGTTATTCCGTGGTCAGATCAATCACTATGAGGACAAAGAGGGCGCACCGAGCATCACCACGTCGTTTGACCGCCATGGCTGCGTTCCCCAGAAAATGCTCCAGTGGCAACACTACGCCAAGGAGCTCTTCCGAGTCTTGTCCGGACCCGAAACCACCACGGAAAGCCATTATCCCGATGCGATTCTTCAGCACTACGGGTGGCGATCGTTCTATGTAGATGTGACTAAGTCACCTGCAGTGGCGGCGTGGTTCGCTTCGCACGCCTACGAGTGCGGCAAGCCGGTGGTGGAGATGACCGAAGGCGCCAACGAGGAGTTCGTCATGCTCGTCCACAATGCCCCCAAGTATGTTCCCACGGAAAAGCCTGGAACCATTTATATCATTTCCAAAGAAATGGCGCAGACCGATGGCGGCCTGTTCGTCGATCTCACAGAGATCGAATGCGAAGACACCAAGCCCAGGTTTCACACCCAGCAGGGCGGTTTGATTGGGCCATTCTCCCGGCTGTCTCCTTCTGCTGTGCTCGAGCGCTGGGTCGTCCCTTCTGCGGTGCTCCGGGAGTTTGCAGCCGAGGCCGGGTTAAAGCGCACCGAGGACCTCTTCCCATCGCGAGAAGACGATATCTTCCTGAATCTGCTGCTGGCGGTGCCGTGGGAACACGTGGGAGGTAAACCCGGTGATCCAATCTTCGCTCGTGGACTGGACATCCCGGAATACGACTATCGTCCGACGCGTCGCTATTTGTCCAATACAGCATTTAGCCGGCGTGAGTGGCTTTCGCGCAGCGACCATCTCGGAGCGTCTTCGCTGCTGGGGCCTGCGGTCCGTTTCGGCATGCGAGAGGTAAGTTTCTATTACAATGTTGATAACCCGATCCAAAGGTTTGAACGCATAGTAAAGCTCCTCAATGAGCATCCGGTCATCGTGATCGAAATCGACGGCATTGTGCGAGGTCCCGAAGGCTCCCGAGGCGATGAATACGCCAAGGGCATCATCATTCATCGCGCCGCCGAAAACATGGTCCATATCAGTGAACTCGCCGTGCGGCACCCAGGGACCAAGATGCTTGGCGCACGCGCATTAGCCCCTTGGACATACCAAATCACCGAGAATGGGGCGTTCGCTAGGCATCCTCACAAGGACGACTGTCCCTGCAACAACCCCGGTCGGCATGAGCATCTATTCCGGTATGCTCAAGTCTTTGAGCTTCTCCTGCGCGAGGGTGCCTTTCGCTCGGTCTCCGCATTGGAATACCGACACAAGGACGTGAGCGTGTAGCATCAAAGTTCAAGCCTAAGGAAGCCCGCCGGGCCAAATGGCTCACGGCGGGCTGAAGGGCGGAACGGAAATCGCGTCAGCGTGGCATCGAATTCATGTCAGTGTCACGGAATTCGTGTCACCAACACGGAATTAATGTCACCAAACATTATCAGCGATACTCTTCGTTCTTGTTCGCGTTAATGATTTTGAAGTTTTCGACGTGATAATTCGGGTCGGCGCGGAAGGCCAATTTCACGCTGAACAACTTTTGTGACCGGCGCAGCCCGCGAGCGGGCACCCGCGGCGATCACCCCTACGGGGCCAACCTGCGGTTGACCATCTCCGCGCTGCCGCGCTCCGTCCATGCGGACGAGGAGGTCGGCGTCCTCGGACCGGAGGTGTTCCAAAATGCTGGGGTGGACGTGGACGCGGAGGGAGTATTCCTTGCATCCTTGCGGGCCTGGAGGCGGCGCTATGATGATGGCGGGGGCTTGAGCCGGTATTTGGTGCTGCGGCCGCCGGCAGCGCCGGACGCCAGGATGCCGGCGTCGATCAGCGCCTTGATGTCGCGCAGGGCGGTGTCGAGCGAGCAGTCGGCCAGCTTGGCGTAGCGCGAGGTCGAGAGGTCCGGGTCGGTGCCGTCGAGCAGGGTGTTGATGACGAGCCGCTGCCGCTCACTGAGCGACGTCTCCATGATGTGGTTGATCCAATCCCACGTGGCGGCCTTTTGGATGATGCCGGCGGCCAGGCCTTCCGCGCGCTGCAGGGCGCGATCGAGACAGCCGAGAAACCACGCGAGCCAGCGGGTGACGTCCGTGGGGCCCTTCTGACTCCGCTCCAGCGCGTCGTAGTATTGTTTTTTCTCCGCCTCGATCTGCGCGGACATGCTGTAGAAGCGCAGGGCCGATTCGTCGGCCCGGGCCAGCGCCAGCTCGGCGATGGCGCGGCTGACACGCCCGTTGCCGTCCTGGAAAGGGTGGATGGTGATGAACCGGAAGTGGGCGAGGCCGGCGCGCAGGACCGGGTCGTTGCCGTCGGGTTGCTCGAACCAATTGAGAAAGCGGTCCACCTCGCCGGGGACGCGGTCGGCGGTCGGAGCCTCGAAATGGACGTTCTTCGGTCGGACGCGGTCGCGACCGAGCGGGCCGGAGACAACCTGCATGGGATCCATGTCGGGCGTGCGCCATTGTCCGATGAGAACGCGGTGCAGGCCGCTGCGTCCGCCCGGGAAAAGGGAGGACTGCCAACCGAGCAGGCGGTCGGCGGTCAGCGGCGCGGCATGATTCCGGGTGGCATCGAGCATCATGTCCACCGCCCCCTCGACATTGCGGTCGGTCGCGGCGGAGTCGGCGGGCTCGATGCCCAGGCGGCGCGCGATGGAGGAACGGACGGCGGCGGGGTCGAACCGGGTGCCCTCGATGGCACTCGATTTGATGATCTCCGAAGTGAGGCTTTGCAGCGCGGCCTCGGAGCGGAAGCGGAAGCCCAGCCCTTTCATGTGGCCCAGGAGATGACCCTGTCGGTGCCGGACGCTCACGAGCGCGGGCGCCAACTCGGCGTCATTCCAAGTCAGATTCGGCCAATCTGGCTGCTGGTGGATATAGCGCACTTCCAGAGGATTGCGCATGGTCTGCGGCGAATGCAAGGCATATTCACCGCATAATTTGCGGTGAATAATGAGGATATTCGTCGCTAAGAATCACAAGTTGCTGTCAATTAATTGGAAGAGAATAATCGGAATTCGATAATTTCATCCTCCGGTGAAGGTGGCCCGGAGGGAAGCGGGCCCTCCACAAGGATAGCACCCGCAAGCGGCCTGGCCACAACGAGACAAGGTGCGGGATGGGAATGATACTGGCGCTGGGAGAAAGAGGCTACACACCCCGCCCTGGCGGGCGCCCCTCTTCATCCGGACTCATGCAGTCAACCGTAGGGGCGCTGCTTGACGGCGCCCGGGAATTGGTTGATCGCCGGCGACCTTGCGGGCGTCGTCAAGCGACGCCCCTA
>Ga0208511_100612_pt1 | contig 10828 bp, 10 predicted proteins | sample LakWasMet39_LOW7_2_FD_183879 | JGI IMG/M metagenome (GOLD analysis project Ga0208511, IMG submission 183879) | Freshwater sediment methanotrophic microbial communities from Lake Washington under simulated oxygen tension - Sediment Metagenome... | ecosystem: Environmental > Aquatic > Freshwater >...
GACCTGGTGGGTGCCTCGATCGGCGCCTGGCGCATGGCCACCGCCTGTCTGCAGGCGCCGGTGGCCGCCTTCGAGCGGCTCGAGCATGACTACATCCACCAGCACTACGAGTTGCAACCGGGGCAGAAGCGGCCGCCGGCGGAACTGATCAGCGAACGCTTCGGCCAGAACCTGCAGGCCTTCTATGGCGGCCGTGTGCAGGAAGTCCTGAAGCACCCGCGCTATCGGCTGCACATCCTCACCTCGCGTGGCCGTCACCTGCTCGGGCGCGAGCATGGCCTGCGCACACCGCTGGGTTACCTCGGCGCCTTTCTCGCCAACACGGTGCACCGCAAGGCCATGGGGGCCTGGCTGGAGCGTGTGGTGTTTTCCACGCCGGGGGCCGAGTTGCCATTCGCCACCGGCGACTACCGCACGCGCCGGGTCGCCTTGAGCGAGGCCAATTTCATGGCAGCCTTGCAGGCCAGCTGTTCCATTCCCTTCGTGCTGCGCGCGGTGCAACACATTGCCGGCGCCCCGCCCGGTGCCTACTGGGATGGCGGCATCACCGACTACCATCTGCATCTCAATTACGCGGCAGCGCCTGACGCTATCAATTTGGAAGCAAGTGATGCAGGAAAGACGGGGTCTGGGGGTGAAAAAGGTCTGGTGCTTTACCCGCACTTTCAAAAGGCAGTGGTGCCGGGCTGGCTCGACAAGGGCCTGACATGGCGCCACCGCGCCACGCACCACCTGGACACCATGGTGCTGCTGGCCCCCGACCCGGAATGGATCAGGACCCTGCCCAACGGCAAGCTGCCTGATCGCAGTGACTTCACCCACTACGGCAACGACCTGGCCGGTCGCGTCAAGGCCTGGGGCACGGCGGTGCAGATGAGCCGCCAGCTGGCGGACGAGTTCCAGGCCTGGCTGGCCCGGCCGGACCCGGGGCTGGTGCAGGCCTTGTGATTTGAACGAGATGGCGACGATGCCCAGACGATCACTGTCTTTGTCCAAGGTCGACGGTCTGATGGAGCCGGGGGCGGCCATCACCCGGCCGTCGCGCATGCGTTGAAGAGCATCAATATTTCAATCAAGGAACCTACCATGAAAAACCTGTTGGCCGGTCTGATCGTCATCACCTTGCTCGCCGCCTGTGCGCCCGAAGTCGGCAGCAAGCAGTGGTGTACCAACATGCAGGAAAAACCGAAAGGCGACTGGACGGTCAACGAGGCGACCGATTACGCCAAGCACTGCCTGTTGAAATAAACCGCACCCGCCATCGATCGGGCGCGGCCCGGATCACATGGCTTGCTGCAGCATGTCGCGGTAATCGGCCTCGCTTGCCAGGCGCGGGTTGGTTTTGTGGCAATGGTCGGCCAGGGCGCCGGTGATGACCTTGTCAAACAGTCTCTCCGTCACGCCCATCTCACGCAAGCCGCTGGGCAGGCCGAGGCGGGCGTTCATGTCCTTGATGGCATCGCCGATGTCCCCCGCAGAATCGAGGTTCATGGCCTGCGCCATGCGCAGCAGTCGGTTGTCTTTCTGCACCGATTCGGCGCCGGCGTTGAAGGCGATCACCGCCGGCAGGAACATGGCGTTGAGCGTGCCGTGGTGCAGGCGCGGATCGACCCCGCCCAGGCTGTGGCTCAGGGAGTGCACGCAGCCCAGCCCCTTCTGGAAGGCCATGGCGCCCTGCATGGAGGCGCTCATCAGGTTCAGGCGCGCCTCGCGGTCGCTGCCGTCTTTCGTGGCGCGTTCGATATGGGCCCAGGCGCGTTGCAGCCCGTCCAGCGCAATGCCGTCGGCCGGCGGGTTGAAAGGCGCCGCCATGAAGGTTTCCATGCAATGGGCAATGGCGTCCATGCCGGTGGCGGCGGTCAGCTTCGGGGGCAGGCCGAGCGTGAGTTCGGGGTCGCAAATGGCGGTCTTGGGCACCAGGTGCCAGGAATGGAAGCCGAGCTTGCGGCCGTCGTCCACGATCAGGATGGCGCCGCGCGCCACCTCGCTGCCGGTGCCGGCGGTGGTCGGCACGGCGATCAGCGGTGCCACACGTTCCGTGATCTTCGGTGAGCCGCCTTCGATGGTGGCGTAGGTCTTGAGCGGCCCCGCGTGTGTGGCGGCAATCGCCACGCCCTTGGCGCAGTCGATCGAGCTGCCACCGCCCAGCGCGATCAGGCCATCACAACGGTTGGTCTGGTAAACCTCGACCGCCGCACGCACCGCGGCCTCGGTCGGGTTGGACGGGGTCTGGTCGAACACGGCGGCGTTCATGCCGGGCAGGGCGTCGAGTGCCTTTTGCAGCAGGCCGGCAGCGCGCACGCCGGCATCCGTCACGATCAGCGGGCGGCTGATGCCGCTGCGCTCGCACTCCTGTTTGAGCAGCTGGACGGCGCCGAAATCGAACTGGACCTGAGTGATGTAGTAGATGAGTGCCATGGGGCCTTGTCTCCTCGGTGTACGATCAAAAATTCAGAATCCAGCCACTTTAGCAAGCTATTCGCCCTTCATGAGTCACCAACGCAACCCGCGCGCGCTGCTCACACCGGCCATGCACCATGTGCTGGAGCGCATGGCGCGCGCCGGCCACCTGCCGCTGCATGCGCTGACGCCACAGCAGGCCCGGGCCAATTACGAAGCCGGCGCCGGGGTGCTCGATATCCCGGCCCACAAGCTGGCACGGGTCGAAGACCTGGCCATTCCAGTGCGTGACGGCCAGTCCATCGCGGCCCGTCTTTACGCGCCCGGTGTCGAGCCGCTGCCCGTGCTGGTCTATTTCCATGGTGGCGGTTTCACCATCGGCAGCGTGGCGACCCATGACACGCTGTGCCGGCATCTCAGCCATCTGGCGCAGTGCGCGGTAGTGTCGGTGGACTACCGGCTGGCGCCCGAGCACAAGTTCCCGACCGCCGTCTTCGATGCCTGGGACGCCGTGCAGTGGCTGGCCGGGCAGGGCACGGCACTGGGCCTGGATACCGGCCGGCTGGCGGTGGGCGGCGACAGCGCCGGCGGCACGCTGGCGGTGGTTTGCGCCATCCTGGCGCGTGATGCAGCCCTGCCGCTGGCCCTGCAGCTGCTGTTCTACCCGGGCTGCGCCGCGCACCAGGACACGCCCTCGCACAAGACGTTCGAGAAAGGTTTCGTGCTGGAGGAGCCGCACATCACCTATTTCTTCAACCACTACATCAACTCGCCGGCCGACCGCGACGACTGGCGTTTCTCGCCGCTCAACGCACCGGACGTCGACGGCGTGGCGCCGGCCTGGATCGGGCTGGCCGAATGCGACCCGCTGGTGGACGAGGGCGTGATGTACGCCGACCGGCTGCGGCTGGCCGGCGTGCCGGTGGATCTGGAGATCTACCGCGGCGTGGTGCACGAGTTCATCAAGATGGGGCGCGCCATTCCTGAAGCCCTGCAGGCACATGCCGATGCGGCGCGGGCCCTGAAACACGCATTTGAAACACCATGAGCAAGCACACCATCACCCGTGCCGACTTCCGTTTCAGCCACCGCCTGCGCGTGCGCTGGGCCGAGGTGGACATGCAGAAGATCGTCTTCAACGCGCATTACCTGATGTACTTGGATACGGCGATGGCCGACTACTGGCGCGCGCTGGCCCTGCCGTATGAGGCGTCCATGCTACAGCTCGGTGGTGACCTGTATGTGAAGAAGTCGACCCTGGAATACCACGCCTCGGCGCGTTACGACGACCTGCTCGATATCGGCCTGACCTGTGCACGCATCGGCAACTCGTCGATCCAGTTCATGGGCGGCGTCTTTCAGGGCGATCAGCTGCTGGTTACGGGTGAGCTGCTGTATGTGTTTGCCGATCCGACAACGCAGACCGCCAAGCCGGTTCCCGCGTCCTTGCGCGACGTTCTGAACGGCTACGAGGGGGGCGAGGCGATGATCGACATCCAGCTGGGCAGCTGGAACGCGCTGGCGGAGGGGGCTCGTCAGGTGCGTACCGAAGTTTTTCTGCAGGAACAGCGCATCCCGGTCGAGCTGGAGTGGGATGACGCCGATGCAACCGCTGTCCACGCGGTCGCCTACAACCGCCTGGGCATGCCGCTGGCCACGGGCCGCCTGATCCCGCATGCGCCGGGCGTGGCCCGGATCGGCCGCATGGCGGTCAACCGGGTGCAGCGCGGCGTCGGCCTGGGACGGGACCTCCTGCGCGCGCTGCTGAAGGCCGCTCAACAGCGCGGAGACCGGGAAGTGGTATTGCATGCCCAACGCAGTGCCGAAGGGTTCTATGCCGGCGAGGGGTTTGTACCCCGCGGGGCGCCCTTCGATGAGGCGGGCATTCCCCATGTCGAGATGTTCAAGTCCCTGGCAGGCCAGCCGGTATGAGCGAAACGGCCAAGGGCGCACCGACCGCCGCCCGTGCCCCATGGGTGGACAGTTTTCGGGCATCCCTGTCATTGCGTCCGGGCGACGGCGTGGTCTTGCTGCTGGCCGCCCTGATGCTGCTGGCACCCGCCGTGGGGGTGCCGCATGAGTACCTGCTGCAGGACACGCTGAAGTCGATGGTCATCGCCCTGGGGACGTTGGGTGCGGCCTGGCTGTTGCTGTGGCAGAACCGGCTGCGTCGCGAATCCATGCACTGGCATGGCATTCTGTGGCTGCCGCTCATGTTGATGGCGTACGCCCTGGGCAGCATGGCCTGGTCGCACACCTATCTGGCGGCCGTGGAAGCGGTGCGCTGGTTTGTGTTCTCCGTCCTGCTGTGGGTCGGCATGAACAGCCTGACACGCGAACGTGTGCCGATGCTGGTCAGCGGCATCCACTGGGGCGCGGTGCTGGCCGCGGTGTGGGCTGCGCTGCAGTTCTGGCTCAACCTTCAGTTGTTTCCCCAAGGCGCGTTTCCAGCCTCGACCTTCATCAACCGCAACTTCTTCGCCGAGTTTCTGGTGTGCACACTGCCGTTTTCAGTGTGGCTGCTGGTTCAGGCGCGCAACAGTAGCGAGATAGCACTGCGGGCCTTCTGCCTGGCGTTCAACCTGGTCGCCATCATGATGACCGGTACACGCTCGGCCCTGATGGCCTTGCTGCTGCTGTTGTTGGTGCTGCCCGCCATCGTGGGGCTGTATCGGCAGCAATTCGAACTGGCCCACTGGCGGCGCAGCCAGAAATTGCTGGCCCTCATGGTTTTGCTGGTCAGTGTGGCGGGGCTGGGTTCGGTGCCCACGGGCAACCCGCTGATCAAAAGCGAAGAATTGGGTGAGACGGCGCTGCAGCGCAGTTTTTTCAGAGCGGCGTCCCTTGCCAAGAAGGAGGAGTACATCAAAGGCTCGCCCTCGGTTCGTCTGCTCATGTGGAAGTCCACCGCACGCATGATCGGAGCCCATCCGTTGACCGGAGTCGGGGCCGGCGCCTGGGAAGTGGTGGTGCCGCTCTACCAGAGCAATGACGAATTGCTGGAGACTGATTTTTACGCACACAACGAATTTCTTCAGCTGCTGGCCGAATACGGTCTGGTGGGCTGGATTTTTCTGCTGACGCTGCTGTCCTATCTCAGCCTGACCGCCTGGACAACCTGGCGCGACCGCAGCGACGCAGGTTTAGGAGAGGGGCCACTCAGGGCGCTGACGCTGGCTTGTTTGCTGGCGCTGCTGGTGGTGAGTGGCGCCGGCTTTCCCTGGCGCCTTGCCAGCACGGGCGCCTTGTTCGCGCTGGCGCTGGCGATGCTGACCGCTTCCGATGCACGCTTGGGCCGCCGCGGGTTTCCCTTGGCTGTTGCGCTGCCCTGGAGTCCGCGAGGTGCACGCCTGCTGATGATCCTGACGCTGGTTGGCCTCGTGGTGGCAGGCTACATCGCACAGCAGGCTGCTGCCTGCGAACGTCGGCTGGTGGCCGCCGTCAAACTGGCCCTGACCGTGTCGCGCTCGGGTGATCCCACCCACCTGCGTTGGGACCCGGTCAAGGCCCAGATACTGCAATTGGCACGCGAGGGCATTGCCATCAATCCGCACTATCGCAAGATCACCCCGCTGGTGGCCGATGAGATGGTGCGTTGGGGTGACTGGGAAAATGCCACCTGGATCTGGGAGTCCATGGTGGACTCGCGGCCTTATGTGGCGGGTGTGCTTGCCAATATTGCACGGGGTTATATCCAGACCGGCCACGACGACAAGGGCATGGTGTATCTGGAAAGGGCCAGGGCCTTGCGTCCCAATGCGCCCATGGTGCGCTCGCTGGATGTGGCCCTTCTCAGCCGCAGTGGCAAGCAGAGCGAGGCGGTCCATCTGATGCGGCAATATCTCCAGGATGGCACCAATGACTTCGACATGCTGACCACGGCTTACCTGCTGGGGTTGCGCGCCAAAGACTGGCCGCTGGCCTTGCAGGGGTTGGCGTTGCGCAATCAGCATTGGCCCATGCTGGCCTGGGATGGCTGGCTCAAGATGGGCGACATCTATGCCTTGCCGGATGTCGCGGACGACGCCCATGCCCTGCAGGCCTACCGCGCGGCGGTGGCGGCGGTGGATGCGTCGCAAAAAGATGCCGTGCGCCAGAAAATCCCGCCGGCCTACCGCGACCGGCTTTGAGCCGGGATTGCGTCAGATGTCGTCGAGCAGTTGGTAAGGCAGGGGCAACAACGCGAGGGTGGGACCATCGGCCTGGCCCAAGCGCAGCCCCGGCCCGGCAGCCGAACTGGTCTGGATCGAGATGATGGCGTCGAAGCCACCGCCTGCTGCCATTGCCGCTTGCGCCACAGTGCCGCAGGGCTGGCTGGCATCGGTGAGATCAAACACCTCGGCGCCCGCTTGCAGCGGCTCGGCGCAATGCGCCAGGTAGGCGCGGCGCTTGAGGGTGCCGCGAAACTGGCTGCGTGCCACGATCTCCTGACCCGGATAGCAGCCCTTCTTGAAGTTGACGCCGCCGACCGACTCGTAATTGAGCATCTGCGGCACAAAGGCTTCGACGATGGGCGCAGTCACGGTGGCCACGCCGCTGCGCACGTCGCTCCAGAGCCAGGCGTCCGGGCTGATGGAGTTGCCTGCAGGGGGCGTTTCCGTCGCCGGGGCGACCCACAGCACGCGCGGCAGGCCGTCAGCCGGGTGCAGGCGAATCAGCGTTGTGCTGCCGGCATCGGTCTTGGACCATGGCGATGGCGCGATGGCTGCTACATTTTCAGTCGCACGTCCAGCCAGGCCATAGAGGGCGAAATTGGCACTGGCATCGCTGAGCTTGACCTTGGCGCGCAACACGAACATCGACAGTCGTTTCAGCGTGGGGGCCAGCAGGTCGCGGCTGCAGACCAGCAGGATCTCGCTGTGGCTGCGCTTGAAGCCGATGAAGCTGGCCAGCATGCGGCCCTTGGCCGAGCACAAGGCGGCCAGGTGCGCTTCGGACAGACCCAACAGGGCGAAATCCTGTGTCAACTGGCCGTGAAGAAATTTGGCGGCGTCCTCGCCTTCCGCGCGAATGATGCCGAGATGGGGTAGCGGGGCGACACCGTGCAGGGCAGCGTTAAATGAATCACTCATGGGCTGAATTATCATCGTCCGTCAATGTCATGGAGGAAGTAGGGCTGTGCGAATCTGGTTTGTAGGGTTGCTGATCGCGGCCGGCGTGTCTGCCGGTGCTGCTGCCTGGTGGCTGAACCAGCCGCTGGGGCTGGCTGCCGAGCCGGTCGATCTGGCCATCGAACCCGGCACGTCTGCGCGTGGCGTGGCACAGGCTGCAGTCGATGCCGGTGTGCGGGTCGATCCGACGCTGCTGTATTGGTGGTTCCGCCTCTCCGGCCATGCGCGCGAAATCCGCGCCGGCAGCTACGAGATCGGCCTGGGGACGACGCCGCGCAGCCTGCTGCGCAAGCTGGTGCGCGGCGAAGAAGCACTGCGTGCCATCACGCTGGTGGAAGGCTGGAACTTCCGCCAGCTGCGCGAAGCGCTCTCAAAAGCAGAGCAGATCAAGCAGGAAACACAAGGGCTCAGTGATGATTTGATCATGCAGAAGCTGGGGCGGGCAGGGCTGCATCCGGAGGGCCGTTTCTTTCCTGATACCTATACCTACGCCAAGGGCAGCAGCGATCTGGCCGTGCTCCAGCGCGCCCTGCGGGCCATGGACCGTCAACTGGAAGCGGCCTGGCGCCAGCGTGCGCCGAATCTGCCGCTGCGAAATCCGGACGAGGCCCTGATCCTGGCCAGCATCGTGGAGAAGGAAACCGGTCGATCGAGCGATCGCGCCCTGATCTCCTCGGTGTTCAACAACCGCCTGCGCATCGGCATGATGCTGCAGACCGACCCGACGGTGATCTACGGGCTGGGGGCGCAATTCGATGGCAACCTGCGCCGCCGTGACCTGCTGGCCGACACGCCATGGAACACCTACACCCGTGCCGGCCTGCCACCCACGCCGATCGCCATGCCGGGCAAGGCGGCATTGCTGGCGGCGGTGCAGCCGGCCCAGAGCAAGGCTCTGTACTTTGTGGCACGCGGCGACGGCACCAGCCAGTTCAGCGCCACGCTGGATGAGCACAACCGCGCCGTCAACAAGTACCAGCGTGGACAATAGAGGCATGAACAGCGGCATGAACAGTGGCAAGGGCGGGATCTTCATCAGTTTCGAGGGCATCGATGGCGCCGGCAAATCGACCCATATCGAAGGGCTGGCGCAAGCGCTGCGTGCCCAGGGCCGCAACGTCACGCTGACGCGCGAGCCCGGCGGCACCCCGCTGGCGGAAAAGCTGCGCGTCATGGTGCTCAACGACCCGATGGACGCCATGACGGAGGCTCTGCTGGTCTTTGCCGCCCGGCGCGACCATCTGCAGCAACTCATCGAGCCGGCGCTGGCGCGCGGCGAGGTGGTGCTGTGCGACCGTTTTACCGACGCCACCTTTGCCTACCAGGGAGGCGGCCGTGGTTTTGATCTCGCCGTGCTGGAGCAGCTGGAACGCTGGGTCCAGACCGTGGCACCGGCAGGCCGGCCGCTGCTGCGCGAACCCGACCTCTCGCTCTGGTTCGATCTCGATCCCGCGATTGCGGCCCAGCGCCTGGCATCGGCCCGGGTGCCAGACAAGTTCGAGGCTCAGCCGGTCGAGTTTTTCCGCCGCGTGGCAGCAGGCTATGCCCAGCGCCTGACGGACGCGCCGAAGCGCTTCGCCCGCATCAGGGCCGACCAGAACATCGATGCCGTCTGGCAGGACGTGCTGGCGGCCGTCCAGCAAAGAGGCTGGCTGGCATGAGTCAGGCACCCTGGATTGCGCAACAGGCGCGGCAGCTGCTGGCCCAGCGTGGCCACGCCTGGCTGCTGCAAGGCCCGTCAGGCCTGGGGCAGTACAGCCTGGCCCTGGCCCTGGTACGGGCCTGGCTGTGCGAAAACCCGGGCGGGGAAGGGGCTTGCGGCCACTGCCCCAGTTGCCATGCCATCGACGTGCACACCCATGCCGATCTCTGCGTGCTGATGCCCGAGGTCGCCATGCTGGAGCTGGGCTGGCCGCTGGACGAGAAAGTGCAGGCCGAACTGGACGAGAAAAAGCGCAAGCCAAGCAAGGAAATCCGCATCGAGGCCATGCGCGACGCGATCGAATTCGCCCAGCGGACCAGCGCGCGCGGGCGCGGCAAGGCCGTGCTGGTCTACCCGGCCGAGCGCATGAACCACGTCACGGCCAACGCCCTGCTCAAGACCCTGGAAGAGCCGCCTGGCGACGTGCGCTTCGTGCTGGCCAGCGAGGCCGCGCACCAGCTGCTGCCCACCATCCGCAGCCGCTGCCTGACCCACACCATGACCTGGCCGACCGAAAGCGAGGCCTTGACCTGGCTGCAGGGGCAGGGCCTGGCCGCAGCCGATGCCCGCACACTGCTGCGTGCAGCGGGCGGACGGCCCGACGATGCCCTGGCGTTTGCCGCCACGGGGCGCGAGCCCAAGAGCTGGCGCAACCTGCCGCGTGCCATGCAGCGCGGCGAACTCGCCACGGTGGCCGACTGGAGCCCGGTCCAGCTGATCGACGCGCTGCACAAGCTTTGCCACGACCTGCTGGCGCTGGGCAGCGGCGCAACACCACGGTATTTCGACGCTGGCGACCTGCCGCCGCCGCCAGCTTTGCCGGTGCTGAGCGCCTGGCAGCGCGAGTTGGGGCAGGAGAGCCGCAGCGCGGAACACCCCTTCAACACGGGCCTGATGATCGAGGCGCTTGTGAGTCGCGCCCAAACCGCTCTAAACTAGCAGCTTCGTATCGCCCCGCACCATGTCCACAGCCCCCACCACCGCCACACCCCGCCCCAGCGTCATCCAGCTGGCCATCAAGGAGAAGGCGGCGCTCTATGCCGCCTACATTCCCTTGTTTACTGAAGGCGGCGTGTTCATCCCGACCACGCGCGAATACCGCCTGGGCGACGATGTCTACGTGCTGATGTCCCTGCCGGACGACAACCAGCGCTACCCGGTCGCCGGCAAGGTGGCCTGGGTCACGCCCGCCAAGGCGGCCGGCACGCGCACCCAGGGCGTGGGCGTGCGTTTCCCGGCGGATGAGAAATCGCGCCTGCTCAAGAACAAGATCGAAGAGATCCTGGGCTCCCACCTGTCGTCCGACCGCACCACCCAGACCATCTGAGCGCCACCGGGCTACCCTGCGCGCACCGCTGGGCGCGCTGCGGCCTCCTTGCCATGTACACCGATTCCCATTGCCACCTGAGCTTTCCCGAGCTGCGCGAAGATCTGCCGCGCATCCGCGAGGCCATGGCACAGGCCGGCGTGAGCCGGGCCCTGTGCATCTGCACCACGCTGGAAGAGTTCGAGCAGGTGCATGGCCTGGCGCTGGGGTACGACAACTTCTGGGCCACGGTCGGCGTGCATCCGGACAACGAGGGTGTGACCGAGCCCACGCTGGACGACCTGCTCA
>Ga0208511_100616_pt1 | contig 10738 bp, 8 predicted proteins | sample LakWasMet39_LOW7_2_FD_183879 | JGI IMG/M metagenome (GOLD analysis project Ga0208511, IMG submission 183879) | Freshwater sediment methanotrophic microbial communities from Lake Washington under simulated oxygen tension - Sediment Metagenome... | ecosystem: Environmental > Aquatic > Freshwater >...
CTCTATTATTGGTTGTAGGTTAAATTTAAGCGTTCTCTCAAATAAGTTAGCTGGTGGCTTATTAGGCTTGGCTAAGGTGCTAGTGGCGGGGTTACTAATAACCGGAGGGCTGACATCAGATTCATTGCCGATATCTATATTAGCTGCTTTAGATGGCTGGCTAGACGCTGCGATTGGTGCTTCTGGTAACGTAGCTGCAACTGCTGCTTTGTCTTGTATTGGGCGCCCAAATTTTGAGGTTTCAATTTTTGCGGTAGGGCTGCTGCTATGATTATTGGCTGGTTGATTAAAGCCTAGCATTTCTTTGATACAGGCTGGCTGTGTAGGGTTTGAAAACACAGCGTAGCCAATTGCGATGATAATGAGGCTAACGCCAATAATATAAATGGATTTGTTACCGCTTTTTTTGGTGTAGGCGCCAAATTGTGGTGTGATTGAAGATTGTTGAACCTCTGTGGATGTTGCGCCACGTTGTTCAAGGTCTTTCAGCATTTGATTGATTAAACTCATCGATTGTCTTTTTTATTGAGATTTAATATGGCTTAAGATTGTTGATAAAAATAAACAGGATTAAGCCGAACGCGCCAAGCAGCATGGTTAAGGATAGACTTTTTAACCCGAGGTTTCGCCATGTTGCGTCGACGGACTCTGTGTCAGATGCCGCTGCCAGTACTTCGCCCATGCCCACTTGATGCTTACCTTTGCCATAAGTAGCCAATAGGGCTTTATGAGCCAATATGTTAATTAGCCTAGGTACGCCTTTTGAGTAATAATACATTAAATATAAAGCAGTACGGCTAAACATACGGCTGCCTTTGTAACCGGCAATTGTTAGGCGGTGGTTCAGGTAATATGCCATTTCATCGCGGTTTAGCAGGTCAAGTTTGTATGCAAAAGTAATTCTTTGCTTCAATTGCCTGATGGATGCGTGGTTTAGTTTATCCTCTAGTTCAGGCTGCCCAAAAATCACCACTTGTAGTAGTTTTCTTTTTTCAGTCTCAAGGTTGCTAAGTAAGCGTAGCGCCTCTAACGTTTCTATCGGCATGGCCTGTACTTCATCAAGGCAGACCACCACTTTAATATTGTCTCGCGCAAAGTTTAATAAGGCATGGGTCAGTGCATTGAGTATCACGTGTTGTGTGATTTGCGTATCAGTGGGCAAGCTCACATTGAGCTCTTCCGCCAACACCATTAAAAGGGATTGCGGCTCAAGATAGGGGTTGGGTACGTACGCTATTTTATAGCTTTGATCTAAGCTGGACATTAGCTTGCGGCATAGCAAGGTTTTACCTGTGCCAACTTCACCCGTGATTTTGATAAAGCCCTCACCGGTGGTCACTGCAAATATGACGGTATTTAACGCATCTTGATAGCTCGCAGACGCAAAGTAATAGCTCGTATCTGGTGTAATGCTAAAAGGGAATTCATTAAGCCCGAAATGTTGCAGGTACATGGGTTATTGACCCTCGGTTCCCGTGTCAGATCTGCGCATATCTTCAATACGCTGCTTGCTTGATAACATGTCGTTTGACCAGCTTTCTTGGCCTTGAACAACTGATGCTTTTAGTAAAATCACTAGTTCAGTTTTGGTTTTAGAGGAGCCTTGTTGGCGGAAGGCGGCACCTACGCCTTTGACATCGCCTAAGCCTGGCACTTTAGATTTTGTGCTGGATGCACTTTCTGTCATCAAGCCACCAATCACAATCACCCGCCCGTCACGGGTACGGACAATGCTGTCGGTCTCGCTAATGTTGCTAGACGCCAAAGGCAAGTTGATTTGGCCAGCAGTTCCACCCAATGTTACTTGCTTGTTGACGGTAGAAACCTGGCTGATAGAAGGGTGCATGTGCAAAATGATATTGTCATCTTTATCTATCTGCGGTGTTACGTCTAAGGTAATTCCGGAGAAGAATGGTTGTAATATCACTTCTGGCACGGTGGTGGTTGCGCCTACTGATGCGGTAGTGTTAGAGGAGATCCCTGTTACAAAAAACTCATCGGTACCGACTTTCAGCACTGCTTTCTGATTATTAATCGAAGAAATGCGTGGGCTAGATAGCACCTGCACATCACCCTGTGTTTCTAAGAAGGATAGCAGCGTAGAGAAGTTAGCGCCTTGCAGTGCAATTGCAAATAATGGGCCGCCTAGCGCAGTTGTTGCAGCGTTAGATAATACAGTGCCGGTAGACGCCGTTAAATCGCCACTGACTAAGTTGCCATTGCCACTGCTTGAAAGCCTTGTGTTTGCATTGATGTTACCTACGATGCCGGTATTTGAGCCGCTACGTCCAAATACGGACCAATTCACGCCACTTTGTGATTGGTCATTCAACTGCACATTGAGAATTTTTGCTTCAAGTATCACTTGCCGCTCAATTGATACCTGCATTAAATTTAAAAAGGACTCAACGTTACGAATCTCGGCAGGCATCGCGCGCACAACAATCACGCCTGATTGCAGGTTAACAATAATGCGGCGACCATTCTCGTTACCCACAATACCGTTTAATGACTCTGTTAAATCACGCCAAAAGTCATTATTGGATGTAGTGTTAATGCTTGAGCTAGTAAAGGTGCGGTTATTGTTGGCGCCACCACTTATGTTGTTTGATACTTGTGAAGTGCCGCCTGTGTTATTAGCACCTTGCTGGTTGTTTTGACTGCCGCCGCTAATCGAGCCTGATGTCACGCGGATATCAGACGCTCCTTTACGTTGCCCAACAATGTAGTTCACTTGAAACACACGGGTCTGCATTGATTGTTGTTCTATAAAGATGCGTGAGCCATCTACTTTATATTCATAACCGTATAGCTCTCTTAACGCGTCTAGCGCTTCAAATACTGTGACATCTTTTAAGTTGACCGAGATATCACCTTTGATGTCAGGGTGCACCAGCATGCTGTAACGCGTGCCACCAACAATGCCCATCAACACTTGGTTGGCAGGCGCGTTGTTAATCACTAAATCAAAACGTTGTTCCAGTTTTTTTGCTGTAGCTTTTGGGATTTCAATTTTTAATGGTGGTAATAATGCATCATTGATTTCCACTGGTGTAGCCACCTTGGCAGGCTTAGTTTCTGCACCAACTGTTAACTCATCTTTGATTGTATTTAGAGTGCTTTGATCATGGGGTTGCAAAAAACCAGCGCAGCTAGTGAGTAACATTACAATCAATAGTGGAGATAGTCGTATTGCAATTGTCGGCATGTTGTTCTCGTTTAGTTCATTTTGTCTATATTGAGCAATCATTATTACTTGAGTTGACTGCCTTTTTTAGCAAAGCTAGTCTGACCGTTAGCCGGCAGTATTTTCTTTTGTATAGCGTAATCCATTGTTAATACTTTCAAAGTGTTGTCTGGGTTACGCAGTACGGCCTCTCGCTCATTAAGCCTGATTAATGTTGCGCCGTCATATTTCTTCCCCAGCATTACTTTTTGGCCATTAATAATCGCTGCATGGTGATTTGCACCGAGGATAATTGATTGTAACACGGGGCCATCAAGCAAACCGCTACCGTCGGTGCTATGCGCCTGGTTATAAAAGGCTGCAGGCGGTTGAGTTGGATCTTTTAGTGCCTCGGCGTAAGCTGTATTCAATGTAAACAAGCATATCGTTGCGATGCACCATAACTGGTTAAAAGTCATTATGTGCCTGTTCATGCTTATATGCTCAACCATGTTTTATCCAAGCTCAAGGTATATACCGTTAGTTTAAGCTGGTTATTGGGGTATGAATTTACGGTAAGCTCAGCACTGTTCCACAGTAGGTGCCAATGCATATTCTCTATAGCAGCAACATATTCAAGCAAATCTAAATAACGGCCCTCAACTGTTATTTCCACGCCGTGTTTAAATAAGGTATTTTCCTGAGTAGTTACTTGATTGGGCGCAATGGGGTTAGGCGCCTGTTGTGTAGGGTTACTGGCAGTCGGCGCTGGCAGCGGCTCTATGAGGTTTTGTGTGGGTAGCGTATTTAGCGCGATTAACTTCAGTTTGCCATTTTTGGATAATAAATCTCGTAATAACTCAGGCATTTTATCCGGGCTAATTAAGCTAACATTGAGCTGGCTTTGGGCGGATTGAAGTGCTTGCAGCTGGGTTTGTAGCTCGGCAATCCGTTGTTTATTCTGCGCATCGGGATCTATCGGCGGTTTATTTTTGTATAAATCAACCTGTTGCTGTAGTTCTAGCGCTAACGTTTGGTCTGCAGAGATTTCAGTCAATAATCTCTTTTTACTTGTTTCTAGTGAGTCAAGCAATAGCATGTGCATCACGGTGTAAGTGAGTAATGCAGCAGCACCAAACACCATCAAACGCTCACGCTGATTAAACGCATCTACTTTACTAGATAGTAGTAACCATTTTTCCATGAAGGCAGCTTTCAAGATTTACCTCCAGTCATGGGTATTGGGTTAGGGGTGCTAAGAGGGTTGTTGACTGGCGTTGTCAAGGTAGTGTCAAGTTTAGACTCTAATAAAAACTCAATATAATTAGGATCATTTGTAACGGTTAACGTGTTCGTTTTTCCCGCTGTAAATTCTGGTTTACTTGCAGTGTTTTGCAATGCTGTGCCTGCTACAGGGGCGGCTTTAGGCAAGTTGATGTTTAAACCTGAGAATAGCTTACCCTTTAGCGCAGGCTCTTTGCTTAAGCCATTAATGTACTGTGGTACTAAGTCACCACGCAGCGCACGGCCTCGAATATTTAGTGTGTCGGTTTGGCTGTCTACGCTAAAGCCTGTTAACCATAAGCCTTCAATGTTCTGCTTGGCAAAGGCACGCATTAATGCTGCGTAGCTATTAGTCGGCGTGTTGCTTGATTGGTTAAGTGTGTTGAGTATCTGCTGCTGTACTTTTTCACTTTCCTCTAGCGTTGCAATTTGCTTTTCCAGTGCACTGTCTTTATCACGCGGCGTGTGCAATGCAGCGAGTGCTTTGAGTCCATTTTGTGTTTTGATGAGTTCGTTCGCTACTTGCTGACGCTGCGCACTGAGTGCGGTTACTTCACTTTTAACATAACTGTAATAAGCCAGCATGGCGACTGTGATTACTCCTAGCATGGTAGCTATGCTATTAAGTGTTAAAAACTGTTTTTGCTTGATTAAGGCAAAGTTAACGAGGTTAATCTGTTGACTCACAGCTCGCCCCTATCGCGTAGTGCTGCACCTAAAACGGGAAAGAACAAGGCTTGAGACTCTAAAGTGTTGAGTTTTGTATTGCCATCAAAGTCAAAAATGTCAGCTAAATCTAACCGCTCAACTTTAATATATAAATAAGAGCTGAGGTAATCGTAAAAGTCCTCACGCCCGACAAAGGGGGAGAGCACTAATCGGTTAATTGCAAGTTGCGGAAACTGACGCTCAAAGTTATCCAGCGAACGTTGAATTTCCAACGCGAATCTTTCAAAAATATTGGACTTTTGCTCGCTGTTATCGCTGGAAATTGCTTCTGTGTTTAATTCAATCTGCCTGGCGTGGTATAGCGCTTTATTAGCTGTGAAGGTAAGCAAGCCACCATTACTATTGATAGATAACAAAGCTAGACCACGGTTTTCTTCTTCAATACACGCTGCGATATTTCTTTGTGCCATCTCTGGAATATCAATTACTTCCAACCCAGATTGAGTAATATCCGCAAATGGCTGCATATAGTTGCTGATAACACTATTCTTGGCTGACACCGCATACACATAAGATTGTCGGTTCAATTTAGTGTCATCAAATGGGATATGGATCACGTCTACCGTTGCTTGTTCAACGGCATAATCAATCATGTCTTTAAGTTTCCAGCCAATTGCCTGTTTTAATTCATTATCAGGAACATTGGGTTTTTCAATCTGAAAGATCTGGTACTCGCCTTGCTTCATCAGCAAAGCGCAATGAAAGGTATTTAAATCTAGGTCAGCATCTGCTGTAATGGACTCAATGTCCAAAGCTTCTTTGGCGTTATTTTCCTGAGAAAGTGTCATTTTTACCAAAGGCTTATGGTCACGGGTTTGAACCACATGAGCAAGTTGTATGCTGCGCCCTGAGTGCTCGATACACAGCCATCCTTGCGATTTTTTTTTAGTAAAAAATTTCATCATGAGCGCTTAATTGGTAGCAAAATTTCTTGTTGTTTTTAAACAGTATATACTACATTAAGTTGTGTGTCGTAACTTATTGTAATGTATGATTTATTTGTGAAAATTGCTCTTCGTGAGGCTTTTTGTTTGGTTAAACATGCGCCCAATTAATTGGCTAGACCTAGAAAACCTCTCGCAAGTAGATAATAGGGGTTCTATAAGTGCCAAATGTGGCACGTGCGCTTGGGTTGATATTTCCTGTACCCAGCCAGTTAAATCTGAGCCAGGCAGGTACGGTTGCAGTCACATCCATTGAGCCAGTATTCCCAGCACCAGGAGCCCTGAGAATTAGGTTAAAGTTGCCATTACCTGGCGGCACTTTAAACCGTTTAGATGCAATACCTGCTGTAGAGCAACCTAAACCACTACTGCCTGGGCTGCCAGTATCTAAGGCACACACTTCACCTGGGATTAGGCCATCGGCTATGTTGGGGTCTGTCAGGGCCAAACTAGTCCCCGTTGTACAAGTGTCGTTACTATTGAGCACCCATGAACCATTATTCCAGTACTGCGCCAGCATTGGCATTGGTAAATCTAGCAATTCAGAGCCGTAGGCATTTTGTATGCGTATACGGCCACTGCGTACCAAGGTGCTGCCTTCTATGATGCCAGATGCAGAACTTACGGCATCAGCATCAACAGCCCTTAGTTTAATGGTTGCTGGTGAGGTAAGTGTGCTGCCAAAAGTATAATTTGGGGTGGCATTAGTAATCCCTTGTGAAAAAGCAGTTGCAAGTATGCTGTTATTTAAAAGTGAGCCGGTTGTAACCGCGTTGGCATCGCTCAATGTTGTGGTCTTGGAGAAGTTAGGGCTGGTATTTGCTGTGCCGTCATAATTCTGCGTTACATTCCCAAGCGCGTTCATTGCCTTAACCTGCACATTAAATGGCTGTGCTGAATAGCTAAAGTTTCCTGCATTGCAACCTTGTGTGACAATGGTATCAAAATGGTCAGGGATGAAGCCGCCAACGTTACCAGAACCATTGCATGAGGTGCCGCTAGTGCCAGTGTTACTGCTTGCCGTTATACCGGAACCTAAATAGCTGCCACTGGTTAAAGTTGCCGTGATATCTCCGTTGCCGACCTCAGTCCATTTTAGCGTAGTGGCTGTTGCTACACCGTTTGTAAATGCTCCTAATGAACCTGTAAAGCTACCACTGACTGAATTTGTGCCAGATGGCTGGCATTTGTTAAAACTCAGTGTAGCGCCTTCTGCCGTAGTTTCTTTACCAAAGTTAGGAGTGGTTGCATTTGCCGAGTTTTGTGCTGTGACAGTAACGCCAAAGTTGCTGCCAGCTTTAATCGGAGCGGCAGTAATCCCCGAAAATGCAAAAGCAGCAGGCGCTGCAATAAAGTTATCAGATCCCGTCATATTCAGCCCACCAGTGTTGATTTTGGCGGTGAGTGCCATATTGCCTACATCTGCATATTGCACCGTAGTGGTGGCAACGCCACTAGCATTAAAGCTTAAGCTGACATTTTGGCCGCTAGTGTCACAGGCCACTGCTGTGCTATTGCCGGAGTTTAGTGCTTTATTACCAACCCTCACTGGCATAGTGCCTGTGGCTGGGTTGCTGTAGCTACAAGTGAAATTGATGTTTCTGTTAACGCTGGCAAATGCGGGCGTACACGTTAGGCTATTATTAGATTTTCTAACTGCACTGATGGTAACGGTTTGGCTGACCTCTGAAACATGATTCAACACATCAAATAAAAAACCAGCTTCTAAAAAAGTAAGGTTGCTGTCACAGGTAGATCCAAAGGTATAGTCTTGAGGAAGACAAATCGCACCTGCTCCGCTTGCCTCACTGATAAGGCCTGATGCCAAATTGATATTAAGCGTTTCGTTAAAGCCGTTGGTTAAGCCTAGCGTGATACGAGATTCATTACTGAAGGTGTAGTTAGCTGTTCCATTACCGGTATCGTTAACAGGGTTAATGGTTGATATGCTTGACCAGGTGCCATGACTGGTACTGGTTGCAATTTGCATGGTGGTGCCAGCTAGGCTAAATAGCGCATGGGTTGCATCATGGGCTTCTACTACGACATTTGCTGGGTTGCAACCAACAACTTGTCCGCTATGCACAATGTGAAAGTGGTCTAGTGATGTACAAGTTGTGCGTACGATATCCATATCCGCGTCAGCTTGAGTTGCATTAATATCTCTGGCATATATATACACCTCATCAATGGTGCCGTTGGCGCCATTTGGCGTGCCAGTATTGGGCGTAACGCCAGAAGTGCGGTTGTCGCCAATGTAGATGGAGCTTAAGTTTGTAATATTGCCACTGGAGGTCGAGCGATAAGGTGTAGTGGTATTGGTTGTTTCTAGAGCACCATCAAGAAAGATCTGCAAAACGGTCTGATTGCTACCGGGTTTGATGTTCCAGCTTACTCCCACGTGATGCCAAGTGTTTGCGCCAAAAGTACGACTCGTTGAGGTCTCTGCGGTAATTACTGTGCCTGCGCTGTCCGTAATCGCAAACCTTAGTCTGCCATTCGCTAGCTTCATAAAGAAAAAAGGCTGTGCGGAAATTTTTGTTGCATCAAAAAATGTTGCATTGGAAGACCCGGCATTCCACGCAACATTCGATTTGTACCACATGTCCACCGATCCAGTGTTGCCCGGCACAATAGGCGTAGCAATTGCATCTATTGTTGTGTTGGATGTGTTGTTGGTAAAGTTGCCACCACGGCAAAGTTTACCTGCTGCTACATTAGTAACCAATCCAACCACAGATGCATTTTGGCTGTTGCCCGAAGTGTCTTTAACTTCATTGGGGATGTTAGCCCAAATGCTTTCATCAAATCGATATTCGGCGGTTTTGGGGTCTAACTGGTTTGCTGGGTACCATAAGATAGAAGTGCCGTTGGTGGTGTCGATAAATGCCTGATTGTACGAGTATTGCGTGGAGTCGGTAGTGCTTAACTGTACGCCTACAGTAGCCGCGGAGCCTGTGCTGCTGCCAGTTGTGTAGTTGTATTTGAAGTTGCCGTTAACGCCGGTATTGCTTTCATAAAGTACAACCTGAAAGTTATAGCGTGTAGTCGTGTTGTATAGCTTTACATTGATCCATGAAATCACAAAACGATCTTGATTCGTTACCGGGTCAGTAATGAGCTCATACTTTACAGAAGCGCCAGTTGTATTGTTCCCAGTGCCAGCAACGATATCTGTCCAGTAAGGCAGCATAATGTTGGTTGGTATACCTTGCGAGCAGCCAGTAAATGCCAGCGCATTTGATGTGATAGGAAGTGCCAAGTTTGAATAGTTGCGATGGTAGCCTGAAGTGTCGCCACCAAAATTTAAGATGCCGTTGGAGTAAATTCTGACACTAGTGTAATCAACACCACCAAACGTGAACTTAAACCCTGACGGAAAGCTAATGTCTGCCCAGTCATCATCACCTAGAGGGTAAGTGGTACAGGCTGGCGAAGCTCCAGTGGCATGCCAAGCAACGGTGGTGGCGGTAGCGGAAGGGGTGTCATAACTAAAACTGTCATTTCTGTATGCATAAGTTGCAGCATGCGCAGTGCTACTTATTAATGATAGCGCTAAGCTTAATATTAAAATAAGAAACCGAAAGTTCATTAATAATTAATCCAAATTACCATCAATATTATTTTTTTCTAATTGCACTGGCTGGCTGGTGTGGTGTCAGTTGCACGGCACTTACTTACGGTTGCTTGCAAGCGGCGCTCACTGTATTCAATTGTACCAGCAACCCCAGAGCTTGCCGTGGATGTAATCTCAAAGACACGAATAGTGCGATCTGTACCTTGTTCAAAGTAATCTACAGATTGAGTGCATGCAATAGCTACCACGTAGGACTCAATATTAATGCTGGCTGGAGCAGGGCAGTTCACCAGATTTGCCGTGCCTGGAGCCAGTACTTGAAATATTGCCAACTCCAGCCCTGCACGTGCCGCCTGGTAAGCTTGGGAGCCTTGAACATCTTGCCTAGAGGTTGCCTGTTGTATGCTGCTTATATTTAAAGCATAAGCACCAAGCGCAGCCAAAATAACCAGTAAAAAGATGGCCGCAGGCAACAAGAATCCACGTGTGTAGTATTTATTCATGGTGAGTTAGCCACATTGATTTGATGCATCAACGTTACTCTGGCAGTGTCTTCTGTGAGGCTGATATTGACAGAAACAATGCCTGACCTTTGCAAAATACCAGCCGTGTAAGTGATTTGGCAGTTGGCTAAATTATTGGCAAGTTGACTGCGCTGAACGGCAGCTAAACCATTAAGCGCGGCAATGCTGGCAGGCTGAGCAGCCTGAAACGCATAGCCTTGATATCGCCACAATATGCGATTAGTCATATCACATGCATAAGTGACTGGCGTAGCTACTACCTGAAAGCGGCTGGAAGGCGAGGCGAGCGGGAAGCTGCTGCCAGTAAAACTCAAGGTATTGCTATTAGTCGCAGCATTAAGTGTGCGCCTGCTGGTACCTGCGTAAACATCAGACCCTGGTATACCTAAATTGTAGATGACTAATGACTGATTGTTTGTAACAGTCATTGGCACGCCTAACACATCAAAATTGTTGTCAGTTGGGATTGAAAAATCTAAGGGGTTATCAGTGGCAGGTGCAGTGCCAACAGACG
>Ga0208511_100644_pt1 | contig 10308 bp, 6 predicted proteins | sample LakWasMet39_LOW7_2_FD_183879 | JGI IMG/M metagenome (GOLD analysis project Ga0208511, IMG submission 183879) | Freshwater sediment methanotrophic microbial communities from Lake Washington under simulated oxygen tension - Sediment Metagenome... | ecosystem: Environmental > Aquatic > Freshwater >...
CGGCAAGGATGATCGGCGTGCCGATCACGACATACCAGTAATTGACGAAGAACTCCGAGGTGGCGATCAGTATCTTGGTCTGCGTCGGCAACTCCTGCCCCATGTTGCGGATGAAGCCGGCCATTTTCGGCACCAGGTAGATCATCATGAACAGCGTGATGGCGACCACGACCGTGGCGAGAAAGGCGGGGTACATGATCAGCTTCTTGGTGTGGGCGGCGAGCTCGTCCTGCCACTTGAGCGATTCGAGCAGGTTGCCCAGCACTTGCGGCAGGGCGCCGGTTTCCTCGCCGGCCTTGATCAGGCTGACCATCACGCCATCGAAGGTCTGTGGATGTTCGGCGAGTGCCTGCGAGAGCGTTTTCCCCCCCTCGATGCTCTCCACCATGCCGGCGATGATTTCCCGAAAGCGCGGGTTTTCGATGGTGTCGCGCAAGTCGGTGAGGCTTTCGATCAGCGAGACGCCGGCCCGTGCGAGTTGCTCGAGATGAAAGCAGAAGTTGATCAGTTCCGGGCGGGTGATCCTGGCGCGGCCTGTCAGGCCGCCCTGCTTCAGGGTGTCGCCATTGATGAAGTCCAGGTCCATGCGCTTCAGGCGCATTTCGAGGTCGATCAGGTTGATGGCCTCGAGGCGGCCGGTCACCATCCTGCCGTGGGTGTTCATTGCCTTGTAGGCATAGAGGGCCATGTCTGGGTGCAGGTGGGCGATGATGCCGCAGAGCGGCTACATGCGCTCCGTCAGGTCGATGACGCGACCGACCTCTTCGATCGAGGTGGAGCCATCGAGCACGCGTCGCAGGCCGTCGTCGGACAAGGGACGGAATCCCTTGTCGCGCGCCATGTGGCGAATCTCGCGCTGCGTCGCGCGGCGGCTGATGAGGTCGTCGATATCGTTGTCCAGGCGCAGCATTTCCATGATCGCGATCCGCCCCCGATAGCCCTGATACTCACAGTGGTCGCAGCCGGCCGCACGATACAGGATCGGCGCCGGCTGGCCGCTGACGACGCCCAGCAGCTTGCATTCGTGGGCTTCGGCGGGATAGGGTTTGCGGCAATGGGTGCACAGGCGCCGCACCAGGCGCTGGGCGATGATGCCGATGATATTGCCGGCCATGATGTCCGGCAACACGCCGATGTCGAGCAGGCGCGGGATGGCCCCCAGCGCGGAATTGGTGTGCAGGGTGGAATACACCTGGTGGCCGGTCATGGCGGCGCGAAAGGCCATTTCCGCCGTGTCCGCGTCGCGGATTTCGCCGACAAGGATGATGTCCGGGTCCTGGCGCATCATGGAGCGGATGCCATTGGCAAAATCCAGCTTGGCCGATTCGGCCACCGAGGTCTGGCGGATCATCGCCATCGGGTACTCGACCGGATCTTCGAGGGTCATGATGTTCACGCCCTCCTGGTTGATGTGGCTCAGCACCGAGTAGAGCGTGGTGGTCTTGCCGCTGCCGGTCGGGCCGGTGACCAGGATGATCCCCTCCGGACGCGCCACCATCAGCTTCATCAAGGTCATCTGATGGTCGTCGAGCCCCAGCCGGTCGAGCGGCACGATGCCCTTCTGCCGGTCGAGGATGCGCAGGACGATGTTTTCGCCGTGGATGGTCGGCTGTGCGGCAACCCGGAAATCGACGGCGCGGCCGCTGATGTTGAGCGAGATGCGGCCGTCCTGCGGCGCGCGGGTCTCCGCGATGTTCATGCCGCTGATCACCTTGATGCGCACCGCCATGGCAGGCCAGTAGGTCTTGTGCAGCGCGCGGATCTGACGCAGGATGCCGTCTATGCGATAGCGGATGCGCAGGAAGCTGGCTTCCGGCTCGAAGTGGACGTCGGACGCATCATGTTTCACCGCGTCGGTGAGCAGGGCGTCGACCAGGCGCACCACCGGCTGGCTGTATTCGTCGAGCGACGCGGACAGGCTGCGATAGTCGATCTCGCCGGTTTCGATTTCGTGCAGGATGCCGTCGATCGAGAGTTCGTGACCGTAATACTGATCGATGGCGCGGGCAATTTCGGATTCGCCGGCAAGCAGCGTTTCGATCACCAGCTCCGGATGAATCAGCGTGCGCAGCTTGTCGAGGGCAACGATGTCATTGGGATCGGCAATGGCGATCTTGAGCCGCTGCTCGGGCTGCGAATAGCTGAGCGCCAGCAGCATGTGGCGCTTGGCCAGTTCGCGTGGCACCATGCGCAGGGCATCGGCATCGATGATTGAATTGGCCAGATCGACCGCCTTGTGGCCAAGCGACTCGCCGAGCGCGTCGCGCAGCGTGGCCTCGGAAACGAAACCGAGCGCAACCAGCAGCTTGCCCACTGGCTGGTTGGACTTCATCTGCTCCAGCAGTGCAATGCGGAGTTGGTCCTCGCTGATCACGCCTTGCGTGATGAGTATCTGACCAATCGGGCGGCGGGTGGTTGGTGAATTCATACGAGCATCATTATCCCGCATCTGCCTGCGAGGGCAAGTCCTGTGGCGTGCATAAACCCGCCTGCTGCGCCGGGGCGTTGTGCGCCCGGGCTTGTGTTTTCCCAGCGAAGGAGACGATAGCCACCCGCACGCGGGTCGGCGTCAGGGTTGCAGGGTCTGCAGCCTTGCGGCTGCCAGCGCCTTGTCAAAGCCGGCCGGCCGGCTCTGTGCGGCGGCGATGGCCTGGCTGTAGTACTGCGCCGCGAGTTTGTTCTGGCGCAGATGCTCGAGGCTGATCGCAAGGTTATAGAGGATGTCGGGATTATCCGGCTCGGCGTTGAAGGCGCGGAAGTAGGCCTGCTGGGCGTCAGGCCAGCGGCCGTGACGGGCATAGAGGTTGCCCAGGGCGAAATGGGGCGCCGCGAGTTCGGGTTGGGCCGCCGCGAGCGATTTCAATCGGCTCTCGGCGGCGCCCGGATCGATCTGTCCGCGGCTGTTGATCAGGGCAGCCGTGGCAACCGCGTCCTGCGGATCGGCTTCGATGATGCGTCGATACAGCAACTCCGCCTGATCGCTGCGGCCCTGGCGCACGGCGATCGCCGCCAGGCCATGAAGGACATCGGTGTTGCGCGGGTCTGCCTTCTGTGCCCGCTCGTATTCGATTTGCGCCAAGGCGAGATCGCCGCGGTTGAATGCGTCAAAGCCGCGCATCAGGGCGGGATTGACCTGCAGCGGCGCCTTGGTCACGTGTACCGGGCCTTCCGGCTCGATCGATGCGGCGAGGCTTGATCTGGCACGACGTACCGGGGCCGGAGTCTTGGCTGCGCCGGGCGCGGCATCGTCCTCGTCGTCGGCTGCGGTCGGAGCCGACGGACGGGGTGCCGTCGGTGCTGCAGCGACCGGGGGGGCAGTTGGCGGCGCCGCAACAGTCGGCGCTGGCGCTACGGCGGCTGGTGGCGGCAGCGGAACACGACTGAGCATCGGAGCGGACTTGGGCTGCAACTGCCACCAGAAATATCCGCCTATGCCACAGACGGTCAGAAAGGTGACTACGCCGACCGCGATCGCGAAGGTCTTGCGCGCCGGCGGTTTTTCAACTTGCTTGGCGGCAAAAAGGTTCTGCGCCGCCGACCTTCCCTGTGCGGCGCCTGATTCGGCCTGCCCGCGCCGCGGTTCGGCATGCAAAGGGGCACGCGGCGGCATGTCTGCAACTGGAACCTGGTCGGCCTGGGGTTCACGGAGAGGCGGCGGCGGTGGCGCCTTAAGCCGTGCGGATGCGGCCTTCTTCGCTTCGGCAAGGAACTCCGCGTCGAGTTCTTCGAGGTGCGAGGGCAGGTGAGGCAGGGTCGCCCCGGCGGGGGCGCCGGCCGCTTCGCTCGCCGCAGGCTCGCTGGGTGCAGCTTGGGCCGCACTTGCGCCAGGGTGCGGCTCGAGCGCAAGACCTCCTCCCGCCTCCGGCTCCGCTGACCCGCCCGTGCCGTCGCCCTGGCCTTGGCGCTTGGCCAATTCGGCCTTCTTCAGCGCGTCCATGAGCAGGCTCATTGCGGACCGGCCCCCTGACGTTCGGGCTGTCGCGAGTCAGTCTTGGTGGTGAAGAACTCCTTGCCGGGAAGCTGGTCCCGGAAATTGCGATAGTCGCCGGCAATGCTCGGGTCGCGGATGATGGTGGGTTTGAGGAAGATGACCAGTTCCGTCTTGGTGCTGGTGTCGTTGCGGTTGCGGAAGAAATTGCCGACAACGGGAATGCCGCCAAGTCCGGGCACTTCAGTGGTGCTGTAGTCGATCCTGTCTTCCATAAGGCCACCCATCACGGCGACCTCTCCGTCCGACAGGCGCAGCATGGATTCCATTTCGCGCGTCTGTATTTCCGGAACTATGTTGGCGACTGCCAGCCCCGGGGTCGGGTCTGTCTTCCCCGCACCCTTGAGACTGGAGATTGTCGGGCGCACATTGAGAAGAATGCTTCCCTGCTCGCTGATCTGCGGCGTGACGCTCATCACCAGTCCGACGGAGACAGACTTGGCGGTGGAGGTAAAGTTGTTCGTCGTGCCCGTGGTGGTGGTCGTCGAATCATTCTTGATCTCGAAATAGACCACGTTATCCACGACCTTGAGCATCGCGGTCTGATTGTTCAGTACGCTGATCTTGGGGCTGGACAGGACCTTGACCTTGCCGAAGGCCTCCAGCAGGCTGAGCGTCGAGGACAGTCCCAATCCGGGCGCAACATAGTTGAGCAGGAAGGCAAAGGTACCGGGCGAGGTGAACGAACCCGAGGCTGCAGCAAAGGGATCCGGTACCGGCACACCGCTCGGGTTCTGTGCAGCTGAAAAGCCGGCCTGAGGGTTGCCTGGACGCAGCGAGCGCAAAGTCTGCCAATTGATGCCTTGCTGGTAATTGTCGCTCAGTCTGACCTCGGCGATGGTGGCCTCGATGATGACCTGACGCCGCGCGCTGGTCAGCACCAGATCGAGATATTCCTGAACCTTTTCATGCTGTCTGGCTGTGGCGCGCACGACAACCACTCCCGCTTCAGGATTTACGATAATCGATGCCGCTTCGCGGAAGGTGGTGCGCTTGACTACCGTAGTGCCTTGCTGTTGAAGGCTGGCCGGGTTGGGGCTGCCAGCCAGGCTGGTAGGCGCGTTGGCCGAACGCCCGGAACCCTGTCCCCCCTGGGCGCCGGTGCCGGTGGTGGCTTGCTGGTCGGAGCGTTCGATGACCGTTTCGCTCGAGCCTTCCGGCAGGATCTTGTCGCTTTCGCGCAGGATATCCTTCAGATTCTTTTCCAGCGACTGCCAGAAATTGTTTTGTGCCGAACTCTTGACGGAGGTGCTCGAGTTGTTTCCGGAGGCGCCGGCCGAAGTGGCGCCGGTGGCGCCGGTGCTGGTGGACGCAATTTGCGTGTTTATCGAGACCGTGCCGCTCACGTCGCGCGACATATTGACGTAGTCGACCTTGTAGTTGCGCAGGAACGGCGAATCCTGCATCACGATAAGGTTGGGTCCGTCCAGTTCCCATCGCATGTCGACCTGCTTGGAGATGCGCGTCAGGATCTGCTGGAGCGTTTGGTCGATGGCGTTTATGGTGACGACCCCGTTGATTCCGGGATGGACGTCGACGTTGATCTTTGCGTCGCGAGCCAATGCGAACAGCAGATCCTGCACGGGGATGTTGCGCACCGAAACCGAATAGGATTCGACCTTGGCTGCCGCCTTGGGACGTGCAAGCATTGTGGTTGCGGCAACCGGCGGCGGAATGTCGGGATTCGCCGTCACCTGAGCTTCGGCACGTATGTGCGCGGCCGACGGGGGCTGGGGCTGGATGCTGCTACACGCCGACAGAACAAGACCGACGGCCAGTGCAACCGGGAACGGTGGAATCACAAGTGGGCGCAAACCAATCCCCCGATTAAAGCCTTAGCTATAAGAATTAGCATAACACATTATGTTTACGATGCAAGTCAATGATTTTATTGATTCGAATGCTTCAATTCTCGCCCTGCCCGATCACTTTAGCGGAGTCGCACAACTTGACGAGGATAGGGCTTGTTCGCCCGCAAGGCCAGCGGCAAACCCCGTATTGCCGCAGAGGCGGCTTCCCTCGTTGCAAAGTCTCCATAGGTGACACCGTAGCGCGGAGCGCCGCTGAGTTCGGAATAATAGACATGGACGTTGCTCATGTCCGTTTTGCCTGAAGACAACCTGCGCAGCAAAGTCTCGATTTCACCATGGCGTCCCGCGTCCGTGGCGAATACCTGAATGAACCAGCGATCATCCGGGAGTTTCTCCAGCCAGGCATGCCCGGTCTGGAGGTATTCGAGCGTCAGCGGTCCGATGCTTGGTTTGGTCGCGTTCGGCGGCAGTGCCGCTGCGACGGGTCCGGGCTTCGCCGGGGCCGGTGGGGGAGACGTTGCAGCGGGTGAAGACGGCGTGACCGGGGACGAGGGCGATGCAGCGGCGAGCGTCGCAGGCGGCGGGGCCGTAGACCGGGGTGGCGCGCTGGCCGGCGCCGACGGCGTGTCCGTTGCCGGCGGCGTGCCCGGTTCGGCACCTACCGCGGCGGGCGCCGCGGGCGCGGCGATCGCCGTTGCCGGGGCACCATCGGCGCGCAGCGCGGTCGACATCCAGATGATGGCCGCCAGCGCCGCGAGGGCGAGCAAGGCGGCGATCAAGAGGGTCTGTGGTTTTCGAGCCGCCTTGCCGCCGTAGGTGGCATCGCTGAACTCGCAGTCGCGAATGGCGGCCCGTATTTCTTTCGGACCTATCTGGTGGCTGCCGGCGGAAAAGGCTGCGAGCAGGCTCTTGTCGGCGAGAATGTTGATGCGCCGGGTGAGTCCGAGCGAACTCTGCGCGATCATTTTCAGGGCCGGCGCGGAGAACACGCTGGGGCCGCGATAGCCGGCCGCGCGCATGCGGAAATCCAGATAGTGGGTAATGTCGTCGCGCACCAGGGGTTCGAGGCCGAAGTTGTGGGTGATGCGCTCCTTCAACTGCCGCATGTCGGGACGGGCGAGAACATCGTTCAGCTCGGGTTGCCCGAACAGCACCAGTTGCAGCAGCTTGTTGCGGTTGGCTTCGAGATTCGACAGCAGGCGGATTTCCTCGAGCGTTTCCACCGGCATGGCGTGGGCTTCGTCGATCAGTACGACCACCTGCCGGCCTTCACCGAAGGACTTGATCAGGTGATCCTGCAAGGTGCGCAATACCAATGACGAGCGGGCGTTTTCCGGCACATCGAGGCGCAGTTCGTCGGCGATGGCGTAGAGAATGTCTTCGCGCGACAGCGACGGGTTGGCCAGGTAAATGATGGTGACGTTATCCGGCAGGCGTTCCATCAGCACGCGACAGAGCATGGTCTTGCCGCTGCCCACTTCGCCGCTGACCTTGACGATGCCTTCGTCGTGGGTGATGGCGTAGATCAGCGCATCGAGCGTTGCGCCGCGATTGGCCCCGTCGAAGAAGAAGTCCGTATGGGGCGTGATGCGAAAGGGTGGCTCGTTGAGTCCGAAGTGGTCCAGATACATGTTGTCGGTCAGGCGATCCGGTCGCTCATTGCGGGGTGGTGCGCTTCTCGCGCGCCAGTGTGTCTATGCGATTGTAAAGTGTGGTGCGGTTTACACCGAGCAGTCGGGCCGCCTGGCTCATGTTGCCATGGGCGAGTTGCTGCGCTGCTTCGACGTAGGCCTCTTCCCAGCGCCGCAGCGTGGCGTCGAGGTCGAAGTCGTGGCGGCTCTGGATATCGTTCAGGGCAATCGCAACGAGTTCGGCCTGGCCCGCAAGAGTCGGTGCCGGCAGGACGCCGACCGCAAGCGATTCATCGCCGAGATCGAGTTCCGCTTCGAGATCATGAACGCCCACCTCCTTGCCGGCGAACTTGGTCGTCAGGCGGATCGCGATATTGCGCAGTTCGCGGACATTGCCGGGGAATCGATAGGTCAGGAGACGCTCTGTCGCGTCCGCGGTGAGCCGGAACGGCGGCAAATCAGCCTGGGCGGTGTAGACGGCGCGGAAATGTTCCAGCAGACGGATGCGGTCATCGCCGAGATCTCGCAGCGGGGGTATCGCGACGGTAAATACCGATAGCCGGTGGTAGAGGTCGGCGCGGAAGCGTCCCTCGCGAACTTCCTTCTTCAGGTCGCGGTTGGTTGCGGCGACTATGCGTGCAGACGAGCGCCGGGCGAGAGTTTCGCCAATGCGCTGGAATTCGCCGTTTTCCAGCACGCGCAAAAGCTTGGGTTGCAGGTCGAGGGGAAGCTCGCCGATCTCGTCGAGAAACAGCGTGCCGTTCGAAGCGTCCTCGAAGTAGCCGGCCCGCGGCCCGCTGGCGCCGGTAAAGGCTCCCTTGCTGTGGCCGAACAGCGTGGCCTCCACCAGGTTGGGCGAGATCGCGGCACAGTTGAGAGCCAGGTAGGGTTTTGCTGCGCGCTCGGACAACCGGTGCAGGGCGACCGCTGCCAGTTCCTTGCCGCTGCCGGACTCGCCTTCGATCAGCACAGGGAAGGGAGAGTCGGCGAACTGCCTGAGTTGCGCGCGAAGCTTTTGGAGGGGGGCACTCTGGCCAATTAGTCCATCCTCGATTTCTGTCGATGTGTCTCTAAAAGACAACACTCGGCGGATGAGGCTGCGCAGGTATTCCGGGTCAGCCGGCTTGGCAACGAACTCGGTCGCCCCGAGGGCTCGCGCATGGCGCGCATTGAGCTCGTCGCTCTGGCCGGAAAGAACCACGATGCGGGTTCCCGGCGCATGGGCCAGGATGTCGGCGATCAGTGCGAAGCCCTCATCGGGGCGATGCGGGGTTGGCGGCAGCCCGAGATCGATCAGGGCGAGAGCGGGGACGCTTCTCTTGTCGCGCAACAGCCCGACCGCCTCCGCGCGCGTCGAGGCAGTCGTCACCGCATAGTCGCGGCCGAGAAAATAGCCCAACGCATCGGCGATGAGGGGATCATCGTCGACGATCAGCAGTTCGGTTTTGCTGTTGGGAGCGGTCAAGGACGGCGCGAGCGTGAATTGATCGGACCATCATAGCGGAAACCGGGGGTCGCCAATCCCAGTTGTGGATGGCGTTTACCCCGTTCTTCACGGGTTGACCCCAAGCGCGGGAAGGCTTGATTCTGCTAGAATCGCGTGCTGTGAATTTGACCGGGATTCCCGGTGTGAACATGTCCCAGGAATCGCTTGTCGAAATCCGCGATCTGAACTTCACTTATGACAGCCGGCCGGTGCTTACCGGAATCAACATGACGATTCCGCGCGGCAAAGTCGTTGCGGTCATGGGAATTTCGGGTTGTGGCAAGACCACCACATTGCGCCTGATCGGCGGCCAGCTGAAGCCGACCTCCGGTACGGTCAGGGTCGGCGGTCAGGTTGTGCATGAGCTTGATTCGGACGGTCTGTACGACCTGCGTCGGCGCATGGGCATGCTGTTCCAGTTTGGCGCCTTGTTTACCGACATGTCCGTGTACGACAATATTGCATTCCAGATGCGTGAGCACACCAATCTGCCGGAAACCCTGATTCACGACTTGGTATTGATGAAGCTTCATGCGGTAGGGCTGCGCGGCGCATACCATCTGATGCCGGCGGAGTTGTCCGGTGGCATGGCGCGACGGGTTGCCCTGGCGCGCGCGATAGCGCTCGACCCGATGCTGATGATGTACGACGAGCCGTTCGCCGGTCTCGATCCGATTTCGCTGGCGATCGTTGGCGAACTGATTCGCAAGCTTAACGATGCGCTGGGGGCCAGTTCCATCGTCGTCACCCACGACGTGCAGGAGTCATTGAAGATTGTCGATTACGTCTATTTTGTTTCCGAGGGAAGAATTGTTGCCGAAGGCACCGCCGAAGACATGAAGAACTCCAAGGTTCCCTATGTACATCAATTTGTCTGGGGCGAGGCCGACGGTCCGGTACCTTTCCAGTATCCGTCCCGTCCATATGGACAGGAACTGATGGCAAGCGTGGTGCGTCGTGGATAGCCAGCTGACGCGCGCGCTGCGCGGACTGGGCCAGCAGTTCACCTCGCGCATCTGGCGCCTCGGCTATGCCAGTCGTTTCTTTCTCGCTGTTCTGCTGCATTCGGGCACCGCGTTGCGCCGTCTGCACCTGACGATACGGGAGATCTACTTTACCGGCGTCCTGTCGCTGATCATCATTCTGGTTTCAGGCCTGTTTGTCGGCATGGTGCTGGGCTTGCAGGGTTACGACACACTTGCGCGCTATGGTTCCACGGAGGCGCTAGGGGTTCTGGTCTCGCTCTCGCTGGTGCGCGAGTTGGGCCCTGTGGTCGCGGCGCTCCTGTTTGCCAGTCGTGCCGGTTCCGCAATTACCGCTGAGATCGGCATGATGAAGGCGACCGAACAGCTGTCGGCGATGGAGATGATGGCAGTCGATCCGATTGCCCGC
>Ga0208511_100681_pt1 | contig 10005 bp, 9 predicted proteins | sample LakWasMet39_LOW7_2_FD_183879 | JGI IMG/M metagenome (GOLD analysis project Ga0208511, IMG submission 183879) | Freshwater sediment methanotrophic microbial communities from Lake Washington under simulated oxygen tension - Sediment Metagenome... | ecosystem: Environmental > Aquatic > Freshwater >...
TTCCGACAACGTGGCCGGCGCGCTGTGGGCCAAGCTGATCCTCAATTGCGCCTACAACGCCCTCTCCGCCATCACGCAAATGCCCTACGGCCGCATGGTCCAGGGGCCGGGCGTCGAGGACGTGATGCGCGACGTGATGGAGGAGTGCCTCGCCGTGGCACGCGCCGACGGCGTAACCGTGCCTGGCAACATCTGGGAGGCCGTGCAGCGCATCGCGGCCACCATGGCCGGTCAGCTCTCCTCGACCGCCCACGACGTGGCGCGCGGCAAGCCGAGCGAGATCGATCACATTAACGGCTATGTAATGCGCCGCGGCGCGGCGCTGGGCATCGCGACGCCGGTCAATCGCGTCCTGCATACCCTGGTCAAGCTGCTCGAAAGCCGCCCGCCGGCGACCGCGACAAGCTAGCCGGGGCGCAATGCCGGCGGGACAGAACCGGGCACAATGGCTTAGCATGTACCACCCGGCACTGATGCCATTCCCTATCGGCATGACGGTTCAGCCATGAGTTTCCATTTCCTGCAAAGCCTGTTCAATCCGCAAAGCATCGCGGTGATCGGCGCCAGTGCGCGGCCGCAACGGATCGGCAACGTGCTGATGCGCAACCTGTTGGCCGGCGGCTTCGGCGGCGTCATCATGCCGGTGAATCCGAAGCGGGAGGCCGTGGCCGGCGTGCTGACCTATCCGAACGTCGCCGCCCTGCCGCAGACGCCCGATCTCGCGATCATCTGCACGCCGGCGGCCACCGTTCCCGCCCTGCTCGAAGACCTCGGCCGCCGCGGCACGCGCGCCGCAATCATCATGGCGGGTTACCTGGCGACCACCTTCGACGCCGGCGGGCGGCCGCTCGAAGCGGTGGTTCTCGAAACGGCGCGACGCCATGGGATACGGCTGCTGGGCGGCAGCACGCTGGGCATCCTGGTGCCGAAAGCGGGCATCAACGCCACGTTTTCCCAGATGCGGGTGGAACCGGGCAAGCTCGGCTTCGTCTCGCAGTCCGACGCCGTCGGCACCATGGTGCTCGACTGGGCGCTGCCGAAGAAGGTCGGCTTTTCGCACTTCGTGTCGCTCGGCGACGGGCTGGACATCGGCTTCGGCGAAGTCCTCGATTTTCTCGCCAGCGATCCGGACACGCAGGCCATCCTGCTCTACATCGAATCGATACGCGACCGCCGCAGCTTCATGGCGGCGGCCCGCGCTGCGGCGCGGAACAAGCCGGTGGTGGCGATCAAGGCGGGACGCGCGCCGCATCCGCGCCTGCCGGCAGGCGCGGAGGCCTCGGGTCTCGGCATGTCGGACCTGATCAGCAGCGACGACGTCTTCGACGCCGTGCTGCGCCGCGCCGGCATTCTGCGCGTCGAGCATCTCGACGAACTGTTCGGCGCCGTGGAGACCGTGGTGCGCTCGCGGCCGATCGGCGGCAGCCGCCTGGTGGCGATCAGCAACGGCGGCGGCGGCGGCATCATGGCCGAGGACAGCCTGTATCTGGGCGGCTATACGATGCCCGCGCTCGAAGAACAGACGGTGGCGAAGCTGCGGAAAGTCCTGCCGGCGACCTGGGACGGCTGCAATCCGATCGACGTCCGCGTCGATGCCAGCGCCGCGCGCTACGAGGCGGTGCTCAAGGTGCTCTGCGAGGAGCGCGCGGCGAACGCCATACTGGTGATGCATACGCCGAATGCGCTCAGCAGCAGCGAGGAGATCGCCGAGACGGTGATCAAGGCCGCGAAATCCATCACCTGCAACCTGCTCACCTGCTGGATCGGCGACGAAAGCGTCGCCGCCGAACGCATGCGCTTCGTCGATGCCGGCATTCCGACGTTCTCGACGCCGGGACACGGCGCCCGGGCCTTTCTGCATATCGACAATCATCGCCTGGCGCGCGAACTGCTGATGCAGGTGCCGCCGTCGGTTTCCAGCAGCTTCACGCCCGATGTCGATGGCGCGCGCAGGGTCGTGCGCGAGGCTTTGGACGGAGGACGAACCCAGCTCGCCGAGGCGGAATCGAAAGCGATTCTCTCTGCCTACGGCATTCCGGTGGTGGCCACCCACGCCGCAGCCGATCCGCAGGAAGCGGCGCAGGTCGCGCAGCGCATCGGCTTGCCCGTGGCGCTGGCCGTGATTTCGCGCGACCTGCGGCGCAAGTGGGACATCGGCGGCGTCGCCCTCAACCTCGAAACCGCCGAAGCCGTGGAAGCCGCCGCGCGCGGCATGATCGAGCGGGCGCGGATCAAATATCCCGACGTGACCATCAGCGGCTTCAACCTCCAGTCCATGCTGCCGCGCGGCCATGCGCGGCAGCTGCTGGTCGGCGTCGTCACCGACCCGCTGTTCGGCCCGCTGATCATTTTCGGCGAAGGCGGCCGCGCAGCGGGAATCTACCGCGGCATGGCGGTGGGCTTGCCGCCGCTGAACCTGCCGCTGGCGCACGACCTGGTCGGCCGCAGCCGGGCGGCGGCACTGCTCGAGACGCACCGCGGCGATCCCGCGGCGGATCGCGAGGCCATCGCCCTGGTATTGACCAAGGTTTCGCAGCTGCTGATCGATCTGCCGGAGATCGTCGAACTCGACATCAACCCGCTGTTCGCCGACGACAAGGGCGTGACCGTCGTCGATGCCCACATTCAGTTGTCCGCGGCGCCGGTCGATGCGCATCGCTTCGCGATCCAGCCCTATCCGAAGGCGCTGGAGCAAACCACCACGCTGCGCAACGGACGGGCGGTGCTGTACCGCCCGATCCGTCCGGAAGACGAGGCCGCGCACTATGTCTTCCTGTCGCACATGAGCGAGCAGGACCTGGTCTACCGCTTCTTCCACTACGTCAAGCAGATCCCGCGCCGCGACATGGCCCGGCTGACGCAAATCGACTACGACCGCGAGATGGCCTTCATCGCCAGCGCCCAAGGCGAGGACGGCGCAGCGGAAACCCTCGGCGTCGTGCGCATCGTCACCACACCGGACAACCACACCGCCGAATTCGCCATCATCATCCGTTCCGACATGAAGGGGCAGGGCATCGGAGCCGGCCTGCTGCGCAAGATGATCAAGTTTTCCCGCGAGCGCGGCATCCGGATATTCAGCGGCGACGTGATGTACGACAACCAGCCGATGCTCGACCTGCTCAAGGCCTTCGGCTTCAGTTTCGGACGCAGCGAAGAAGCGGGCATCGTGCGCTGCACGCTCGATCTGCAGCCTGCGCCGGCGCAGCCGTAACCGCAAAGGGCGCGTTTGCGCGCTGCGTGAAGGCATGAGCGACACAATTATGGAAAACACTTCAGGCCAAGGCGTTTCGGCAACCGTTCCAGGGGAAATCGACAAGTGGAACTGGGGCGCATTCCTGTTGAACTGGATTTGGGGAATCGGCAACAACACATACATTGCGTTCCTGATGTTTGTTCCCGTGGTCAACTTCATCATGCCCTTCGTTCTGGGCGCAAAGGGAAGTTCATGGGCGTGGCGCAACAGACGATGGGACAGCGTAGAAGAATTCAAGGCTGTCCAGCGCAAGTGGGCAAGGTGGGGCGTGGCTGTCCTCGCGCTGGCCGGCGCGCTCCTCGTCAGCCTGTTCTTCATAATCGCCGGGTCGTTGAAGAGCTCGGATGTGTACAAGCTGGCAGTTGCAAAACTGGAGAAAAGCCGGGAAATTGCGCAGCTGGTCGGATTGCCCATGTCGACCGGAATGCCAACGGGAAGCTTTGAAATATCCGGCCCAAGGGGGCGCGCAAGTTTCTCTTTCAGCATCAGCGGCCCGATTGGCAAAGGCGTAGTTTTCCTGGAAGCAACAAGGGATCTCGGGCTTTGGCAAATCAGGCGCATGGTTTTTGAACAGGATGGCACCGGACGCCGTATCGACCTCGTTGACGATCCAGCAGACAGTCCTACCAGGAATGCGCCCAACTCCGCACCGCTCCGGTCAACGATCTAGTTTGCCTTGGGGATACTTGGGCCCTATCGTTTTTCAACCTTGAGGACGACAGGGTGCTACTTGAAAAAGGCGGGTTTCGGCCATCAACGGTCACTGGAGTTTGCATTCGCTACGTCAGCAACAGACTGTCAACGGCCTTTGGAAATTCCCCGGCATCGGACCGTTGCCGCCCCACAAGAGACATTCGTCTCTCGAATCTCTCAATGACAGGTAACTGAGTGGAGCAGTCGCACGCCCCGGCTACTCACGGGCAGGACGTCGGCCACAACAGCCATTTATGGCTAGCTGCTTGCCCGACCGCAACTTGCCCCATTGCAGCCGCTCGAACATGGCCAACGAAGAATTCGTAGAAAAAGGATTGAGCGACTGTTATCCGAACTTGGGGTGCTGCAAGTAGGCGGCGCCCATCAGAACGCCGAGAACGGAAAGGGCCAAGCTGAAAACCATCGCATGGGCCCTCCATTTCATTGTTTGGGACGCTTTTCGAAGACATCTTTTGCCACTGGCAGCGCGGAGAACGCATTGGGCCAGCCGATGTAGAAGGCCAGATGCGTGATGACCTCGCCAGCCTGGGTCTGTGTCAAGCCCCCGTCCATCGCCTTGTTAAGGTGATACGGCAATTGCGCGACGTAGCCCGACGCAATGAGTGCGCTGACGGTCACGAGACTCCTGTCACGGGGAGCCAGGTCGGGACGCAGCCACAGGTCGCGGAAGAGTACGTCGGTGGTGTACTGCACCAGCCCCGGTGCGGTCGAGCCGAAGGACTGGCTCACCAGTTGGGCGCGCTTGGCCTCTGTTGCTTCGTCCAGCGCCAGCAGTTTGGGTTCGGCGGCGGGCAACTGATCCGTGCCGATTTTCCGCTCGGCGAATACCTGACGCACTATGGGGACGGCCGATAAGGCATTCGCACGGCTCGCATAGAATGCCAAGTGTGTGATGATCTCGGATATCTCGCGCGGCTTGACGCCATTGTCGAGAGCCTGATCGACGTAGTATGGCAACTCAGTGGTCTGATCTCGGGAAATCAGCGCCGCCAGGGTAACGATACTGCGGTCGCGTGGCGAAAGTTCGGGGCGCTCCCACAGCTTGCACAGCACATCGTGCGAATAATGCATAAATGCGGGGGCGACCTGACTGACTTCGTTTGTGTTGAAAGCGCAAGCACCGCGACCGGCGATAGCGGTTGGAGCCCCCACAAGCAGCAAGGTGGTCACGGAAAGTGCGGCCAGGACTTTCAGGTTCTTCATAAATAGACTCCGTTGTATATAGCAAACAGCCATCGAGTCCCTGTAACGGCACCTGTTTGTGCTGTCATTGCTTGTATTGCTCGTCGCTGACCTTCTCCATCCACTCTACATTCTTGCCTTCCAGAGCTTCCTGAATGGCGTAGTGCGACATTCCGGTTTTGTCGGTAGCGCCGTGCCAGTGTTTGACGCCTGGAGCAATCCAGACCGCATTGCCCGGCACGATTTCACGTCGCTCCTTACCCCATTCCTGTACCCAGCCCTTGCCGGAGGCGACGATCAGAATTTGCCCCGCTGGATGAGTGTGCCAAGCCGAGCGGGAACCGGGCACGAAATCGACAAGGAATACGGTAGTACGCGCTGGTGCTTGCGGCGTTGCCAGCATCGGGTCCACATATTCCAGACCTGTAAAGGTCTGCTCGGATCCGATGAAATGATCGCGCGTAGCGCTGCTCGTGATGACGATGCCTGTAGGTTTTGCGTCTTCAGCGAAGATCGGTGCCGACGCCAAGATGGCGAGTGAAGACGCGATAGCGAGTATAGGTTTCATCGTGATGCTCCGGTTCAAGGAAAATCAGGTGGTGTCATGACATGTGGCCGTCGAACCAACTCGCTGCGACAGCAAAGTGCTGGGCACTGCCTGGTTTCGGAACGAATTCAAGTGGAGGCTGCGCCGTGGGAAGATCCTTCCCTGTCCGCCTTGCGGCGTAATCCCTCGATATCGCGCTTGGGCGGTGCGCCAAACAGCCGGGTGTACTCACGACTGAATTGCGAGGGACTTTCGTAGCCCACCTCAAATGCCGCACTTGCTGCATCCGAATCCTCGTTCAGCATCAGCCGACGCGCTTCATTCAGGCGCAGCCATTTCTGGTACTGCAAGGGACTCATGGCGGTCAGCTGGCGAAAGTGATGATGCAGACTGGATGGACTCATCCTGACATGCGAGGCGAGATCATCAATTCGGAGCGTTTCCGTGTAATTTACTTTCAACCAGTCGATCGCCTTGGCGACGCGATGCCCCTGACTCCCCACTGAAGCGATTTGCTGCAAACGTGCAGCCTGATCGCTCATCAGCAGGCGATAGTGGATTTCCCTTTCGATGAGCGGCGCCAAGATGGGAATGGCACTCGGCTCATCCAGTAAATCGAGCATCCGCTTGAATGGCTCAAGCAGCATCGGCGTGACGGTACCAAGGCCGATAACGGCCTCTCGATCACTCGAACGGTCCTCCGGCAACGGCAGTCCGCCCTGAGCGATCAATTCCGCCATGGTGCGAAGATCGAGTTTAAGGACCAGCCCCAAGCAAGGGTTATCGGGGCTGGCCGTGACCACTTGGGAATTGGCTGGGATATCCAGCGATGTAATCAAAAACCGATTGATGTTGTAAGGGTAAGCCTCTCCGCCTGCCAACATTTGCTTTTCGCCTTGAACGACAAGAACGATGCAGGCCTCCACCAGGCAAATAGTGGGTGGCATCGGGGCTTCGCGCCGGAAAAAAGTGAGGCCGGATATTGGGGTCGAACAGTCGAACTGGCCGATGGTCCGACGTCCAATGCTCGCAATCATCGCCTCGCGCATGGCATCGAGCGTTCCTGCGTTTTCTTGAGTGGGCATGTCATTTCTCCAAACAGTTTCTGCCTGAAGAATATCTGCTTAAATTTCAGGCGCCAACCAATAAACCGACCACATGGAGTATCAGGCAATAAAAGCGGAGGATTGATATATCGATGAGCGGTTCGGATGGCAAAAAATACATCCTGTCGAACAACACTCTTGGCAACAAAGGACAGGAACATGGAAAACTTTACCTTCTTCAATCCGACTCAAATCGAATTCGGTACCGACAAGGACAACCAGATCGGTCAGCATTTGGCGGCGCACGGTGTCAAGAAGGTGCTGCTTTGCTACGGCAGCGAACGGATCAAACGCGAAGGATTGTTCGATGTCGTCAGCAAGAGCCTCGCCGAGCAAGGCATCGCGTTCGTGGAATGTGGCGGCATTGTCAGCAATCCAATCATCTCGAAAGTACGCGAAGGGATTGCCCTGGCGAAAGCGCACCAGGTCGATGCCATCCTGAGCGTCGGTGGCGGTTCCGTTCTCGACAGTTCAAAGGCCATTGCTGCCGGCGTTTGCCACGATGGCGATATCTGGGATCTGTTCGTTGGCAAGGCCCGTGTCGAGACAGCGCTTCCCATATTTGCCATTCTGACTTTGGCCGCCACGGGAAGTGAGATGAATCCCTCGGCGGTGGTGACCAACGACGAGACCAAGGAGAAATTTTTCATCTCTGCGGCTTCGCTGTTCCCCAAGGTCTCCATCGTCAATCCTGCACTCATGCAGGGCGTGACGCGCGACTACCTCGTTTACTCGGCATCGGACGTCATTGCGCATTTGATCGAGGCCTATTTCACGGCGACCGTCCATCCGAAGCTGCAATCGCGTCTGGTTGAATCTCTTGTCAATACGGTCATCGAAACAACCGAGGCGCTCCTGACCGATCCCGCCGATTATGAAGCTCGCGCCCAGTTCGCCTGGGCAGCAACGCTGGCACTGAATGGTCTGGCCTACTCGGGAGCGGCCGGCTTTGGCTACCCCAACCACGCCATCGAGCACTCGCTGTCCGCGCTGTTCAACGTGCCGCACGGTGCCGGCCTGTCGGTGATCGTCCCGGCCTGGATGAAGTGGTACCTCGACCGCAACCCGGCGCAGTTCGAACGATTTGCGCGGAAGGTGTTTGGTGTCGATACCAGCGAGCAGGGCATTGCGGCGCTGCAGGCTTGGTACGACAAGATCGGCACGCCAACTCATCTGCCGCAACTGGGCATCAAGGAGATCGATCTGCCGGCCATCGTCGAGAACGTCCAGCGCAATGTGCGCATCTTCGGCATCGCCGAAACCTACACCCCGGAAGTGGTGACGGCCATTCTGAAGAATGCGCTGTAGCCACTCGTTTCTTTCTATCCAAACCAAGGAGTAGCCCAAAATGACCACCCTGCTTTCCCGCAAGGAATTCATCCAAAGCGCCATCGTCGCCTGTGCTGCCCTGTGCGTCGGCGTGCCATCCGTCCAAGCACAGACCAGTCCCACTGCAATCGGAGGAAGCACCTTGAACTTGACCCAGGAATGGGACAAAACTTTCCCGAAGAGCAACAAGGTCGATCATCAGAAAGTGACCTTCAAGAATCGCTATGGCATCACGCTGGCGGCCGATCTGTATCTGCCGAAGAACCGCGGCAATCAGCGCCTGGCCGCACTGGTCGTCGGCGGCCCCTTTGGCGCCGTGAAGGAGCAGTCTTCCGGTCTGTATGCCCAGACCATGGCCGAGCGCGGTTTCGTCGCGCTCGCCTTCGATCCCTCCTATACCGGCGAGAGCGGCGGCGAGCCGCGCAATGTTGCGTCTCCCGACATCAACACCGAGGATTTCAGCGCCGCGGTGGACTTCATCGGCCTGCACGCTTCGGTCGATCGAAACCGCATCGGCATCATCGGCATTTGCGGCTGGGGCGGCATAGCGTTGAATGCAGTGGCGGTGGACAAGCGAGTCAAGGCTGTCGTCGCCAGCACCATGTACGACATGTCGCGCGTCATGTCCAAGGGCTACAACGATAGCGTGACGCCCGAACAGCGCGCGCAGACGCTGGAGCAGTTGAGTCAGCAGCGTTGGAAGGATGCGGAAAAAGGTAGTCCGGCGATGCTCCCGATGTTCAACGAGCTCAAGGGCGGCGAGCCGCAATTCATGGTGGATTACGCCGACTACTACAAGTCGAAGCAGCGTGGCTTCCACCCACGCGCGATCAATTCGAACGGCTCCTGGACGATCACCAGCGGCCTGTCCTTCATGAACGCGCCGCTGATGAGCAACATCAAGGAAATTTCACCACGCCCCATCCTGTTGATCCACGGCGAAAAAGCCCACTCGCGCTACTTTAGCGAAACCGCCTATGCGGCTGCGGCGGAGCCAAAGGAACTCGTGATTATCAAGGGCGCCAGCCATACCGATCTGTACGATCAGATGGACAAGATCCCGTTCGATAAGATCTCGAATTTTTTCGGCAAGAATCTGAAGTAACTCACACGGAGGCCATCTGGGCGGAGGTGCGTGACTGCTCTCAGGTGGCCTCCTCAGGCGTCAATAATGTTCATGAATTGGATTTTTCTGCTTCTCCTTGCGCTGTGCACTGCCCCTGTCACCCGGGCGGCAGGTCCTACGGCGCCCACCGCCGCACCGGATTCCGCTCAGGCATCCAAGAGATCGGAGGAATCACGCATGTGGATGACCGTCGGCGAACGTCGCTTCGCCATTACCCTGGCCGAAACCGAGGCCGCTCGCGCATTCACCGCCATGTTGCCGCTGACACTGGACATGGAGGAACTGAACGGCAACGAGAAGAAAAAGGAACTGCCGAGCCCACTACCCACGGACGCAAGCCGGCCCGGTACGATCCGCAACGGCGACCTTTTGCTGTGGGGATCGCGCACCGTAGTAGTCTTCTATCGGACCTTCGAATCGCCCTATTCGTACACCCGTCTCGGCCGCGTGGACGACCCGTCGGGGCTTCCCCAGTCGCTCGGGCGGTACGATGTGCGGGTGGTGTTTTCCAAGAACTAGCTTGCGATGAAGGACAGGGGGATTTCAATGAAGAAACCCCTAAAGGCTTGCTAAGACATTACCTCGTGGTCTGAACCAATCATCGCAACGGAGAAGCGTTTCTTTCAGCAATCCAGCCAACAAGTGGCCGTTGTCGAGCGCACTGCAGCCTTTCCCGGAGTGGCAACTGACTGTCAGGAATGGCCGAGATGTGTGAATTGGCCCTACGGCCGGTCTCGAAGTGCCG
>Ga0208511_100708_pt1 | contig 9699 bp, 14 predicted proteins | sample LakWasMet39_LOW7_2_FD_183879 | JGI IMG/M metagenome (GOLD analysis project Ga0208511, IMG submission 183879) | Freshwater sediment methanotrophic microbial communities from Lake Washington under simulated oxygen tension - Sediment Metagenome... | ecosystem: Environmental > Aquatic > Freshwater >...
CGAATGGCGGATTCAACTCCGAAGTGCAATCCTGGTAATCATGCGGCATCCCTCTCTTTTTCAGGAAAGAATACCTCATGCGGTGTTTTAAAGTTGAGCGTTTTTCGAGGGCGATGATTGAGCTTATTGCATGACTGCCTCAATATCGTCGAGGGCCCGGCCCGGAAAGCTGAAAAAATAAAACCGCATTGTAACCGCGCTCCGGTTGAGCGCCATGTTGGACGAAGCCGCTATCGCGGAGAAAAGCCCCACCGAACGGTCACCTGATAAAAAACCATTAAAATATAACCTCAAGCCCTCAATCAGAGGGATCGTTTAGCATCAAATAATGAGGTTACCCAACAATGACAGCGTCCGAAACAGATTTCAAGCAAAACTATCAAACACACCTTAAACACCTTAAACTCAAAGGACTCCAGCCTAAAACGATAGAGGCCTATTCCCGTGCCACGCGGCGTATCGGCGTGTATTTCAATGATCAAGTGAACGATCTGTCCGAACCTCAGTTGACCGATTATTTCAGCGATTTGCTGGCATCCCATTCCTGGAGTAGCGTCAAACTCGATCTGTACGGTCTTAAATTCTTCTATGCCTACGTTTTGAATAAACCCTGGACGGAGCTGAAGTTGATCAAGCCGCCAAGGGCGCAGCGCTTGCCGGACATTGTCACCGTTGAAGAAGCTCGGCGGCTGTTCGCAATGACTCATACCCTCAGTTACCGGGTGCTCTTTTTTACGCTTTACAGTTTGGGTTTACGTCTCGGCGAAGGCTTACGCCTGACGGTGGCCGATATTGATGCTACGCGGCAGCGGGTGCATATTCGCGATGCCAAGGGCAACAAAGATCGCTTGGCGCCGTTGCCGGCGGCGACGTTGGTCTGCTTGCGCCGCTTCTGGCAGGTGCATCGCAATCCGGTGTTGCTGTTTCCCAATCGCCACGGCGGCCTCAAGTCGGCGCATTTGTCGACGACGCCGCTGGATCGGGGCGGGGTGCAGGCGACGCTGCGCCAAGTCGCCCAAGACTGCGGCATAAAAAAAAGATTACCCCGCACAGTCTGCGTCACAGCTACGCTACCCATCTGATCGAAGCAGGTGTCGACCTGCTTGAAGTCCAGAAAATCCTCGGGCACCATAGCATTCTGACCACCGCTCGTTATACCCATCTGACCGACACCACCAACCAGCAAGCCGACCAGTTAATCAATGCGTTGATGAATGGCTTTGCCATGGATTGGCGGAGGGTCAAATGATGCTGCTCTCGTCGATCATCCAAACCTTTGAAGCCGATTTCCTGGCGACTTATCAGAACGCGCTGTTGCCCAGTCAGCGCAAGGCGTTGGCCGCCCTGAAACAGTGCCGCACCACGCAAAGCCCGGTGATGTTGGCGCAATGCGACGGCTGCGAAAAACAAGTCTTCATCCCGCATTCTTGCGGCCATCGCAACTGTCCCCATTGCCAACATCATGAGAGCCGGCAATGGCTGGAACGCCAACTCAAAAAGCAGGTGCCTGCCGAGTATTTTTTGCTGACCTTCACCTTGCCCGAAGAACTGCGTCCGCTGGCCTGGCAACATCAGCGTACACTGTATGACTTGATGATCCGTTGTAGCTGGGAGACTCTCAAAACCTTCGCTCGGAACGATCCGCAATGGCAGGGGAAGACCGGTGCCATCAGCGTACTGCACACCCATTCGCGCCGATTGGATTATCACCCGCATGTGCATGTAGTCATGCCTGCGGCGGCTATTGATGCTGATGAACGGTTGTGGCGCACGAAAACCGGCAAAGCCAACAAATCCTGCTTGTTCAACCACAAAGCCTTGGCGAAAGTGTTCCGCGCCAAATTGCTGATGGCCATTTGCGAGCAAGGCCTTGGGCTTCCGCCTTGTTATCCGAAAACCTGGGTCGTGGATGTCAAGTCCGTCGGCAGCGGCGACAAGGCACTGGTTTATCTGGGGCGCTATCTTTATAAGGGCGTGGTCCAGGAAAAGGATATTATGGCTTGCCGGGAGGGTCGGGTGACCTTTCGCTACCAAGACGGCAAAACCAAACAGATGCAAACCCGGACACTGTCAGGGCCTAAATTCTTGTGGCTGATTTTGCAGCATGTGTTGCCCAAAGGCTTTCGGCGCACCCGTAACTTCGGCTTTTTGCATGCCAACAGCAAACGGGTGTTGGAATTGCTCCAGCAGTTGCTCAGGCTGAACCCGGTTAAGAGTCTGACCGGATTGGCAAAACGCCCCCAGATCAAATGCCCTTGCTGCGGCAGCGCCATGCGGATTGTGCAAACGCGAATCCCAGCCCCGTTGGTATTCGGGCGGCTTGCGCCATCAGGCTAACGGAGTGGATGTGCAACCGGTTATGTAACTGCATCCGTCATTCCGAGAGGGCTCGAAATCGGCATTTCTATGCCGAGGGCCGCACTTGGCTTAAAAAAGGCTGTTATTCGCCTTACATCATCACCATCCGCTAAAGGCGTTACCCAAACAACGCGTTCGGCCTATTCTTGACTATTGCGGTTATAGATTCATCGCCGCTACTGACAAAATCTGAAAAGATATTTCCTTATAATAAAGCCAGCCTTACGACTACTACCGGTTCAGATTGTGGTTCGCTATCGCTCACACAATCTAACCTTATTCGTTAGGCTAATTTTCGACTTCATAGATAGCTAACATTATTTTGTTCAATTTTTATGTACTTACGTTTTTGTAACTCAGAAATAATTTTGTCTATGTCAGAATCAGCAATTCCGCCTTGAAATTGAAACATAGCTTTAATTGAATTAGTTAATGATTGCTTCTTAACAGGTTTTAACTTCAATAGCCTTTCCACAACATATTCGATGGTGTCAATATCTTTCGAAGGTTCATCCTTTGCTTTAGCTTTCTCAACGACTTCTGGTTTAGCCCGATTTTGAGGATTTGCATTTTCTTCCTCTTTTCTGGCTGCTTGTATTAGCAATTGTGCAAGACGCAATTTATCTCTATAACTAAGCTGTTCACAAGCTAAAGCGATCACATCGTAATTCATTCGATTTCACTTACCTTTAGTTACTTATTTCGGTGAGCCATTTTTGAGGCCTAACGTGAAGCTAACCGGCGCTGCGCAGCTTTATCGCGTAGCGTCCGGTTGAGCGTACTGTTAGCAGGTAGTCAGCGTATATATCCACTGTCAGTAGATCTGGCTAGTGCGACTTCCTGAACACTCCTAGGCGCTGGCTTGACCCACTCTAAAGTACGTTCGAGCAAGGTGAGCGCCTTGTTCACGGCGTCTGCGTGACCATACTTATTCATTACGGAGATGCAACCTAGCCAAAAGAAACTGTCATGCTCATATGCCGCGAAATCCTTGACTACATTTCCAGAAATGAACATGTCAATGAACTGGGCAACCACTCCAATTTCTTTATCGTCCCTCTTTAGACCCATCTTTTCCCAAATAAGTAGCCACCTGGTCGCCATTGCACCAACAAGTTTCGAGATTTCAGAAGGCTCCCTATGCAACAAGGGATAGAACCCCTTCTCCTCATCGTCCCAGACCTCCATTAGCGAGCGAACCTGTGCTTCGGATAATGTCGGAACTGCCTCGATAACGCGCAACTTTTCTTCGTAAGACAGTGACAGACTCCTGCAAAGCCCATTCCAGAATCTCTCTTTGTCTTCGTCAGATAGCGGCAATTTGAACTGAGGCAGTGCCGCGAGTACTTCTTCGAAACAAGGCCAATTCCAACTGAGTATGGGAAGCGACAGATCGGGAAGGTTACTCTTCATTTCACACCTCCCTGGGTACCAATAATATCCACAACAGATGACCGAACATGATCGGAAACTATTTCAGCCGCTTTGGGTTGCTCATCTGGTCTATTTGTCTTCTGCCGATCACGCAGATGTGCATCTTTGTCGAAGGTTAGATTGTCCGGTTTGAACCATACTAATGCGGTTACCAGAAGAACAATCAATACGAACATGCCAACTCCCAACCATATTACGGTGATCCTCTCCGTGGCAGAAAGTGGGCTGACCGTCGTTACTGTTCCTAAGAATGTCTCAACGATGAGGAGCGACAAAACGAAGAAGCCAAGAGGCGTCGAGATTGACTTGAACGGCGCGCTTGCCGCTGCCTTCTGCGTTCTTGTGGTTCTTGGTTTCGGTGATTGTCCATTCGCCATCGTATGGTCCTGCTAACGTAGAGCTAACCGGGCGCGGCACGGAAAGCTGAAAAATAAAACCGCATTATAACCGCGCTCCGGTTGAGCGCCATGTTAGCCTCCATGCGTACCTCCGCTTTGCGAAACGGTAGTCAGCGGTATGGAAGTGGATTCGATTTCTTGTGGAACGGCCACAGTACGCTCTGCGGTGTGAGAGAACTTTCGGTTGTCGCCATATTTAAACCAAGAATGAAGAATAACGAATGAAGCATTTGAAGGAACTTTGGTGAGATACGAGTATTTGGCCTTAACGCCTGGATCAATGAAGAAGAACTTGTATTGGTGCGGCAGGAATGAACCCTTCGTAACTGACACGGGAAAGTCGATTTGATTTCCCCATCGTTCGTCTGTACACACCATTGCGCCTTGCTCTAGAGCGTTTAGATCAAACTGAAATTCCTCCATTCTGTGTTGAACCTTACCCTTATTCTCTACAGTCGCTGTAAGTTCGACTATCCAATAGTTGCCTTGTTTCCCAATAAACTGCACATCTGAAGAGAATTCAATGTTTGGGTAGCGCTCCTGCTGCCTTATATACTTCGAATAGACCCAGATACCACCAACGACGAAGGATACGACCGTAGCAATTGATTGTGCGGCTGCGGCAAGGTTCTTGATTTCTTCTATGGTAAACGACACCGGTGTCTCCTGATGGTGGCTAACGTAGAGCTAAGGGGCGCCCGCGCAAGCGCCGGCAAAGACCAAAGCCGGCATTTCGGGCGTCCCGCTTGAGCGCAATGTTAGATTGGAAATTTTGTTGCATATATTTTTGATTGTATTTTTTTAACTGGCGCTTCACGGCCTACAGGTGAAAATATGTCCCACTGCACGTGCGTGAACTTAAAAGCCCCTTCAAAGGTTTGATTGAGAGACATAAAGAATTCTTTGGTCGTCTTGGGGTCTGGCTTCTGCAAACACGATGGACAATGAAAGGATTTTGGGTTTTCTTTGTAATGCAGTGTGTCAGGATCAAAAGGGGCTTGCCAAGTATGTGAACAATGGTTGCACTTGTATTGCATTTTTTCTTTAAGCCAACTAAACATACCCAATCCCATGATGTCGCCTATGCCATAGTTAATAAGGCTAATTCCTTCGACGGCTATTTTTTTCTCGGATTGGACAAGGCGTGGATAGAACTTAATAAATGCACGTATGCCTGAGCCAACTGTTTCGTATTTGCAAGATGGACATTCAAACCGAGTCATGCCTTGTGATTCTCGTCTCACTTGGTCAGTGAGTTGAAATGAGTGACCACAACGGCGACAAATCATGGTTGGAGAGTCAGGGAACATAACCACCTCAAAATCTAACGTAGAATTCAGCCGACGCATGGAGCGTAGCGGAAAGCGGTCGGCTGGAATGAGTTGTTAGCAGACTACCCAATTTCTGTTGACACTTTAAATTCATCCAGCAAGTATCGGTCTGAAGTATCGAATACTTCTGTAGACCCAGCGTGTTTTACAAACACCCTATAGTCATTATCCGATATTGCAGCCAAGACTGCGTACATTTCTCTTATTGCATCTTCCAACTGGTCGTAGTTGTCTGCTTGTTTAGAGGTCACCCATCTATCAGTCAAACATAATTTGCAATTCTTTGTTGCGATGCAATGAAGACCAAATACGTTATTTCCTTCCTGTTCTTCGGGGGCTAAAAACCCCGTTCTAGGAGAGGTAGAATTAATCCCATAGCTAATGCCAATTCTATTCTCCCAGCCTTCATCGTCGAGTACAAATCTCTTGTCAATGCAAAAGGCTAAACAATCAAGTTCCCACAACCTATTAATTTCCAAAACGTTTTCCAACCATTTGGCAGAAAATTCAGCATAGTTAATTAAATTTTTATTCTTTAGTTTTGAAATAATAGATTCACAGACAACTTTAGCTTCACTAATTCCTTTAATTGAAAGATATCCCATTGTTGGCCTGACTCCGGGAAGCTCGGTTTCGTCCAATTTTAAAGGAAGTATGTACTCCTCGTTTTGGCTTATTGATCTTGCTAGAGCGCTTTTCAATTCGTGGTTAGTCCAAATCTTGGTTGCGTAATATTGTGAAATGAAGACAACACAATATTTAGCCTTATTTCTATAAACCTCATCCAAATGCTGCACTAAATCCTTGCCCCACAAGTTTGTTTTTTCGTATTCATCATAAAAGACACGTATTCTTGATTCTTTTAATACAGAAGCGATACTCTCAGCCAGCGCACGATCTTCACCTGCAAACGATAAAGCGACATCGTAATCATATTTTTGAACTACTCGTGGATCGAATCGACGGTTTTGCATGGTGTTGTTTACATAATTATTAAACGTTTCATTCGTTTCCACTATTCGTGCAATAAAATCGTCTTCAACATAACCCACAAAGCTAATAAGGCAGTTGGAGCTAGCATTAATTAAATTGGCACAGTCTACATACATTTTTGACTTAAGCTGATTGAGTTCATTCGGCAGAAGTTCCAAAATCCAAAATTTGGAACCATATTTATCGTTCCATTCCCTAAGATGAACTAGACCAATCATCTTAATTCCATATCTTGATGATATTGGGTCTTCAATTGACTCCTCACGAATAATTGCTAACGATCCATCATTGCACTTCCATATTTCACCTTTAATCATATTCCATCCATTATATTATGGCTGCTTCAACTGCTAACGTTACGGTAAGGGGCGCGCCGCTCACTGAGCTTTAGCGAAGCCGCCGAACCTTGATAAAAAATAGAACTTCAAAACCGCCAACGGGCGGCGCGTCCCTTTGACCGACTTGTTAGCCCCAAAATGAACAACCTATTGATTGCAGATAGCTTTAGCTTCCTATAATCGCGATAATCGTAACAACGAGGACTGTAAAAAAAACTGTGCCATAGAAAAGGCTTAATGTATTTGAAAAAGCTGTTCCGCCCCAGGATTGCACCGATGTCGAAAATACGGAAGCATCCATTGAAAAGTCAATTTCGTTTTCATCTTTGTCACAAACGTTAGAGTAGAGCTTTCTGTATAGTCTTTCTTGTCTAAGAAAATACGCATCAAGCACCCAAAAACAGATACAAGGGAAATACGCGACAAATAAAAAAAGCGAGTTGCTATCTTTGGCAGCGAGGGCAAATAAGGCTGAAACCAAAGTAACACTCCACCCTTTAAGCAAAAAAGAGTTTCCCGCCATCCTATTAATGACAGATTGAATTAGTTCTAAATGTTTGAGCTTACTTTCCATCAGAAAACCCTATCGTAAGTTTTGGACAAAAGTTCCACCAGTAGTTTGACCTGCCGGGAACTTTGCTAATTTTCCGGCTTGAGCGAAATCAATTTGATTGTATAGCTGCAAATATTCGTTGCCGTACCAATTTCCAGAATTGTCAGTTGTTGGAATGATGACAATCCTTTCATGCGATTTCTTTGTGTCAGCAATGCCAATCTCCCATGGACACCAGCGTGAGGCAGATGAATTTGGCGTAGCCAAAAATAAAAACCAATCCAACTGTTCAATTTTATTCTTAATTTTGAATGCCGTTATCTTATTTGGTTGTGGCGGCATCTCGTGATCTTGCCAATCAATATACAAAGACCAACCGTTTTCGGCAAGTAACACTTGCAAGCCTTCAGCAAGTTTTTCGTCTTTGTGGCTGTGGCAGAGAAATGCTGTTTGCTTGTTGGCAGCTAATGCTTCATTAACTGAATCCAAAAGGCTATAGCTTGAACTCCTGCGTGCTGCTGCTTCTAATTGACTGATCGAAATTGGCACACAAATCTCCTAGTGGCTAACGTAGAGCTAAGCAGGCGCGGCCCTGGTAGCTTGATAAACAAACCCGCCGTAGAACCGCGCTCTGCTTGAGCGCAATGTTAGGAGACGACAGTGAAAGAAACAATTTTAACACCTACTGCTTCCGTAATTCGTGGATGGGAACGGATAGGTTCTGTGGGTGATCTACGAATTCGATACTTGGTGGCATTGGGCCAAGGAGAGCTGAATCGGGTATGGGTAGTTGGATGTTTTGATAATCCAATCCATCCTCTTGACCCGCCTGATGCGGGAAGCAATCGAAGCGAATTATTCGCTTTGGTATGGCAATTGGTTCGGTCGGATGTTCTAGCCATGAAGGAACGAGCCAAAGCTTTCCATCATGCTTTATTCCGTCGCACGTTACAACCATTCCATCACTAAGACCGACAATACATTTCAGAACGTGACTCATGTAAACCTCCTAACGTAGAAATAACGGGACGCGGCGCAGTGAATGAAGATTAAGCATAGATTATGTCCGCGTTCCCGTTGATTGTTATGTTATGCGCTTTTTTCAGAAATTCCCGCATCGGGGTACTTCTGCTGCAAAGCGGTAAGAACTTCTTTTCTAATCTCTGCCATGTCAGATTCCGTAATCGTACCTGGCGGAACAACAGGAATCAGCCGATCAATGATTCGCTCCAACACGCCAAGACGATACTCGGCATTGATGAGAGCTTCGGAAATGTCGATGCCGCCTATAGAGATGCCCATGATAGTTTATTTCGCAGTAATGGATGTTGGGTTAGCCTGGGACGTGACATGCCCAGATTGATTATATTTTTCGTAAACGATAGATGCCACGAATGAAGCAGAGACGCCAAGAACAAAAGACCCGATGAGAGACAAAGCGAATCTACTTGTTTTGCTCCACCACGGTGGAACAAAGTCAGGACGCCAAGTGATGTTACCGCAACTAGGGCACTTAATTAACGCCCCGGACGCTATAGATGTTATGCGCATTGCCACACTGCAACTTGGACACGAAACGTCGTATTCCTTCGACTCGCGCACTTGCAGCTTAGGGCCGTTAACTATTGATGGTATGTCTGCCATAGCGGAGAGTTGGTTGATTGTGCATAACGTGAAGCTAACCGGGCGCGGCCCGGAAAGCTGAAAAATAAAACCGCATTATAACCGCGCTCCGGTTGAGCGCCATGTTATGCATGATTGCTAAACGATATGCCAAATTATTGTATTACCATGCAAGTTTCTTTGAATAAAGCCCATTCGCCCGTAAATAGGGCCGAGAAACGACAAGTGCCTGGATGTAAGAGTTCCGGGATTTATATTGAAATTTTGAGTATTAACCCATTCACCCACTGAGCCAGCTGGCGGAGCGTTTTGGCTTAGCCCTGCAACAACTTGACCACCGTTATTGTTTCCGATTATTTTCGCTTGGACGTAGACGGCATGAAAGATATTCCATGGTATTGTGTAACTTGGATTTCCGTTGTTGTGATTTATTTCAATGCCTTCGTTTGTTGCGTTCCAAGTGAACGTAGTTTGTTCTGCTGGATCACGATGCCATGTAGTTTCATTGACCATTTAGTATCCTTAGAGCTAATTATTAGATGCATAACGTTAAGTAGACACCTTTTAAGGTGTCTATTAAATTCAAATTGCCAGCATATAACGGTGTATAATGCCACCTACTTGGCATGCTAGACTAGATTCTATAGTACTTCTATCATTAATAGCAACCT
>Ga0208511_100711_pt1 | contig 9666 bp, 15 predicted proteins | sample LakWasMet39_LOW7_2_FD_183879 | JGI IMG/M metagenome (GOLD analysis project Ga0208511, IMG submission 183879) | Freshwater sediment methanotrophic microbial communities from Lake Washington under simulated oxygen tension - Sediment Metagenome... | ecosystem: Environmental > Aquatic > Freshwater >...
GACTGGGCCCAGCTTGGGGCGTCGTAGAGCGTGTCCATCCCGGAGTCTGGACCGAATCGAAACCAGGGGAACTGCCGTTAGAAATGAGACCAGAGGACAACCCCCGAGGCGGGGGTAGGGCGCGCGGCAGCGGGGAAGGGGGCACCCTCGTCGTCGTCCCAGACCCACCTGAGAGGCGCTCTAGTGATGGGTGAAGCGTGGGCGGTCGGCACCATCGGCTTGTTGGGCAGGTTGAATCTGAGCACCACTCCCGTGCCGTCTTCATTTGGCTTTTCGCTGCATGATCTTCTCAAGAAGCTTCTCTCCCTCAGAAAACCTCCTCCGGGAAAATATGAAATCCTTGACTTCCTTGAGTTCCGCGGGCCGATAGCCCGGTCCGCAGCACCCACAAGAGTGGAAGGTGAAGCCGGCCTCGAACAGGAGTCGAACCTTCTCCCACTGTTCCACATCGGTCTGCTTCGGTGCCTTGAAGTCCTTACCCATGTCGGCCATGAGTTTCCCGCATTGCGGGCACGGAACTTCCCGAGCTGCCCCTTTCGCAGGGCGTAGGTTCTCCGGGAGTCGCCACCGGCTGACTTGCTTGAAATACTTCCTGCAGCCGAAGCAGGCGAAGGGCTCGTTGTAGGTATGTTCGCCGTACCTGCACATATTGTTTCTCCCTATCGCAAATGCTGATGAGCCGTGGACATCCTCATCGCGGTTCACCTGGAAAGCGGACCGGGCGACCTCCATCTCGCCCATGACGGCTGCCAAGGCGGGCTCCACCGAACTCTCTGCCCAACGGCTCGCCGATGTGCCGCCGCAGCGGGCGCGACGGGTTGACGGCGGGTGAAGCGGGGACGGTCGGCACCATCGGCTTGTTGGGCACGCCGCACGACGCCGTATCCCTGAGCGCGGCATCACTCATCGCAATCACGCCTTGGGCGGCTTTTCCACTTCCGGATCGGGTGCATAGACGCGCCCAGGAAACTTGTCCTCAAAATGAGCAATGACAAGATGCCCCATTGCTTCAATTGCACTCGCAGCGATTGTCCCTTTCACCAACCAACCAGCGATCGGAATATAGTCACATGCCTGCAGCGCAACGACCTTGAGACCTTCAGAGAGAGTCCCGAGGCTCGCGAGCAAACCGACTGCATCGAGAGGCCCGAGAGGTTCTCGATAGATCTTCGATACCATATACGCCATGTAGGTTTCGCCAGAGACCAACGCCCCCGCGGTGGCTCCGGGAAGAAACGGATTCGGAATCGCGGCAACGCCTGCACCAACCGCAGCGAATCCATGAACCCACAACCTCGATCTCTCCTTGCACGTCTGCATTACTGCTCCTTCTCCGATCTCGAATGGCACCGCACAGTCGGCCGCACTGTAGTTGTTGGGCGCGTCGTCTCTAGGTTGGGACCGACCCGCCGTAGAAAGGGACGGCCTTCTCCCCGTACTTTTCGCGAAGGAACCTCTCCCGGTACACCATGCGTGCCGTGAAGCAAACCTTGCTGATGTACCAAGCGTTGAATCCACCCCCAACGGCGCCCCCAACGACCGGCAGAACCTGGGCGAGTTTCGCCTTTGTCAGGCGAATTCCGAGTTGTTCTGCAATTTTCTGAATTAGACGGACGAGTGCAACGCGTTGCAGTTCATCCCACGTCTTCTTCTTTGCGGCCATAACCGTGGCCTTTGCGACCTCGGTCATTGCAACTTGTTTTGCGGCAGAGTCACCTCCCGTAGAGACGGCGAGTACTGTCAGCGCAACGTATCGCTCGCTCTCCAGAGAGACATCATATCCGTAGTAGGTCGCGTACTCGTTGACTGCGCGCAGCGCCATCGTGATCAGCACGGGAATATCCACAGCCATGCCGGGCAACCCCAGGGAGCCCGCAGCGGTTCCTTCTGCGAGTGCAATCACTCTATACTTCGAAGGAAGATATCCGATAGTCTTCTCAACATCCATAAGCGATAGAGCGCAGATGTCATCCAACTGACTGATGCCGGGGTGGCCGTCCTTTCTATACTCCGACAGAATCGCGTTCGTGCGCACGGACCACGCGGCGCCATCATTTACTACTGCAACCGCGCCCGCGGCTGCCTTCATGAGTACGATGCCGAGTCTTGTGTCTGCCGCCCAGTTGGAAGCCTGCTCGACCTTCTTGGTGATCGGGCTAAGGAACTTCGAAATGGCCGAGTTGCTTGGCATTCTCCACGCATTGACTTCCGCGAGTGCTTGTTGGTCGTAAGAATTCATGAACTCTCCATGTCTCCCGTTGGTTTGGTACTCGACGATGCTCGTCTGATCTGCGCCAACAATGTGTACTACTTGTATGCCGCTACCCGTTGACTACGCGCGGCCTCGGATCGTCGTGGCCCGATTGTTGCGCTCGACGTTCGGTGTCCGCTCCTCTTTCGAGGCTGCCCAACGACTGGCCGATGTGCCGCCGCAGCGGGCGCGGCGGGTTGGTGATAGGTGAAGCGGGGCGGTCGGCACCATCGGCTTGTTGGGCAGAGCCCTTGGTTCGCCGAAAACATCTAGGCGCGCAGAATAGCTCAAATGCTCGTATGAAATCACAGAATCTGCGTTCTCGCAATTTATCAGAATTACAGAGGGGCACATCTGGTCGAGAAGAATACTTCAAGAATTATGCAGACGACTGCCTTGAGAATAGGCCATACGATGCCATAAAGCACAAGAATGAAAAACACAAGTAGGATCACGCCAATTCCCCTGCCTATCCAGACGACAATCTTATCTCCAAGCGACATCGGAGTCGGATCGGAACGCACGTAGTCGTCAGAAAAACTGTCGGTTTCGACCGAAGAGCGCGTGGGCGACGGCGCGGGAGAACGTGATCTCTCTCCGCCGGGTTCCGATGGACGGTTGTCATCTCCTCCCCTGTATAAGCGATCCGATCGTCGTGAGCGCGCGGTGTTCTCCTCGACATTCTCTCGGTCGTTCCCGCAATCAACATCGCCAGAGGCGGGGCCAGTTACTCCGGGTTCGTAATCACTGTCATCGTGTTCGATTTCTTCGCCGTCAAGACCCTTGTGATAAGCACTGTGTCTGGCGCTGTAGTGTTCGTCGCTCTCAGTACTGCCGCTCCATATCGTGCGCGATGTGTTATTCGTGCGATCTTGTTGGCCGATCGCATGCCAGTAGCCCATGAGGTAGGCTCGCTGCTCGGCATTGGTCTGTGCCCATGAATCCGTTGGGCTGGACCACAGATTTCGCTCGCCCCTTCCGTCCGAAGCATCCTGCTGGCCACTGTTATGAGCTCGGAGAATCGCCTTCTTGTTCATTTGTCCCTCGTGAGTAGAAATCGGTCCTAGGCACCACCGAGGTTCCTCAGCTCTGTCTGTCTGCCCAACGACTGGCCGATGTGCCGCCGCATCGAGCGGGTCGAACGTTCCTTGGGATGGTTGAGAGCGGTCGGCACCATCGGCTTGTTAGACGGCACCGAAGTACGTCCGATAGCCATCAAGGTACTCTTCGGATGAAAAATCCTTGAAGTCACCCGCGGTCTCGCAGCCTTGGAGATACCGAAGGGCAGCGGCAGCGGCAGTGCCAGACTGCGCGGCCAGAAAGGCTTTCGTCGTCCTCAGGCCAGCGCCACACAGGAACTGGACACTGACGACACCTCCGAGGTCCATACTCGCGCCCTTGGCCTCCCAGATCGGCAAGACATCCTCCAGGAGCCCTCGACTGAACAACTGAACGCAGCACAGCAGCGTCAGGTCCTCCTCACGCTCACCGCCACTGCGCTCGGTTTCAATCTCCTGGGCGAGGAGCCTGCGAATCTCTGGGAGAGCCGCATCGATCGGCACCAAGCCGAATCGTTGGATGCTTTCGTCAGCGGTCACTTGTGCCCCTCTAACGACTGGCCGGTGTGCCGCCGCATCGGGTGCATCGAGCTGCCATTGGCCACATCGTGAGCGGTCGGCACCACCGGCTTGTTAGGGGCGCCGGGCGTGGGGACGAGGCACGACGCCGACGAACGCAGGGTGCCGGGCAGCCGACGCCTGTCGCTGCTCGTCGTCTCGCGGGTCGCCTGGTCCGTTGTCACGCCGCTGTCCTCGCTGTCCGCTGCCCGAGTTCGCTGCCCGTTGTCCGAAGTCTGCCGCCCGATGTCCGTTGAGCGTGGCCCACCACTTGCTCTTTCGTAGGGCGCTGTTCGCCGCCCTGTGCGCTTCCTAACGGCTGGCCGATGTGCCGCCGCAGCGGGCGCGGCGGGTTGGCGGCGGGTGAGGTGTGAGCGGTCGGCACCATCGGCTTGTTAGGTCTGCTTGGCTCGCCGGAACGACGACGACCAAATGGTTGCAACGATTGTAGTAGTTCAACGGTCCACTCCTTCGCCGGCTTCCTTCTGGTCGCAACGCCCTGAGCAAGGTTGGCCTGAACTGATGTCATTGCGCGTACTCCAAGCACCTACGTCTACTTGTGCCGCTGCTGCCGTATCAACCGATCGACATTAACAGGCACTCCGTCCTCTGCGGCCTCAACCCACATCTGAGGCCCCTGTTCTGCACACCGCTCGATCAGCACTCTGCACATTCGATCATATTTCTCGTTCGTCTTTTCAATAGCGTGACTGAGGAGAGACTGAAAGTCGTTCTTGTCATTCGCGTCGAAGGAAATGTCTGGCTGTGATCGATGGGTATGCACCCGAACACCGAGCAAGCCGTTTGCGTCAGGCACTAGAAGTAGGTGCGAACGCGCCAATTCAATCTTCTCGTCACCGCTGTGCGCGGCCATGTTGTGCCGGAACAACATGAAGTAATCGTGGGGCGGCCGGAACTTTTCATCCAGCCAGTCTCGTGACATCTGGGTCCTTCGTCCCGCTGCCTCGGTGAATGCCTTTGCGTAAAACACTAAAGAGGCGACGAAATACGCCTTGACGTCGTCTGCGGCCTCTCTGTTCTCAAGCACGACATATGCTGCTTCAGAGTCGACGGGAAGTGTGTCGAGGATTCGGTGGGCCTTATTGATCCACCCAAGCGCGTTTGTGAGATCCTTTTGAATTAAAGTAATCCCTGACATACGCTCGGCATGATCGCCTTCCAATTGAATTGAACGGATCGGCTTCTCGCGCCAGAAGTACTTTACTGTGGCATGCCCGGTCTTCTGGTCGATCACCCGCTCCACACGCAATTCTGGAATAGATTTTTCAGGAATCATGGTGCTCCCGTGGCCTTTGTCTCGGTCCATGCGTTGTCAGGTCCGGTCGCGCGGCGACGCAAGTCGCGACCTAACATCGCAATGGGCAGCCTTCCCGCTGCATATCCCCATAAAGGGAGCGCTATGCAGTCGCTGCCTATCTCCCTAATACCGCAGTCGACAGTCCCCCGCTGCATATCCACGAAAAGCGAGCGTTACGCAGCCTCCGGAACCTGTCAACGAATTTGAGCCACTCCTCCCCTCGGCTCAGTGCGCACCTCCCCACTGCGCTGGGGCCGTCCCCATCCCCGTCTCCGTCCCCGGCCTCCTTGTGCGCGCAGGACCCCAATCCGTCCAACGTCCCTCGGAGCTCACCCTGGGCTCGTTGATCCACGCGCCCCTGGGCGGTCCCTCGCCCCCGCTCACGACGGCGTCCGCAGCCCGCTCGATCTCTCGTGCATCGCGCCCCCCTCCGACGACCCTCCTTCCGTTCGGCTCCCGCGGCTCCCGCGCTGGGCACCTTCGCGCGCTTCGCGGGTGCTCTCTCCCTGCGAATCAGGGCGCGTTGATCGTCACATGAAAGGACCGGTCGGACTCCGGCCGACACCTGCGCGCCCCGGGCTCCGGCACGAGGCAGGGGCATGACGGCTCGACGATGCACGACGACGGGATCGGCCGACACGCGTAGCGGACGCCCGCCATGACCCCTCCGCTGGCCTCTTCGCAGTACTCGGCGTTCAAGTCACATCGCAGGGTGTCGCCGCACGAGAAGGGCCGCGCCGCGACCGGCCCGGCGTCTGGACACACCCACCCGCTCGCGCCGCAGGTACACGCGCCCGACGCGTCGTTGCCGTTGAAGCCGATGAAGCATCGACACGCCGAGCCGCGGATCGTTCCGGCGGGGCAGCTCCACGCGCCGTCGGTGCAGACGGCCGGAGCCAGCGAGTCGCCGCAGAGCCCGTCGGGCGCGTGGTAGCACTCGAGCGTCGCTGGAGACGCGCACGCCGACGCATGAGAGACGCTCGTCGACGTGCTGCAGCCGCCGACGATGCCGAGTACGGCGAGGAGCACGGACAACGATCGGCACATCGGGTCTCTCTTCCGCGGCGCGCCATGGGATGCGCGACGCCTGATCGCTGTACACCACTCCGGCAGCCCCGTGCCCGCACGGCAGCCGGCCCAGCGCCCCCCCGCCACAGCCCTGATGGTTGACCTCATCGTGGGGAGCGACCGCGGCGCCAGCCCGATGCGCCTCACCGTCGCGAAGCGACGGGGCGACCGCGGTCGCTCCCCACGATGAGGTCAACCCTCAGTCCACAGCCCCGGAGGAGCCGTCCGCCGCTCCTCGATGTCGAGCGCTCGACACCCCGATGACGAGCGCTCGACATTCCATCCGCCACGGTGCCGAGCCCCCTGAATCCCGACGAACGCCCGGCGAACGCATCGCCTCCCCCGGCGTCCCGACCGCGGCGGAGCTGCGCTGCGACGCTCCGCCGTGACGACCCGCGTCGCACCCGTGGAATGCCGCGCCCCCGCGGCGACGTTCACCGGGCACACTGAAGGAGTCACCCGATGAAGCACCTGAGCCCGCGATGGTCCGCGATGATCGGCCTCGGCGCCGTCGCCCTCGCCTCGTCCCTGGCCGCCGCCGACCCTCCCCCCAACGGCGGCCCGCGGCGCGGACCACCGCAGGTCGCCTTCGACGCGTGCGCGAACCTCGCCGCAGGCGCGGCGTGCCGCGTGATGACGCCCTTCGGTGAGCTTCATGGCACCTGCGCGACCGTCGCCGAGCGGGGCCTCGCCTGCCGCCCCGACGGCAGGCCCCCCGGTGGCGGACCGCCACCGCAGCGGTAAGGAGCCTCCGCGAGGGTTCTCTGCGGATGAGCCGACTGCAGCTCCCTCTCGTCTCTCGATGGGGGACTCGCAGGGAGAAGGCGACTGAGCGCCCTCCGCGACGCACCTGGGGCACCGAGCCACAGCCCGGGTGCTGCGCGGAGGGCCTGCGAATCAGAGGTGCTCGCGGAGGGTGCGGGCGCGGGCGAGGTGGGACGAGATCATCGGGCGCACGTCGCTCTGGAGCGCGCTCCGCAGCTCGGCCGTGCGCGCCGAGGGGATCAGGGTGCGGTCGAGCATCTCGAGCAGGTGCGCGTGCTCGGTGATCTCCGCGTCGAGGTAGGCGCGGTCGAAGTCGTCGCCGGTGAGCTCGGCGAGCCGAACGTGCGTGGCGGCCGCCTCCCTGGTGAGGCTCCGGCTCTCGGCGCCCTCGATGGGCGAGATGCGGAGCCGGCGGGCGAGCGCGGACATCCGGTTGCTCGCCGCGGTGTGCATCGTGACCATCATCCTGCCGTAGGCGCGCACGTCGCGGCCCCTCGCGTGGGTGCGCGCGTAGGTGCCCTCGGTGATCTCGGCGCGGTCGGCCGCCGCCAGGATGGAGACGATCTCTCCCTCGTTCTGCAGCGTCGCGGGCGCTTCGACCCCGCCCATTCCGGTTCCCCCGGAGGGGTCGGGAGTGCCCGGGTGGTGGTGACCGGCGTCCTGTGCCGCCGCGAGCGCGGTGGACAGGATCAGCGAAGCCCGAAGGGCGTGGAGCATCAGTCGTCGCATGGCCATTCCTCCTTGTGGTGTCCTCCAATGGGACGACGCCCGTCGGACTGCACACGAGGTGCCGCGGGCTCATTGCCTCTGCACGGCGCCCTCCGTCACCCGCAGGGTGCGGGCGGTGACGCTCTCCGCGAAGGCGTCGTCGTGGGTGACGAGCACCAGCGCGCCGGGGTACGCGCCGAGAGCGCCCTCGAGCCGCTCGATGCTCGGCAGGTCGAGGTGGTTCGTCGGCTCGTCGAGCACGAGCGCCCACGCGTGGCGACCGAGCCCCATCGACAGCGCGAGCTTGCGCGCCTCCCCAGGCGACAGCCGCCCGGCGTCCTCCGGGCGACGCAGCACGATCCGCTCGGGGTCGCTCCCGAGCGCCGCGAACACCGAGAGCACACGGCCGCGCGCCTCGGGGTCGAGCGTGCGCAGCGTCTCGGCCAGGGCCCACACCTCCCCGGCCGCGAGCTCCTGCGGGAGGTAGAGCACCCGCCCCGGGTCGCGCGCGCTCGCGAGCAGGGCGCGCACCAGGGTGGTCTTGCCCGCGCCGTTCGCCCCGGCGACGCGCACCCGGTCGTCGCGCGACACGGTGACCCGCACGTCGGTGAGCACCGTCTCTCCGCCCGCCGTGACGGCCGCCTCGTCGAGGTGGAAGAGCACCGGCGAGGGGGCCCGCTCGAAGGACGCGAACACCTTGCTGCCGAGCGTGCGGTCCCTGGTGAGCGACGGCACCGCCTGCTCGGCGCGCACGAGCTCGGCCCGCAGCACGCCCACCGCGCGGCCGCTCCTCGCCTCCGCCCAGGCCGCCACCACCTTCGCGCCCATCGAGCGCGCGTCGTGGTCGCGCGGGTCCTTCATCCGCCTGCCGGCGCTGCGCGCGCGGTCGGCGGACTCCTGCTCGCGACGCGTGTCGGCGAGGCGAGCCGCGACGGCCCGCACCCGGTCCTTCGCGAGGTGGTGGGCCTGCTCCCTCGCGGAGGCCTCGGCCCGCCACAGCGCCGAGGCGGCCCGGTAGGCCCCGGGGTACGCGGCGACCCGGGCGTCGTGCACCCGGAGGGTGGTCCGCGGCAGCTCCTCGAGCAGCGCGCGGTCGTGCGACACCAGCACCCCGACGCCGCGGAAGCGCCGCAGCGCCCCCACGAGCAGCGCGCGCCCGTCGTCGTCGAGGTGGTTGGTGGGCTCGTCCAGCAGGAGCACGTCCGGCTCGCGCCAGAGCGCCTCGCCGATCTGCCACCGCTTGCGCTCGCCCGGAGAGAGCGTGGTCCAGCGGTCGAGGGGCGCCCGGTCGAGCGCGAGCCTCCCTCGCAGCGAGGCCGCCAGGCCGCCCGGGTCTTGCGCGAAGGCCAGCAGCCCCGGAGCGAGCGACGGCGCCTCCTGCGCGCACAGGGCGACGAGCGCGCCCTCGGGCTCGAGACGGACCGAGCCCTCGCTCGGCGCGAGCTCGCCAGAGAGCACCCGGAGGAGCGTCGTCTTGCCGGCGCCGTTGGCGCCGACGAGCCCGTACCAGCCGGGCACGAGGCGAAGATCGACCTGACGAAACAGCGGGGCAGACGCGGCGCGCGTCAGGGCCACGCCGCGCGCTTCGAGCGCGAGGGAACGTGATGCCATGAGACCTCCATCACCGGTGGGCTTTCAGCGCACTCCCGGCGAGCGAACGCGGTGGCGCTCGCGAGGGCAGTGCAGGGCGGACTGAAGGCGCTAGCGGCAGGTCATGGTGGTCGGCGGGTCGATGCGCCGACGCGGGCACCGTACCACCGTATTCTTCGATGCCCAGCGCAACCGTTCAGCGGTGGGGCAAGCCTCATGGGCGTCAACCATCGATCGCCCGCCGTGCACGCAGGTTGAAGTCCTATCGCTTCTACACATCTCTCGCGGCCTGGGGTACGGCGTGGGGCCTCTGCATCGGCGTGCAGCGCCTGACCCCAGGCAACATCAGG
>Ga0208511_100725_pt1 | contig 9575 bp, 6 predicted proteins | sample LakWasMet39_LOW7_2_FD_183879 | JGI IMG/M metagenome (GOLD analysis project Ga0208511, IMG submission 183879) | Freshwater sediment methanotrophic microbial communities from Lake Washington under simulated oxygen tension - Sediment Metagenome... | ecosystem: Environmental > Aquatic > Freshwater >...
GCAACTGCGTGGTCATGAAACCGGCTGAACAAACCCCGGCGTCTATTTTGGTGCTGATGGAAATAATCGGCGATTTGTTGCCGGCAGGCGTGCTTAATATTGTCAACGGCTATGGTGCGGAAGCAGGACAAGCGTTGGCGACCAGCACCCGGATTGCAAAAATAGCCTTTACCGGTTCGACGCCGGTCGGATCGCATATTCTAAAATGCGCGGCGGAAAACATCATTCCATCAACCGTCGAGCTGGGCGGTAAGTCGCCGAATATCTTTTTTGAAGATGTGATGAACCGGGAAGAAGCGTTTATCAGCAAATGTATCGAAGGCGCTGTGTTGGCATTTTTCAATCAGGGCGAAGTCTGTACCTGTCCGTCACGGCTGTTGGTTCAAGAATCCATTTATGATGAATTTATCGCTAAAGTGGTTGCACGCGCCAAGCAGATTAAACGCGGCAATCCGTTGGATACCGAGACGATGGTAGGCGCGCAAGCTTCCAAGCAACAGTTTGATAAGATTCTGGATTATCTACAAATCGGCAAGGACGAAGGCGCTGAAGTTTTAATCGGCGGCAAGGCTGAGTCTTTGGGCGGCGGCTTCTCGGAAGGCTACTATATCGAACCGACGATCATGAAAGGCGGCAACAAAATGCGTATCTTTCAGGAAGAGATTTTCGGCCCGGTCATATCGGTCACCACCTTTAAGGATGAGGCCGAAGCCTTGGAGATCGCCAACGACACTCAGTTTGGTCTGGGCGCGGGCGTCTGGACGCATGATATGAACCGGGCGTACCGCATGGGGCGCGGCATTCAGGCCGGTCGCGTATGGATTAACTGTTATCACCATTATCCGGCTCATGCGGCTTTCGGCGGCTACAAGAAATCAGGCGTGGGTCGTGAATGCCATAAGATGATGCTGGATCATTATCAGCAAACCAAAAATATGCTGGTCAGTTACGATGTTAATCCATTGGGATTTTTCTAGGTTTGATTAGTTAAAAAATGCCGTAGCTAAGAAGTTTTTCACCACGAAGGCACGAAGGACACGAAGAATTAAAATATAAAGCTTCGTGTTTTCGTGGTGTTCTTATGCAACTAGCGAAACATTAAGGTAACACGCTATTTTTCACCTCCACCAGCAGTTGCCGCATGGGTATTGATGTTAATGGCAGCAGTCGATCAACAGCTAACGAATGCCGAAAAAATCATTAAATTGATCTGTCATTACCGTTTAATAATCGCTAGTTAAGATAACTTTGCTCTAATAATTTACGTCGGTTTTGTAATGAGGAGATGACAATGTTAAGCGAACTTAAATCTTCAGCTACTTTACTTCAATCCTATCTAACCTGGCTGATAAACATGTCGTCAGGAGGGTTGGCAATCTACATCCTGTTCATGTTTCTTGCCCTCTTTTTGATGGTTGAGTTTTGCGATCCCAGAGAAAAAATCCACCCGAAACAGTTGCGGCAGTCCTATCGGGCGAACATCGAATTATTTGTTTTTAACAGCGTTGTTATGTCGATGTTGTCGGTTCCATCGCTACTGATTTTGGCGGAACAATTCTCCGATAAAGGGCTGCTCAACCCTATCCATAATTCGGCAGGAAGAGCCGTCCTTTCGTTTTTAGCGATCGACTTGCTGCTGTATTGCTTGCATAAGGCCAGTCACCGCTTCGATTGCTTGTGGATGTTTCACAAGGTACATCACAACGATCCTTGTTTGAATGTTTCAACGGCATTCCGGATACATTTTCTGGAAGTAGTCATCATCAACCTCGTGAAGGCGATGGCGGTTGTTATTTTAGGTATAGATGGGGCGTTGTTGCTTATGAACGAGGCGATAATTACCTTTTTCACCCTGCTGCATCACACTAATATTTCATTCCGGGGTGAGCGGTTTCTGGGCGGGGTAATTATTACGCCTTATTTGCACCGTGTTCACCATTCAACCCAGCGTGACGAGCATGACCGTAATTACGGCGCGGTGTTGTCAATATGGGACCGCCTGTTCGGTACTCTGGCAGAGCTGAAACCGGCGGCAATAGGCGTCAAGGGAAGCACGGCGCAAGATCTTATCAGTCTGGTAAAGTGCGGATTTACAATGACGGGCGGATCGCCGGTCAGTCTTGACGTGATGATTGCTGAAGCGGCCTATTACAAAGCTGAAAAACGCGGCTTTCACCCGGGTAATGAGTATAGAGATTGGCTGGAAGCAAAAAACGAAATCATCAGATCGGTTTACGACGAAAGACGGGTTAGAAATAAGCTAATGCGGATATGGCGGGCGGTGATTAGGAGCATGAACATTGCTTTACAGGGCAGAAACCGGAAATATCCGTTGTATCGGAAGCAGATGAACTGAGAATGCAGTGGGGAGAGCTGGGACTCAAGCTTATTCTTGGGGTTCGAGCGCCGAGTCTCCCCACAATTCCTTTAAACGCTGGGCTCTGCCGCAGGTGTAGTGGTAATACTGATAACGCACCGGATTTTTCCGGTAGTAATGTTGGTGATATTCTTCGGCGGGATAGAATGCCGAGGTGGCAGTGATTTTGGTGACGATCGGTTCCTTGAAGGGCTTGGACTGCGCCAGCTCAGCCTTTGATTGTTCGGCCAAACGGTGTTGTTCCTCGTCATGGTAAAAAATCTCCGCACGGTACTCGGGGCCGACGTCGCAGAATTGGCGATCAGTCGCAGTAGGGTCAACGTTGTGCCAAAAGGCCTCCAGCAACTGGCTATAACCGGTTTTAGTGGGATCGTAGAATACCTGTATGGCTTCGGCGTGACCGGTTCCGCCTGCCGAGACTTCTTCATAACTTGGATTTTGGGTATGACCGCCTGTGTAACCGGCAATGACCTCAACGACTCCCGGTAGATTATCGAAGGCCGCCACCATGCACCAGAAACACCCGCCGGCGAAAGTTGCCTTGTTCAGGTTAGTTTCATCTGTAGCTGCAACGGTAGTTCCCATCCCGAATCCCAAAATGCCGAGCAGCATTAACTTGAGCAAAGGGTTGGCGCTTTTCAGTCTGCGTTTAATTTTAATGTTGTAAAACAAAGGCTTTTAATGTGGGTGATATTATCTTGATTTTAGGGCTGATTATAAACTGAAGTCGGGCGCACATGATTAATTTCTATGCAAATCATCATTCCCCTTTAAGCTTGTCCAGTACCTGAGTTAATTTCTCCAACTGTTTGTGTAGGATTCCGGCTTGTTTTTCAGCCTGTTACTTATCAAACTCCAGTTTCATGCACTTGTCCTCATCATTTCTTCGGGGCTTTTGGTATATCGCGCAGGAAATTGAGTATGGCGATATTATCAACGGTGTCAGTATACAAGCACTCCGTCCGGTTTCGGAATGTTAGCGCGTCCCGCGACAGATCCTGCCATCGCAGAATCATAATGATTGGCCTGAATGGCAACGCTGACTTTATCGATATAAAAATTAAAATCAGATAGCATTTTTTGGGGGCTGGACGACGTTTAGTGCGGAATATTTTCGCTAAAATACGCACGTTTATAATGTTTGGTTTTTGTAGGCATCGTTAAAAATTAAATTATAATCAAAAAGCTTTACCTCATTTCAGGTAAAACCATATACAGCTAATCAACACAGGGGGAAGTCAATGGAAAGAAAAGAAGCGATGGACTTTATGATTAAGTTACTCAAACTTATGTTACATAAAGAAGGATCTGATTTATTTATTACCGCCGGATTCCCGCCTGCAATAAAAGTCAAAGGCAAAATGTCGCCGGTTTCGCAGCAGGCCTTATCGGCTAACGACTCCAAGGCGCTTACGCAGTGCATCATGAATGATAAGCAGCTCAAGGAATTTGAAGAAACGCAAGAATGTAATTTTGCCATTTCGCCTGCCGGGCTATCACGGTTCCGGGTCAATGCCTATGTCCAGCAAGGCTGTCAGGGCTTGGTTATCCGGGTCATTGCCGCGGAAATACCCAATTTCGATAAATTGGGTCTGCCGTCTGTTTTAAAAGACGTGATGATGAACAAAAACGGCCTGGTGATCATGGTCGGCGGTACCGGCTCAGGTAAATCAACGTCTATGGCCGCAATGATCGACCATCGTAATGAGAACAGCTATGGGCATATCATCACTCTGGAAGATCCGATCGAATACGTGCATACCCATAAAAATTGCGTGATGATGCAAAGAGAGGTCGGCGTCGATACCAAGAGCTGGGAAGCCGGGTTGCACAATACCTTGCGGCAGGCTCCCGACGTTATCGTACTGGGAGAAATCCGCAGTCCCGAGATTATGAATTACGGCCTGGAGTTTTCCCAAACAGGTCATTTGGCGCTGGCTACCTTGCATGCCAACAACGCCAATCAGGCTATCGACCGGATCTTGGGTTTCTTTCCGATGGAGGCTCAGACGAAATTGATGCAGGATATTTCGGTCAATTTACGCGCCATCATTTCCCAACGGCTGGTTAAAACCGTTGATGGCGGACGTTGTGCGGCGATTGAGATTTTGTTAAATACGCCGTTGATTTCGGATTATATCGCCAAAGGCGAGGCTTCCAGCATCAAGCCGTTGATGGCCAAATCCCGTGAATTGGGCATGCAAACCTTTGACCAAGCCTTATTGGAGCTTTATCAGGCGGGCAGGATAGATTACGACGAAGCCTTAAGAAATGCCGACTCTCAAAATGAGTTGCGCTTGCAGATCAAATTGGCGTCCGGTGAAGACCGGTCGATCGGCGGACTTTCGTTACAATCAAAAGACGGCGACGAGGAAGGCTAGTCACGGCGATAAAGCGATGCGCTCAGTCTGGATCAGACGGCGCAGTATTTTTGGATTTTTCGCCGATCAATTAGATCGTTTTTAACCTTCCCCAATCACATAAACCAGACACTAACATGACCTTAACACCTTATTTAAAATTGATGCTGGAAAAAAATGCCGATAGCTTGTCTTTAAAAGCAGGTTCCCCGGCACTCTTGGGATTGGCCGGTGAGGAATATCCCTTGGGTAAAAATGAGCTAACCCCAAACATAATAAAAGAAATCACCTTTAGTCTCATCAATGACGTTCAGAAGCAGGAATTAGTCCAGAACAAAGCGCTAAAATTTAATTGCGCCGCGCCTGGCGGCGAGAAATTTATGGCTAGCGCCAAGGTCGAGGATAACGGACTGGTGCTGTTTATTGTCCCTGATTCAGCGCTGGCAAAAGCCGAACCTGCTGAGCAGGAAGCGGACGGTTATCAGGTTCTGGGAGCTGCGCCGGAAGATGACCTAAACATTCTGCCGTATCTGGTGGAAATGGCTAAATTGAATGCATCGGATTTGTTTTTAACGGTCGGTTCGCCGGTTAAGGCCAAAATTTATGGTCGGGCCGTGGCGCTGGACGAGTTTTTGCTGACACCCGAGTTAACCAAATCGGGCGCTTTCGGGATTATGACTCAGGAACAAATCGACGAGTTTTTAGTCACCAGGGATTTGGATTTTGCGATCAGCCTACCGGACGGCAGTGCGCGTTTTCGCGCCAACGCCTTTTATCAGCGCAAAACCGTAGGATTGGTTATGCGCCTGATCCCCTCGGTCATTCCTACCGGCAAGGATTTAGGCACGCCGGATATTTTAATGGAGCTCATCATGGCCAAACGCGGCCTGTTGCTGATGGTGGGCGGCACCGGATCGGGAAAATCGACCACGCTGGCGGCCATGATCAACCACCGCAACGCCAACTCGGCCGGCCATATTCTGACCATTGAAGACCCGGTCGAGTTTTCGCACCCGAACCTGAAATCCATCGTCAATCAGCGTGAAGTCGGCGTCGATACAGAATCGTATGCCAGAGCGCTAAAAGCCTGTTTGCGGGAAGCGCCCGACGTTATCCTGATCGGCGAGATTCGGGACCGGGAAACCATGTCGGCGGCTTTGGAGCTGGCCAATACCGGTCACCTGTGTATCTCGACCATGCACGCCAACAATGCCAATCAGGCCATGGAGCGGGTAATCAATATGTATCCCCATGATCATCATGCGCAGTTGTTTATGGATCTTGCCACCAATTTAAATGCCGTTATTTCCCAGCGCCTGATTCCCGACACGGCAGGGAAGCGCTGTGCGGCCATTGAAGTGATGATCAACACCCCTCATATAGCGAATCTGATCTTGAAAGGGGAGTTGAACGAAATTAAAACGGCCATGACGTCAAGCGGCAGCAAAGGCATGAGGACATTTGACGATGCCTTGTTCGGACTGTACACAGATGGAAAGATCAGCTTGGAAGAAGCGTTGAAAAATGCCGATTCCAGTAATGATTTGGAGGCCAAGATTAATTTTGGTTGAAATAAGGGCTGTAAGGCGGTTTCGCGCCAGCAAACCGCCAATTGATACACAATATCCAAAATTAGCGATTAAAAAAACCGCTAGCCAAATTAGTGGTGGGGGTCAGACAAGATCATCCCGACCACGGCGGATTGCTGGCGCGAATCCGCCTTACAGCTTTCTCGCACCCGAGGGCGAGACACTTTCTTTTGCGTCGCCAAAAGAAAGTATCCAAAGAAAAGGCGACACGGTTGCCGCTTATTTCCTGCGTTCCTCGCTTTCGCCGGGGGTTGACGAAAGGGGCTCCTGCCCCTTCGTCAATGTGCGGCATCCCTGCCGCACCCCTGCGGGCTAATCCCGGTGAAAGCTCCGGTACTCGGCGCGGCATACGGGATTAAATCCGTACCACCGGCCAGTTTTCTTCGTTACCGCACGGTACTCATTGTTATACACAAGTATTTAAAAGCACGTCATTCCGGCAGGGATCGCCGGAATCCAGAGCACAGGGATGTGAGTCTGTCGGTTGGTACTCTGCTTTTGCCAAGCGGGGTATGTTGCTCCCTAAACATTTGACGCTAGTTAGGTATTGTATGAACGTTAGGAGCGGAGTTGCAAACTCCACTCTGCTTGGGAATAAAAATCATGTATTATCTTTACGCTTACCTTTTGTTTCATCTTGACTTAGGACGGAAGCGGCAAGTAATTTTGCGTCTTGTACTGTTGGTTTTTTACGACCAGCCAGAATATTACTAGCTAATGTTGATATTTTATTAGAAGATTGCTTCTTTGGCATTGCAAGCACCTATTTTGAGTTAGAATATTAGATATATGGTGACTTAAAAATATATTTCAAGCTCTATTATGCCAGTCTTTGTGTATATCTGATATGCTATCTAAATATGTCCAGTTTTTTGTTTTTTAAAAAAATAAAAAAATAAAAAAATAAGAAAGATAAAGAATAATAAAATATATTAATGTAATTATAAAAAAATAAAAATATGATTATCGAAATCCCAACCTCAAGAGATTATGCTTGTGCTGGAACAGAATTACTCGTTTCTGCTTGGTGTTCGGCAACACATTTACTTGTTGAAAGATTTGAATTCTTTGATGAAAAACTGGAGTTGGTTGAAGAGGTGGATTTAAAAATACTCAATGATTATTTTGCAAGCATACAAACAAATATGCGAGCATCGCTTGCACTTGTTCAGCAAGGTGTTGAGTTTTATTTAAAGTCTCGTATTTGTGAAGTTAGCCCGTTTCTTCTTCTTGGCTCAGATCCAAGAAGTTGGCCAAGTAAATGCTCTCTCAATGATACTTATTTTTCAGATTTTAGGTCGTTAGATGCTCAAGATTTAATAAAAGTAACTAATACTGTATGCGAATCAAAGTTATCTGAAGAGTTTATTCAATGGTTTAATTCGTTAAGAGAAAAAAGAAATAGTATAATTCACTCAGCCGCTCGGCAAGATAAGTTGAAAGAAATAGATATTATTAGAAAAGTTTTGGAGGCAATAAATTTTTTGGGAAAAAATATATCATGGATAGATGTTAGGGAAGAGTCTTTATTGAATTCGACAGAAGAAGTGTATTCTAGGCTAAATAATGTAGAAGAGCGTATATTTGACTCTTATAATTTAGGTAATATTCAACGTGAGTTATTCGTGGTTATTGATAATTTAACTCCAGCTGAATCTGTGCGCTATTTCTCATTCAACAAAAAAAAGAAAAGATTTGTATGTAATAACTGTCTTAGTTTGCGTGAAAAAGATGTTTGTTTTGAGTTAAAGAATTTTGAGCATTATTATACTGCCACAGCAATTAAATTGTCTGACACTAAATATTATTGCTTAATTTGTAAAGATAAAGCGATACTTGGGGATGAACTCTGATTAGTGCGTAGGATGTGCTAACGCGGAGCGGGGTTTACAATTCGGCTCCTAACGTTCATGCAATACCTAACCAGCGTCAAACGTTTCGGGCGGAGCAACATGCCCCGCCCGACGGAAGCAGAGTAAAGCACCAACTGACAGATTCACATCCCTGTGTTCTGGATTCGCTACGCGCTCTAACGGATCCGGCAATCCCTGCCGGAATGTCGTGCTTTTAAATGCTTGTGTATAACAATGAGTACCGTGCAGTAACGAAGAAAACTGGCTGGTGGTACGCGTTTAATCCCGTATGCCGCGCCGAGTACCGGAGCTTTCGCCGGGAATAGCCCGTTTTCTCGTTCCCACGCGCCGCGTGGGAACGCAGTCCAAGGCGCGCTGCGCCGCGAATCACAGTCAATCTTTAAAAACAGGAATCAACCCGGCAACACCGGCATAATCCCTGGCGTTGGAATACCACCAATGCACAGGCTCATCCACATACCTCATTTCACCGGGTTTAGATGGATATATTCCAGCTTCTGCCAAAGCCCCCGCTCGTTCTCAATAAGCTGCGGATGCGATCCCTCTTTCCAGTATTGATAATCCCGATCCTCGCGTTTGTACTTCTTGCGGAAAACGCCAGTTGCTGCAATAACCGCTCGGCACGACATTCTTTCAGATGGCGGTCAGTTTACGCGCAGCTATCTTGCTGGGCTTTGAAAAATAAGCCGGTATAATGAACAAATTTCCTAATTTTTGAGTAATATGAGCAAACAAAGAAAAGCAGTGGCATTAATTTCCGGCGGACTGGATTCAATGCTGGCGGCAAAAACCATCATGGAACAAGGCGTCCATGTCGAAGGCATCAACTTCTTCACCGGTTTTTGCGTGGAAGGCCACACCCATGCCATCAGGGCCAGCGACAAGGCCAAGCCTAAACGCAACAACTCCTTATGGGTCGCCGAACAGCTGGGCATGAAGCTGCATATCGTCGACGTGATCGAAGAATACAAAGACGTCCTGATCAATCCCAAACACGGCTACGGCGCGCACATGAATCCTTGCCTGGACTGCAAGATTTTTATGGTCAACAAGGCCAAGCAATGGATAGTGGAAAACGATTTCGACTTCATCATCACCGGCGAAGTGATCGGCCAACGTCCGATGTCGCAACGCAAAGCGACGATGCCGATCATATCCAGAGAATCAGGCGCCGATGATTTATTATTGCGGCCTTTGTGCGCCAAGAATTTGCCTGCAACCCTGCCGGAACGCGAAGGCTGGGTCGATCGGGAAAAACTGCATGATTTTAGCGGACGCTCGCGCAAGCCGCAGATGGCGATGGCCGAGGGTTTCGGCTTTGATGAATATGCCCAGCCTGCGGGCGGCTGCTGTTTTCTGACCGACGCCAGCTATT
>Ga0208511_100749_pt1 | contig 9317 bp, 4 predicted proteins | sample LakWasMet39_LOW7_2_FD_183879 | JGI IMG/M metagenome (GOLD analysis project Ga0208511, IMG submission 183879) | Freshwater sediment methanotrophic microbial communities from Lake Washington under simulated oxygen tension - Sediment Metagenome... | ecosystem: Environmental > Aquatic > Freshwater >...
CCATGAGCAGCTAGCCCGTTCCGCCCACGGTCAGTCCGTCGATGCGCACCGTCGGCTGGCCGACGCCGACCGGCACGCTCTGGCCTTCCTTGCCGCAGGTGCCGACGCCCGAATCGAGCGCCATGTCGTTGCCGATCATGGAGACGCGGTTCATCGCGTCGGGGCCGTTGCCGATCAGCGTGGCGCCCTTGACCGGGGTGGTGATCCTGCCGTTTTCGATCAGGTAGGCCTCGGCCGTCGAAAAGACGAACTTGCCGCTGGTGATATCCACCTGTCCGCCGCCGAAGTTGGCCGCATAGATGCCTTTCTTCACCGACTTGATGATTTCCTCGGGATCGTGGCTGCCGTTGAGCATCGTGGTGTTGGTCATGCGCGGCAGCGGCAGATGGGCAAAGGACTCCCGGCGCGCATTGCCGGTGATGGGCACGCCCATCAGGCGGGCATTCAGCGTGTCCTGCAGATAGCGGACGAGAATGCCGTCTTCGATCAATACGGTGCGCTGCGTCGGGTTGCCTTCGTCGTCGATGGTCAGCGATCCGCGGCGGTCTGCAATCGTGCCGTCGTCGACCACGGTCACGCCTTTCGCTGCGACGCGCTGGCCGATGCGCCCGGCGAAGGTCGAACTGCCCTTGCGATTGAAGTCGCCCTCCAGGCCGTGGCCGACGGCTTCGTGCAGCAGGATGCCGGGCCAGCCGGGGCCGAGCACCACCGTCATTTCGCCGGCCGGAGCAGGCTTCGCGGCAAGATTGACGCTGGCCTGGTGCACCGCGCGGCTGGCATAGTCGTGCAATACGGCGTCGGTGAAATAGGCGTAATCGAAGCGTCCGCCGCCGCCCGATGAGCCCTGCTCGCGCCTGCCCTTTTCTTCCATGATCACGGAGATCGAAATGCGCACCAGCGGCCGCACGTCGGCTGCCATCTGGCCGTCGGCGCGGGCCACCAGCACGACTTCCCAGGTGCCGGCGATGCTGGCCATGACTTCCTTGACGCGCGGGTCGGCGGCGCGCGCCATGGCTTCGAGGCGCTCCAGCAGCCTGACCTTTGCCGCGTCGTCGAGCGAGGCGATGGGATCGTTGCCGGCATACAGCGGCGCCGGCTGCCTGCTCCGGCGCAGCAGCGGCGCCAGGCGCTGGGCACCTGCCGCGGCAATCGCACGGGTGGTGTTGGCGGCGGCCTTGAGCGCCTCCAGGCTGATGTCGTCGGAATAGGCAAAGGCGGTTTTCTCGCCCGCGATCGCGCGCACGCCTACGCCCTGTTCGATGTTGAAGCTGCCCGACTTGACGATGCCTTCTTCGAGGCTCCATGCCTCGGAGCGGGCGTACTGGAAATACAGGTCGGCGTAATCGACGTGATTGCCGAACAGCTTGCCGAACACGCGTTCGAGCATGTGCGGTGCCAGGCCGTGGGGCTTGAGCAGGACCTGTTCGGCGACCTCGAAGTGGGGAATGGGGCTGGCGGGAGCGTTCATGGCTTTCCTAAAGAATTGTTACAGTATGCGGTGTTTCAGGGCGGGAAGGCTGGCCCTTATGTCGACCAGGCGTTGCCGGTTCAGTTCGGCAATGACCACGCCTTCGCCTTTGTCCATGCGCGCCAGCACCTCGCCCCACGGGTCGATGACCATGCTGTTGCCGTGGGTCATGCGTCCGTTCGGATGTTGGCCGCCTTGCGCCGCAGCCAGAACATAGCACTGGTTTTCAACGGCGCGGGCGCGCAGCAGCATTTCCCAGTGGGCACGCCCGGTAGTTTCCGTGAAGGCGGCCGGCAGCACCAGCAGATCGAGCTCGCCCATGGCGCGGAAAAGCTCCGGAAAGCGCAGGTCGTAGCAGATGGCGATGCCGACACGCCCGAACGGCGAGTCGAAGCTCACCAACTGATCGCCGCGTTCGATGGTGGCAGACTCGTCGTAGGCTTCGTCGCCCTTCCTGAAGCCGAACAGGTGGATCTTGTCGTAGCGCGCGATGCGCCTGCCCTGGGGATCGTACACCAGGCAGGCGTTGCGCAGCTTGGCCGGGTCATCCGCCTGCAGCGGTATCGAGCCCCCGACCAGCCACAAGCCGTGCTCTTGCGCAGCAGCGGCGAGAAAGTCCTGGATCGGACCGTAGCCATCCGCCTCGCGCGCCGCCAGCCGGTCCGCGTCGGTGGCGCCGATCAGCGGAAAGTACTCGGGCAGGGCGACGAGTTGCGCGCCCGCTGCTGCCGCCTCGGCGATCAGTCGGCCGGCGGTGGCCAGATTCGGCGTCACGTCCGGCCCTGAAATCATCTGCACTGCGGCGATCTTCATGGCGTGCTGCCGGGCCGCCCCGAGGCAGCCGCTCCAAGAGCCTGCGAACGCAGTGAGCCATAGTCACCCCTTTTAGTTTCGGCCGCTGCGCCTGACGCCGATACGGCCGGCGTTAGCCTGCACTGAAACTGCGTTTTCTCGGAAAAGGGGGCGGGCGATATGTCGTTCATTTCTTTTCCTCCACGGCTTTCGGTTGCGTCTGCCCCAGCTTTTCCACCTTCGGATCGGCCCAGCTGCCGGTCACCGCATATTCGAAGGCGAAAGCCTGATCGAGCGGGTCCCTGAGAATCTTCTGCGCTGCCCAGACTACCGCTCCGGCGATCGGGTTGGCAATCATGGCCCCGACCGCAAGCGATTCGCCCACGGCCGGTTGCACACGCACCTTGAGGTTCTGTGTTTCCGCGCCGAGATTGACCGTGCCGTTCATCAACACTTTTGCCGACGGGCCCTGGATCTGCAGGTCCCTGGTTTCCATCACGCCGCGGGCGACCGCAAACTGGCCGCCGATCTTGTCGAAGGCAAAGCCTTCGCTGAAGACATCGCGAAAATCCAGCGTGATGCGGCGCGGCAGGGACTGCAGGCTGAGAATCCCGAGCAGGCGGCCGACGCCGGGCTCGAGCTTGTTGAACTGGCCCCCGGTCGCGGTGAGGCTGAAGTTGCCGCCGAGGGTCGGGTAGTCGATCGTGAAAGGCGAACCCTTCCATGACAGATTGCCGGAGAGATCGGCGCTGCCGCGCCGCACCGTATCCGGGTAGCCGATGCGCGCCAGCAGTTTCTCGACGCTCCTGGCGCCGAGCTTGAACTCGATGCGGGTATCGGGCTGGGTCGGGCTGGGCCGCCAGCGACCGGTGGCCTCCAGCGTTCCGTCGTCGTTCTTCACGTCGACCCTGGTGTTCCAGTAGCCCTCGCGGTTTTCGGCGGCGATGCGCACGCTGCCGAGCGCCCGATCCTTGAACGACAGCTGGTCCACCGCGATGTCGAGTGCGGGAATCCGGTCGATCACCTCGGTGGCCTTCGCCTGCAGGACTGCCGGCGTCGCGACGGCCTCCGGAATCGAAAACTGGGCGATGCGCCCGGACAGCTTGCCGCCGCCGGCACTGTTCCATTCGAAGTTGCCCGCCAGTTCGCGGCTCTTCAGCTCGAAGCGTGTGGCGGGTGCGCCTTCGGACCGGCTGCCGTTGATGCGCACATCGTGGAAATGCTTTTCCAGGAGGGTCAGCTCGGTCGTACGAAGGTCGAACTGCATCGCAGGCAGCGGCGGCAGCATCGATTCGCCTTGAGCCGCGCCGTTGCCCTGAAGCAGCTTGCGCCAGAAGTCGGCGTCGATGCGCGGCAGATTCACGGCCACCAGCAGGTTGCGTTCGGGCAATGCGGCGCTGACATCGCCGACGGCCAGCAGGCCGCGAGTGATCGCCGGCGGGCTGCTGTCGTGACGACGCACCAGATGAAGGCGCAGGGCGCGACCGAGGCTGAGGTCGAGCATGTCCTGCGCTATTCCGGGAGTAATGCCTCCGGCGGCGCCGGGGGCGGCATCCCTCGCGGACGGCGTTCGCGCTGCGGCGCCGCCGGTTCGGGTGCCTGCTCGCGGGGCGACTTCGGGCGGCGGCTTGCGTTCGAAGCTGAAGGCCAGCGCGTCGGTGGCTGTCTTGTTGAAGGGCTCCGGCAGGCTCGATGAAAGTCCGATGAGATTCGAGCTCAGCTTCACTTCCGCGGATTTCTTCTTCACCCGCACGATGCCGGTCCATTTCGCGCTGCCCGCCAGATGATCCAGCACCGGATGGGCAAACTGTCGTCGCAGCGCGGCGATGCTGACTTCCCCGCTGGCATTGACCTGGACATTGCCGTCGCCCGCTGTGCGCAGGTCGACATTCAGCGGTGTGCCGAGCAGGGTGCCGCGAATACCGCGTGCCTCGAGATGACTGGCGGAAAAATGCAAGGTGCCGCGAACGTCGGCCAGCGGCGCAAGGTCGTTGTCGACCGTCAGGCGATTACCGTCGAAGCGATAGCTGCCGTCGATGCCGGAATTGCTCAACTGGCGCAAAGGCAGCCTGAGCTTGAGGTCGAGTTCGCCGCCGCCTTCCGCCTTCATCTCTTCGGTGAAATGATCGATGCGCTCGCCAACCGGGCTGGCCTCGATGAAGCGCAGGAAGTCCGCCGTCGGTCCCGCTGCCTTGCCGGTCACGGTGAGCAGTTCGTCCGCCTGCTCGATATCGGCAATCTCGGCGCGCACCTCACGCAAGCCGACGCCGAAGATCCTGCCGCTCTTGCCGGTAATCAGCATGCGCTGGCCCGCGAAGAGCAATTCGCCCTCGATGCCGGTGATTTCCGGCCAGCTGCCGGCATATTTCAGGCTTGCGTCGTGGAACTTGCCGCGCACTTCGAATACGCCGCCCTTGCCGTCGCGGAAGGGAAACTGGCGCAGGTCGCCGCGCAGCTTCAGCGTGGTTTCGGTAGCCTTGCCGCCAATGATCGCAACGCGCAGCCAGTCGCGCACGTTCTTGCCTACGGCCAGCGGCATGTAGCGCCACACGCTGTCGCCGCTGCCGCGCGTGAGGCGGGCGTCGAGCTCGATCGCACCCGGTCCGGCGGGAAGGGCGCGCCAGTTGCCGTTGGCTTCTCCCGCTGCATCCCTGTTGTGGAACGATGCCTTGCGCAAATTCACCTGCAGGCCCTCGGCGGTGGTCTTCCAGTCGACATCCGCGGCGAAGGCTTCGAGGCCCAGCTTCGGATCGGCGAATACCGTGGGCAGTTCGAAAGTGGCGCGCTGTCCTTCGAGCTTGAGGGTGCCGCCCTTTTCGTTGCCGTCGATGCGGCCATTGATGCCGGAAATGCCCGGTACCGGTCCCAGGGCGGTGAGTCCCAAGCCTTCGAAGCGGCTCCTGACGCTCCATGTCTGAAGCGATCCGGGATTGTCGGCGGCGCCCTTCCAGTCCAGTTTCAGATCGAAGACGCGGCCGTGCGGTGCGTGGCGTGCCAGGCGGGCGCGGGTGGCGTCGTCAAGCGGCAGGTGCGCGGCGAGACGGGCCAGCGCGTCGAGATCGAGGCCGTTGGCACTGGCCGTGCCCTGCGGCAGACGATTGGCGGCGGCACTTTGCCAGTTCACCTTGAGGTCCGTGGGCTGCAGCGCCAGGCCGTCCCGCGTCGTCAGCGTCAGGTGCTTCAGTTCGGCCTCGAATCCGCTGTCGAGGCGGCGCCCGGCAAGGCGCCCGTCGAGGCGGACCAGGTCCAGCTCTGGCAGGTCGGGGCGGAGTTGCAGGCGCAGATCGGCCAATCGCACGTCGGCGGTGGCGGAGCTCAATTGCTTGCCGGTAAATCCCAGCCACAGTCTCAGGGCGCCGCTGCCTTGCGGCAAGGCGACCGGATAGTCGACCCAGGCGCGCCAGCCGGCGAGGTCGGCATAGTCCAGTTCGGCATAGACCTCGCCCTTCCAGGCTTCGAGCCGATCCAGGTCGCGCCCCTTGAAATCTCCGCGGATGTCGATCCGCGCCGCCAGTTGCCGCGGCGGGTCGGCGGTAAGGGCAAAGCGATGACGGCTGCCGCTGTTGTCGAGCCGGAAGTTCAGCTGTTTCAACTCCAGCGGCGCCGCGCCGCGCAACTCGTCGTGCCAGGCGATGCTCGCATTGCGAATGACGACGCGCTCCTGTGCCAGCAACCAGTCGGTGAAGTCCGCTTCGTCATTCGGCTGTGGCGTGATTTCCAGTCCGGCGGCGAAGAAGCGACCCTCGCGGTCGCGGCGCAGCAGCAGTGTCGGCGCGTTCAGTTCCAGCCTTGCCAGGCGCAGCTGGAAGTGCCACAGCGAACTCCATGACAGTTCGGCGCCGACCTGATCGAAAGCCAGTGCGGTGCGGCCCTGCGTGTCGCGAATTTCGAAGCCTTCAAGATTCAGCGCGGGGCGCAGCCCGGCCCAGTGCGCCTCGATGTGGCGAATGGCGACCGGGCGATTGATGGCGCTGCTGATCATCTGCTCGACATCGCCGCGGTAGCTTTCGATCTGCGGCAGGATTGCGTAGCGCAAGGCCAGCAGCAGCAGGGCAAAGGCAAAGTAGCCCAGCGTCAGCCCCCACAGCAGCACGCGCAACAGAACTCCCAGCCGTGGATAGGCTTGGGGCAGCTGGCGTAGACGGGAAAGCAGCTGGGAAATGATGGACTTGGCGGTTCTTGATGCTGACATTGAGGGAGGCTGCGCCTGCCCCACGCTAAAATGGGCGATCACAGCGCTTCAAGCACAAATTCTAACCGATGCCCCCCCTCGCCGATATCGTTGAAACATCCCGTTACCTCGGGCGTCTGCTGGAAGCGCGGCCGGCCCTGGCGGCTGAAGTGGCGGCCTCCCTCGATCAGCCGGTGAGCGCCGCCGAGCTGTCGGCGTGGCTGGGTGCCCAGCCCGTTGCCGAAGGCAATCTCAAGCCGGTGCTGCGGCAGCTCAAGCAGCGGGCCTACGCGCGCATCGCCGCGCGCGACCTGGCGGGTCTGGCGCCGCTGTCCGAAGTCACGGAATGCATGACCCTGATCGCCGAACTGGCGGTGGGGAAGGCGGTGGAAGTGCTCAGCCAGGGTCTGGTCGAGCGCTACGGTATGCCGCGTGGCGCCGATGGCCGGGCGCAGGAACTGATCGTGATCGGCATGGGCAAGCTCGGCGGGCGCGAACTCAATGTGTCGTCCGATATCGACCTGATTTTCGTCTTCCCGGAAGATGGCGACACCGATGGCGCCCGTTCCGTATCGAACTTCGAATTCTTCACCCGCCTCGGGCGCGCCCTGATCAATGCCATCGCCGAGGACACCGAAGACGGCCGGGTGTTTCGCGTCGATATGCGCTTGCGGCCGAACGGCGATTCCGGGCCGCTGGTCTGCTCCTTCGAGATGCTGGAAAACTACCTGATCACCCAGGGCCGCGAATGGGAGCGCTACGCCTGGATCAAGGCGCGGCCCCTGACCGGCAGCCGGCACGACGAGCTGGAACAGGTCCGGCAGCCTTTCGTCTTCCGCAAGTATTTCGATTTCGGCGCCATCAATGCGATGCGCGAACTGCATGCCCAGATCCGGCGCGAGGTGGCGAAAAAGGACATGGCCGACAACGTCAAGCTCGGTCCCGGCGGCATACGCGAAATCGAATTCATCGCCCAGGTATTCCAGCTGATTCGCGGCGGGCGCGATACCCCCTTGCAGGTCAAACCGACGCAGGAGGTGCTGAAGCTTCTGGCCGCGCGCGGCATCCTGAGCGCGGATGCGGCGGCGGAACTTGCGTCCGCCTACGTTTTCCTGCGCCGCCTGGAGCATCGCCTGCAGTATCTCGACGATGCGCAGACGCACAGCCTGCCCGCAGCCGGCGAGGATCGCCAGCGAGTGGCCAGGGCGATGGGCTTTGCCAGCTTCGAGGCCTTGCTCGAGGAACTGGACGATCACCGCGCCACGGTCTCGCGCCACTTCGAACAGGTGTTCGCCGACCCGAACCACGGCGAGCACGCCCTGGCCGGACTCTGGCACGATGCCGGCGGCGAGTCGCAGGAAGAGGCCTTCGAAGGCATGGGCTACCGCAATCCGCCGGCCGCCGCGCAGCGGATTTCGGCGCTGCGTGCGGGGCCACTCTACCAGCAGATGTCGCAGGAAATCCGCAGCAGATTCGATGTGCTCGTGCCGCGCCTGATCGAGGCCGCGGCCGCGTTGCCGAACCCGGACGAAACGCTGTCGCGCGGCGTCGACCTGCTCGAATCGATTTCACGGCGCGCGGCCTATCTGGCCTTGCTGCAGCAGTATCCGCAGGCGCTGCAGAAGGTCGCGCAACTGGTCAGCAGTTCGAGCTGGGCCGCAAGCTACCTGCAACGCCATCCGATCCTGCTCGACGAACTGCTCGATCCGCGCCTGCTCGAGGCGGTCCCCGACTGGGCGGCGTTTCGCCTCCAATTGTCGGCGCGCCTGGAGGAACTGGAGCCTGACACCGAGCGGCAGATGGACACCCTGCGCGAAGTGCATCATGCCCAGGTCTTCCGTTTGCTGACGCAGGACATCGCCGGTTTGCTGACCGTGGAAAAGCTGGCCGATCACTTGTCGGAGCTGGCCGACATCCTGCTCGCGGCGGCGATCGAGCGGGCCTGGAAGAAGATGCCCAAACGCCACATCGAGAGTCCGAGATTCGCCGTCATCAGCTACGGCAAGCTGGGCGGCAAGGAACTGGGTTACGCCTCGGATCTCGACCTGGTATTCCTGTTCGACGACCCGGCGCCCGAGGCCGGCGAAAACTACGGGCGCCTCGGCACCCGGCTCAATACCTGGCTGTCGGCGCAGACCTCGGCCGGGCAGCTGTTCGAAACCGACCTGCGGCTGCGGCCCAACGGCGACTCTGGCCTGGCGGTGAGTTCCATCGAGGCCTTCCGCAAGTACCAGCTCGAATCGGCCTGGGTCTGGGAGCACCAGGCCCTGACGCGTGCGCGCTTTTCGGCGGGCGATCGCGCCGTCGGCGATGCCTTCGAGCGCATTCGCTGCGAGGTGCTGAGGCAGCAGCGCGATCTCGCCAAACTGCGCGAGGAGGTGCTGGCCATGCGGCAGAAGATGCTCGACGCGCACGGCACCAGAGGCGACCAGCGCGAAGTCGCATTCGATCTCAAGCATGATCCCGGCGGTCTGGTCGACGTCGAGTTCATCGTGCAGTATCTGGTGCTCGGCCATGCGCATCGGTACGTCGAGCTCACGGGCAACCTCGGCAACATCGCCCTGCTGAAGATCGCCGCCGGTCTCGGCCTGATTCCGCCCGATCTCGCCGAACAGGTGCGCGACGCCTATCGCGATTACCGCCGCATGCAGCATGCGCTGCGCCTCAACGGCGCCCGCCCGCGCGTCGCGCCTGATCTGGTGCAGCAGCGCGTCGATGCGGTGCGCGAGCTGTGGCGCTTCGTCTTTGAATCTTGATCGTATTCCAGGAGTGACCCATGCCCGTCAATTACGCCACCCCCGTCCCTGAAGCCCTGTTCCCCGTTGCCGGCGTTCGTCTCGGCACTGCGGAGGCGGGCATCCGCAAGAAGAACCGGCGCGACCTGAC
>Ga0208511_100751_pt1 | contig 9288 bp, 10 predicted proteins | sample LakWasMet39_LOW7_2_FD_183879 | JGI IMG/M metagenome (GOLD analysis project Ga0208511, IMG submission 183879) | Freshwater sediment methanotrophic microbial communities from Lake Washington under simulated oxygen tension - Sediment Metagenome... | ecosystem: Environmental > Aquatic > Freshwater >...
TCGAATTAACCCGAAAACTGGGATTAGCTAAAATGCAGGCTTTATTAGCGGCGTGTTACCCGGTTAACCCATGATTTTTTCATTCCTGCTGCTTAAAAGCCTCTAATTCCTTAGCCCGCGCCGCCGTTGCGGACATGAAACAATCGTTTGCGCTAACCCTGGCTATCGTTCCGCCATCAGGATCATAATAAAAGTCACAGTTAGCCTTTCTGTATTTAAGCCATAAGCGTTGGGCTTCCTGCAACTGCTTCTTACGTTCAGGAGAAAGGCTGGCCATAATATCCTGATAAGCTTTGTTTAACCTCACATCTTGCCGTTCCGTTTCCGCATTCATGCATTCAACCATTGATGGCGTAACGCCACCGGCTTGATCCATACAGGTGGCGAATGCTTGACTTAAACCCTCATCAGCGGCAAGGACCGGTTGAACTACTGCGGCCATCAACCCCGCAATTACCCCATATCTAAAGGAGGACATCACTACTTGATTTCTTCCGCTACGACATCGGCTTCAGCCGCAACTTCGGTTTTTTCAGGTACTGCCGCATCTTCAGCGACTAGCGCGTTATGCTCTACGACTTCGGGTTCGGCAACAGCGGCGGCATCTTCCACAGAATCATCTTCGACTTCGACCTTTTCAATTATCGGCGTATCGGCAACAACAGGATTTTCCACGACTTCGGGTTTTTCATTCAAAGCGGCGTCTTTGACAACGGCCTCGCTAACTTCAACAGCCGCTTCCGGTTTTTTATTTAAAGATTCCATAAAGTCGACAAACCAGTCCTGATGCTTAACGCGATCAAGATCCGGGTCAGCAATAATATCGGCGACGACCGGTAAATAGCCCTTGTTTTTAGAGATTTCCAACGCATTCAGGCACCCCTCTTTCTCGCTTCGCAAACCATAAATACAAGCTACATTATAAGAAGCCGATCCGGCCTGAATCGCATTGGCCTTTTCGAAATAGCTTTTGGCCCGTTCATATAAACTATCATTGGCTTCAACCGCTTTAACACGAGCCAATTCCATATAAGCAACACCGCCATCCAATGCCGCACCTAGATAAGCGGGCTCAATAGTCAAGCAAAAGGAGAATTTAGCAATGGCATCCTGATAAAGATTGGCCGCCGCCTCACCCGACTTGGTTCTCGCCTGATGCAACAAAGCAAGTCCCCAGTTATATAAAGCTTCAGCAATCAACGGCTCGTTAGCAACAACTTCGGCATAATCCTGATAGACTTTTTTAAACAGTTGATCGGCCGTATGTCCATCGCTGCTGCGCGCCTCCGTTGTTTGTTTTATGGCGGCTTTCAACTTGGATTTCTTTGTTATTGACTCAAAAAACGACATGATTTATCTCTCTTGATTTAGTAATTTATAATCGCAAGCTATAGAATAACAGCAGAGCAGATAACGACACTAATTCAAATGTGTAAATAACACACCACCTACCCACAACAAAGAGAAAATCATGAACGAATCAAACGGTTGCGACATTGCCAGAGAAAAAGTAAATCTGGAAACATCGCAAATTGCCTGGAAGGAACTGCAACGCTTTTTTGCCGCCGGCGCTGCGGTATTTATTGCATCAGACCTGGATTTAGTCGATGTGGCCTACCAGTTTTCCATCGACAATAAAGACCAGGTTGCGTTATGGATGCAAAGCAATCAAGTTGCTTTGGTCTCCGACCGACAGGCAGCCGACTGGTTTGAGGCTGACGCCGAGGTATGGGCCGTTGTCGTCAAACCCTGGATATTGGTTCAGGAATAAGTCACACCGTTTAAGGCATATTTGCCTTAAACTTTTCCTCTTGAACCGGATCTTCCCTTACCTCTTGATTCGATCCGCTTACTGTCAGGCTGTTTAACCCCACGAACCGTTGGTTTGGCGCCGCGAGCCGCCGGTTTTTTGGTATGCCGCATATCCTTTTTGCCGGTCGTTTTATTGGGCGCGTTCTTTTTAGGCGCATCGATCACTTTCAGTGAAACCGGCTCATAGCCGGTATCGGCCACACGCGGGATTTGCCGCTTGAGCAGTTTCTCAATTTCCACCAGCATCCAGGCTTCTTCGGGACACACCAGCGACAAGGCCTCGCCGCTTGAACCGGCGCGTCCGGTACGGCCAATGCGGTGAATATAATCTTCCGGCACCTGCGGCACGTCGAAATTCACCACATGCGGCAGATCGTCAATATCCAGACCGCGCGCGGCAATATCGGTCGCAACCAACACCGAAACCTTGCCGGTTTTAAACTGCTCCAACGCTTTATTACGTGCGCCCTGCGTTTTATCGCCATGCAACGCCGCCGTGCGGATGCCGTCCTCAATCAACTGTTTTTCCAAGCGATCGGCTCCGTGTTTAGTGCGCACAAAAACCAGAACCTGCTTCCAATTATTGCTGCCGATCAGGTAAGACAGTAATTCGCGCTTGTACTCGCGGCCGATACCGTAAACCCGTTCCGCGACATTTTCAGCCGTAGCATTTTGCTTGGCGACTTCGACTTCAACGGGATTGTTCAATAACTGCGCGGCCAGCGATTTGATCGCATTGGGCACAGTCGCAGAAAACAACAGGCTCTGCCGTTTCTTGGGTATCAGCGCCATAAGTTGCTTAATATCGGGCAAAAAGCCCATATCGAGCATACGATCCGCTTCATCCAGCACCAGCACTTCCACGTTGGACAGGTTGATATTGCGCTGCTGTACATGGTCGATCAAGCGGCCCGGCGTCGCCACCACGATGTCGCAACCCCGGCGTAATTGACGGGTCTGGATGCCGATACTCGCACCGCCGACCACCGCTTCCGCATGGAACGGCAAATGTGCGCCGTAAGTTTTTACGCTTTCATAGACCTGCGCGGCCAGTTCACGGGTCGGCACTAAAATCAGCGCACGAACGCGGCGCGGCTTTTGATGCGGATCATGATTCTCGGCCAGCCGTTGCAATAACGGCAAGGTAAAACTGGCGGTTTTTCCGGTTCCGGTTTGTGCGCCTGCCAACACGTCCTTGCCTTCAAGGATCAAGGGAATCGCTTTTTGCTGTACCGGTGTAGGAGTGACATAGCCTTGATCGGCTACGGCTTTAAGGAGTTCGTCGGCTAAACCGAGCTGGGCGAAAGACATTTGGAACCTCTAGTAAAAAAATCGTTCATGATCACAAGATCATGAGTGTTGGAATGGGGAACGGCAGGCCGTTAAAACTTAAAAAATATCACCACGAAGAAATTAACTTCGCGCTCTTCGTGTCTTCGTGGTGAACTAACCAATGTGCTTAAGTTAATACGTATGGAGCGCACCTTCAGCCCTGTAGGCCGGAATAAGTCGGTTCGAGCGGCAGCGAGAACTGGTGTTGCCTACATGGATGTAGGTAAGGGGCGTGAGCAGGAGCGGAAGCTTTTCCAGCCTACACCTCCCGAATTCGCCGGAAACGCCACCTCGCGCTACGCGCTTGGATGGCCTTATTCCGACCTACGCCATACCCTATCTGGACTGATTCTCAAGCTCCAGTAGGGTGTCAACAAAAAGTTACAGGGTAAAATGTTCAAGGGGATTTCCTCTTGTGCCTTTCGCCCTTAGCCCCCCGTCATATTCATATAACGCAATATAACCGGCTGCTCGTTAATATTAAATTCGTGTTTTTCCGGCTTAATCAGCATCGCATCGACAATGGCCTGCTTCAGCACCGCCATGTCGCCCGGATTAGCCCTGATGACTTGCTTTAAATCGACCGAATGCTCATTGCCCAAACATAACAGCAAGCGCCCTTCAACGGTTAAGCGCACCCGGTTACAGGTGCTGCAAAAGTTCTCGCTGTGCGGAGAAATAAAACCGACGCGGGTTTGCGTCCCTGCCACATTAAAATAATTCGACGGCCCGCCGGTTTTTTCAGGCGTAGCAATTAAAGTAAAATTTTGCGCCAAATCGGCCTTGATCAAATCGCTGGAATAATAAGCATCCGCCCGGTCATGTTGACTGACGACGCCCAACGGCATTTCCTCGATAAAGCTGATGTCGATGCCGTTATCGACCGCAAACTGAACCAGGTCGTTCACTTCCTGATGGTTTCTATCCTTAAGAATAACCGCATTGATTTTGATCCGCTCAAAGCCTGCCGCCTTGGCGGCCTGAATGCCTCTAAGCACTTGGTGCAAATCGCCGGTTCGGGTTATCGCCTTAAACTTGTCGGCATCCAGCGTATCTAGGCTGATATTGACGCGTTTTACGCCCGCCGCTTTTAAAGAGGCCGCCATCGTTTCAAGCTGGGAGCCGTTGGTCGTTATCACCAGCTCATTCAGGCTTTCGATACGCCCGATATTTTGCAGCAGTTCCAACGCACCTTTCCTGACCAAAGGCTCGCCGCCGGTGATCCTGATTTTCTTCACGCCCAATTCGGCGAAGGCTTGCGCCAGCGTATAAATCTCTTCCAGCGTCAAAACCTGCGCGCGCGGCAAGAAGGTCATGTCTTCAGCCATGCAATACAGGCAACGGAAATCGCAACGGTCGGTAATCGAGATTCTCAAATAATCAACAATTCTGCCGAAGCGGTCGATTAATTGAGCGGGGGGAGACGGATGAGTCATTAGCGCGGCGATAAAAAATCCAAGACGTTAATATTAACATAGTATTGGGCTTTTTAGAGAGTCTGTGGATACGCCGTGTGTGTCATTATTATTTAATTGCACAACAAACTCACTAAGGTATCTCCGCGAATCTACAGGACTTAAATTACATTCAGATTGTCGCCGTAGCTAAAACGTTATGAAATCAGTTACAATCCCTTCCGGCGCAGGTGCGTATTTGCCCGCGTGCTATGCCCTTTTGGCTTCATATAAGTTCAATTAATACAATTAAGTAGGTGATATTGTTGGGAATATACGACATCACGATTTTTTTATACAACAATCGATGTCATATATATTACGTTAGGCATCCTTGGAACTCACCATATGAACAAAGAGATTATCGAAGTAAAACAAAACAACAGCGAGCAGATGGACTCCAGTGGTTTAGTGCTAACTGTTCGCCAAGCTTTCGGTAGTGAGAGCGATGTCGTGGTGGGCTTCCCTGGCCTTCCGAACGAAAAACGTAGATTGTTTACGGGCGACGCTCTTCTGTACGAGACACCTATGGGAACCTATGAGATAAGAGTACTAAGCCAAAATAGTATTCAGGTGCGTTTTCTTGTAACCCAACTTTCACCGACTCCAAGTATCGCTGGTGCGTTCAGTTCCGCTGACCCAAGCAATACTCAATTTTCTGCGGAGGAACTCCAAAAGATTGCCCTCAGTTTTGAGGAGGTGAAGGTAAAGGTAAGCTCTCAGCCCGAAATCCAGCCCGAGCAAATCGAATTAATCCACAAGAAACTCGACGAAATTAAAGACGCTGCCACCCGTCTTGGACGAAAAGACTGGATTAATTACGCCGCAGGCGCGATTACTAGTGCATGTGCTTCTGCGGCCTTCGCTCCCGATGTCACCAAAGGTATTTTCTTAACTCTTAATGCGGCCTTTTCTTGGCTCTTTAGTAGCGCACTGCTGCTCCTGAAATGATACCCAACTCGTCAGTCAACTGGACGCTACGCGATAAAACCGCGTAGCGCCGGTTACTTTTACGTTAGCCGCCCCCACCCCCAACAAACCGGTGAAATATCCAATGGTCAATTATTCACTCGACAATAACACTCGCCCTGCTGTGTATTTCGTCTTGGCTGGCTTTTCTCTCGCGGCTGCTTTTGTTATCGGCCCGACGTTTGAAATAGTGCATGCGAAATGGCTTGCCCCTTCGGCATTCAGTCTCTTTGCTCTGCTAGTGCTTGCTTTCGATCACTACATATGGAGTATCCCTAGAATCATGCAACTGCATGGCATTCCAAACATCGGCGGAATTTACAACGGAACTGTGGAGCGTGGAACTAAAGGCGAGACTAGCTACGAACAATATGAGGTTACGGTAACCATCAAGCAAACTTGGACTAAGATTGACATGGTCCTAAACAGTGGCGATACCATCTCACATCTGCGGACCTGTGGCTTCTTCATTGCCAACCAAGTAACTCCCTCTATCCAGTACACATACCTTGTGAAAGATATGGATGGTCAGCAAGAGAAGTCCAAGTACGGTGAGGGTACGGCAGAGCTATACATTTCAGGCCTCAAGGGCCAATTGTACCTGGGAGGCAAGTACTACAGCACCAAGAATCGTAGCGGGGTTATCACATTTTGCACGCGTAGCGACTAACCCTACAGCTCACCGGATCTGCGCTAAAAGCCACACAGGCCTTTGATTTTTAATTACATACGTAAAAAAAAGGTACATTATGAATCTGGATAATTTGAATACGCACTACGTTCTTTTGGAAGAACGGGGGTTTATTACAAACTGCCCACCCGAGTCGGAGCTAAGCATTTGGCATGATGAGGTGTATAAGTATTGCGAGCATTTAAATGAGCTTGCGCTGTCGAGAGGCGACTATTTTGAGCCGCCTTTCGATAGTGTGCACTTGAATGAGCCAGTAGGTGACTACATTAGCATCTATAAAGTGGAAGGCACTTATGAAGAAAAAGCGATGGATGTGCTCAATACACATGCCAACAAAAGGGCGCTTGAAGAAGGAGTGAGCCGCCATTGGTGAGCGCACCAAACAGGGTACTCCAGCCGACATCATGGTCGCAGGATGGGCTGAGCTTGCGAAGCCCATCGTTCTCGATTGATGCGGTTCGCTACCGCTAACCACATCCTACAGCACTCAATCCAAAAAAGCCCTGATTGCCGCTATCCCCTGCCCCCCGCTTTGCCGGGCTGTAGTCAGGCTAGATTCAGTCATGCCGCCCAGGGCGTAAACAGGCAGGTTGACCTTGACGACCAGTTCGGCAAACTGCTCCCAGCCCAGAGATGCGGCGCCCGGATGGGTTTGGGTTGCGAGCACCGGGGCCAGCACGACAAAATCCACGCCTATTTTTTGCGCATGTTGCAGTTGTTCAAGGTTGTGGCATGACGCGGCGAGCCATTTGCTGTTTTCGGGGCGCGTTTTCAGGACCATCAAGTCGCGGCTGGTCAGATGTATGCCATCCACTCCGGCTGAATGGTCAACAGCTGAATTCATCAACAGCACTGCCTGTTGCTGTTTGCATAGCGGATAGGCCTGTTCGACAAACTTTGCGACAGCGGCGGGCGGCAGGGTTTTCAATCTGGCCTGGATCAGCTTGACGCCTCGGTTCAATATTTTTTGCAGGTTAGGCAGCAACATGGCTTCATCTGCGTCATCCAGAATCGCGTAATAATGAGGCAACCGGGCGGCGGTGATGATGGGCTGGTTGGCGGCGGGGAATGCGTAATGTTCCAGTTCAGCCGGTGTTACCCATTTAAACGGCTGGCCTTCCAAGCTTTTAGCTTCGCCTGAAAACTGCTCGACCAAGAAAACGTTTAGCTGTACGAACCGGTCGGGGTATTGATGGTTGATGGTGATTAACGGGGTTGCCGCTGTCACGGTGATGTTGAGTTCTTCCTTGAGTTCTCGGGCCAGCGCTAGTTCTGCGGTTTCCGATGCTTCAATCTTGCCGCCGGGGAATTCCCACAGGCCGCCTTGGTGCAGCTCGGCATGGCGCAGGGAAATCAGGATTTTGCCTTCCGGGTTTTTGACTACGCCTACGGCGACTTGGAGAGGATTGTTATCTACGCAAATCATATCGTCGTCATTCCGGCAGGGATTGCCGGAATCCACGACTGCATGGATGCAGGAGGTAGAGCAATGCATGGAGCAATTGCCGAGAACACAAGGATGTGAAAAAATAAATCAAAATGTGGTTCATGTAACTAAAAACGGCTAGCGAGTTCTGGAGTTGCCATCCATGGCATCTGGATCCCGGCAATCCCTGCCGGGATGACGTGCTTTAAAATACTTGTGTATATCGACGAGCGCCGGAACGTGGGAACGATAAAACCTTTCGCCTTTCGCCTTGTGCCTTTCACCTGCCTTTAAGTCCTATATTCCGCATTGATTTTCACGTACTCATAGGACAAATCGCAGGTTAACACTTCCTGCACTGTCTCGCCGCGACCCAATTTGACGGTCACGGTAATTTCTTCCTGGTTCATCACCCGCTGCCCGGCTTCCTCGGTGTAGTCGTCGGCTCTGCCGCCGTTTCTGACGATGCAAACATCATCCAGATACAGCTGCACATTTTCCAGCACCATGTTTTCGACTCCGGCGCGGCCCACTGCCGCCAGTATCCGTCCCCAGTTTGGGTCGCTGGCAAAAAAGGCGGTTTTAACCAGCGGCGAATGGGCGATGGTTTTGCCGACGCGTACGGCTTCTTCATCGGTCAAAGCCTGCTCGACGACGATGCGCATCAGCTTGGTTGCGCCCTCGCCGTCCCTGACGATGGCTTCCGCCAGTTGTTTGCAGACGGTCATCACAGCATCGGCAAATATTTGATAATGCTCGCTGCCCCGTTTGATTTCAGGAGCCAGCGAGCAACCGCTCGCCATCAACACGCAGGCGTCATTGGTCGAGGTGTCGCCGTCGACGGTGATGCGGTTGAACGATTGCTCAACCGCCAAGGCCAGACAGTTCTGCAACAGGGCTTGGTCGATTTTCGCATCGGTAGCCATAAAGCCCAGCATGGTCGCCATATTCGGCTGGATCATGCCCGCGCCTTTGGAAATGCCGTTGATGGTGATGGTTTGTCCGTCAATTTCGATGACCTTGGATACGCCTTTGGCAAAGGTATCGGTAGTCATGATCGCCTGGGCGGCCTTGTCCCAGTTGGCGGCATCCAGGTTACTTACGGCTTCCCGCAAGGCGGCTTTGATTTTGCCCACCGGCAACGGTTGACCGATAACGCCGGTCGAAAACGGCAGCACCTGGGTTGCAGCGCCATCCACGACTTCGGCAAGGTCGGCGCAGGTCGCCAACGCATCCTGCATGCCTTGCTCGCCGGTACCGGCATTGGCGTTGCCGGAATTGATCAGCAACCAGCGCGGCGCATGAGCCAAATTCGCTTTCGCGACATGCACGGGCGCAGCGCAAAAGGCGTTCTGGGTAAAAACCGCTGCACAGGTTGAATGTTCGGCCATTTGTATCACCAGAATATCATCCCTGACGGTTTGCTTGATGCCTGCGTTCGCTGTACCCAGCGTTATGCCTGCGACTGGATGCATGATTGGAAAACTGCACTGCCCTACTGCCATTTGTAAGCCTCGTTTGATTAGGTTCACCACGAAGGCACGAAGAGCACGAAATTTTATTTCTTCGTGTCTTCGTGGTGAGTTTTTAATTTGTAAAACACA
>Ga0208511_100757_pt1 | contig 9274 bp, 10 predicted proteins | sample LakWasMet39_LOW7_2_FD_183879 | JGI IMG/M metagenome (GOLD analysis project Ga0208511, IMG submission 183879) | Freshwater sediment methanotrophic microbial communities from Lake Washington under simulated oxygen tension - Sediment Metagenome... | ecosystem: Environmental > Aquatic > Freshwater >...
GGGCGAAGCTCCAGAGTCCGATGGTCTCGTAGGATGTCGCGTTTTTCGAGTAGTCGAGGTAGATGGGCACGTTGGCCGGCATCTTGTCGAGGCCGGCCTTCTTGGCGGACGTGTAGAGCTCGACGATCTGCATGGGCTCGCTGAACGGCAGGGGCTTGAGCAGCAGCGCATACACGCTGGAGAAAATCGCCGTGGTGGCACCGATGCAGAGGGCCAGGGTCAGCAGCGTGGTGACGGTCAGTCCCTTGCCCTTCGCCAACAGGCGGACCGCGTGACGCAGATCGCCGGAAACGCCAGACAGCACACCGGCCGAACCGGCGGCAGAGTCAGTGGGTGATGACATGTTGGAAGAATAACCCGCGAAGCTTCGCAAAGGTTACTAGAAAATAAGACAGGCCGGCAGCGCACCGAAGGCAAGGCTGGAGCGGGTGCGTTTGGCGGCCGACCGGGGCGTTAAGCCCCGAGAGTGGGCATGATGGTGGTTTCGTCGGTGCCGAGGTTGGAGGACAAAGCACTTGGAGCCAATGACTGCATCGGTGTGCGGTCCGCGGTGGTTTCCACCACCTTGAGCGTGCGTTCGCCATCGCACTCCGGGGAACCTCGCGCGAGATCCCGGCAGATCTGGGGACGGGTTTCGTAGATCGTGCAGAAGAATTCCGGGCCGTCTCCGGCACTGCGCACGACCAGCGCCGCGCAATGCCCGTCGGCCATCCGCATGTAGGCCTCGTTGCCCCGCCCCGTAAAGTGGGCGACCCGTTCCGCCGCGTCCCCGAGGCGCGCCCAGTCCGATCCCGTCACGCGCACGAAGCGCTCGGACGACGAATGACAACACACACCGCACCGCAAACAATCCGAAGGAGGAATGGGCACGGGCGTCACTCATGCCGGACAACCGGCGGGAAATACATCCCAAAGTGGCATGGCCGGCTAGCCCATCGCCGGTCTGGCGGTTGAAGCGACCCGGACGCGGGGAGTACCCAGCGAGGCCCGGCACAGGCTGACAAAGGATCCGGACTCAACAGGGCATGCGGATGCGCGGCTGCATTCTCTACTCCGCTCAGGATGTCGGTTTGTGGGCTTGATCCTCCGCCGTGAATGCGTCCGGAGCAGGGCTTGCTGAAAAGCTTCAGTGCCCCTGACGTTTGGCGGCGATTGCCCGCAGTTCCTTCGCCGTCAGCAAATCCTTTTCCCGGCCCATCGCCTCCTTGGCCGTGATCAGGTCGGCCAGGGAAATGACGTGAAACCGCCGACCATCGACCTCGAGCTCCTCCGCATTGGCCCGCAAGCGCTGGAAGTCTCCCACGCCTTTGATCGAAGTCAGGATGTCCACCATGCCCAGGTCGGTTTGGAGATAGAGATTGTTGACCGTTTCGCCGGGGGTGGGGTGCAACAAAAAGGATAGCTTCTGCGGGGTCATCCGGTGTTTTGGATTCCAGCCGGCCAAAGCCTCACGCAACTTCCCGATATTGTCCGATGTAAGCAGGGCGCAGATATCCACATCGCGGGTAAGATGGAAAGAGCCGTGGGCGACGGCCGCAAAGCCACCCACCAGCACAAACTCGAGTCCGGCATCAGCGAGCCGTTGCAGGAGGTGGCTGAAGTTTTGCATCCCGATTCTTTCCGGCTTCCTCCAGCTGCAAGGCCAGCTCAAGCGCGGCGTCGTGCTGGCTCCAACGTTCCTTGACCGAGAGCGCCAGGTTGGTGTCCAGCAGATCAAGGTCGATGCCCGCGCGACGGGCTTCCTCGAGAGCTTGGGCTGGGTTATCCATGGGCTGGGTTATCCATGGGGTGGAGTATTGGCCATTCCCGGCACACGGCAAAGCCTGTTTTTGTCCGAAGCCGGTTGCCGGCCTTTTGCCTATGAAGGTCTCCGTGCCCTCCGTTAACTCCCCGGGCAGGATTGGTGGCTCAAAGGTCTGCAGCCGTCACCGTCTGCACCCGGGCCTGCTCGCAGCGTTTCCGTGCCAGTTCGACGCCGAGGGCGTCCAGGCCGAGGGTATTGGCCACGGCGGGGATTGTGCCGACGCCGCAGAAAGGATCGAAGATCAGCTTCGCGCCCACCTGGTCCCGCGCGAAGCGGACGGCGTGGGCCGTGGCCCGCACGCCGGCGGCGCGGATCCAGAGGCTGGGACCGGCGTCGGCAATGACGTCGGGGATCGGCAGGCTGTCGGGACAGCGCATGGCCCGTGACACCGCGATCAGGTGCGTGAAACCGGGCCGGCCGTGCGTGAGCATGCCGGGCGGACGCCGGCAGATGATCTTGTGGAACAGCACGCGCGCGCCGGCGTCTTCGGCGGCGCGGATCACCATGGCTCCCTTGTCGATCCACTCCCCGTCGTGTTTGATGTCGGACTGGAAAAACACGGCGGCGCTGTCGTCGGGCACCGAATCCACCACGAGGCGCGCGGCTTCCCGGAACCACTCCCGCCACAACGGTAGCGTTTTGCTGATCTCGGATACGTCGGGAAGGGAAGTCACCGCGCACGCTCCGTCGATCCGACCGCGGGTCCGCATCCAGGCAATCGCATCCGCGCAGACGATCTCGCGCCGGGGTGCGGGGGGACGGATGGGGAGAGGATCGGACATGGCGGCAACCTATCGTCGGCAGCGCAGATCACACAAGGAAGGAGGAGCGGGGAGGCGGAGGTTCAGTAGTGGAGGGCCGGTCTCCTGACCAGCCGCGGCCGGTCAAGAGACCGGCCCTCCAAATCAATCACCTAGAAAAGTGAGTCAACCGGCCGCATTCGGATTGTTTTATTCCCCGGAGCTTGCGCCGCGGGTGGATAAATTGGAAAACCAACCCATGAAAGCCATCGCCTACCAAACCGCCGGTTCGATCGACCGGGCTGACGCCCTGCAGGACATTACCTTGGACAAGCCCGCCGCGGCCGGACGCGACCTGCTCGTCAAGATTCACGCGGTGTCGGTCAATCCGGTGGACACGAAGCTGCGTCGCGGGGTGTCGCCGGAGGCCGGTGGTTGGAAGGTGCTCGGGTTCGACGCTTCCGGCGTGGTTGAGTCCGTCGGGCCCGAGGTGAAGCACTTCAAGGCGGGGGACGCGGTGTTTTATGCCGGCTCGATCGCCCGGCCCGGCACGAACAGCGAATATCACCTCGTCGACGAGCGCATCGTCGGACGCAAACCGGCCAACCTGGGTCACGCGGACGCCGCGGCGCTGCCGCTCACGGCGATCACTGCGTGGGAAATGTTGTTCGACCGGCTCGACGTCAAACGTCCGCCGGTGCAGGGCGGCAAGACGATCCTCGTCATCGGCGGCGCCGGTGGCGTGGGATCGATCACCATCCAGTTGTTGCGGGCTCTGACCGACCTGACGGTGATCGCCACCGCCTCGCGTCCGGAAACGCAGGAGTGGGTGCGCACCTGCGGTGCGCATCACGTGATCGACCACCGCCAGCCGCTCGCGCCGCAGGTCAAGGCGTTGGGCCTCGGCTCCCCGGGGTTCGTGTTTTCCACGACGCAGACCGACAAGCACTTCGCCGACATCGTCGAGCTGATCGCGCCGCAGGGTCGCTTCGGACTGATCGATGACCCGAAGGATCTGAGTTTCATGCCCTTCAAGCGTAAGTCGGTGGCGCTGCATTGGGAGCTGATGTTCACGCGCTCGCTCTTCGATACTCCGGACATGGCGGAGCAGGGCAAGCTGCTGAACGAGGTGGCCGCACTCGTTGAAGCCGGGCGCATCCGTTCCACCGCCACGGAAGTCGCCGGCAAGATCGATGCCGCGACGCTGCGCAAGGTCCATGCCCTGATCGAGAGCGGCACTGCGCGGGGGAAGATCGTGTTGGAAGGGTTCTAACAGAGTGAGCGGTGAGCAGTGAGCAGTGAGCGGTGAGGAACGGAAAGTAGCGGCGGGAACGGAGGGTCACCACGAAACACACAAAATACACAAAAGGTCGGAGAAGGTTAACCACTGGTGGGCACTCGTGTGGCACAAATTGAATTTTGAGAGTTAGGATTAGTGGACAATAAGTGTGGATTAGTGGTTACAAAGGTTTGGCAGCCCTTCCGAACCAACGCGTCAGGGACGACGCGTTCCACTTTCGGCAGCGGTCGTGGCCTTGATTGCGGGCTGCTTGTGTTTGTGGGCTTGCGCGACACTGTGGAGGACTCATGTCCCGTCACAACGCCTCCGCCGAAGACATCGCCTTGGACCGCCTGCCGAAGGCGCCGCTCAACCGGGAGAGTCTGCGGCAGACCATGGCCTTGTTCCGCTACGTGCGGCCCTACCGGGTGCGGTTCTTCTCCGGGCTCACCACGCTATTCATCAGTGCGACGCTGGGTTTGGTTTTCCCGCTGCTGGCCGGCACGTTGATCGATGCCGCGCTGCACCCCGGACAGGCCACGGTGCCGCTGCTGGGCATACTCACGCTCAATCAGGTCGCGTTGCTGCTGGCCGGGTCGGTCACCCTGCAGGCCCTGGCCTCCTTCAACAGCGCGCTCGCGTTCAACCGGGTGGGCCAAAGCGCCCTCGCCGACCTGCGTCGCGATTGCTACCAGCGGCTGATCACCCTGCCGATGGCGTACTTCTCCCAACACCGCGTGGGGGCGCTGACGAGCCGGGTGTCCACGGACGTGGCCCAGATCGAGGGGGCGTTGATCGACGCGTTGCCGTCGTTGTGCCGGCAGACGGTCTTTCTGCTCGGCGGCCTGACCATGATTGCGCTCACGTCGGGCAAGTTGACGGCCGTGATGCTCGGCACGCTGCCGTTGCTCATCGCCGCGGCGGTTTTCTTCGGCCGCCGGTTGCGGCGCTACTCGCGGGAAACGCAGGACCAGCTCGCGGCCACCAACACGATCGTCGAGGAGACGTTGCAGGCGATTGCCAGCGTGAAGGCCTTTGCCAACGAGGCGTTCGAGCTCGGCCGCTACAACAAGTCCAACGCCCGCGTGCTGTCGGCGGCGCTCGGGGCGGCGCGCTGGCGGGCGGTCTTCGTGGCCTTCTTCATCATCGCGCTCTTCGGCGGCATCGTGATCGTGCTCTGGTTCGGCGCCAGCCTGATGCAGAGCGGCGGGATCAGCGCGGGCGAACTGACGCGGTTTGTGCTCTACACCACCTTTGTCGCCGGGGCGATGGGCCAGGCGGCGGAGCTCTTCAGCCAGGTGCAGAAAACGGTCGGCGCCACCCAGCGCGTGCGCGAACTCCTGCGCGAGCCGGTGGAGATCGAGATCGCAGCCGCCGCGGCCGGATCGGCGGCCGCCGTCAAGCTGCCCCGCCTGCGCGGAGAAGTTGCTTTTGAGGGGGTCAATTTCCGCTACCCATCGCGGCCGGAGATCACCGTCTTGCACGACATCACGCTGGCCGCGCGACCGGGCGAGCGCATCGCCCTGGTCGGGCCGAGTGGCGCGGGCAAGTCGACGCTCACGGCGCTCCTCCTGCGATTCTATGATCCGGACAACGGGCGGTTGCTCATCGACGGACGCGAGGCGCGCGAGTACCCGCTGGGCTGGCTGCGCGGGCAGATGGCCATCGTGCCGCAGGATGTGCTGCTCTTTGGCGGCACGATCGCGGAGAACATTGTCTACGGCCGGCCGGGCGCGAGCGACGCGGAGATCCGGGAGGCTGCGCAACTGGCCAACGCGGACGAGTTCATCTCCAGCTTTCCCGAAGGTTATGCGACCTTGGTGGGTGACCGGGGCGTGAAGCTCTCGGGCGGCCAGCGGCAACGCGTTGCCATCGCCCGGGCGATCCTGAAGAACCCCGCCATTCTCATTCTCGACGAGGCGACGAGTTCGCTGGACAGCGAGAGCGAACGGCTGGTGCAGATCGCGCTGGACCGGCTCATGACGGGCCGGACGACCTTCATTGTCGCGCACCGGCTTTCGACGATCAGGACGGCGGACCGCATTGCGGTCATCGATGGCGGCCGGATTGTCGAGCTGGGCAACCATGCCGAGTTGTCCGCCCGCCGTGACGGCCTTTACCGGAAGCTCAGCACGTTGCAGTTCGGTCACCCGGGCGAGCCGGAGAAGAGCGTCGTGTACTGAAGCGGATCTTGAAAAACCGGCTCACCACGGAACACACGGAACACACGGAAAACGAACGATGCGGTGCACAGGAGGCAACGGAGGGAACTGAGTCCGGGCCGATGGAGTCACGAATGACACAGATGAAGGATGCCTAATTGAGACTTACGTTAACAAGTGACATTGGCCTCGGCCTGCTTGCGATGCTCCCCCACACACCCCGCCCTGGCGGGCACCCGTTCGACTAAGCTCACGACCGTGGCCCTCTTCCTAGAGGGGACTTCCGGACCAGTTGATTGGGTCCCCTCTAGGAAGAGGGGTGGCGCGAAGCGACGGGGTGTGTCGCTTCTTTGCGTAGTCTTCAATAGGGTGGAACGCGTCGTCCCTGACGCGTTTGCTTCGGCGCGCTGAAGAAGCCGTGTCACCACGGAAAACACGGAAGACACGGAAAGCGATCCAAGCCCATCGGGAAAACTGAGAATTGGGTATCGAGAAACTGAAAATTGCCGATCCCTCCGCTTCTGAGATTTCCAGCTGCCCGATTATCAGTTGCCCGATTTCACGATGTTCCATCTGCCTCGTGACCGCTCACCGCCCACAATCACCCCAGCGGCTTCGTCATGAAAATGGCTTCACCGGCGCCGGGTTGCAGGGAGTAGCGCTTGAAGCCGGCGGCGGTGTAGGTGCGCAGGGCGTGGTGGTTCTGGTCCAGCACCTCGAGCGTGAGTTTGCAGCAGCCGAGTTCGCGGGCCTTGGCCTCGACGGCGGCGAGCAGGCCGCGGCCGATGCCCCGGCAGCGGTGCGACGGCACGATGGCGACGTCGTGGAGGTTGATCAGCGGTTTGGCGGCGAAGGTCGAGAAGCCAAGGAAGCAGACGGCCACGCCGACCGGGGTGTCGCCGTCGTAGGCGAGGAACACCAGCGTCGTGGGGTGTTGCCGGAGTCCGGGAATCAGACGCGCGCGGACTTCCGGGGCCAGCGGGGCGCCGTCGCCCATCGGGTCGCGCGAGTAGGCATCGACCATGGCTTCCACGGCTTGCTGGTGGTCCGGGCGGTCGAGATCGGCCTGGATGTAGCGCAGGGTAGGAGTGGCGGAGGGCGTCGGCATGATGCCCAACGAATACGGTGCAAAGGATTCAGTCGACGCCGAACCGTCCGGCGGACGGTCCGGACCGGAACAATGGGCGGTCATTCTGCCGATGACACTGTCAACGGGGCACCAGCCCCGACGGCGCCAGCGAATCCCTCGCCGGCTTACTTCCGGGCCGACTGTTCGTGGGCCTGGAGGATCTTCTCGATCAGGCGCGCAGGGGGCGTGGTGTATTTCTGGATGATCTCGCTGGCCCCGGCCAGTGCCGCCTCCTGAATCATCTCCGGATTGCCGCCCGACGTGAAAACCAAAATCGGGATGTCTTTGGTGTAGTCCGCTTCCCGCACCGCCTTGATCAGGTCCACGCCGCTGAAATTGGGCATCATCAGGTCGGTCACGATCACGTCGACCGGCTTTTCCTCCAGGACCTTGGCCGCTTCCTCGGCGGAGGCGACGATGTGCGTGGGGATGGCCGCCATGGCGAGTCCGGCCGTGAACACCTTGCGGGTCGTGGCATCGTCGTCGATGAACAGGACGTGGGGTTTGGGTTTCATGGGGCGTCCGGCCGTTGCCGGCCGTCGGTACCTTGCGAAAGTGCGGCGCACATTGCACCTGAAATCTGACGGGATTGGTGAGAGCCCCGCGGTTCGGTCAGCGCACGTGCTTGAGGGTCGCGATCAGCCAGTTGTCGAGTTCGAGCAGGCTGTTGAACTGCCGTCTGGCCTGCTGCATTTTCGGATAGAGGCGGTCGATGGCGTCCTGCAGGTTGCGATAGGTGGCGAGGTGCGCGGGGTTCTGGAGGGGGCCCGGTTCCTTGGCGTCGGGCCACTGGGCCTTGTTGAGCTTGTAGGCGACCGGGTCCGCCCGGTATTCGGCCAAGGCCCTGGCAATGAGATCGGTCGTCTCGCCGCGTGCCAGCCGTTCACGGCCGAGGAGCAAGATCGCGGTGGTGGCTCCGCGCACGCGATCATCGTTCCATTTGATTTTCAAAGCCATGAAGGACCATCCCGCGGATCGCGCGCTTGGTCAAGCGGGCGGCCGCGACTCGGTGGACCGAAGGGGTCAGAGCCCGGGCAGGCGGATGACAATCCGGCCGCGGATCTTGCCGGCGAGCAGATCGGCGGCGGCGGCGATGGTTTCGGGCAGCGAGATCTCCCGGGTCGCCTGCGCGAGCTTGCCGAGGTCCAGTTCGCGGGCGAGGCGGGTCCAGGCGGTTTCGCGCTCGGCGAGTGGCGCGCGCACGCTGTCGATCCCGTGGAGCGTGACGCCGCGCAGAATGAACGGAGCGACCGAGGCCGGAAAATCCAGGCTCTGCGCCATGCCGCAGGCGGCCACCGCGCCGCGGTAGTTCAGTCCGGCGCAGACATTGACCAAAGTATGACCGCCGACGCTGTCGATGGCGGCGGCCCAACGTTCCTTTTGCAACGGTTTGCCGGGTGTGGAGAGGGTGGAGCGGTCGATGATCTCGGTCGCGCCCATGGACCGGAGGTAGTCGGCCTCGGCGGTCTTGCCGGTGGAGGCGACGACCTGGAAGCCCCGCGCAGCCAGCAGGGCGAGGGCGATGCTGCCGACGCCGCCCGACGCGCCCGTGACCAAAACAGGGCCGGCCGCGGGCGTGAGTCCACCGCGTTCGAGCGCCATGAGGCAGAGCATGCTCGTGTAGCCGGCGGTGCCGATGGCCATGGCCTGCGCGGTGTTGAGGCCGGCGGGAATCTTGAGGGCAAAGCCGCCGGGCACCCGGGCGTAGGCCGCATGACCGCCCCAGTGGTTTTCCCCGAGGCCCCAGCCGTTGACGAGCACGGCATCGCCCGACCGGAAACGGGGGTCTGTGCTGGTGACCACGGTGCCGGCGAGATCGACGCCGGAGACCATCGGGAACTTCCGCACCACCGGGGCACCGTGGCGCAGCGCGAGGGCGTCCTTGTAGTTGAGCGTCGAATACTCGACACGGATGGTGACCTCCCCGGCGGGCAGATCGGAGGCGTTCAGCTCGCCGAGGGCGGCATGCACGCCTTGGCCGGCACTCGTGATGAGCAAGCCGGGGAAGGTGGTGGGCAGAGACATGATCGTGAGCGTACCGAGGCGAGGCGGGTAGGCAAACCCGGTCGGCGATTCATGGGCCTGATTGCCGGGAGCGCTTGATCAACGCGACGGCAGGCCGCAAACGCGCGCTGGCCTGCCGTCGAAACGATGTTTAAC
>Ga0208511_100763_pt1 | contig 9226 bp, 4 predicted proteins | sample LakWasMet39_LOW7_2_FD_183879 | JGI IMG/M metagenome (GOLD analysis project Ga0208511, IMG submission 183879) | Freshwater sediment methanotrophic microbial communities from Lake Washington under simulated oxygen tension - Sediment Metagenome... | ecosystem: Environmental > Aquatic > Freshwater >...
GCCCAGCGCCGACTTCTGCCGAAGCCGTGAACTCTTCGCCGCACGACGGGGACGACGAACGCGAAATTCCGCGACACCAGGCCCGCGCCTGCGCCGATGAAGGCCGGCTCGCCGAGGCGGTGGAGTGGTGCGCGAAGGCAATCGCCGCGGACAGGCTGAACCCGGCGCACTACTATCTGCTTGCCACCATCGAGCAGGAACGGGGGCAAGGCGACGCCGCCGAACGCGCACTCGGACGCGCGCTTTACCTGGAACCGGACTTCATCCTGGCTCATTTCGCCCTGGGCAATCTTTGCCTTGCCGCGGGGCGCCGGTCGCAAGCGCGACGGCATTTCGCCAATGCACTCACCCTGCTTAGGGCATGCCCGGCCGATGTCCTGTTACCGGAAGCCGACGGGCTGAGCACCGGCCGCCTGATCGAAATCATCAGCGCCGTGCAGGCCAGCCTGCCACGGACACCCGGGGAGCTGGCCGCATGAGCGCGAACAAACCCGCATTGCGAAGGCTGCGACGGACGGCCATCGACTGGGCCGAACTGCGCGCCCGCATGGACGCCGCCAAAGCCGCCGGCGACCGGGCGTGGACGCCGGGAGCCGACGAGACCGCACGTATCCTGCGCGAAAGAGCGCTGGCGCTCGCCCTGGAGCCCGGCGCGGCGCAAGCCCCGGAGCACGGCATCGAGGTGATTGAATTCGGCCTCGCCCATGAGCGCTACGCCGTCGAATCCGCGCATGTGCGCGAGGTGTATCCCCTGGAAAACCTCACTCCGCTGCCCTGCACGCCGGCCTTTGTGCTCGGCATCGTCAACCTGCGCGGCGAGATTGTTTCGGTCATCGACCTGCGCAGGTTCTTCGACCTCCCGCAAACCGGTTTGCCCGACCTGAACAAGGTCATCGTTCTCGAGTCCGCCAACATGGTGTTCGGCATCCTCGCCGATGTCATCCTCGGCGTGCGCCGCATTCCGCTGGCCGAAATCCAGCCCTCGCTGCCTACCCTCACCGGCATCCGGGAGAAATACCTCAAGGGGATTACCGCGCAACGCACGGTGGTACTCGATGCCGCGAAGCTGCTGGCCGACGAGGACATCGTGGTGCAGCAGCGGGTGGATGCCTAGCAGCTTCGGATCGGGAGCGGACATGGAACAAAAAATGGCATTCAAGGAGAAGCTGACATGAAATGGTTTCTGAATCTCACGACCCGCAACAAGCTCTTCGTCTGCTTCGGGCTGATCTTCGCACTGATGGCATGGGTGATCGCAAGCGCCTACACGGGCATTCACACACTGCGCGAGTCCCAGGAGCGCCTGTACAACGAAGACATCGCCAACGTGCGTGATCTGCAGGTCCTGCGCGTGCATCAGAACCAGATGCGGGCGCTGATGCTCGAAGCACAAATGCTAAGCAAGCGCGCCGAACAGGATCCTCTGCTTGCAATGGCTGCGGAACGTTCGCAACAGATTGACCGCGTCATTGTCGACCTGCTGGCACGGGCGAAGAACGACCCGAAGCAGACAGCACGGCTGGAGGAGCTGAAATCCATCTGGCAGGCATTCGCCCAAACCAAGGATACCGAGATCATTCCCCTGATCCTCGCCGGCAAGCTTGGCGAATCGCGCCAGCTCGCGGTCGGCGTGCAGCAGGGACGGCAGGAAAAGTTTCGCACCATCGCTACGGAACTCGCTGGTGCTGCGGAAGAGCGCGCGCGCGTCGCGGTGGCCGATACCGAGGTACAGACAACTAGGTCGCTGCGCGCCTTTCTGCTGGTCGGGATCGCGGCCTTGGCAGTCGGCGTGGTGCTAGCGATGATGATGGAGCGAATGATCGCGGGACCGCTGCGTGAACTATCGCGCGCGGCGGAACGTGTTGCCGCGAGCGATCTCACGGTTGAAATACCCAAGGACAATCGTGCCGACGAGGTGGGGACTTTGTTGCGTGCGTTCGGTGCCATGGTCGAGAACCTGCGGCGCACAACCCAGGAACTGAACGAAGGTGTCGGCGTACTCGCCTCCTCGTCCAGCGAAATCCTCGCTACCACGACGCAGATCGCTTCGGGAGCGGCGGAGACGGCCGCCGCGGTGAGCGAGACGACGGCGACGGTGGAAGAAGTGAAGCAGGCGGCCGGCGTATCGAGCCAGAAGGCGCGCTACGTTTCCGAGAGTGCGCAGAAGGTGGCGCAGGTATCGCAGGCCGGGCGCAAGTCGGTGGAGGGCACCATCCAGGGGATGCAGCGCATCCAGGAACAGATGGAATCGGTGGCCGAGAGCATCGTGAGCCTGTCGGAGCAAAGCCAGGCGATTGGAGAAATCATCGCCGCCGTGACCGGGCTGGCCGAGCAGTCGAATCTGCTGGCGGTGAATGCCGCGATCGAGGCGGCCAAGGCCGGCGAGCAGGGCAAGGGCTTCGCGGTGGTGGCACAGGAGATCAAGAGCCTGGCCGAGCAGTCCAAGCAGGCGACGGCACAGGTGCGCACGATTCTGGGTGAGATCCAGAAGGCGACGGGCGCTGCGGTGATGGCTACCGAACAGGGCGCCAAGGCGGTGGATGCCGGCCTGAAGCAGTCGGCCGAAGCTGGTGAGTCGATTCGACTGCTGGCCGAGAGCGTGAGCGAGGCGGCGCAGGCGGCGACCCAGATCGCCGCCTCGAGCCAGCAACAGATGGTGGGCATGGACCAGGTGGCACTGGCGATGGAGAACATCAAGCAGGCGAGCTTGCAGAACGTCGCCGGCACCCGGCAGGCCGAGACCGCCGCACACAGCCTGCACGAGTTGGGGCAGCAGCTGGGCTCCATGATCGGCAGCAAAGCCTGATGAGTATGGACCGGAGCGGGAAAGACTGAGGCCGTGGCGACGAACAAGGATGATTTCCTGAAGAAGCTTCTCGCGACCTTTCGCGTCGAGGCGGACGAGCATATCCAGGCGATGTCCTCGGGACTGGTCGCACTCGAAACCATGCCGGCGGGCGAGCAGCGCTCGCAAGGCATGGAGGGCATCTTCCGCGAAGCCCACAGCCTCAAGGGCGCCGCACGCGCCGTCAATCTCGCGGAAATGGAAGCGCTGTGCCACGCACTGGAAAGCGTGTTCGCCGGACTCAGGAACGAGCGCCTTGCCGCCACCCCGCTGCTGTTCGATCTGCTGCATCGGACGCTGGAGGCGCTCGGCGGGCTGCTTGCCTGCGCCGGCCAGGCCCCGGCGGAGGCACAGAAGCAGGCGATCGCGGCGCTGCTGCGCGGGCTCGACGATGCCCAGCAGGGCACGCCCACTGCGGCGCAGGCCGCCGCTGCCCTGCCTGCCGCGGTAGCAGTGGAGGCGGATGCGGGTTTCGAACCCGGCGCCGGGCCGCGGGTTTCCAGCCGCAATACCGAAACAATCCGGATGACTACCGCGAAGCTCGATGCGGTGATGCGGCAGACGGAGGAGCTGCTGGCGCCGCGCCTGGCGGCGGATGAACGGGCGCGGGAGCTGCGGGAGCTCGGGATCTCTCTGGGCGCCTGGAAGAAACGGCATGCCAGGATTCGGCCGGTCATGCGGACGGTGGAACGCTCGTTCGCCGGGGCGGACATGGTGCGCGGCACTGCCGCGGAGCGGCGGGATCTGGCGAAGCTGCTCGAGTATCTGGATGCCGAAGCCCCGCTGATGAAGCTGATCGAGGACCGGCTGGCGAAGCTCGAAAGCGCCGCCGCACGCGATCATCGCGCCCTGAGCGCCATGGTGGACGGCCTCCTGCACGACGTCCGGGAAATGCACATGCTGCCGTTCTCGTCGCTGCTCGAGGCCTTTCCGCGGCTGGCACGCGAGCTTGCACGCGATCAGGGCAAGCAGGTGGAACTGGTGCTGCGCGGCAACGAAATCGAAGTCGACCGGCGGATTCTCGAACAGATCAAGGATCCTCTCAACCATTTGTTGCGCAACTGCATCGATCACGGCGTGGAGCCGCCGGCGCTGCGCGAGCGGCAAGGCAAGCCGGCGCACGCAAGGCTGACCATCGCCGTCGCGCACAGAAACGGCAGCAAGGTCGAAATCCTGGTCACCGATGACGGAATGGGCATCGACCTGGCGAAAGTCAAGGCCGCGTCGGCGAAGCTCGGCCTCATGTCCACGGACGAACTCGACAAACTGGATGAACGTGAGGCGCTGGCGCTGGTGTTCCAGTCCGGTCTGTCCACCAGCCCCATCGTCACCGAGCTTTCGGGCCGCGGTCTGGGGCTTGCCATCGTGCGCGAGAAGGTCGAACGCCTGGGCGGCACCATCGCCCTCGAATCGCAAGCGGGCAAAGGCAGCGCTTTCCGCATCGTGCTGCCGCTGACGCTGGCCACGTTCAGGGGCGTGCTGGTACGTGCCGGCGGCCAGGTGTTCGTCATTCCGGCGCTCGACGTGGAGCGGGTGGCGCTGGTGGCGGACAAGGAGATTCGCACGGTGGAGAACCGCGAAACCATCATACTCGACGGGCAGGCGCTATCGCTGGCCCATCTGGCCGACGTGCTGGAAATCCCGCATGCGGCGGCAGAGTCGGCACAAAGCGCACAGGTGGTGGTGCTGGGTCGCGGTGCCGGCCGCATCGCATTCCGGGTGGACGCGGTGCTGGCGGAGCAGGAGGTGCTGGTCAAGTGCCTCGGGCCGCAGCTCGCGCGCGTGCGCAACCTGGCCGGCGCCACTGCGCTCGGCACGGGCCAGGTGGTGGCGGTTCTGAATGTGCCCGATCTGCTGCAGTCGGCGCTGGGGCCGGCGGCGCGCCCGCCTGCAGGCGCGAGCGGCGAGCGGCATGCGGCGGCCGCGCAGCGCTCGATCATGGTCGCCGAGGATTCGATTACCTCGCGGGCGCTGATCAAGAACATCCTCGAATCGGCGGGCTACAAGGTCACCACCGCGGTCGACGGGCTCGAGGCGTACACGGCGCTCAAGAGCGAAAGCTTCGACCTGCTGGTGTCCGACGTGGAAATGCCGCGCATGGACGGCTTCGACCTGACGGCGAAGCTGCGCTCGGACAAAGCCCTGGCACACCTGCCGATCGTGCTGGTGACGGCGCTCGAGTCGCGCGAGCACCGCGAGCGCGGCATCGATGTCGGTGCCAACGCCTACGTCGTGAAACGCAGCTTCGACCAGAGCAACCTGCTGGAAATCATCGCCCGACTGATATGAACGCACAGAGAGACAAGCCCAGGATCAGGGTCCTGATAGTCGAGGATTCCCCCGTGGTGCGCGAGTTTCTCGTGCATATTCTCGGCGCCGATCCCGCGATCGAGGTCATCGGCACGGCGAACGACGGCGAGGAAGCGCTCGAAGCCGTTGCGCGCAAGCGGCCCGATGTCATCACCATGGACATCCATATGCCGCGGCTGGACGGCCTCGAGGCCACGCGCCGGATCATGGAAACGCACCCCACGCCGATTGTCATCGTCAGCGGGAGCGCGGACCCGCGCGAGGTCGCGACGACATTTCGTGCCATCGAGGCAGGCGCTGTGGCCGTTCTGCGCCGGCCGGCCGGCATCGGTCATCCCGATCATGAAACCACCACCGGGGAGCTGGTGCGGACAGTGAAGCTGATGTCCGAGGTCAAGGTGGTCAGGCGCTGGCCCCGCGCCGGCCGCAAGCCGCCGCTTCCGCTTGCCGCAGCGGCGCCGCGCGCCGAGGTCGAGGCCAATGTCAAGCTGATCGCCATCGGTGCCTCGACCGGCGGTCCGCCGGTGCTGCAAATCATTCTTTCGGCGCTGCCGGCGGATTTTCCGGTGCCGATCCTGATTGTGCAGCACATGGCAAGCGGGTTCACCCAGGGCTTCGTCCAGTGGCTGGCACAAACCTCCAGCCTGCCCATGCATCTCGCCGCGCACGATGAGCTGGTTCGTCCCGGCCATGTCTATGTCGCTCCCGATGAATTTCAGATGCGGGTGGAGCGCGGCGGGAGAATCGTCCTGACCAAGGACACGCCCGAGAACGGCTTGCGCCCCTCGGTTTCGTTTCTTTTCCGCTCGGTGGCCGAAGTTTATGGCCGCGATGCCGTGGCCGGCCTGCTCACCGGCATGGGGCGCGACGGCGCCGAGGAACTCAAGCTGCTGCGGGACATGGGTGCCGTGACCTTCGCCCAGGACAAGGACAGCTCGGTGGTACACGGCATGCCGGGTGCGGCAATCCTCCTCGATGCAGCGACTTTCATACTGCCGCCGGCAAAAATATCCGCGGTATTGACAAACCTTGTGCGTAAAGAAGGCAGGAGCGGACCATGAAAACCAGGCACAAGACCAACGGCAAAGTCGAGATCCTGATTGCCGAGGACAGTCCGACCCAGGCGGCGCAACTGACCTACCTGCTCGAACAGCATGACTACAAGGTAACGGCCGCCGCCAACGGCCGCGAGGCACTGGCCCTGCTTGCGCGGCACAGGCCGGCCCTGGTGATCAGCGACATCGTGATGCCGGAGCTGGACGGCTACGGTCTGTGCCGGGCAATCAAGGCGGACGAGAAACTGAAGGAAATCCCGGTGATGCTGGTGACCACGCTCTCGGATTCCAACGACGTGATCCGCGGCCTCGAATGCGGCGCCGACAACTTTCTGCGCAAGCCCTACGAGGAACGCTACCTGCTGTCGCGCATCGACTACCTGCTGATGAACACCAAGCTGCGCAAGAGCCAGAAGATGCAGATGGGCATGGAGATCGACCTTGGCGGCCGCAAGCACTTCATCAGTTCCGATCGGCAGCAGATACTGGATCTGTTGATATCGACCTACGAGCAGGCGGTCGAGATCAACAGCGAACTCGCGCAGCGCGAAAAGGAACTGGCCCACTCGAACCAGATATTGCAGGGCCTTGCCCATCTCGCGGCAAGCCTCAATGGCGTCACCAGCGAGCGCGAGGTGGCCGAGACGGCACTTCGACAAGCGCTGGAGCTGCCCGGGGTCCACGCGGGATGGATTTCCCTGCGTACGGGAGAAAGCGGTTTTCGTCTCGCTGCCACCTGCGGACTGCCTCCCGCCCTGAGCGGCCCGGATGCATTCGACGGCGATTGCGCCTGCCGTCGGCAATTGTTGAATGGCGAGCTTGCAACAGGCTGCAATATCATCAAATGTGATCGCCTCGCCAGGGCGAGAGGGGGCACCGGGGGTATTTGCAGCCATGCGTCGGTACCGTTGTGGCTCGGCGATGGCCGTGCCCTGGGTGTGATGAACCTGGCCGGTGAGGGCGACAGCTTGTTCAGCGGTGCTGACCTGGAGTTATTGCACAGCGTCGGCAACCAGGTAGCGGTGGCTCTGGAGCGGGCGCGGATGCACGAGAACCTCGAAATGCTGGTGGCGGAGCGCACCGCCAAACTTGGCGCCGAGATCGAGGAAAGAAAGCGGATCGAACGGCAGCATCTCCGCCTGGTGTCCATCATCGAAGCGACGCCGGATTTCGTCGGCACCGCTGACCTTGCCGGCCATCCGATGTTCATCAACCAGGCCGGCCTGAGCATGCTCGGCTATGAACCCAGGCAGGGCATGCCCGATGTCAACATTGCGGAAATGCATACCGACTGGGCCGCGAAGAAAGTATTGGAGGAAGGAATTCCGCATGCCATGAAACATGGCTCCTGGAGCGGCGAAACCGCGCTGCTGCGGCGTGACGGAACGGTTATCCCTGTGTCGCAGGTCATCATTGCGCAAAAGGAGACCGAAGGCGAGGTAAGGACTCTTTCGACCATCATGCGCGACATCAGCGAGCACAAGCGTGACGAGGAAGCGCTGAAACGCAGCCAGGTGCTGCTCAACGAAACGGGACGCTTGGCAGCTGTCAGTGGCTGGGAACTGAATATAGATACAGGCGAGTTGCTGTGGACCGACGAGCTCTATCGCTTCTATGAAGTGGATCGTAACTTCAAGCCGACCTTGGACAAGGTGCTTGACTTTCATGCGCCGTCGTCGAAGTCGCTCAGGGAGCAGGCCCTGCGGCGCGCCATCGAGCTTGGCGAGCCCTTCGATCTGGAGCTGGAAGTTACCACCGCCAAGGGCAATCGCCGCTGGATCCATTCCATCGGCCGCGCCGATCCGGAACACCGGAAAGTCTACGGTGCCCTGGTGGACATCACGGCACGCAAGCAGGCCGAGATGGCGCAACGCGAATCACGCGAAAGCTTACAGCGCCTGCTCGACTCGATGTTCGAAGCGGCCTATGGGGTAGACATCGAAGGCAAGTGCACCTTCGTCAACCAGTCCTTTCTGCGGATGCTGGGTTACAAGCACGTCGACGAACTGCTTGGGCAACCGATCCACTCGCTGATTCATCACTCCCATGCCGACGGCCGTCCATATCCCGCATCCGAATGCAGGATGTATCGCGCCTATCGGGCTAATCAAGCCGCCAATGTTTCCGACGAGGTATTCTGGCGCAGAGACGGTGTTGCGATTCCGGTCGAGTACTGGACGCACCCCATCGTAGCCGACGGTGAGGTGACGGGTGCCATAGCCACCTTCATCGACATCACCGAGCGCAAGCAGGCGCAAGCGGCGCTGCTGCAACTGAATGAAACCCTGGAACAGAAGGTCGTGGAACGCACCGCCGAACTGGAACAGGCCCGCCACGAGGCCGATGACGCGAACCGGGCCAAGTCGGCCTTCCTGTCCACCATGAGCCACGAAATCCGCACGCCGATGAACGCGCTGCTGGGCATACTGGAACTGCTCGCTCTCGACAAAATCAACAGCGAGCAGCAGCGCATGCTGGCCATGGCAGAGAACTCTGGCAAGTCCCTGCTGCGGATCATCGACGACATCCTCGACTTCTCCAAGATCGAGGCCGGGAAACTGGACATTCATCCCGAACCGACAGCCATCACCGAATTGATCGGATTGACGGCGCAGTTCTTTATGTCGGTTGCCCGCAGCAAGGGCCTGCTGCTGGTCCACAGTACCTCCCCTGAGATCAGCCCGGCACTGCTGGCGGATCGTCTGCGCCTGCGTCAGATCCTCAACAACTTTGTCTCCAACGCCATCAAATTCACCGAACAGGGTCAGGTGGAGATCAGGGCCGAGCTGCTGGCGCATCTGTCCGGTTCGGACCGGATACGCATATCGGTTTCCGACACCGGCGTCGGCATCGCCCCGGAAGCTCAGGTCAGGCTGTTCCAGCCTTTCAGTCAGGCCGACGCAGAAACCACCCGTCGCTATGGCGGATCCGGTCTGGGCCTGGTCATCTGCCAGCGCCTGTCCGAGATGATGGGCGGCCGCATCGAACTCAACAGCATGCCTGGAAAGGGCACAAC
>Ga0208511_100764_pt1 | contig 9224 bp, 6 predicted proteins | sample LakWasMet39_LOW7_2_FD_183879 | JGI IMG/M metagenome (GOLD analysis project Ga0208511, IMG submission 183879) | Freshwater sediment methanotrophic microbial communities from Lake Washington under simulated oxygen tension - Sediment Metagenome... | ecosystem: Environmental > Aquatic > Freshwater >...
TTATTTCAATTTCGGCCGAATCGTTGATCACGATAGGCCGATTCGACAAGGTATGGGGATTAAGCGGCACCAAGACCAGCGCGTTTAACGCAGGATGCAAAATCGGCCCGCCGGCGGACAGGGAATAGGCGGTCGACCCGGTCGGAGTGGAAATAATCAGGCCGTCGGAGCGCTGCGAGTTTAAAAACACATTATCAATCTTGGTGATGATTTCTATCATGCTGGGCGTTACCCAACGGTGGATAACCACTTCATTGACGGCAGTTTCTTCGTGGATAACCTTTCCGTCACGGATGATCTTGGTGCGTAATAAATAGCGTTTTTCTTCCGTGTAATGGCCTTGAAGAATGTGAATCAGTTTATCGGATAATTCGTCGGGCGATATATCCACCAGAAAACCGAGACGTCCCAGATTGATGCCGATCAACGGAATATCGTATTCGACGATGGCGCGGGCGGCCGAAAGAAACGTGCCGTCGCCGCCAACGGCGATAACCAAGTCGCAATGCTGACCCATTGTGTCTATCGTGCAGGATTTAACGGACGGATTATCAATAAAATGAGCGCTGTCTTTCGCGACAATGACGGTATATTGGTGTAGCTTTAAAAAAGCATGCAGGGCAGTTAAAGTCGCGGCGATGCTGGGATCGCTGGGTTTTCCTATGATGCCGATGGTCTTAAAGGGAGTCTGCATTGCTGGATAACAATTGGGAAATGAATTTGATTATACAAAAAAACCTAGGTAAGACTACGAGTATTACAACTTCAGCGGATATTTTGGCTGTCGCAGGACTTGGTTTTGCCTTTTAGCTTGATATTTTTGAACAATAGACACAATCTATGAACTGCCGGATTGATGGAATCGATTAATAGCGGCAATATACACAGAGGATCGTAAGACAGGGTGTAAAATTATTAATTCAGGGGGTTAGCAATGAAACAATTACACAGAAAGGACCTGTTCGGCTGGTCGGAATTTAATCGGGAGCGCAATCTGGATTTTCATAGTGTGCTGTGGGTGCGCGACGATGGTAACGTTTTAATCGACCCTTTGCCGATGTCCGAACATGATCACAGCCACCTGCAAAGCCTGGGCGGGGTAAGATTTATCGTCATTACCAATAGCGACCACTGCCGCGATGCCGAGCATATCGCCGAGGTTACCGGCGCGGCGATCTACGGCCCTGCAGCCGAGGAAGAAACGTTTCCATTGGCATGCACCCGCTGGCTTCACGATCACGAAGAAATCGTTCCCGGCTTGGTTGCCTATCAGCTTAACGGTTCTAAAACGCCGGGAGAATTGGCGCTGCTTTTGGAGCACAGCACGCTGATAACCGGCGATTTAATCCGTTGCCATATCGGCGGGGAATTGTGCATGTTGCCGGACGCAAAGCTGACGGATAAAAACAAGGCCATTCAATCGGTCAAACGCATTGCCGATTTGCCTGATATTAAGGCCGTTTTGACCGGCGACGGCTGGCCGCTGTTTAATCACGGCAGTGAAGCTTTGCATCGTCTGGCAAGGTCATTGAACCATTAAGTGAACAACCAAAGGTTTCTTCTTCAACGTGCCGCTTGATGCGGCATCTCAAGCCATACAGCAGGTTTTGTTAATGTGGGTACAAAAAGAATTTTCATTATCAGCAAAAAGCAGGGGATTCCATCTGATCACCGGTGAAATCCTGAACGCTATTCCGGAATTGGCCGCGGTACAGTGCGGATTGCTACACCTCTTTATCAAGCATACATCGGCATCGTTGACGGTTAATGAGAATGCCGATCCGACGGTGCGCCAGGATATGGAAAGCCACTTTAATCGATTTGTGCCGGAAGGCGCGCCTTATTATAAGCATGGCTATGAAGGCGAAGACGACATGCCCGCCCATATAAAAAATGCGCTGCTGGGTTCCAGTTGCACCATTCCCATTACCAAAGGCAAGCTTAATCTGGGCATCTGGCAAGGCATTTACCTGTGCGAGCACCGCAATCAGGGAGGTAGCAGGCGGATTGTCGCCACTATTCAGGGACAATCTCGAACCGATACCCATACGGGGTAGCGTTTAGATTATTTAAGTAATAGCCTTTATTGATTGAAGAAGTTGGGTTCTCTATTCTTGTACAATGCCAACTGGTTTTTTAGGAACGTGGATGAAATAAGATCGCCAACCTACGCGGCTATATAGAGACGGTAGTCAATATTTCTGGAAATGGAGAAAGGACGTTGAAGATATTAGTAACAGGAGCTGCCGGCTTTATAGGTTCAAGCCTTAGCCTGAAGCTGCTGGAACGGGGCGACGAGGTTGTCGGAATAGACAACCTTAACGATTATTACGATGTCAATTTGAAGCTGGCACGGTTGGAACGGCTGCGCGGCTATGATCGTTTTAAGTTTATCAAGCTTGAAATTGCCGATAGAACCGCAGTAGACGAGCTTTTTGCCCGTGAAGAATTTCAAAGGGTCATGCATCTGGCGGCTCAAGCCGGTGTAAGGTATTCCATCACCCATCCTCATGCCTATATCGATTCGAATATAGTCGGATTCATCAATATACTCGAAGGGTGCAGGCTGTGTGCCGTCGAGCATTTAGCGTACGCTTCATCCAGCTCTGTTTATGGGGCGAATACCAAAATGCCGTTTTCTATCCATGACAATGTCGATCATCCTGTTTCCCTTTATGCGGCCAGTAAAAAAGCCAATGAATTAATGGCTCACACTTATAGCCATCTTTATCAGCTGCCGACCACCGGCTTGCGGTTTTTTACCGTTTACGGCCCCTGGGGACGGCCGGATATGTCGCCGATCAAGTTTGCCCGTAATATCATTGAAGGAAAACCGATTGATGTGTTTAATTACGGTAATCATCGTCGTGATTTCACTTATATAGATGACATAGTAGAAGGCGTCATCCGGGTTATTGATAAACCGGCACAAGCTAATGCAGACTGGGTGGGTGATAATCCAGACCCGGGGACCAGCTTTGCCCCTTATCGTTTGTATAATATCGGCAGCAATAATCCCGTGCATTTGTTAACGTTCATTGAAACGCTGGAAAAATGTTTGGGTAAAGAGGCGGTAAAGAATTTCTTACCGATGCAGCCGGGGGATGTGCTTGATACCTGTGCCGATGTTTCGGATTTAGTGCATGATTTGGGCTATAAACCCAGTACGTTACTGGAAGATGGGGTTAGGAAATTTGTCGAATGGTATAAGGATTTTTATAAGGTGGTTTGATCAAGGCGTTTTGGCGGTGGGTTTTATTTTTTATGAAAAGGTTGCTATCAATGAGGGGAGGGCTATAGCATTGAGCCTAACGGGTTGCGGGTGTGACTTATATGTACCTGCGATTGAAGATTAATATACGCCTATAGTTAGGCTTTAGAAAAATGAGACATGCCATGCCATCGTACTTAGACGTTACTGACAAAAATGCCATATTGAAAGCCATAGCAGAGTTCGATTCGCTTGGTCGAGATGAATTCCTTAAAACATATGGGTTTAGACATGCGCGGAGTTTTTTCATCTTGCACTATGGCAATCAATATGACTGTAAACCAATATTGTGGGCAGCATACAAACACCAGTTTGGTGAACTACTTCTAGCGCGTGCGTCTAGCGGAGTAAATAGGACAGTTCGTCCAAAATTAGAAGGCATGGGGTTCGTAGTCATATCTACTGAAACTTCACTAGAAGATATTGAGGATGAGCTATCTAGGAAAGTTAATGAGTCATTAAATCGTTCATCACAAGAACGACAAAAACGTCTTTTTTCTGCCGAAATTTTTCCTCAAAAAACAAAAATAATAACAATGGCTTATATCCGAAACCCTGATGTTATTGCCGAGGTGCTTACAAGAGCAAAAGGAACTTGTGAGGCACGTAGATGCGTAGCTCCATTCAATCGTGCTTCTAACGGTACACCATATCTTGAGGTTCATCATAAAGTTCGGTTGGCCGATGGAGGAGAAGACACTATTGAAAATGCAATTGCACTATGCCCCAACTGCCATAGGGAAAAGCACTATGGTTAAAGCCGTAGGCCGCAATAGCGCTAGTGTATTGCGCCCAGTTCTGTAGGTTGGGCATGCTTTTTATGCCCAACATTACATTATTTCAATATGGCGGCAGATTTCGGATTTGGTCACAGCTATCCTGCCACCAGATTAGATACCCCAATGCTGGGCAACGAAAAGCTGTCGCCTAAAGCGCCTACTGTTGATGCGCAGCCTACGACACTTGGTTTAATGCTATAGAGCTTTTACGAACAAATAAGTATTTGCGCTTATAGAAATTTTATAATTTGTCTGCTCTACTTGGCTGAGTCTATGACCTAGCAAAATTGCGGATGTCATAATTTTTTTACGGGAAAGCCTCATAACCTTGTATAACCAATACTTCCATTTCAGCGAATTGCCGTTTTCCATAGCGACTGATCCGCACTTTGTTTATATGAGTCCGCGTCATCAGGAGGGCTTGGCTCATCTGCTTTACGGCATTAATTTTGGCGGGGGCTTTGTTGCTTTAACCGGCGAAGTGGGCACCGGTAAGACAACTCTCTGTCACTGTCTTTTGCAAAAAATACCGGAAAACATAGATATTGCTTTGATATTGAATCCAAAGCTTAATGCGGTCGAATTATTGGCTACAATCTGCGATGAACTGGGTATTAGCTATGACAAAAATCAGCATTCGTTAAAAAACCTGATTGATCTTTTAAATCAGCACCTGCTTACAGGCCATGCCAACGGCAGACGTACGGTTTTACTAATCGATGAAGCGCAGAATTTAAGCATGGAAGTGCTGGAACAAATTCGCCTGTTGACCAACCTGGAAACCAACAAAACAAAATTATTGCAAATTATTCTGGTCGGCCAGCCTGAATTAAAAGAATCGCTTAAGCGACAGGATTTGCGTCAGTTAAATCAGCGCATTACCGCCCGCTATCACTTGTTGCCGTTATCGCTCAATGAAACTCGAGCTTATATCCGCCATCGTCTGACTGTTTGTAACGGCCAGCCGGATATTTTTAAAGAAAGCGCGATACGCAAAATTTACAAGCTTTCTTCCGGCATACCCAGAATGATTAACATCCTCTGTGATCGCGCTTTGCTTGGCGCCTACTCAACCAACACTCATGTTATTACACCGGCAATCGTTAGTGCTGCTGCCCATGAAACGTTGGCTTTTACCGATAAAAAATTCCCGTACCTGAGCGCATTATTCGGCCTGCTGTTTTTGGGTTGTATTGCCGCAGGTGTTTATTTTCGAATGGTTTGGCCCAAGGCGAGTCATCAAACCGCAATTAATTTTACAACAACCTATCCTGCCATCCAGACAAAGCCTGAGATCATCGGCCAACTCCTGCAGTCGGAAAAAGAACCGCTTCTTATTGAAAAATATAATATCGCCGCTGTCGCTAAAACAAAAACGTTTCATGACTGGATCAATAATCCCGATTATTCATTAAATGCCGCGTTAATCGGCACGCTGAAGCTCTGGGATAAGACTATTCCTGAGAGTAACCAGGTGGATTGTCATTACGTAGAAACAACAGGACTGCGCTGTGCATTTGGCAAAGCCAACTGGAAAGATATGCTGGCAATTAATCATCCGGCTATTCTGGAGTTCTCATTAACAGGTGAACAAAAGTTCTATGCCTTGCTTACCGGATTCGGGCAAAATCAATCCTTGATTCATTTTAAAGATAATGCGACTTTTCCGGTAGCGGATGCATTGAAGTATTGGGATGGCTATTATTTAATACTGGAGCCGCCGCCAACCCCTGACGGCAAAGTGATACGTCCCCACCAGACATCGGAGCATGTGTTATGGTTACGACATCTGTTAAATAGTATTGACAGTAAAACCGAAGCCGTAGAGCAGCCACGTTTTTATGATGACAAGTTAGTCGCTCGCGTTATGGATTTTCAGCATCAGCACCAATTACCGGAAGACGGCAGGGTGGGCGAAAAGACTATGTCTCATCTTAAAAATATAGCGCAGACACTTAATCTTCCTCACTTAGAAATAACCGATTAATTATGTCTTTTATTCTAAATGCCTTGCGTAAATCGGAACAGGAAAGACAGGCTCGTCAGGCTGAGAATGTAACTGACAAAATCCTTCTTCCTCAGCCGCCACAAAACAGCGGCAAGACAACCAAGCTATTAGTGTTTCTTCTTATCGCTAATGTGTTGGTTATTGCCGGCAGCGTTTGGTTTGTACGAAATAATTTGATGTCGACGCCTGATACGAGAGCGCCAGCTATTTCATCACACCACCTGTCGGCACAAAACGCAAAGCTTGAGCCTAAAGCGATTGCTAAATCCACTCAGTCGAAAAGACCGGCACAAAAAGCGGAATCCGAAATAACCTCTATTGCGGAATTGATCGATAAAGAAAAGCCTGAACCAGCTCCGTTACCGGTTATCACAAAAAAAACGGCGGCTGACGCCATTAAGCAATCTGCTATGACCAACAATTCCGAGTTGCAGATACAAACTACTCCGGTAATAGCCCCTGCTGCCAATGTTGAATCGGATGAGCACGAAACAATACCTGCAAGAAAAGGTATTCCTTTGTTAAGTGATTTGCCTTTTGAATTTCGTCAGGCGCTGCCGAAATTTACTATCAATGTATTTGTCTACTCACAGGATCCTGAAGAGCGTTTTATTATGATTGATATGGTCAAATATAAGCCTGGGCAGCAAATAAAAGACGCAATGCTACTGAAAGAAATTCTTCCTGACGGCTTTGTCATTGATTACCAAAACCGGGTATTTAAAATTAAGCGACCGTAAAACTTAAGGTAAAGATATTGGTTGCCTTGGCCTTGTAGGTTGAGCATGCTTTTTATGCCCAACATTACGATGTTTCAATAGGACGGTAGATTTCGGATTTGGCCACAGCTATCCTGCCACCAGATCAGATACTCAAGCGGGACGGGGTTTGCAATCCCGTCCCTAACGTTTTACGGTGTCTGGGCTAAGTTACCCAACGCAAAACGTTTCAGACGGGGTAGCATGCCCGTCCGGCTCATAAAGCTCGTGAACTTTGAAGCCTCCCTATTTCCAAATACTGACAATATTGGTGAAGTCGTCCGTCCAGGGCTTCATATCAAAATATAAGGGCATTTTTTGCCAGTTGCCGAGACGGCTCAGGCGCAACGGTTCCAGTGTTTCGGCCTGCTTTGCCATAACCACCCAATCAGTCGCAACCACCAGCGGGATTTCCTGTTGCGGTTTGAACTCCTGAATCAATGAGGCCAAGTGCAGGGCTTCCGCATTAATCGATAATACTTTTTTCAGCGACAAATGGCGGTTGGTCATATGAAATGCCAGTATGCCGCCCGGTTTGAGTTTTTTGAAATAGAGCTCCAGCGCTTCCTTGGTCAGTAGGTGGGTCGGTACCGAGTCGGAACTGAACGCATCCATGACTAATAAATCAAAGTGCTGATCAGGCTCTTTTTCCAGCGATAAACGGGCGTCGCCGACCCTCATTGCGGCGTTGTGAGCGCATTGGCTCAGGTAGCTGAAATAGGCGGGGTTACTGGCAATGTCTATCACCAGCGGATCGATTTCGTACAGCGTCCAGTTTTGTTGGTCTTTGGCATAACAGGCTAAGGCGCCCGCTCCCAGACCGACTACGCCGATATTCCAGGCTTGATCGTTATTGTCGTATTCCTTGAACAGCTGTCCCATCGGCCCCGGACGGCTGTAATAGGTCAACGGTATTTGGCTTAGGTTTGCAGCCAGACGCTGCGCTCCGTGTTTGGTCGTGCCGTGGAACAGTTCATGATAGTGTTCAGGTTTGCCTTGTTCATCAGTCAGCACGGCTTCACGCACGGCAAGCACGCCGAAAAAGGTGCGTTCCTGGTACAGCGTATGCGAGGACAGACCATGCAAGCCGAGAGCAAGGAAAATAATGGCGCCGGTCATTAAAGCGAAGCCGACGGGACGTGTTCTCAGCAGGTAGGTCAATAAGGTTAAGCCTATCAGGCCGATGACGATGGCGTCGAAATACTGGAGCAAATCGTCGACGGTGGCATGGAGAATAATCCCGGCAATAACCAGCAGGGCAGGGGCTATTATTTGCAACAGCAATCCGGCGTTCAATGATAGTTTCAGGCCGGGGCGCAGCAGTAAGGCCGCAATAATCATGATCGGGTATTCATACACGGCATTGAATACGAACGGTGCAACAAAGGTGTTGAACATGCCGCCCAGCATGCCCGCAAAGGACATGATCAGGTAGAAGGTGGTTAAATGCCGGGTATGAGGCCTTAATTTAGCCAGCTCGCCGTGACAAACCATCACCGCAAAGAAAAAAGCGATCAGGTGCAAAATCAGGTAAGCCCAATAAGGCAAATCGGCCGGATTAATGAACGCGTAGGCGATAAACGGCAACAGGAATATCGGTTGCAGCTTCACCATTAGCGGATGAATTTTGTCGTTCCATTTGGAAAAGACGATCACAAAAGACAATAAATACAGCGTTAGCGGGATGATCCACAGCAACGGCACCGAGGCAATATCGGTGCTGATGAAGTTGGTCAGGCCCAGCAGCAGGCTGGACGGTACAAAGGCCAGCGCCAGCCAGTGTAATTGGGTGGCAAGGCTGAGATTGTTTTCGTCGGCCTCTGTATCTTGATCGTCCTCTTGCTGCTCGGATGTTTGTCGGCTTTTCCATAGCACAAAAGCGCAAGCTGCAATCAGCAGGCAAAGTATCAGGTAGCCGACGCTCCAGTAACTCTTCTGGTTTGCCAGGCCGATATTGGGTTCAAGCAGGAACGGGTAACTCAGCAGCGCAATCAGGCTGCCGGTATTGCTGGCCGCATAGAGATAATAAGGATCATGGCTGGTATGGTGGCCGACATTGGCGAACCATTTTTGAATCAGCGGCGCGGTCGTGGACACTACGAAAAAAGGCAGGCCGATAGCGAGAAATAACGTCCACAGCAGCCAGAAGGTAGGGTTGCTGTCTGTCGGCGGAACGGTGTTTTCCGGCAAGGCCAAAGGCAGCGCCAGAAAACTGATCAGTATCAGCGCCGTATGGATCTGGATTTGGCGGTGCTGACTGTAGCGTGTAGATAGATAGTGAGCGTATAGATAGCCGAGAAACAAGATACTCTGGTAAAACACCATGCAGGTGTTCCAGACTGCCGGGGAACCGCCGAGTAAAGGTAATAAAATCTTCCCGAACAGGGGTTGCAGCACAAACATCAGCG
>Ga0208511_100769_pt1 | contig 9165 bp, 13 predicted proteins | sample LakWasMet39_LOW7_2_FD_183879 | JGI IMG/M metagenome (GOLD analysis project Ga0208511, IMG submission 183879) | Freshwater sediment methanotrophic microbial communities from Lake Washington under simulated oxygen tension - Sediment Metagenome... | ecosystem: Environmental > Aquatic > Freshwater >...
ACGCCATTTTGCTGTGATGGACATAGTTTTTCCTGTTCAAAAAATAACAGGATGCCGCGAACAACATATTTTTTACAGGTGGTTCGGCTGGCTGCTTACTATTGAGCGGGGTCGAAGGGTGCTTACAAGTGTAGGTTTTTAAAAAAAAGTATAACGAGACATAGCGTTACGGTAAATTGATGAGTGTCATTAATCTCTGTTTACTGGAGGTGTCGCTATGTCTCGCCATTCGGAACTATACCAATGGATCGACACGGTTGTCATGGGATCCCCCCACGTTGTATGGACTTGGGGCATTGGCAACACCTGTTCGGAGACATAGGTAACGGTTTTTAATTTTTATTGTTGCTCATTTAAGTTTATTAACGCAATCCGATGTTGGCAAAAGTAGGCATCAATACAGTCATCTTGATTGGTAGGCCGTAAAGTCCTGGGTACCCACGAAATGCCTTGCTGACTTTTCAGATGCGCCCTTGATAGCTGGATTCGCCTTTGTCCTGTATTTTACGCACGTGGTCATCGGGCCCGACTCAATGACCAGCAAAGATTCAGGAAATAGCCTTGAGCTGGGCTGATAACGGCCGATGGGCGGTTTCAGGCCCAGTGCTTGGTGTGGTCGTTCGAGATTATACAGTCCTCGCCAAGCATCGAACCACCCTTGGTCAGCAAAAGTTTCATGAGCCAACAACTCGGCCATGAGCGTGCGGTGTAAGCGTTCGTCCTTGCCTTGGGTTTGTGTGTGGTAAGGGTGCGATGGCTGACGTTGATACCTAAGCGTAACAGCCAGATAGTTAGCGGTGTATAAGGGCTGGAGCCATCATCACCAGGGTGGGCCGTTATCCATTGGTATGCGCCACGGCAGTCCATACTGACGGGGAAGGTGTCGGTCAAAGCGGCCTGTACGCGGTGGCGCAGGACTTAAGGCATACCAAATACCGCAAATGGTTGTCCAGCACGGTCAATGGATGACAACGATCCTCACGCATTGCCACATGACCTTTGAAATCCATCTGCCACAAGTCATAGGTGATGGGTGTTCAAGCGCAGCCAAGGCTTGTGTTGAGCGCTTGTCTCTGAGTTTAGTCGGTTATGTCGGCGCAAAATGGCCGCGATGGTGCTTGGGCAAAGGAGATTTTTCCTGCCCCAATACCTGGAGGGGGAAGAACAACAGACCGTGCTGGACGCATCGCGCTATGCGCCCGATTCCCGGTTTCGGCAACGAGCCCATGCGGTCTATTTGAGTGATAAAGGCTACCGTCTGGATCAATTGGCCGATATTTTTGCGGTAGACCGGGATACAGCATCCGCTTGGCTGACCGGCTTGGGACAGCGTCGGCAAATACGCTTGGCGGCAAGCGGCCTATTACATCGCTTAGCGTGTCATAGGAAGGGATGCCGTTGAGCAATTCCAGAAACTGCCGAAATCAGCTTTCTTTTTCTTCGGCGAAGGTTTCCATGCCGACCCAGTCTTCAATACCGCTGAGCACGGCGCAGAAGACGAGCATGATGATGTCGGCGAGTTTGTGCCGTTTATTTTTGGTTTCGCGGCGCGGATCGGCTAGATCGGCAAAGTAAGGGCATGGATCGGGTAACATAAAGCTTTTTGTCAAAAAAATACTTTAACAAATTTCAGGGATCAAAGAATAGATGGCGCGATTGCCCTGGATGCTGAAAGCTCGAGCTTGACATTACCAGGGTACGACTATAAAATGCGCCTAGCTCGAAATAGTTTTACCGTTATGCTTATCTTTACGAAGTTGTTCATGTATTTGTTCGTCCTGTTATCATTAAGTAATTCTCTAATTTCCCAGCTTCATCAGCCTTTATAAGGCTTCAATTACTACAAACTAGGATTACACTAAATGACTACAGGTATAGTTAAATGGTTTAACGCTGAAAAAGGCTTCGGTTTCATTCAGCAAGAAAACGGCCCGGATGTTTTTGTTCACTTCCGTAACATTAACAGCTCAGGCTTCAAATCTCTTGATGAAGGACAAAAAGTACAGTTCACTGTCACTCAAGGACAAAAAGGACCGCAAGCAGAAGAAGTAACAATCATCTAAATTGCATGCAAAAAAAACCGTAGCTCTTTCGGGAGCTGCGGTTTTTTTATGTCCGCTAATCAGCCAATCGGCCTAGTTTTGCCGTTATATACCAAAAGGAGTTATCGAAGATGCCATCGCCAGAACATATTACACCGCTACCAAACGGTTCGGGAGCGATAAGCAATCAGGATAATGAACGCCTCATGAGAATTGCGCAAGATATTCTCGATCCTGAAAATACATTGGCGGATTTGATCCCGTGTATTGGCGAATTGAGGGTGCTACTTGAGCAGCGTACCCTTTTGAAGTTGGAGCCAGAGGTAAATTTGGGCGAGGACAGGACTATGCTCGATAGCGGCATGGCGGTTTCGCCGCTGATGGCTGCTTTTTGCGCGCGCGAAGTATTCCGTAGCGCTGCTTTCATTAAAGGTGTTGGGACGGCGGTGCAGGATGTGGAGTGTGAAAATCGTCCGGTACGTCTCCTGTATGCCGGCTGTGGCCCTTTTGCATTGTTGGCATTACCCTTGATGTCGGTATTTTCAGCGCAGCAAGTTGTATTCACGTTGATCGATATTCATCCGGAATCCTTGAGTTGTGCGCAACATTTGATTGGGAGTTTTGGCTTTTCAGACCATGTGCTCGAGTACGTGTGCGCAGACGCAACTCGCTACCAAATTCCTTCTGATTCGATACCCGATGTGATCGTCAGTGAAACGATGAATGTCTGTTTGGGTAAAGAACCGCAAGTGTCTATCGCGCGTCATTTACTGGCGCAAGCGCCGGATGCTCTGATGGTGCCGCAAGCCGTGAGTGTTGAAGCTTGTTTGCTGGATCAGTTGAAAGAGCATGCTCCGGCCGTGTCGGAACAACAAAGCAAGATTGTTGTGCCGGTGCGCGACAGGATTTATCTAGGTAAAATATTTGAACTGAATACGGAAAATATTAAGCAGTGGGCGAATATAACAGCCGACTGCCTTCCTGCAGCAAGGATTCAAATTCCGGTTCCCCTGTCGCAACGTTATCAGCTACGGCTTCTGACCCGGATCGTGGTCTACGGTCAAACCTGCTTGCAAGATTACGACAGCAGTCTGAACATACCTCAAGCCTTGCCTGGAAAACCGACGTTTGCAGGTGGCGAAACTTTGCAATTCCATTATAAGCTGGGAACGCATCCTGGGTTAGGTTATGAGGCGATAGCTTAAGAAAATGTTGTCAACCGACTGACAGGGCGATGTAGGTCAACACAGATAGAAAAATACACTTGGCTTTATCATTTTGCGAACAATGCCGCGCGAGTCAAATCAATAATAAGGAGAATCTCATGCTTTCAGGCAATATAAAACTTCCGAACGGTTTAAGCTTACGGGCGATGCGTTCATCGGACAGCATTTTCATGGAGTCCTTGTACCGGACTACCCGCGACGATTTGCGTATGCTCGATGCGGAGGAGGATTTTATCGATGAGTTCATCGATCTCCAGCGGCGCGCCCAAACCCAAGGTTATGGCGACATGTTTCCCAATGCCATGTATTTTGTCGTGGAATACCACGGCGAGCGTATCGGTCGTGTGGTATTGGACTTTGGACAAAATGAAATACGGGTGGTGGATATAGCGTTGATACCGGTTGCGCGCGGCAAAGGCTACGGCGGGCAGGTGCTCCAGGTCGTGCAGATGGCGGCAGGCAAGGTCATGGCTCCGGTAGCGCTCATCGTACGTTTCGATCACTTGCGCGCCAAGCAACTTTATGCTCGATTGGGGTTCGCGGTCGAAGAAGCCCAAATACCGTATGAACGCATGGTTTGGTATCCCGCTTCCGTCGGCATTTTCAGTATGGGTAACTAACGCAGGCAACTTTTTAGCCGGGTGGAGGTGGCTTGTAATTTGGCAAGAACCTGTCTAAGGTCCTGTGTTTATTCGTGTTTCGGCTGATTCAATAAGATCTGTTCATTAAGACCGTAGAAAGCTAATCAACCATTATGATCCGCGCTGTTTAAGCGCAGTTGCTCCAGCAATTGATAATGCTTATTCATCCAGCGGAACGTCAGTTCCAAAATATGCGCATCGGCGGCGGCGCGTTTTTCGGCGCTATCGGGATGAAACGCGGTATCGCGCTGCTTTGAATGACGCCCGGCTACTGCGCTGAGATGGTCGGTGCCTAGACCGGTCAAATCCAGGCCAAAATGGGCCGCCAGCTTGCTCTCCAGCGCTTCCGGCAATTCCGAGTAATTCAGCAGCAGACCATTGCCGTGGCGCTCCACGGCCTGCCGGGCTTGGTCCATAATGACCGATAAAACCCAGGCGCCGTGGCCTAGCGAATGGTTCATTACTTCATCGGGCGGTTGCATGCCGTGTCCGGTCATAGAACCCGGCACCAAGTGCCAGCCGGGCATCCGCTGGTGCGACACTAGCACCTCCACCGGGTCTCGATACACAAATACCCAAGGTGTGCCGGGGAAGGCAGTCAACAAGCGATCGATATGAACCATATGCCAGCAATCGGTTTTCAGGAAAAGTTGACGGTCGCTTTCTCGGCGAGGCTGTCCCAAGGCGGCGAGCAGCGCCCGCACCGTCTCCGTATCGCTATAGGGTTTCGGCCATTGCAGTAATGTGTCCAACGGTTCGGGCTCGGACAGTACCACGCTGTCCGGCAAAGCGGTCAGCCATTGGGCCGCTAAAGTGGAGCCGCAACGGCTCATATGGAACACCATGCCTTTCAGCGGCAAGCCGGGATGACTCTGTGCGCGCTCCAGCAGCAAATCCAGCCCGCTTTGCCGTCGAAGCAACCGGTTGAACGGCCTGGATGCCAATTTTTGCAATGTGTCCTGACAAAACGGCTCAGTGAAGCGCTCCCGGCCCATGTAGCCCCAGTCCAGCGTAGGTTGATTGTCGCGGATCGACAAAAACAGAGGAATCCATCCGGAAAGTGCATCCAAGGGCGTCATGTCCGGTTCCTTTCGACCCAGGCTTTTCGTCCGGCGTGCATGGACTGTCGCACATCTTCATCTGTTAGAGCGTAGCCCTGGAGCGAGGCTAATTGCCGCACAGCGGCAATGAAATCATCGGGATCGGTTAAATTGAACAAGCGTTCATGCAGGGACGGAGTGTCGCGTATCGATTGGCGTAAGGCCTGAAAAGCGGGGTCGGATGTATCAGTCATATTTAGATATTAATGAAAGCGTGCCTGTTTTAGATCCCGAAGCTGGTAAAGAGACCTATGCGGGGCTGGGTTTGCAACCCCGTTTCTAACGTTTTTGCGATATTAGAGCAATGCGTAATATTTAACGAATGTAAACGTTTTGGACGGAATAACATGCCACGTCCGGCTTGTAGGCTATTTACCCAAAAGCAAAGTTCGCAGCCAATCGTTTACAACGCAATCCAGCAGCATATGAATCCGTTCGGTCTTGCCCCGGTTGGAAAAGCTGTGCGGTTGGTTGAAGTCGGCGTACCAGCACTCGCCGGCGGCCCAATGCTGATCGATACCGGCTATGCGGCATTCCACATCCGGGTTTGTCGATACCACCACATGGATGCGCGCCTCGCCGTAATCTAAGCCCAGCATAGGATCGCGATGCTCCTGGATAATCGCTCCCGGCCCCAGTCGCAGCAGCCGAACCGAGAGCAGCGGACAGCAAAAATACTGTAGGACTTCCTGGAAATAGGGGCATTGCGTGAGCAATGGCGTATCTTCCCAGATTTGCGCGTTCGGGTCGGAATAAATCGGGATGGCGCTGCCGGGCACGGCGCGCAGCGGAACGCCGCTCCAATCCCCCTCGTAAATGCGTTGATTGAAATGGGCCAGCCATGACTGTGTCGGCACGCGCGCCAAATCCTCTTGCAGGCGGGTGGTATCGAAATGAACGGGAAGGCGTAGAAAGGATGGATTTGCAGTATTTTGCTTCATAACAATGGATTGAACTTTACGAGGTATTGTTTGCAGGAGACAGAGGGCGAAATACGGATAGTCCGCGATACAACTTATTATTCCGGCCTATGCGGGACGGGGTTTGTAACCCCAGTCCCTAACGTTTTCGCGATATCCGGGCAATACGTAATGTTTAACTGATGTAAACGTTCCGGAAGGGGAAACATGCCTCGTCCGGCTTATGAGGTTAGTGAAGAGGCGGATTTACCGTCTCTTCAGATATTTAAAGTTATTTCATACAGGGTCATTTAGCTGAAAACAATCTGGTAAAAAGCTCCCTGCCCATCGGAATGGGTCGGTGCGATGATGCGGTTTATATAGACGTCGTCCAGTCGCCAGTCTTCATCGTCATTTGCCCGAAAAGTATAACAACCGTCTTGCAGGTCAGGCGAATCAGGGCCGCGCAGCAGTACTCTAAACGGTATGCGCTTAGAGTTGGGGCCGGCGGACAGCGGGGTTTCTTCCACGCTCATTATTTCCAGCGCTAATTGTCCATTGACAGCTTCCGCCGTCAACAGCTTTCCTTGGTGTGCGGCAAAAAAATCGCTGGTTACTGTATCTAGTGTCATTAAATTTAGTCTCCGCCGGTATGCGCGTCGGAGCGCGCATACCGCTGTGCTGGTTTTAGTTGCGGCTGGGGAATAAACCGTTTATCGCGATGCAGAAGTTGAGCGCCAGATAAGGGTTCATTAACGGGACGGAGGCTGCTGCTGGAGCTGCGGCGGGGTTGACAGTAACCGTGCCGGAACCGCCAGGCACCGACACCGAAAACGGTTTCAATGTGGTATTAGCCGTGGCGGTGCTATAAGTGTTGGCAGGATCGGCGGAACTGCCACCGAAGCTTGAAAGATCTACGGTAGCTTGGCCCAAGTTTGCCCCTGTTCCAGGAATATTGGTTGTTCCATTGGTACCGGAAACCGCTGGGATAGCGATACTAACCGAAGCGGTTCCGCCGCTGGGTGTAAACGCAGCCGTGTGAGTGTGTGGTGCCACAGGGGTCTGTGAAGTGTTTAATACCACTTTTTCCGCGCCGCCTTTTTCAGCGAATTGGAAGACGGTGCCGGTGGTTTGGCTTTGTCCATAACCGATAATATGTCTGCCGCGCAGTTCGGGTAACAGGAAAGTAGTTTGCCCGTTACCGCCAAAGGCGACGCCAAGCAAAGCGTAAAGGGCGGCGTTTTGCTGGATTTGCATTGTCTGCCCTTGGCATGTAGACCAATCTCTGGGAGCCCAAGTCCAAGGGAATGCGGTAATGAAGCCGATAAAAATATCCATGGTTTTTTCCTTTTTGTTTTAATGTTGTTGTTATGCCATCTAGCGTCAATGCGTAATGGCGAAGGTGTTTTGCCCGTTGCCGCCGGGCTGGATGTTGCCTAACCTTCAAGTCATTTAATATCCCTTGAAGGCCGGGCTAACGGATCGGCAGTGTACATCGAACCGGACGGTATTGGCAATAAAATAATAAGTAACTGTTAAATAAGCAATTATTATGATTTTATTGTGTTTATTTAAATATAACAACTTACCTTTTTCGGGGTTCGTTCTCTGCTTTCGGCAACCGCACGGCATAATACGCAGGGATGCGGAGAACGCGGATTTTTGCGTAAGTAGGTGTTCATAAGTTTCTTAGCATGAGTGGCATGTGTGGAGCGGCTTTAGCCGCTCCACACATGCCAGAAAACTGTTGCCCAACTACTTATCAACCGGATACCGATTTTTATGACCGGTTTATAAGTGAAATAACATTATGCCTACGCATACACAAACCTGGACGCCGCTGGCTGGCATTGGTTATCTATCCGAGCCGCAGCGTCGAAAAACAAGCCGGTATAGAATTTTAACCTTTCATGAGTTTGCCTCAATTACAGCGGATTTATTTGGAAGATTATCAAGATCGGCAAGGACTCTCGCCCACCTTGGAATTGATCCGCTTGATTGCCAGCGGCAAACCGCAGACAATGGCCTTAGCCCGAGAATGGGTTGCGCGCAAAGATGAGATAGGTTCGGAAGGTATAGATTTTATTGAAACCATTCTGGTTTATAAATTACCCTATTTAACTCGTGAGGAGATTAAAGCCATGTTAGCTTTAGATGATATTGAATTAAAACAAACCCGCTTTTATCAAGAAATCGCGGAAGAGGAAAATCGGAAAGGACGCCAAGAAGAAAGCTTGAAGCTGGTTAACCGGAATGCTACGACATAAATTCGGCATTAATGCCGAATTGCGTCAGGCAGAGCAAAGATTGCAGACGCTTTCAGTAGAACAACTGGAAGAGCTGGCGGAAGCGTTATTAGACTTTACCCAAATTCAAGATTTAAAGGACTGGTTAGGATTTTGCCAAAAATAACTTCCGCTTATGGTTCCCACGCTCCGCGCTCGTCGTTATACCCAAGTGTCTGGGCGACACCGTCATCCCACAGGGATTCATGTCAGGCTATCCTGCCTGACACCCTTTGGGTTAATGCAAATCCGTTCCAGACGGATTTGTGCCGGGATCCAGGCTACATGGCGTACGCAGCTCGCCGCCATGGCACTGAGAACCCGACTTGGCAACCGGCAAGCTGTCTTCCATCATTAAAGCACGCCCATTAACCCGTAAAACCCCTATGTGGGATCATAAGTATCTACACAAGTACCGGCCCCTTCTCCCTTGAGGGAGAAGGTTGGGATGAGGGGGATATAAATGGTTGTTTTTATTCTCCTCGGCAACCGCTCCCTGCGTTGCTCTACCTCCTGCATCTGTGCAGTCGTCTCCCCAACCCTCTTCAGTAGAAGATGGAGTCAGATCGACTTGTAACTTATTGTATTTATAATGCAAAAAAAGTTGTGTAGATACCTATGATGTGGGACGGGGTTTGCAATCTCGTTCCTAACGTTTTTGCGATATCCGAGCAATGCGTAATGTTTAACTAATGTAAACGTTTCGGACGGGGCATGTTGCCCCGTCCGGCTTGGGAACTTGCACACCAAAATACCGGCAAACTTTCGCTCAATATATCAGGCGCTTATTCCCCGGCTTCGGCCTTATTGTTTAAGAACTCAACCATATCATCGTTTTGCACCCGATGATAAATGTCCTCGACGGGCAAAGTTAAGCCAATCGACTCGAAAGTGATGTCATCGCCTAAAAAATAATGTTTCGGCAGCCAGCCATCGCTTGCGTATGACTTGAATATCCGCGAAATCCTGTTG
>Ga0208511_100771_pt1 | contig 9154 bp, 7 predicted proteins | sample LakWasMet39_LOW7_2_FD_183879 | JGI IMG/M metagenome (GOLD analysis project Ga0208511, IMG submission 183879) | Freshwater sediment methanotrophic microbial communities from Lake Washington under simulated oxygen tension - Sediment Metagenome... | ecosystem: Environmental > Aquatic > Freshwater >...
GAGGCGACCCATCTGGTGACCATCGAGCAACTCGATCCGATCCGTGTCGAGTTTTCCCAGTCCTATTCCGATCTGTTGCGCCTGCAGCAAGCGGTCAGGAGCGGCAAACAAAAGAAGGCAGATTCGGCAAAAGTTGAACTGGTACTCGAGGACGGTTCGCTCTATCCGGAGAAAGGTCGTCTCCAGTTTACCGATCTGGCCGTAGATCCCAACAGCGGCGCCGTGATCCTCCGCGCCGAATTCCCCAATCCACGGCGCGAACTGCTCCCGGGCACCTTCGTCCGCGTGCGCTTCCCCCAGGCTCAGCTCGACGGCGCCATCCGCGTCCCTCAGCGTGCAGTGCAGGGCGGCGCCCAAGGTCAGTTCGTGATGATTGTCGATGCCGAAGGCAAGGTAGTGCCGCAGCCGATCAAGACCAGCACGATGTCCGGCGGCGACTTCATTGTCGACGACGGATTGAAGGGTGGCGAGAAGGTGATCGTCAATGGCTTGCAGAAGGCCAGACCGGGCATGGTCGTGAAACCGGTGCCCTGGACCCCGGGTGCGCCGCTTATGGCTGCTCCTGGGGCGGGCACCAAACCCGCGTCTGCGTCTCCTGCCGCCAAGCCGTTGGAAGAAAAGAAGTAAGCCATGATCCCAAAATTCTTCATTGATCGACCCATTTTCGCCTGGGTCATCGCCATCATCATCGTACTTGGCGGTTTGCTTGCGCTGCGCCAGTTGCCGGTGGCGAGCTACCCAGCCGTGGCGCCGCCTGCACTTGCGATCACGGTCAACTACCCCGGTGCGTCCGCCAAAGTGCTGGAGGAAACCGCCGTTGCGCTGATCGAGCAGGAACTGAACGGCATCGAGAATCTGCTCTACATGGATTCGTCATCCGAACAGAACATCGGCACCATCACCCTGACCTTCCAGGCCGGCACCAATCTGGATCTCGCCTCGGTCGAAACGCAGAACCGCATCAAGCGCGCCGAGCCGCGGCTGCCGGAAGAAGTGCGCCGCCTCGGCATCACGGTGGTCAAGTCGGCGCGCAACTACCTCATGTTCCTCTCCCTGTTCTCGCCCGACAAGTCGCAGGACAACGTCGCGCTGGGCAGCTACGCTGCGGCGAACGTGCTGGAGAGCATACGCCGCACGCCGGGTGTGGGCGAGGCGATCCTGTTCGGCACCGAATATTCGATGCGCCTGTGGATCAAACCGGAACGCCTGACCGCCTTCGGCCTGACCCCGGCCGACGTCGCCAAGGCGGTGCGCGCACAGAACGCTCAGATCGCCACCGGCGAGCTCGGCCAAGTACCCGCCGCGCCCGGCCAGGAATATGCTGCCACCATCATCACCCAGGGCCGATTGGCGACTCCGGAAGAATTCGGCAACGTCATCATCCGCAGCGACGGACGCGGCGCGACGGTGCGGGTCAAGGATGTCGCCCGCGTCGAGCTTGGTGCGCAGGACTACAACATCGCCGCCCGCGTCGATGGCCAACCCACCGCAGCAATTGCCGTGCGCATGGCGCCGGGTGCCAACGCACTCGACACGGCAAAGGCGGTTAACGCCCGGATGACCGAACTGGCCAGGTATTTTCCGCCCAGCATCTCCTGGATGGTGCCTTACGACACCTCGACCTTCGTTGACATCTCGATCCGCGAAGTGGTCAAGACCCTGATCGAAGCCATGATTCTGGTTGTGCTGGTGATGTATCTGTTCCTCGAAAACGTTCGTGCCACCTTCATTCCTGCCGTTGTCGTACCGGTCTCCCTGTTCGGCGCCATGATCGGCCTCTACGTGCTCGGCTATTCGATCAACGTGCTGACGCTGTTTGCCATGGTGCTGGCGATCGCCATTGTCGTGGACGATGCCATTGTCGTGATCGAGAACGTCGAGCGCATCATGAGCGAGGAAGGTCTCAGCCCGCGCGACGCAACGCGCAAGGCGATGGGCCAGATCATCAATGCCATCATCGCCATCACGGTGGTGCTGACGGCGGTATTCGTGCCCCTGCTGTTTTTCGGCGGTTCGGTGGGTGCGATTTACCGCCAGTTCGCCGTGACCCTGATACTGACCATGGGATTCTCGGCCTTCATGGCCTTGACCCTGACGCCGGCACTTTGCGCCAGCATCCTCAAGCATGAGCCGGGAGCGGACGATGTGCTGCCGCACAGCGGCTTCTTCGGCTGGTTCAACCGGTTCTTCGCCGCTACGGTCCGTCGCTACATCGGTACCACGCGCCGCATGCTCGGCAGGCCCGGTCGCTGGCTGATCGTCTATGCCGCGATTCTGGGGGCCACCGGCTGGTTCTTTACGAAGCTGCCCGGCAGTTTTCTGCCCAGCGAAGACCAGGGTTACTTCCTCAGCATCGTCCAGCTGCCGGCCGGGGCGACGCGCGAGCGCAGCCTTGAAGTTCTGGAAACCGTAGAGAAGCATTATCTCGCGCAGAAGGAGGTCGCCCACGTGATCGGCGTGCTCGGCTTCTCCTTCTTCGGGCGCGGCCAGAACGCCGCCATCACCTTCGTCCGCCTCAAGAGCTGGGACGAGCGGCCGGACAAGGAGAACAGCGCCGAATCGGTGGTGCAGCGCGCCAACATGGCTTTCTTCCGCATCAAGCAGGCGATGATCTTCGCCATCAATGTGCCGCCGATTCCCGAGCTGGCTGCCGTTGGCGGTTTCGATTTCCGCCTGCAGGATCGCGGCGGTCTGGGCCGCGACAAGCTGCTCGAAGCACGCAACATGGCGCTCGGCCTGGCTGGCCAGAACGCGGCGCTGGCCGGCGTGCGGCCCGAAGGCCAGGAAGCCGGTCCGCAAGTCTACCTCACCGTCGACCGGATCAAGGCACGGGCACTCGGCATCGATCTGGGCGACCTCAATGACACGCTGCAGGCGACCTTGGGCACGGCCTACATCAACGACTTCGTGCGTGAGGGCCGCATCCTGCGCGTGCAGATGCAAGCCGAGGCCGATACCCGGCGCACACCCGAGGATTTGTTGCGCCTGCCGGTCAAGAATGCGCGGGGCGACATGATTCCGCTCGCCGAGATCGCCACGGCGCAATGGATCATCGGCAGTCCCAAACTCGACCGCTACAACGGCCTGCCGTCGATGAAAATTGCCGGCAATCCGGCGCCGGGTCGATCGACTGGCGAGGCCTTGCTGGCGATGGAGGATGTCGCGAGCAAGCTGCCGCCCGGCATCGGTTTCGAATGGTCGGGCAGCTCCTACGAGGAGCGGCTCTCGGGCACGCAGGCGCCCTTCCTGTTTGCAGTCTCGCTGATCGTGGTCTTCCTCTGCCTTGCGGCGCTCTATGAGAGCTGGTCGATCCCCTTCGCGGTCATGCTGGTGGTGCCGCTGGGCATCTTCGGCGCCGTGCTGGCCGTAAGTCTGCGCGGACTGCCCAACGACGTGTACTTCAAGGTGGGCCTGATCGCCATCATCGGTCTCTCGGCGAAGAACGCGATCCTGATCATCGAGTTCGCCCGCGAGTTGCAGGAGCAGGGCAAGGACTTGATCGAAGCCACGCTCGAGGCCTGTCGCCTGCGCTTCCGGCCGATCCTGATGACCTCCATCGCCTTCATGTTCGGTGTGCTGCCGCTGGCGGTATCCACCGGCGCCGGCGCCAACAGCCGCCACGCGATCGGCACCGGCGTGATCGGCGGCATGTTCGCCGCCACGCTGCTTGCGGTCTTCCTGGTCCCGGTATTTTTCGTGGTGGTGCGCCGGATCTTCCCCGGTCACTCGCGCCATCACGAGGAGAAGCATGATGCATAAGACACTTCCCCTGGCGATTGCCTTGGCTTTGGCCGGCTGCTCCTTTACGCCCGACTACCAGCGGCCCGAGGCCCCGGTGCCGACCGATTGGCCCATGAAGGTTCCCGCAGGGGCGGAACATGCTGGCGCTGGCGAGATTGCGAAAAGCTCGGCGATCATCGCCGATTGGCGAGCATTCTTCCCCGATCCGCGCCTGCAAGACCTGATTGCCGCCGCCCTCGAACACAACCGCGACATGCGTGTCGCCGTGGCGCGTGTCGATGAGGCTCGCGCGCTGGCCGGCATTGCCCGTGCCGAGCGTTTCCCGACGCTGGATCTTGGAGCTCAGCGTGCTGCTTCGCTGACGCCTGCCGACCTGTCCAGCACAGGTCGCCAGCTGAACAGTCAGCGCTATGACGTCAATCTAGCCGTCGCGGCGTTCGAACTGGATTTCTGGGGCCGGGTGAAGAGTCTCGACGATGCCGGGCGCGCCAACTTCCTTGCCAGCGACTACGCGCGCCAGGCCTTCCGCCTGTCGCTGATCGCGGACGTAGCCAACGCCTGGCTCAGCCTGCTGGAGCTTGGCGAGCGGCTCGAACTGGCCCAGGCCACCACAAAGAGCCGCGACGAAACCCGTACGCTGATTGCCCGCCGTCGCGACGTCGGATTGGCCGGCGACCTCGACTATCTGCAAGCCGACGGTGCCTACCAGAGTGCGCGCGCCGAAACAGCCAACCTGGCGCGCAGCTATGCGGCTGCAGAAAACGCCTTGCGCCTTCTGGTGGGCGCGTCGCCGGCACAGGTGGCGGGCGCAAGACTGGCCCAGCCAGGTCTGGTTGCCGAGGTGGCCGTCGGCGTGCCGGCGGAAGTTCTGCTCACCCGTCCCGACGTCCTGGCCGCCGAACAGAGACTGATCGCGGCCAACGCCAATATCGGCGCCGCACGTGCCGCCTTTCTGCCCAAGATCGTGTTGACCGCCGCTCTCGGAACGGCCAGCCGGGGACTATCCGGTTTGTTCGATGCCGGAAGCGGCGCCTGGAATTTTGTCCCGGCCTTGCGCCTGCCTCTGTTCGACGCGGGCCGCACCAGCGGCAACGTCGATCTGGCGACTGCGCGCAAGACCATCGCCGTGGCCGAATACGAGAAGGCGATCCAGCAGGCATTCCGCGAAATTGCCGACCTCCTGGCTGCGCGCGAGCAGCTGGCGGAACAACTGCTCGCGCAGGAAGCCAACGTCACGGCGCAGAGCCGGCGCCTCAAGATCGTCGATGCACGTTATCAGGCTGGAGTTTCCAGCCATCTGGAGTTGCTCGACGCCCAGCGCGAAAACTTTGCCGCACAACAGTCGGCGCTGGCGGTACGGCGCCAGTGGCTGTCCACCATGGCCAGCTTCTACAAGGCACTGGGCGGCGGCACAGCCGCCCAGTAACGCGTGATCAGAGCGCCTTGCGCACGCTGATCACGCCGCGGATCTGGCCTTCCGAGTAGCCGGTGGCCTTGTCGCCGGGGTAATGCTGACCCAGCGCGGCCTTGACGGCGGGCTTGAGCTTGTCGTCGGGGCCGTGGCAGCTCAGGCAAACACCCTGGACCGGCAGCGCCTTGACGAAGCGGTACTCGTTGCCGATCTTCTCGCCCTTTTCCAGCTTGGCGGGGGACTCGCCTGCCGCTGCGCGCTTGTCGAAGTCTTCCAGTGCGGCCTTTTCCCATGCATCGGGAATCGCCCGTGCATCGTTGCGGGCCTTGAGGCTGACGCGCTTGATCTTCCAGCCCGTCTGCTGCGAGACTTCGCCGGCCATCTTCGGCGCCATGTCCTTGCATACGGAGATCGCACCTTCGGCACCGGTCTTGGCAATTTCCTCCTGCAGCGCGGTCAGAAGCTTCGGCGGCAGCGTGGTCGCCACCTTGCGTGCTTCGTCGAACAGGGCTTCGTCGCCGGCATGGGCCAGGGTGGCGGCGAATGGAGCGATCAGTGTCGCGGCGGCAAGCAGGAATTTCTTCATTTTTCATCCTCCCGGAAGTTGAGGGGAAGGATTGTGCCCAGCCTGCCGACGCCAGGCCAATAGAAATATTTCAGGCAGCGATCAAGCCAGCCGTTGCACCCGCTTCTCAAGGCGCGCGACGTCGTCGCGCAGGCGATCGATGTCGGCCGAGAACTCGGCAATGTCAGCCTGACGCGCAATCAGCGGCTGCTCTTCGGTGAAGTACTCGGCGAGGTTCTCGGCGAGGTTTCCTGCTGCCTGCTGCTGCCAGGCCGCGAATTCGCGCGTGCCCGCAACGATGCGGTGGGCCGCGATGTCGCCGACGATCATGGACAGGTCCTCCTCGGCATCCCAGCGCAGGTTGCGAATGACGAAACCCAGCGTTTCGGCGAATTCGGCCGAACCCTCGATGCGCGCGGCGCGCATTACGGCATCCTTGCCCTGCAAGGCAAGCAGCGGCGTTGCTGCGGGCAGCGAAATGCTCACTTCCAGTTCGGCTTCGGGCGCCGGCGCGGACAGGCAGCCATCGGCACCGATCAAAAAAGCCGCCTCGAAAGGCGGCATCTTGATCAGCGCGGCATGCCCGGCGAAAGGCACAAGCTTTTCGCGCGCCCAGGCAGCCTGCCCGAGCAGGTGATTGATCGCTGCTTGCAGCGGCGCGGGCAGGGCTTGCACGGTTCAGGCCGTCCGCCGGGCCGCCCCAAGGGAGGCCTGCGCCCCCTCGGGGGGCAGCGAAGCAAAGCGAGCGTGGGGGCGAATCATTTCAGACTTGCTGGATGCCGGCGACGTTCCAGCCGCGGCTGCCGTCTGTCGGCTTGACCAGATGCCATGTTTCGGCGAAGGCTTCCGGCGCGCCGTTATCTTCACGCAGCTGACCGGAGAAATGCACGCTGGCGATGTGGCGGTTGTCCTCGCTGGCCACTTCGAGCAGTTCGGCGTTCAGTTGCATGACGTCGGTTTCCTGGGCACGGCCGCCGCGTTCCTGATACTGCATTTTGATCTCGGCGAACATCTCGGGCGAGGTGAACTCGCGAATGTCATCCATGTCGCCGCGGTCGTTGGCTGCCTGCAGGCGCACGAAGTTGAGCTTGGCCTGGCGCAGGAAGCCTTCGACGTCGAAACCGGCGGGAATGTTCGCCGCCGTAGCAGTTGCAGCAGCGCCCTGCGCTCCTCCGGTAACTCCCGATCCTTCGAATTGAGCGGGCGTGAAGTTCGCCGGCGCTGCGTTGCCCGCGCCGGCACCGGCGTACTGCATGCCGGCTTCGGGCGCGCGCTTGCGCATCAAGAGGCGCACGACGAAAACCGCCGCCATGACCAGCGCCAGGATCAGCAACATGTTCGCCATGCCTTCACCCAAACCGAAGTGCGACAGCAGGGCAGCGATCCCAAGACCGGCGGCGAGACCGGCCAAGGGCCCGAGGAATCGGCTCATGCCGGCCGGCTTTGCGGCTGCGGCAGGAGCGGGCGCAGCCGCAGCAGGAGCGGCTGCCGGCTTGCCGGCCATTGTCGGAGCAGGTGCGGGCGTTGCCTGACGCTTCATGCCTATCGAACTGCCGCCGCCCAGGCGTCTTGCTTCCGCATCGGGAACCATCAGGCCCAGACCAACCACCGCGGCAAAGGCGGCAATCACCAATCGTTTCATTGATTCTTTCTCCTCGTTAGAACTTGTAACCACGATGCAGCGCGACGACGCCGGCTGTCATATTGAATACTTGGACACGCTCCAGCCCGGCTTGTTCCATCATGGCCTTGAGCGCGGCCTGGTCCGGATGCATGCGGATCGATTCGGCAAGATAGCGGTAGGACTCGGCGTCCCCCGCAATCTTTTCGCCCAGCCATGGCAGCAACTTGAAGGAGTAGGCATCGTAAACCTTTTCCAGCGGTTTCCACACTTTGGAAAATTCCAGCACCAGCAGCCGGCCCCCGGGGCGCAGCACGCGTCGCATTTCCTGCAGCGCCTTGTCCTTGTGCGTCATGTTGCGCAGGCCGAAGGCTACCGTGACGATATCGAAGTGATCGTCGGGGAAAGGCAGCTTTTCCGCGTCGCATTGCGCCACCGGCGCCAGCACGCCTTCGTCGAGCAGACGGTCGCGGCCGACGCCAAGCATGGCGTTGTTGATATCGGTGAGCCAGACTTCACCAGCAGCACCCACACGGCGCGCAAAAGCCGACGAAAGATCGGCGGTGCCGCCGGCGACGTCGAGCACGCGCTCACCCGGTCGCGGCGCAGCGATGTCGATGGTGAACTTCTTCCACAGCCGGTGCAGACCCATCGACATGAGGTCGTTCATCACGTCGTATTTCTGCGCGACCGAGGAAAAGACGCCCGCTACGCGCTGCGCCTTCTCTTTTTCGTCAACAGTTTCGAAGCCGAAATGGGTTTTTGTCATCGCTGATGTCTGGGTGCTCAGTGGCTGCCGCAACCGCCCGACTTCGGCGGCTTGGTGGTCGAGTCAACGTCGCGGCTGCCGCCGGCGTTTTCAAGCCGTTCGAGGTATTCCGCCCACAGCGTTTCATGGTTGGCGCCAAGATGGTACAGCCAGTCCCACGAATAGATGCCCGTGTTGTGGCCGTCCGAAAAGGTCGGTTGCACGGCATAGTTGCCGACCGGCTCGAGCGCGGTAATTTCGACATTGCGCTTGCCGGTTTGCAGCGTTTCCTGCCCCGGGCCGTGGCCGCGCACCTCGGCGGACGGGCTGCACACGCGCAGGAATTCGGCGGGCAGCTCGAAATGGCTGCCGTCGTCGAACTTGAGTTCGAGCATGCGGGATTTCTGGTGCAGGGTGATCTCGGTGGGAATCGGTGTCTTCTGGTCGAGACCGGACATGGTTACAGCTCCTTGATTGGGCCCGCTATCATAGCGCACACTGCCTGGCGGCCCCGTGTCACGGAACCGTCATCAAGCCGCAATAGACTGTGATTTGTCCCTTTGCACGGTAAGCCCATGTCCGCAACCATTCTGGTAGTTGAAGACGAGCCGACGATCCAGTTGCTGATCGAGGTCAATCTGCGCCGTGCCGGCCATGTCGTGCAACTGGCGCCGGATGCCGAAACCGCGCGGCGCCTGATAAAGGATGCCTTGCCCGACCTGGTGCTGCTCGACTGGATGCTGCCGGGCATGAGCGGCGTCGATCTGGCGCGCTTGCTGCGCGGCGAGGCGCGAACCCGGCGCCTGCCCATCATCATGCTCACCGCTCGCGCCGAGGAGCGCGACAAGATCGAGGCGCTCGACCTCGGCGCCGACGACTACGTGACCAAGCCCTTCAGTCCGCGCGAGCTGCTTGCGCGCATCAAGGCGGTGTTGCGCCGGCATGCGCCGGAGGCTACCGAAGACGTGGTTGAACTCGGCGGCCTTCGGCTCGATCCGGCGACCCATCGCATCACCGCCGGCGATGCGGAGGTCAATCTCGGTCCGACAGAATTCCGTTTGCTGCATT
>Ga0208511_100775_pt1 | contig 9138 bp, 6 predicted proteins | sample LakWasMet39_LOW7_2_FD_183879 | JGI IMG/M metagenome (GOLD analysis project Ga0208511, IMG submission 183879) | Freshwater sediment methanotrophic microbial communities from Lake Washington under simulated oxygen tension - Sediment Metagenome... | ecosystem: Environmental > Aquatic > Freshwater >...
GATCTGCGAACGATCAATATTATTGCTGACAAAATTTCCCAGCCTGTTTTAATAGTCGGCGGAGGACAAGGCTTAATAATCGATGCCTTGCGTAAAAAAGGGCTTCACGTCGACGGCGTCGATTCAAACTCTGAAATGGTCAGGCTGGCCGAACAGCGCAGAGGCATCAAGCTGGTGCATACCGACGGATCAAGTTTGCCCTTTGCCGACGAAAGCTACGCGACCACCATCATTTCGACCGGCGTGGTCGATTTTCTGGACGATGAAAAGCAAATCCTGCAGATCATTAACGAAGCCAGACGCGTGACAAAAAAAGGGGGGAGCCTGCTTGTCTCCTATTACAAGGTTCACCCTGCTGCAGAAAAGTTTCTTAATCGTATCGGGATCATCACCGAAAATCACATCATGCGGCTTAGAAGGCTTTTCGAGCTGAGCAGACTCCCTCCATCAAAGTTCATCGCCGATATTAGACAGGACGGAAACCTGAGTCTGTGCGGCGCAATCGCTGAATTGCTGCGAATACAATGGTTTTTACCGAAAAAGGAACGCCTGTTGTCCAATACCATGAGCAAGATATTAAAAACGGCGGACAATGCGGATGAACTGATTGGTTCGGCACCCGAAGCGATTCCCCATCATACGCGGGAAAGCATCAGCACCTTATGTAAAAAACTCAAGCTGTCTGTCAATACCCTTATGGATTATGAGATGTGTTTCGTCGTAGACGTTGGTGTTGAATCAAAGCAGCTGTAAAAGAGCGTCAAAATTTGCCAGTTCATAATCTCTAAATTATTGTTTTTTATTAAGCACTCTGTCTGTCCTGACTGGAAAAAAACGTCGCTGAATTGTGGAAAAAAGTGAAAGCTGTTTTGCACACCCACGCTGAAAACCTTGGAAACGGAGCGGAGTGAAGATTTTTAGTCCCCGGTAGCGATAGTGCATGTGTTTTCATATATGGGCTTGCTACGCTTGATGTGGCTATCAAAAATAGCCTAGCTGATGGCAAGAACATGCCATTCGTTGAGGCTGTTTTGGAACGCGAAACCACGATGCCCCGAGGTGCCAAGCGAGACGCTTTGCCTGGGCGTCGCAGTGTCGGGCATGTTGCCAGAGTAAGCGTTGACGAGTCTGCGGCACATTGATCAGCATATTCGGCTGAGCGTGCTTCCCGTCAAAGGACTTATTTTCATTGCCACATTACATCAGCGTCTGCCTTTGCTGCGGCAGCAAGAAGATTAATGAGCGGCAGCGCTCGACGAGCCATGCTCACGATCGGCTCATCCGCATCCTTGTTCTCAACTGGCAAGGAGGCTTTTTCTGCCTCGATAGCCGCTGTTAACCGACTTAGGGCGGCAGGAACATCTGCCGCCAGAATCGCACCGGGTACGGTTGCGCTGTGTCCCATCATTTTCAGCAGGGCAAGCGCGACATCCCCGAATAGGGTGGTGTCGGCATGGGCATTGGTCGTAAATGTCACAAGCATAGTGTTCTCCTCGAACGAATAATTAGTATCTGCTTGCACACAGCCATTAACTCTATGCTTACAGGTTTTTAGTCAAGCCAGCGGCTTTGACCTGACCGGGATCGGGCTGTTTGTGTGGCTCCTATTATGTGCAGTCGGCTTTGGAGATGCCGAGCAAGGCGGAAAAATCGTAATTGATCAGGTCGCCGATATGCTCAATCGTTATATCAGCGGGCGGATAGGCGGCGATATTCTCTGGGTCGAGCGCGTAGTGTCCCTGGCGAGGGAATACGGTCGTCAGACGATCTGCCCAGACCCTTTTCATTGCCGCCAGAATGCGCAGCTTGTCGTCTACCATGACGTAATGCCGAGCCGGGTAACGCTGTTCGACGTTATCGAGCATTTGCTCTTTGTGCAGGTAGATAAGCACCCGGCCCTCGACCGCGTCCCACAATCCCGAACGCTGCGCCTTGCGCGGCTGGAACACCACGTCGCCATCCGACAAAATCACCGTTGGCCCCCAACGGCCCAGATAGGCAATGACGTCGAGCGCACCAGGGTATAAGCGATCGGCAAACGGATAGTCCATCAGAAATGAAGACATCAACAGCAGCCGCGGGTCATTCATGGCACCAACACGATAGCGTTGCAGGGCGCCCAGATAGTCCGCATAGCCGAGTTCAATACGTAGCGCTTCGAAAACTTCCCAATATCGATCCCGGCTCTCTTCGCCAAACTCATGCGCAAGATGGTCGCCCAGATCGGCTATGATGCGATCGTTATCGAGCAGGGTATTGTCAATATCCAGCAGGAACACTACTTCATTTGCCATTGTCATGTTGTCGTCTCCACAGGTATGGGGTTGAGGAATTCCATTGGCTCCAATAGTTTTCATCCTTGCCATTTCCAGTTGCGGATTTCCGGCATGTCCTCGCCGTGCTTGTCGATGTATTGCTTGTGCTCGATGAGCTTGTCTTGCATGGCTTGCTTGGCGTAGGCGGCGTGCGCTCCCAGTTGAGGAAGATGGTCAATCGCATCGCCAAACAAGTGATACCGGTCCAGGTTGTTTAATACCGTCATATCGAAGGGCGTCGTGGTGGTGCCTTCTTCTTTGAAACCGCGTACATGCAGGTTCGGGTGGTTGCTGCGGCGATAGGTCAGACGATGGATGAGCAATGGATAACCGTGAAAGGCGAAAATGATGGGCTTATCTTTGGTGAAGAGAACGTCGAAGTCTTCGTCGCTCAGGCCGTGCGGGTGTTCGCTCGGATGCTGGAGTTTCATCAAATCAACCACGTTGATCACCCGGACTTTCAGTTCGGGAAAATGCTCACGCAACAACGCGACGGCCGCCAGGGTTTCCAGCGTCGGCACGTCGCCGCAACACGCCATCACGACATCCGGCTCGCCATCCTGATCGTTGCTGGCCCACGGCCAAATGCCAAGGCCGGCGATACAATGTTTAATGGCCTCATCCATGTCGAGCCACTGCGGCGAGGGTTGTTTGCCGGCGATGACGACGTTGACGTAGTTGCGGCTGCGCAGGCAATGATCCGTCACCGAGAGCAGCGTGTTCGCGTCGGGCGGCAGGTAGATGCGAATGACTTCCGCCTTTTTGTTTACGACATGGTCCATAAAGCCGGGGTCCTGGTGACTGAAACCGTTGTGGTCCTGCCGCCAGACGTGCGACGAGAGCAGATAGTTCAAGGACGCAATCGGCCGGCGCCAGGGAATCTGATTCGAGACCTTGAGCCACTTGGCATGCTGGTTGAACATCGAATCAATGATATGAATGAACGCTTCGTAGCAGGAGAAGAACCCGTGGCGGCCGGTGAGCAGATAGCCTTCGAGCCAACCTTCGCACTGATGTTCGCTTAATATTTCCATTACCCGGCCATCGGCTGCGACGTGATCGTCGCCGGGAACAATTTCCGCGGTCGAGCACCGGTTGGTCACTTCGAACACAGCTCCCCAGCGGTTCGAAGCCGTTTCGTCCGGACTAAAGATACGGAAGTTTTCGGGATTCAGTTTGATCACATCGCGGATAAATTCACCCTGCACTCGGGTGGCTTCGGCCTCCGCGGCGCCGGGTTTTTGCACCTTGACCGCGTAGTCGCGAAAATCAGGCAGGTCCAGCTCATGTAACAAAAGACCGCCGTTGGCGTGGGGATTGGCGCTCATGCGCCGTTCGCCTGTGGGCGCCAATTCAGCAAGTTCGGCAATCAGTTTGCCGGTCTTGTCGAACAGTTCCTCCGGATGATAGCTTTGCAACCACTGTTCTAGAATCTTTACGTGCCCCGGATGACTCATGTCGTCCATCGGCACCTGATGCGAACGGAATGTGCCTTCACTGGGCTTGTCATCGATTAGCTTCGGGCCGGTCCAGCCCTTCGGTGAGCGGAAGATGATCATAGGCCAGCACGGACGCGCCTTGAAGCCGTTGGCGCGGGCGTCGGTTTGGATGCGCCGGATCTCGGCGATCACGGTGTCCAGCGTAGCCGCCATGAGCTGGTGCATCGCCATCGGATCGTCGCCTTCGACGAAATACGGCGTGTACCCGTAGCCGCGAATCAAGGCTTCCAGTTCGTCATGCGGAATGCGCGCCAAAACCGTAGGACCGGCAATTTTGTAGCCGTTCAGATGCAGGATAGGCAACACGGCACCGTCGTGAACCGGATTGAGAAATTTGTTCGAATGCCAGGCGGTAGCCAGCGGTCCGGTCTCCGCTTCGCCATCTCCGACGACGCAGGCAACGATCAGGCCGGGATTGTCGAACGCGGCACCGAAAGCATGCGACAGCGAATATCCCAGCTCGCCGCCCTCGTGAATCGAGCCCGGCGTCTCCGGCGCGACGTGACTGGGTATGCCGCCGGGGAAGGAAAATTGTTTGAACAGCCGCTTCATCCCGGCTTCGTCTTGCCCGATGTTGGGATAGACCTCGCTGTAAGTCCCTTCCAGATAAGCGTTCGCCACCAGTCCCGGCCCGCCATGCCCCGGCCCGGTGATGTAAATTACATTCAGGTCGTGTTTCTTGATGACGCGGTTCAGGTGGACGTAGATAAAGTTGAGCCCCGGCGTCGTACCCCAGTGACCGAGCAGGCGCGGTTTGATGTGCGCCGGCTTGAGCGGCTTCTTCAACAACGGATTGGCGTAGAGATAAATTTGGCCGACCGACAGATAGTTGGCGGCGCGCCAGTAGGCGTCCATCTTATGGAGTAATTCCGGGGAAAGGGTCTTGATATTCATGGTTTAATTCCTGGTGTTGAGTGCGGCCTAATTGTTTCCGCCTGCGCTGAGCGCCTTTCGGCCTGATCAGCGCACAGGCAGGCGCCGAAGATGAAAATGCACCCGTAAAGGTAAATCCACAGCAGTAATGCCATGATCCTGCCGAATGCTCCATAGATTGCGTTTATCCCGGTCAGCGTCGCTCCGATGCACTTGAGCGAGGCTGCTTCCAAAAACCGGGCATCGGCGGCAAGACGTTGAATTGCTTCCGAAGGCGACAGTCCGGCCTCTGGGGAACCGAGTTGCGCCAACACTTCCTGGGCACCGATCTTTCGAGCAAGACACGCATCTAAGAAAGCCCTTTTTTATGTTGGCTTCAGAGGGAATGCTTCTTGGCAGCCGATTCATCGACCCAGTATCCTTGGCGATCGTAATGCCGATGCAGTCCGGCCTCATAATCTCTGGTTAGCTGAGATTCTTCCGTATACTCCGGTGACTGCTTGATGGCCTCACAGCTGAGATTAATGAAGACTGTCGAATCGTACCAATCAATACTCTCGATCCATTGAGGTGAAATCAGAACCTTTTTTCCCGGCCACCAGTTTTGCGTATCGATGATTAAATAACGAATCGCCCACGTTTCATCATCGATGACAAAATCCTCGACATGACCAATATCGCCGTCTGTGGCTTGAATGTGATGCCCCATCACAGCGTGAGTGCTGCGCAAATTGGGATCCCACTTTTTCTCATCTTGGCTTGATCTTTGCCATATTTCAGGGTCACGCACAATGTAGGGATAAGAAGGATAAGATCCCCACATAAACGGGCCATCCCAATACAATGGCCATCCATAATAGCCGTAATACTTCTCCTCGAATTGTCTCGAGACTGGCTTGTCACTGTCCAACGATGGACTGTCCTCAATCTGCTTTTTGGTCAAATTGATGGTGATGAATTGCTCTTCTTTATTCACCGCGGCCAGCGCATACGGGGAGATCAACACCAATCTGCCGGTAAGCCAGTTGCCTGTGTCGACGACTAAATAGCGAATCGTCCAGTACCGGTCATCGAAATAGAATTCTTCCACTTTCCCTATATCTCCGTCGAGGCTATGCAATTTGTAACCTTTTAGTGTTTTGGCTTTGTAGAACATGGCAGTACTCCTGATTTTTTGAGTTTGATTTTGTGCGCTATTGTCAGTCCGACTTAAAGTCGTATTTGAGAAATCCCCTCATAGTTGACAGTTCACTTCGCAACAACGTCGGGCGCTGAATGACTTTTTGGACGGCTTGATGATAATGTCGACCAGCAACACGACCACCAGGATGCCGACCATTGTTTATTTCCACATTCCTCCGTTTATGCATAGGTCAGTTTGAGCCATCATTGCCTCACCCTTCCGTCGAATGGATCATCGTTGCCATAGGATGTGAGCCGCTTCCAATGGAATCGCAACACCGTCGCAGTGCGGTATTATTCGCGCCGTATAGTCGGTTGCGGGGCGGATCGCAGATACAGCCGCGCTGTAAACGTAGCCGTCCGACGCATCGGCCGGCTGCCGCACGCGTTTCATATCCACTCGCTCGGGTGCGTTACCGTCAACGCCGTTAGCATAAAGCTCGACTCGCACTGCCTCTGGTTTAATGTCATCGAGATACACTTGAACTTCAAATAGGTGTTGCTCGCCGTCAGTCTCAACCTTAACTTCTCCGAAGTGTAGCGCGGCCCATTTCAGTTCCAGACTCCGCTGCCATTCGACTATTTGCCTGCCGATTGCGCCTTTATTGGCAATGCGCAATTGGTAGGCGGTCGCCGCCGGGAGGTAATGTTGCTCGGTGTATTCGCGCACGGTGCGGTTGCCTGAGAAACGCGGGGTCAATTGCGCCATGCTTTCCCTCATCCGCGCCACCCAGCCGGTAGGAATGCCCCGTTCATCGACAGTGTAAAACTCGGGGATCACTTCGTGTTCAAGCAGGTTGTAGAGCGCGTCGGCTTCGACCGCGTCCCAGGCAGGATCGTGGTCGTGTTCCTGGCCGTCCCCCAACGCCCAACCCACTTCCGGCGAGTAGGCTTCCGCCCACCAGCCGTCCAATTCCGACAGATTGAGGCCGCCATTGACCAGCACCTTCATGCCGCTGGTTCCGCATGCTTCCCAGGGCCGCCTTGGCGTGTTGATCCAGACATCCACGCCTTGCACCAACTGCTCGGTCAAATGCATGTCGTAGTCACTGAGGAAGATCACATGAGGGCGCGCCTCGGAACGGCGGATGAAATGAGTCCATTGCTGGATCAGGGCCTGCCCCTCCAAGTCTGCCGGATGAGCCTTGCCGGCAAGGATGAGTTGCACCGGTCGCTCGGCATTGGATAAAAGACGAAGCAGCCGATCCGGGTCGTGCAGCAGCAGGTTCGGCCTCTTGTAGGCCGCGAAGCGGCGCGCAAAACCCAGGGTCAATGCGGTGGGATTAAACAGATGTTTCGCTTCCTCCACCTCTTCGGGAGACGCGTCGGAGACAGCCAGCTGCCGGGATAATCGCTCGCGGGCGTATTCAACCAGAGACTTGCCGGCGTCGGCACGAAATTGCCAGAGCCTGATGTCGCAGATACGGCGGATGTCTTGATCCATGGTTTCCGTCGGCCTCAGCCAGCGCTCTTTGCCGCAGGCTTCCGTCCACAGCTCATCGGCCGGGGCCGAGTCCCAGGTCGGCATGTGGACGCCGTTGGTTACGTGTCCGACAGGCACTTCGTTCACCGGCCAGCGGGGAAAAAGAGGTTCAAAGAGGTGTCGGCTGACTTTGCCATGCAAGCGGCTTACACCATTTACCGCCCCGCTGCCGTGGATTGCCAGATAGGCCATATTGAAACTTTCCGACGGGTCGTTCGGGTTCTGGCGGCCTAGAGCCAGCAAATCGTGGACTGTCAGGCCGATATTTTTGGCATAACGACCGAGGTATTGCTCGATAAGGGCCGGGGCGAAACGGTCGAATCCGGCGGCCACTGCCGTGTGGGTGGTGAACAGGTTTCCGACTCGGGTCACGGCCAGAGCGTCATGAAAAGACAGCGCAGTCTCTTTCATGAAACTGCGGACGCGCTCCAATACCGCGAAGGCGGCATGGCCTTCATTCAGGTGACAGACTTCAGGATGAATATCCAGCGCCTCCAACAGCCGCCAACCGCCAATCCCGAGCAGTAGTTCCTGCTTGATGCGCAGCTCCGGTCCGCCGCCATACAGCTCACTGGTAATCCCCCGATGAGCGGGGAAGTTTGCCGCGTCATTGCTGTCCAACAGGTAAAGTTTTACTCTGCCGACCAGGACCTGCCAGACGCGTAGCCAGACCGAGTAACCGGGCAAGGCGATTTCCAGGCGCAACCATTCGCCGTTGGCTTGGCGCAACGGCGTTATCGGCAACTGTCCGGGGTCGTTATACGGGAACAGGGCCTGTTGCGCTCCGTTCTTGTCAATCACTTGGCGAAAATAACCTTGTTGGTAGAGCAGTCCCACGCCGACCACCGGTACGCCAAGATCGCTGGCGGCTTTGAGCTGATCGCCGGCCACATTGCCGAGTCCGCCTGAGTAAATGGGCAGCGCTTCGCTCAACATGAATTCCATGCTGAAATAGGCGACGCAGGTCAACGGAGCCAGCGGATGATGTTGCTGAAACCACGCGGGCGCTTCCATCGTTTGCCGCCTGGTCTGCACCAGGTCGTCAACGATCTTTCGGAAAACGGGATCGGCCAACACGCGTTCTATCCGGTCGCGAGACACCGTCTGTAGAACCACCCAGGGATTCTGTGTGAGTTTCCACAGTTCCGGATCAAGTTGCTTCCATACCTGGTCGGTGGCATGACTCCATGACCAGCGCATATCCAGTGCCAGCTCCGCCAAGGCATCGAATCCCTCGACTTCGGTGGGCAAAAGGCTGTATATCGGGTGGCTGACACGGGTTTGTTTGCTCATGTTTTCTCCTTCATGACCGGAAAACACTTTAGCTGCAAAACTAACTTTAGTCGGTACGGTAGAGCACATAAAGGCAGGGGCTATGGGCTTGTAATAATGATCTATTCCTTCACATGGTTAGCACCGCTATGCCAAATCGATCAAGGTTGCTGGGTTGGAAAAAATCAGGCTATCTTTTTATAACGTACAGATTTAACGTAGATAACTGATGTTACGCACGGATGATATTTCTCCCGTTTGCCGCGCCGAGCACCGGAGCTTTTATCGAGAATAGCCCGTTAGGGGCGCGGCAGGGATGCCGCGCGTCAGCAGAGGGGCAGGAGCCCCTTCTGCTGACCCTTGATAAAAGCGAGGAGCGCAGGAAGCAAGCGGCAACCGGGTCGCCTTTTCTTTGGTTACTTTCTTTTGGCGAAGCAAAAGAAAGTAACTCGCCTTCGGGTGCGACAACCCGATTCAATCAAGTGTCGCGCTAGCGACTCCTTAATGTTAAAGC
>Ga0208511_100781_pt1 | contig 9100 bp, 6 predicted proteins | sample LakWasMet39_LOW7_2_FD_183879 | JGI IMG/M metagenome (GOLD analysis project Ga0208511, IMG submission 183879) | Freshwater sediment methanotrophic microbial communities from Lake Washington under simulated oxygen tension - Sediment Metagenome... | ecosystem: Environmental > Aquatic > Freshwater >...
TTGGCTAGCTGAACCTGATTGATGTCATGCTGGTACTGGCCGACGCCGATCGATTTAGGATCGATCTTGACCAGTTCCGCCAATGGGTCCTGCAAGCGTCTGGCGATGGAAACCGCGCCGCGCAAAGACACGTCCAGTTCGGGAAATTCCTTGGCCGCCAGTTCGGACGCCGAATAAACCGATGCGCCCGCTTCCGACACGGTAATCTTGGTAAACTTCAGTTCGCTGTGTCGCTTCATCACATCGGCGACCAACTGGTCGGTTTCCCGAGAACCCGTACCGTTGCCTATACTGACCAAATCGACTTTGTGCTTTTGGATCAGTTTTGCCAGCGTATCTATAGCTCCATCCCAATCCTTGCGCGGCGGGTGCGGGTAAATGGTGTCCGTGCCCAGCACCTTTCCGGTCGGGTCGACAATGGCGACCTTAACGCCGGTGCGTATGCCGGGATCCAGGCCCATCGTCGCTTTTGGCCCGGCCGGTGCGGCCAGCAGCAAGTCTCTTAAATTGCTGGCGAACACCCGGATGGCTTCCAGCTCGGCGGCTTCGCGCAGCCTGAGTTTTAAATCCAAGTCGATGCGGGTATACAGCTTGATTTTCCAGGCGAAACGCGCGGTTTCCGCCAGCCACGCATCGGCCGGTTTTGCTGTATCGGTAATATTGAGGCGTCGGGCGACAAACTGGGCGCAAAGGTCGTGTTCCGCCTTATCGTCAGCGCCGGGTTTAAGTGTTAGATTCAACAAATCCTCATTTCGCCCCCTAAATAAGGCCAAAGCCCGGTGCGAAGGGATTTTATTGACGGCTTCTTCGTAATCGAAATAATCCTTAAATTTTTCAGCCGCCTGTTCTTTGCCGGTCGCAACGGTGGCGTGCAGAATGCCTTTTTGCCAGATGCGTTCGCGCAGTTCGCTCAACAGTTCGGCGTCTTCGGAAATACGCTCCATGATGATTTGCCGTGCGCCATCCAAAGCGGCGGCAATATCCGGTACGCCTTTTTCCGCATCAATGAAACCTTCGGCGACTTGCTCGGGAATCAGACTGCGATCATCCAGTAAAGCATCGGCCAGCGGTTCGAGCCCCGCCTCGCGGGCGATCTGGGCTTTAGTGCGACGCTTGGGTTTGTAGGGCAAATACAAATCTTCCAACAGCGTTTTAGTGTCGGCATCGTTAATGGCTTTTTCCAGTTCCGGCGTCAGCTTGCCTTGAGAACCGATGCTGTCCAGGATGGTTTTGCGCCGCGCGTTAAGTTCGCGCAAATAGCCCAAACGCTCTTCCAGCACCCTTAATTGCGTATCGTCCAGACCGCCGGTCACTTCCTTCCGGTAGCGGGAAATAAACGGGACGGTTGCGCCCTCGTCCAGCAAATTGACAGCGGCGCTGACTTGTTTGACGTTAACGGCTAATTCTTCGGCAATGCGTTGGATTACATCCATTTTTCGAGTTCTTGTGCAGTTTAAGATGGGCGCATTGTAGCAGCAAGGCATGGCTTAGATAAAAATAAGCGCATCATTTCGAAATGACTCTAACTGATGATTCGTTTTTGAATTATGACTTTAGAAGGTTTTAAGCGGCAGCCATAACTAGTCAAGTTATTAAAAATCGCTGACTTACAACTTGGCAAGATGCCGAACTGCTAAAAAAGACCTGCGCGAATTTGAAGAAAATTTTACTTTTCCCAGTGATGAAGCATAAGCTATAAATTCTATAAAGAGGATACAAACCATGGCAACCCTAGAATTAGACGATGAAACGGCTGTCCTAATTAAAGAATTGGCAGAGCATGAACATATTAGCCCTGCGCAATTATTAAAAAACCTGGCGCTAGTCTATCGCAGCACACAACAAGCCCATCATACCGAGCCGCCTGAATTACTGACCGACTTTGCCGGGATACTAAAAAACTCATCCTCATTCAGCGGCAACCCATTAGAGATTCAACAAGCGATGCGTGATGAATGGTCTTAGCTATCTGCTTGATACCAATACCATCATCGGCTTTTAAGAAGCTATCTCTATTTTAAGCGGTATCAGTCTGCCTGTTTGCGGGTTTAATGCCATCACTCGGATGGAATTATTGAGTTATCCCGATTTGACTATGGATGAAGAGCAGGCCATCAACCGCCTATTGGATCGGATGACGCATTTTGCTCGTAGAATGGTTTCGCGATAGCAAACCGTCACACACGCACAACGCCGACATCAGCCTATCGAAGTTGCGGCGGATTGCCTTACGGCGAATCCACCCTACAGTTCTGGATGTTATATTTAATTAACATAGCCATTCAGCATTTATACGTACCCTGTTTCAATTAATCTTTGCGCCTTAGCCTTTAGAATTTCTGACCTTGCACGAATGAAGTATTTAAACTCCATTTCTCCACCCCTCGCTTCAATCGGTATAAGCGCCGCAGAAAAAATATCATCTGCATGTTCAGCGGGTATATCTTTGAAATATAACACTGGGTTTTTATCGCTGATCTTGTTATTTTCAGAGGCAGAAAGAAAGCAAATATTGGATATTACGTTAGCCTCATGAAAAGACACTCCTTTAGAGGCTAGGTGCGCCTTGGGATAGATATGATGAAACTGTCTCGCATTGTAAGCTGACAACACCGTTCCAAGGTCAACCTCAGAGCCAGTTAGAAAAGATCGAGGCCTCAATTGGGCCATTAAGCACAATGCTGCTTTGGCCGCTGTTGAGTTAATTCTCCATGTACTATCAAAAATGTCACTTTTTACATTCACAGAAATAGTGTCAAAAGGTTTCTCCCCTTCGGATACTTTTTTTACTTTTGAAAGATCTTCCAATACCAACCGATTTGTTCCCGCCCTATACCTTAATGTAAGCGCGCATTGCCAGAACCACTTTCTGATCTGTGATAGTTGATCTGCGCTTGGGTGATCAATGCGCGCATAGAAACTCACAATCGGTATGAGCATTATTGGAAAAGGTAAGAAGATTACGTTCTTGATTTTCAGCTGCCCTTCGAGAAAATCTACTGCGGACATCACAGCCTTCTTCAGCGACATCATCCCTTTTACCAGAACACTTGGGTCAACATCCACAAGATCATCCGAGTCTATAGAGCCACAGGTAAGAGATGCCAGCATGCGCATGAGAAGAGGCTGATCTATTTGCTCATAACCCTTGTCGGATAAGGTGTCTAATAGCTCGTCGATCTCACGGCGCAGATCAAACTGATCAGACCATGTCCACGCTGTCAAAAGCTCTAGATTACTTAGAGGAGTTCCCGATGAGTTAATTCTTTGAAAAATACTGCAGACTTCTTTATTACTGCGTTCTTTTATTGTTACCACGGGGAACTCATAGTCTTTGAATGATTCTGTTACCTTTGCGATCTTAGTCTTCTGCTCATCATTAAACTTCGGCAATTCCCCAAGAAGCTTGGTGGTATCAAGTATTGTATTAAGATGAATTTTATCTTTTCCACTAGCTGCAGAATGGTGAACAAATGTGTCATCGTCCGGTATATAACAAATGTTGAATCTGTCTGCTAACACTGCATCAGCAGTGTTTTCATCCGAATGAAAAACGCCATAAAGCGTAGTTAGTCTCTGCTGACCATCAAGTATGTAATTCACTGGATAGTCTTCTGGGGTTTCTGGGAGTTTGAACCCTCCAACATTACGCTCGTGCTTTAGCTCTTCCTTCGTCGACCACATCAAGAGCGACCCCACGGGATAACCTCTGTATATTGAGTCGAGCAAGCTTATTATCTGTTCGTCACTCCAGATGTACTGACGCTGAAAAACTGGTATTTTTATATTTCCTCGCTCAACGTCCGAAAGTAACGAGGCAAGGCGGGGGCTCGACGGCGTAATTTTATTCATTGATGCCATTTATTTACCAAATTCCTATTTATATCCGGTTAATCAAAGGTGTCTATTAAAGTCTAATCACAGGTGTATAACGCAACTCCTGTAATCCGTTAGGAACGATACTATAAAGATTGAAATGTTAATAGCAACCTTTTATGTAAACCAACACAAGAGGTTCAGATCTTGCATTGTGCATATTTTGACTATTAATCGAGGTCGGCCAAGATTGATCGAGCTGTTTCTATCGTCGTGAACAGCGTCATCGGTTGTAAAGGCGATTCCACGAAACCACGTGAAAGGTAGAACTGCTTGGCGTGGTCAGAAAGCGCATGAACCAATAGCGCAAATACCCCGGCATCAGCGGCGACGTTGACTGCCCGCAGGCCGTAGATAGCAGCTATAGATATTTCATGTTTATTTTCAACAATGCAAGACCCTATTGGTTCTCCCTTAATCATCCAAAAAAGGATTCACAACCACCAATTGAACATCGATTTCTTGACCATGCTGCATATCTTCCGAATACAAAACAGCACAACCGGATTGAAGCGCAGAGCTGACGATCATACTGTCGTGTAGGGAAAAACCGAATCGTTCCGCAATATCCAGACCCCGATCATGGGTATCGACAGTCACTGCTTGGGTTTGGCATACGGCACGTACCGTTCCCAACACATCGCGTATTTCGGCATAGCTCATCCCAAGTTTTCGCGATGCAACCGAGGCGAATTCATTGAGCACCTGAACGCTTATGATGCCGCCCGTGGCAATAATCGCTTCGGCTCGATCCGCTTTGCGGTTATCTTCGGACAATAAATACAACAGAACGTTGGTATCGAAAAACGGCCTATCGGTTTTCATGGGCTTCCAAGCGGTCGAACTTGAAGTCGGCGGGCAATCGCCCCCGATATTTGCGCAACCGGGCTAACAACTCTTGCGGGCTGGGTTTCTTCTCAAGTTCGAAAATCCGCTCACCGACAATATGAATCTCGATGTCATCGCCTTCTTTAAGCTGGAGCGCTTCGACCACCGGCGCGGGCAATCTTACAGCCAAACTATTACCCCATTTTGCGACTTGCATGACAGACTCCTAGAGTTAAAGATATACAATTTTTATTGTATATCTACACTAATTGACTGTCTAAGGATTTCGCCATAAATAACTTCCTTTTATGGTTCCCACGCTCCGCGCTCGTCGTTATACACAAGTCTATAAAAGCACGTCATTCCGGCAGGGATTGCCGGAATCCACGACTGCACGGATGCAGGAGGTAGAGCACCAACAGTAGGCGCTTTAGGCGACGCAGGAGCGGTTGCCGAGAGTACGGGGATGTGAATGCTCGTCATTAGGCAATTCCCGCGTTGCAAGACTTACTGCCAGCTTGGACATTGCCATCCATGGCTTCTGGCTCCCGGCAATCCCTGCCGGGATGACGTTGTCACCCAGACACTTGTGTATAACGACGAGCGCTCCGCGTGGTAACCCAGTCAGAGACGCTCCAGCGTCCCGAACCGCAAAGCGGTTCAGTCTGCATTCCCAAGCGGAGCATGGGAACGATGAGTATTGGCTGTCCAATGCTTCTTTATTTGTTTATAAGCGGCCTCTGCCTTTGCCTGCCGGAATGGCGGCGCAACTTAGAAGCTTTTTAAAAACCTAACAAATTCCGCGTAAAAGACGATGTACCTCAGTAATTTTGATAAATACTTCGGCCGTATCGGTTAGGCGCTCATAATCCTTGGAAAGCCGTCTGGAGTTTCCAAGCCAGGCTCGCCTGCAAACGCAAGCGCTCAAGCAGCCGCTTTACGACTTTTATGACCAAAACCAAGCAGGAGCAATTGCCGAAACGAAGCCTGTATTCCCGTGTCCCGGTGTAATGGCTCGACTGTTTTACCCGATAGAATGTTTCCAGCTCGTTCGATTTCGGCAATGAGGACAATACTTTGCCGTCAACTTTCGAACAATGGACAATTTTGAGCAGGCGATGAGTATAATACCGCCATGCTACTTATCTACTGAATTTTACCGTTATGTCGTTTTTGCTACATTCCAATCGTCGCGCGCTTGTCTGTGCGTTCAGTTTAGCGATGATTTATTTCGCACCGCCGTTATATGCCGATAAGTCAGCATCATGGCTGGATGCCGTCACCGTTTCGGGGTATGCCAAACTGGCGACCAGTTCGCCTAATCGCGCGCCCACCGCCGTTGAATTGGATGATTTAAGTTTGTTCGTCTCGGGCAAATTTAATCGCTGGCTCAACCCCTTTTTGGAGGCCGAAGCCTACAAAATTCCGCTTTGGGAAGAAGGCAAAGGCGCACAATTCAATAGCGCACAACTGGTCGTTGAACGACTGTATAACGATATTCACGTCACAGAAAACGACACCTTACGCGCCGGTAAATTCCTGGCACCGATCAATCATTGGAATATTGTCCATGCCGCACCGTTGGTATGGACGACCAATCGCCCGGTCACGTCATCCTATTCCCGCGCCAACTACGTGACAGGCGTTAACCTGCGCCACGATTTCGATGCGTTAGCCGGTCACGCGCTGGAAGTTTATTGGCAACCGGTCGAAGAATTTAATCCTAAACCGCTAACTGAACATGAACGCCATTATCAAACCGTCGCCGGCGCACGATGGATTGCCCATGAAGATTTGGATTATTACCTGGGCGTATCTTTTCAACATGCCGACGTTGCAAAAAGCAATGAAATCCGCAATTCCATCAGCGTAGACGGCAATTGGCAGCACAAGTGGTTTGAGCTGGAAAGCGAATTACTGTTCACGCAGGTTGATACCGATCAGCTCCATTATCGTAATCATGACTGGGGCGGTTATGTGCAAATGGCGGTGCCGTTGGTCGAGCATTTCAACTTGATCGGCCGCTACGAACATTTTGAATTTGCCAACAAACTGGCCGCTACCGATACCGCGTTAGGCGGCATTGTGTATCGCCCGGTACCGCGCTTATCGTTCAAGCTTGAATGGCAACAAACGCAAGGGAGTATTTTTCAAAATCAAACCGGACTTTACAGCTCGATTGCGGTGTTATTCTAATGAAACGATTGATTGTTTTAGGACTGACTGCCGCGTTAATGCCATTTTCAATCGCGTGGGCGGATTTATACATCATTGCCAATAAAGATTTGCCTGCCACGCAACTCGATAAAGCGGATATTGCGGCGATTTATTTGCTCAAGAAAAAACATTGGGAAAACGGCGACGACATTATGCCGATTAACCTGCCCCCACAAGCCGATGCCCGTACCCGTTTTACCGCTGAAATTTTTGACAGCACGCCGGACAAATTGGGCAGTTACTGGGATAAAATGCTGTTCAAGGGCGAGACTCCGCCGGTCACCCAAAATTCCGAGCAGGCTGTTATTTTGTTTGTGGAACGAATTAAAGGAGCGATCGGTTATGTCGAAACGAAACCGCAAAGTCCGCAAATCAAAATTCTGCACCAGTTTTCCAGCAAGTAACCGGATAAAGCAGGTGCTTACTTTATGAAAACATACACGGGTAAAAAGGACGAAAGACAAAGGGCAAAAGGCGAAAAAACCACCTTGTACCTTTCGCCTTTCGCCTTTCGCCTTTCGCCTTTCGCCTTTCGCCTTTCGCCTTTCGCCCACATTTTCTAACTGCTGAGTAAATTCATGTCTCGCTTTTCGCTTTCAGTTCGTTTAACGCTGTTTTTTAGTTTGATCGTGTTATTGGTAACCACGACCTTGAGCGCGGTGGTGTACTATCAATTCGGCGAAAAAATCAATCAGCAGATTGAGCGCAATCTTACCGACACTGCCGACCATAAAGCCGCAGAAATCAGTAATGTCTTGTTGTTCGAACGCACCAATTTACTGTCCTGGCGGGCCTCGTCGGTGATGCTGGACGTGGTGGTGGATGATTTGGATAAACGCATCACCACCGAGCTGATCAATCTTAAACAATATTATCAGTTACAAGGCGATCTCTATGTGTTCAATGCGGCAGGCGTGCTGATCGCTTCGACGCAACCGGATGTGTTAAAAACCCAATTACCACCGGCATGGCAAACGCAACAGGATTACGCGCTGGTATTTAAACATGAGGTGCCTTTTATTAACGGCAGCGTCATCGCTCATGTGACGGCGTTAAAACCGCCGCAATTAAAAACCCAGGGCTATTTAGTCATGACCCATTCCTGGGAGGATATTAGCCGACTGCTCGCGCCGAAAGACAGCAGCTTTGCGCTGCATAAAGCACATGAAGGAAACCATGGCAGCGCAGACCTTTTTACCGCTAACGGTGTGCAAACAATCGAGATCAATGATGACTTTTCGGTGCGGCCCTTATGGATTTTTGACGGTATCAGCTATTTGGGTTCGATTTCGAAATCGGTATCGGTCGGCGATTTCAGCTTCCAAATTGCCGCGTTCATGCCCAAAAAACTCGCACTGGAGCCGTTACTTGAATTGACCAAAAATTTGTTACTTGCCGCCGCTTTGGTCGGCGTACCGATGATTGTGTTGGTCAGCTTGCTCAGTCGTCTTCTGGTTACGCCGATCAAAAAATTGACCGCCACCATCCGCACCATTGAAGATTCCAACGATTTATCAATCAAAGTGCCGGTTTCGGGCCGCGATGAAGTGGCCGATTTAGGCCATGCGTTTAACCGCATGACGACGCGGTTAGGCGAGCTGTTTCACAAATTCTTAGTAGTGGAAAAAGAATTGGAAGACTTGAATCTTAGCCTGGAACGCCAAGTCATCGACCGCACCCAGCAATTGCAGGATGCGCTGCTCAAGCTGCAATCCGCACAAACGCAATTGGTACAGTCCGAGAAAATGGCTTCGTTAGGTCAATTGGTTGCCGGTATCGCCCATGAAATCAACAATCCCATCGGCGCCATTTACGCCAATATGCCGCCATTGGAGGAATACATTGACGATATTAAAGGCACGGTCGAATTCGCCCAAAGTTGTATGGACGAAACGGAGGCGCAAAAATTAAACGCCCACATGGCGCAGATTGACTACACTTTTGTCACCGACGACCTGGCTAAATTGCTGAACAGCCAAAAGCAGGCGGCGGACCGCATTCGCAACATCGTGTTGTCGTTACGTAATTTTTCCCGTCTCGATCAAGGCGAGGTTAAAACGGTGCGGCTCGAAGAAGGCCTGGATTCGACCCTGCAAATGCTGCAGCACAATTACAAGGATCGCATTACCGTCGAGAAAGACTACGCGCTCAATGAAATGGTCGAATGTTATGCCGGCGA
>Ga0208511_100791_pt1 | contig 8969 bp, 7 predicted proteins | sample LakWasMet39_LOW7_2_FD_183879 | JGI IMG/M metagenome (GOLD analysis project Ga0208511, IMG submission 183879) | Freshwater sediment methanotrophic microbial communities from Lake Washington under simulated oxygen tension - Sediment Metagenome... | ecosystem: Environmental > Aquatic > Freshwater >...
GCGCATGCCCGGCAACATCCCCTTCATGCCTCGCATCATCTTCTGCATTCCTCCCTTGGAGAACTGCTTCATCATCTTCTGCGTCTGTTCGAACTGATTCAGCAGGCGATTGACTTCCTGCACCGACACCCCGGCGCCGGCGGCGATGCGGCGCTTGCGGTTGGCCTTGATGATCTCGGGCTTGCTGCGTTCAGTCGGCGTCATCGAGTTGATGATGCCCTCGAGACGCCGGACCGTCTTGTCCTCCATGCCACCGCCGGCCTTCTGCGCCATGGCGCTGAACTGCGCGGGCAGCTTGTCGAGCATAGCGGCCATGCCGCCCATCTTCTTCATCTGGCCGATCTGGTCCTTGAAGTCGTTGAGGTCGAAGCCCTTGCCCGACTTCATCTTCCTTACGAATTCCTGCGCCTTGTCCTGATCGACGCCGCGCTGGGCCTCCTCGACCAGGCCGAGGATGTCGCCCATGCCGAGGATGCGCGAGGCCATGCGCTCGGGATGGAACTCTTCGAGTCCCGTCAACTTTTCGCCGACGCCGGCGAACTTGATCGGCTTGCCGGTGACGTGGCGCACCGACAGCGCGGCGCCGCCGCGCGAATCACCGTCGAGCTTGGTCAGGATCACACCCGTCAGCGGCAGGGCCTCGTTGAAGGCTTTCGCCGTATTTACCGCATCCTGACCGAGCATGGCGTCGACGACAAACAGGGTTTCGATCGGCTTCAGCAGGGCGTGCAGATCCTTGATCTCGGCCATCATCGCTTCGTCGATGGCGAGACGCCCCGCGGTATCGACGAAGATCACATCGTAGTAATGCCGCTTGGCGTGGTCCAGCGCAGCCATCGCAATGTCCGCTGGCTTTTGCTCGCCGGAAGAAGGGAAGAAGTCGATCCCGGCCTGGGCCGACACGGCTTTCAACTGCTCGATGGCGGCGGGGCGATAGACGTCGCAGCTGACCGTCAGCACCTTCTTCTTCTGCCTCTCCTTCAGCCACTTGCCCAGCTTGGCCGTGGTCGTGGTTTTGCCCGCGCCCTGCAGGCCGGACATCAGGATCACTGCCGGCGGCTGCGTGGCGAGATTGAGGCCGACGCTGGCGCCGCCCATCAGATCGGTGAGCTCGCGGTGTACGACGCCGACCAGCGCCTGGCCGGGCGTCAGCGAGCCGATGACTTCCTGTCCGAGCGCCTTTTCCTTGACGCGGGCAATGAAGTCCTTGACCACCGGCAGGGCGACGTCGGCCTCGAGCAGCGCCATGCGCACTTCGCGCAGCATGTCTGAAATATTGTCGTCGGTCAGTCGCGCCTGTCCGCGCAGGTTTTTTACGACACGGCCAAGACGCTGGGTAAGGTTATCTAGCATGGGTGGAAGGGGGGTCGGATACGGAAAGAGATGAGAGGCTTGGTGTAGACTTCGCCGATGCCCGCAATCTTAATGCATCTGCTGGCCGCAGCCCTGTATGCCGGCCTCGCGGTACATCTTTGGCGCACCCGCTGGCGCGGACCGGCGCTCGACCAACCGGCGGGAGGACTCAAGCTCGCCGAGCGCATTCTCCTGCTGGTGGCGCTGGCGGCACACGCCGTCAGCCTGCGCATGGCGATATTCGACGGCGAGAGCATGCGTTTCGGCTTCGCCATTGCGCTATCGGTGATGCTCTGGCTGGCGATTGCGCTGTACTGGATCGAGAGTTTCTACGCCCGCATGGACGGTTTGCAGGTGCTTGGCCTGCCTGCGGCAGCCGTCGCGGCATTGCTGCCAGCCCTGTTTCCGGAGGCCCACGTGTTGACCAATGCCGGCTCCGCGGCGTTTCGCCTGCATTTCCTGATGGCCATGCTGGCCTACAGCCTGTTCACCCTGGCGGCCTTGCACGCCCTGCTGATGGCGACCGCCGAAAAGAGCTTGCATCGCGGCCGCATCTCGCCCTTCCTGGCTGGCCTGCCACCCTTGCTGACGATGGAGAAGCTGCTGTTCCGCCTGATCCATGTCGCCTTCGTCCTGCTCACATTCACGCTGATTTCCGGCGTGTTGTTCTCCGAAACCCTGTTCGGCAAGGCGCTGACCTTCAATCACAAGACGGTGTTCGCCATTCTGTCCTGGCTGATTTTCGCGGCGCTGCTGGCCGGCCGTCACTTGCGCGGCTGGCGCGGCCGCGTGGCACTGCGCTGGACCCTGGCCGGCTTTGCCGCGCTGCTGCTGGCCTATGTCGGCAGCCGCTTCGTGCTTGAGGTAATCCTCGGCCGCTGATGGACGAAATTCCTTTATCCGCGCAGTTCCTTGCGCTGGCGGTGCTGCTGGGCTGTTCCGCCTTCTTTTCCGTAGCCGAAACCGCGATGATGGCGTCGAACCGCCATCGCCTGCGCCATCTCGCCAGCCACGGAGATCGAGGCGCGAAGCTGGCCCTCGATCTTCTGGCCCGCACCGACAAGATGCTGGGCGTGATCCTGCTTGGCAACAATCTGCTCAATGCCGCTACCGCAACGCTGGTATCGGTCATCACCATCGAGTTGTTCGGCGAGGAAAAGTGGGCCCTCAGCGTCGGCACCCTGCTCGTCACCTTTGCCATCCTGGTGTTCGCGGAAATCACCCCGAAAATTCTCGGCGCCGCCCACGCCGACCGCCTGGCGCGAGTGCTGGCCTTTCTGATCTGGCCCCTGTTGCGCGCTGCATACCCGGTCGTCTGGTTCGTCAACCTGTTCGTCGATGCCCTGCTCTGGGCCCTTCGCCTCAAACCCTCCGGAGGCGACGAGAATTCGAGGCTGAGCGCGGAGGAGTTGCGCTCCCTGGTGCTCGAATCAGGCAAGTTCATTCCGCAACAGCACCGCTCCATCCTGCTCAACCTGTTCGAACTCGAGCAGTTGACCGTCGCCGACATCATGACGCCGCGCGGGGAAATCGAGTCCATCGATATCGCCGCGCCGATCGAGAGCATCAAGGCCCAGCTCGCGACCAGTTTTCACACGCGGGTAGTGGTATTCGAAAACGATCCGGCCAATATCATCGGCGTCCTGCATCAACGACGACTCGTGGCCCAGGCCTTTGGCGGAGAGATCGATCAGGCCGCTCTGCACGAACAGATGTCCGAACCCTATTTCATTCCGGCAGCGACCCCGATCTACACCCAACTCCAGTTCTTTCGCGAAAACCGGCAACGCATGGGGCTCGTGGTCGACGAATACGGCGAGATCGAGGGGCTGGTGACGCTGGAAGACATCATCGAGGAACTGGTCGGCAAATTCACCACGCGGCAGTCGGATTTTGGCGGGTCGCTCTCCTGGAACGATGATGGCGTGGCGCTGGTGGATGGCGCGGCCAGTCTGCGGGAACTGAACCGAATGCTCGATCTGGACTTTCCCCTGGACGGGCCGCGGACGCTTAACGGACTGATTGTCGAGCACCTGCAGGACATCCCCGAGGTGGGCGTTGGCGTGCGAGTCGGCGGCGTACCGATGGAGATCGTGCAAACACAGGATCGAAAGGTCAAGATGGTACGTCTTCACCGCCCCGCCGGAGAGTGATACTCTCGGCATATCCAGGGCGTAGAATCGCAAAAAAGGGAGTTTCAGGGCCGACCGGCGACGCTTGTGTCAGCGATGAGCAGCAGCTGGAACGTTCTCGGGGTGATGAAGGCTGAAGATGTTTGTCGGCGTTGAGCGCAGCGGCCGAAACTAAAAATCAAGCAGGAGAAGCCAATGGCCACAGCAGGCAAGGTAGAAAAGAAGGAGGGCGCAAAGGAACTCCACTTTTCCTGGGAAGGCAAGAACAAGCAAGGCAAGGTGATGCGCGGCGACATCAAGGCCGCCAGCGAGGCGGCGGCGCATGCGGCATTGCGACGTCAGGGCATCAACGTCACCAAGCTGAAGAAACTGAAACTCAGTTCCGGCGGCAAGGTTTCGGACAAGGACATCACCCTCTTTTCCCGGCAGCTCGCCACTATGGTCAAATCCGGCGTGCCCCTGCTTCAGTCCTTCGACATCGTCGGCAAGGGGACCAACAATCCGGCCCTGGCCAAGTTGCTGTTCGACATCAAGTCCGAGGTCGAAACCGGCGCCAATCTCGCCACCGCCTTCCGCAAATACCCGATGTACTTCGATGCCCTGTTCTGCAATCTGGTCGAGGCCGGGGAGCAGGCCGGTATTCTCGATACCCTGCTCGATCGCCTGGCGACCTACAAGGAGAAGATCCAGGCGATCAAATCCAAGATCAAGAGCGCCCTGACCTACCCGATTACCATCCTCATCGTCGCCTTCGTCATCACCGCGGTCATCATGATTTTTGTGGTGCCCGCGTTCAAGGGCGTATTCGCTAGTTTTGGCGGCGAACTGCCGGCGCCGACTCTGGTCGTGATCGCGATTTCCGATTTCTTCGCGGCCAACTGGTACCTCATCTTCGGTGGTATCTACGGTGTGTTTGTCGGCATTTCCCAGGCTTTCAAGCGTTCAGTGGCGCTGCAGATCGCAAAGGACAAGTATTCGCTGAAAGTGCCGGTTTTCGGCGACATGCTCACCAAATCGGCCATTGCCCGCTGGACGCGAACCCTGTCCACCATGTTTGCGGCCGGCGTGCCGCTGGTCGAAGCCCTCGATTCGGTCGGCGGCGCCGCCGGCAACTATGTCTACACCATGGGGACGAAAAAGATCCAGGCCGAGGTCAGCACGGGTTCCAGTCTGACGGTGTCCATGGAAAATTCCGGATTGTTCCCGCCAATGGTGACGCAGATGGTCGCCATCGGCGAAGAATCCGGCCAGCTCGATTCAATGCTGGGCAAGACCGCGGACTTCTTCGAAGCGGAGGTCGACGAGGCGGTCGAAGCGCTCGCGAGTCTGATGGAGCCGATGATCATGGTAGTCCTTGGCGGACTCATCGGCGGTCTGGTGGTGGCCCTGTACCTGCCGATCTTCAAGCTCGGCTCGGTCGTAGGCTAAAACCCGGGAATGTTCGCCCAGCTCGCCGATCCGGCGGTGTTTGCGCTCGCCGCAGGAGTGCTCGGCCTGATCGTCGGCAGCTTCCTCAATGTCGTCATCCATCGCCTGCCGATCATGATGGAACGCGACTGGGCGGCGCAATGCGCCGAACTCAGGGGCGAAGCGCCACCCGTCTTCGAACCGCTTTCACTGGCCCGCCCGCGCTCGCGTTGTCCGCGCTGCGGCCATGCGATCACCGCCGTGGAGAACATTCCCGTCCTCAGCTGGCTTCTGCTGCGCGGGAGATGCAAGGGCTGCGCAGCGCCGATCTCCTTTCGCTATCCGCTGGTCGAGGCGCTGACCGGCCTGTTGTTTGCCTTTGCGGCATGGCATTTCGGTTTTGCCGCAGCCGGCCTCGGGGCTCTGGTGTTTCTTGCGGCCCTGGTGGCCCTGACGGGCATCGATTTCGATACCCAGCTATTGCCCGACGACATCACCTTGCCCCTTCTCTGGCTCGGGTTGGCGCTCAATGCCTTTGGTGTCTACACGGATCTGAAGAGCGCCGTGATCGGTGCCATGGCCGGTTACCTGTCGCTATGGGCCGTGTACTGGGCATTCAAGCTGATCACCGGCAAGGAAGGCATGGGCTATGGCGACTTCAAGCTCCTGGCGGCGCTCGGTGCCTGGCTCGGCTGGCAGGTGCTGCCGTTGACCGTCCTGCTTTCTTCCCTCGTCGGCGCAGTGGTCGGCATCGCTCTGATGGTCATTGCCCGTCACGGCCGCAACGTTCCCATTCCCTTCGGCCCCTACCTGGCTGCAGCGGGTGCAATTGCCCTGTTTTGGGGCAAACCCCTGACCCACGCCTACCTCGGGATCAACCTGTAGCCCTTGCAAACTCTGGCGTCAGGCCCCATTTTGGCCTGACCAGGGTAGCTTGGCCACGGCGGGTGCGCCAAGGCCTTCAGCTATAATCTCTTTCTTTACCAGAATGCCGGAGAATGTCATGCCAATCTACGCTTATCGCTGCACCCAATGCGGCTATGAGAAAGATGTCATGCGGAAAGTCAGCGATCCGCTATTGACGACCTGTCCCGAATGCAAGACCGAGAACTTCGCCAAGCAACTGACCGCGCCGGGCTTTCAGCTCAAGGGCAACGGCTGGTATGCCACGGACTTCAAGGGAAGCGGGGCCGCCAAGCCCGCCGCCGCCAAGAGCGACAATCCGCCTCCTTGCCAGGGCGGAACGGGTAGTTGCGCCGCCAATAGCTGATCGCGCTTGCCTTGAAAAAGTATTTCATCACGGGACTGCTGATCTGGATCCCGCTGGCGATCACCGCATGGGTGTTGGCGTTGATCGTCCGCTCCATGGATCAGTCTCTGCTGCTGCTGCCGCAGGCGATTCAGCCGGAGCGCCTGCTGGGAGTCTATATTCCGGGCATCGGCGCGCTGATGACACTGTTGGTGGTGTTCCTCACGGGGCTGATCACGACGAACATCGTCGGCCAGAAGCTGGTGCGTTTCTGGGAGCGGGTACTCGCTCGCATTCCGGTGGTGAAATCGATTTACTACAGCGTCAAACAGGTCAGCGATACGCTGTTTTCGGGCAGCGGGGTCGCATTCCGCAAGGTCTTGCTGGTCCGCTACCCGCATCCGGAGGCGTGGTCGGTAGCGTTTCAGACCGGGCATCCGGCCCGTGATGTCGCCGACATGCTGCCGGAAGAACACGTCGGGGTCTTCATCCCGACCACCCCGAGCCCGGTCAATGGATTCTTCTTTTTCGTCAAGAAGAAGGATGTCATCGAACTCGACATGAACGTCGATGAAGCCCTCAAATACATCGTCTCCATGGGCGTCGTCGCCCCGCCCATGAGGAATCCTCTCGGGCGCGCCCAGAATCAGTAACCGCCCTTCGCGGGCATCACAACAGTCCGGAAATCCTATGCGTACCCATTACTGCGGCGAGGTGAATGCCTCCCATGTCGACCAGGTTGTCACTCTTTGCGGCTGGAACCACCGCCGGCGCGATCACGGCGGCGTGATTTTCATCGACCTGCGGGATCGCGAAGGATTGGCCCAGGTCGTCTGCGATCCGGACCGGCCCGAGATGTTCAAGATCGCCGAGGACGTGCGCAACGAATACGTGCTGAAGGTCACCGGCAAGGTGCGTCGCCGTCCCGCTGGGACCGAGAACCCCAATCTGGCTTCGGGTGAAATTGAAATTCTCTGTCATGAACTGGAAGTGCTCAATGCGGCGGTGACGCCACCCTTCCAGCTCGACGAGGAGAACCTCTCCGAGAACGTGCGTCTGACCCATCGCGTCATCGATCTGCGCCGGCCGCAGATGCAGAAGAACCTGATGCTGCGCTACAAGGTGGCGATGGCCTTCCGCCGCTTCCTCGACGAGAAGGGCTTCATCGACATCGAAACGCCGATGCTGACCAAATCGACGCCCGAAGGTGCGCGCGACTACCTGGTGCCTTCGCGCGTCCATCCCGGACAGTTCTTCGCCCTGCCGCAGTCGCCGCAGCTGTTCAAGCAACTGCTGATGGTGGCCGGCTACGACCGTTACTACCAGATCACCAAGTGCTTCCGCGACGAGGACTTGCGTGCCGACCGTCAGCCGGAATTCACCCAGGTCGATATTGAGACGTCCTTCCTCGGCGAAGACCAGATCATGGCGCTGATGGAAGAAATGATCCGCAGCGTATTCAAGACGGCGCTGGACGTCGATCTGCCCAATCCTTTCCCGCGCATCAGCCACGCCGAAGCCATGAGCCGCTATGGTTCCGACAAGCCCGACCTGCGCGTCACGCTGGAACTCACCGACGTCACCGATGCGGTGGCCGACGTCGCCTTCAAGGTGTTCAGCGGCCCGGCGACCTCGGGCGGCCGGGTTGCGGCATTGCGCGTGCCTGGCGGCGCACAATTGACCCGCGGCGAGATCGACGGCTACACCGAGTTCGTCAAGATCTACGGCGCAAGGGGCCTGGCCTACATCAAGGTCAACGATGCGACCAAGCTGAACGAAGAAGGCCTGCAGTCGCCGATCGTCAAGAATCTGCACGCCGCAGCCCTGAAGACCATCATCGAGCGCACCGGTGCCCAGTCCGGCGACCTGATTTTCTTCGGCGCGGACAAGACCAAGATCGTCGATGACGCGCTCGGCGCGCTGCGCACCAAGCTCGGCCACGAGAAGGGCTATGTCGATGGTTCTGTCTGGCGCCCGCTTTGGGTGGTGGATTTCCCGATGTTCGAATTCGACGAGGACAACCAGCGCTGGTCGGCGTGCCACCATCCCTTCACCAGTCCGAAGGACGGTCACGAGGAATTGATGGCGACCGATCCCGGCAAGTGCCTCGCCAAGGCCTACGACCTGGCGCTGAACGGCTGGGAAATGGGTGGCGGCTCGGTGCGTATCCATCGCGCCGAAGTGCAGGCGAAGGTGTTCCATGCTCTTGGCATCAGCCCCGAGGAACAGCAGGCCAAGTTCGGCTTCCTGCTCGACGCACTGAAGTACGGCGCACCGCCCCACGGCGGCCTGGCCTTCGGCCTCGATCGCATCGTCACCATGATGGCCGGCGCCGAGTCGATTCGCGACGTGATCGCCTTCCCCAAGACCCAGCGCGCACAGTGCCTGCTGACCGATGCGCCGTCCGACGTGGATGAAAAGCAATTGCGCGAGTTGCACATCCGGCTGCGGCAAAAGGTCGAAACCCAGGTCGAGGTCGGCAAGGGCTGACCATGAAGCGCCTGGTCTGCGCGCTGCTCGGGGTCGCGCTATTCGGCGCCGCGCTGGCGCGGGAAAACTTCCCCGGTACGGTTGCGGCGGAACAGTTGCCGGCAGAGGCGCGGCAGACGCTCAGGCTGATCGATGCCGGCGGGCCGTTCCCCTACCGCCGCGACGGCGTCGTCTTCAAGAACCTCGAGCGGCGCCTGCCGCAACAGCCGCGCGGCTATTATCGCGAATACACGGTGCCGACGCCCGGCAGCCGCGACCGCGGCGCGCGGCGCATCATCACCGGCGCACAACCACCTGCCGTGTTCTACTACACAGCCGATCATTACGAAACCTTCCGT
>Ga0208511_100796_pt1 | contig 8888 bp, 15 predicted proteins | sample LakWasMet39_LOW7_2_FD_183879 | JGI IMG/M metagenome (GOLD analysis project Ga0208511, IMG submission 183879) | Freshwater sediment methanotrophic microbial communities from Lake Washington under simulated oxygen tension - Sediment Metagenome... | ecosystem: Environmental > Aquatic > Freshwater >...
AAAGTGATCGCCGCCCCGTTGCCCAACCGATGACCCGCGCCGAACGAGCCGCCACCGTGGATCGCCGGCTCGCGGAGCTGTATCCCGAGACGCCGATCCCCTTGGATCATCGGGATCCGTTCACGCTGCTGGTGGCGGTCGTGTTGTCCGCGCAATGTACGGACAAGCGCGTGAACGAGGTCACTCCGCACCTCTGGGCGCTGGCCACTGACCCGGCCGGACTGGCCCAAGTGCCGGTGGCCACGATCCAGGCGATCATCCGCCCTTGTGGCCTATCCCCGCAGAAGGCGAAGGCGCTCAGCGGGCTTTCCCGACAGCTGGTCGAAAACCATGGCGGCGAAGTGCCGCGCACCTTTGCCGAGCTGGAGGCCTTGCCCGGGGTGGGGCACAAGACCGCTTCGGTCGTCATGAGCCAGTGCTGGGGCGTGCCGGCCTTTCCGGTCGACACACACATTCACCGGCTGGCCCAGCGATGGAAACTGAGCAGCGGCAAAAGCGTCGAACAGACGGAGCGGGACCTGAAAGCGGTCTTCCCGGAGAATCATTGGAACCAGTTGCACCTCCGCATCATCTACTACGGCCGGGAGCACTGCACGGCCCGGGGGTGCGACGGCACGGTCTGCGGGATCTGCCGGGAGCTCTTCCCGGACCGGAAGCGACCGATCTGCACCCGGAAATAAAACAGGGTTGATTCGCGCGCGGTGACCCTCAACCGTCCCGCGTTCGTCTTGGACGCTTAGCTCAGTTGGTTAGAGCACCTGCTTCACACGCAGGGGGTCACTGGTTCGAGTCCAGTAGCGTCCACCAGCCTTCGCTCTTCGAGCTACGGCTCGGCGAGCCAGCAGGCCATATGTCAGCATGTGTACTGCGTCATGGCGAAGGCTGCCGCGCCGAAGCCCAACGGGCGTAGGCGGGCTAAAGAACGGGTCTACACCAAAGTTTGGGGAGGGGGCATGAATGGGTTGATGGTTATGGTTTTGAGTTAGCCGCACTGGGCGATGATGCGGAGGCGGGATCCACCACCGGCGTGCGATCGAGCAGGGTGTTGCGCCACTTTTGGTAGGCGGCGGCACACGTGGGACAGCGATAGGCCATCTCCTTGTGCTCCTTGCCGTCTGACGCACAACCTCCTTCTATAAAACCGGGACCGCCTGAAAACGCCGCGGCGGCCTCAAAAAAATCGGAAGAAGGCAATCCGTACACAATAGGTACCTCGACCCGCTCCATTTTTATATGATGCAGCGGGCAAATCCTGGCGTCGTAGATCATCCGGTCCCCGTCCTGAATCGTCTCGATGCGGCTTTCCCAGGTGACCGACTCTTCCTTGCCGTCATCGGTATGCCACCTGACGCGCTTGGTCTGCCAAACCGTAAACGTCAGCTCCTTGCCTTGAGGCAACGAATCATACCAGGGCGAAAAGGTCCGACCGCACAGGACCTCAACGACCTCACCCCGGACCGGTCGCAACACCAGCATTTCAAAGTCATCCTCGGAGTAAGGATAGATGGTCCGCTTCTCGATCGCGGGCTTGGCGCAAACCGTGATCAAATGCTCTTCCCGCGGTTTCCCGGGAATGGGCCCGAGGATGAGGTGATGGGGTACTGGCACCGGATCAAACAGCTCCGGATTGACCGGGAGAGCGGCGAGAGCCCCCAGGGAAAGCCCCGACATGGCTTGAAGCAGCCAGCGCCCCTTGCGGCTCCTGGGCAGGACCGCCCCAAAACCCGCCAGCATGCCAAAACCCAAAAGCCCCACCAAAACCCCAAAGGGGTGACGCGGGAAATACCAACTGGGGGGCGGACGATACGTCCAACGCCACCAGACCGCGGCGATGGCTAGCAAGACGCCGACCGCCGCAAAAAGGATGACCTGCCGATTGGTTCGCATACTTCCCTTATGGTGAACTTCAAGGATTCAACATAGGAGACGATCCAAAACCAGCATCCTTAGACGCCTTGTCTGAAACTCATTTTTCGCCATAAATCGAGATCATGGCCTCTATCGGTATCCCTCTGTTTCTTTTCGGCGTCGTTGTCGGTTATTGGATATTCAGAAAAAAAGAGATGCCTGCCCGGGTCATTGCCGGACTCGTGTGCGGCTGTTGCGCTGTGGGGCTTTTCCTCCTCGCGACAATTCTTGGTGGCGATCACTCAGGCTCAGCGCCGCAGTCGCTCCATCCACTCACGCCCAAAGACGAGGCAGAAGCTCCCTTTGTCTTCTCGGCCGGTCTCAAGATTGAGAACCTCACGCTACAGGACTACGCCACACTCAATCGGGACATGGGTGAACTCCTGAAAAGGGTCGGCTTCGTAGGTTGCAAAGGCTACTTGATTCCAAGACCCGGCATCCATGGGGAAACAAACCCCGAGGTTTACATCGAAGGAAAGTCAAAGTCCAATGAGGTGGTGAAACAGATGATCGAGAAAGAAGGGATCCAATCTGTGGCGGATAAACTGACCCTTGAGTTTGAAAAGAGCCGAAACGCGCAAAACAAGACCGCTGACTCATCGCGATAGAGGCCCTGACGGTCCAGCCGCCCCTTCAAACGCTCACCCAAATGCAACTCTCCACATTGACTCGCTGCTGCAACCTATCGTTTCTCGCGGCCACGATTTTCTTCGGCTGGGCCGTCTGGGAAACGCGGCATTCGGCATCAACGCCGAAAAACGCAGCGTTGATGATGGCGTTCGTTGCAGCCCTCTGGCTCTTTACGCTTCATATCCTGAAGGCGGGTAAATTCAGCACCGGCGGAGAGGAAATCTCCTACACGAAAGAGCCCGGGCGTTTTTCGGCATACATCGGGGTAATCCTGTTGATGGGCCTTGTCGTCGCACTTCTCGCGGCAAGCATCCTGTTTTCCAAGGCAGCACATTGAGGGTGTGAAACCATACCACCAAAAATGCAAAGGCTCGCGTCACTGTTGCTGGTTTTGAGTCTGACCGCGTGCGAAAGGAAGAATCTGGAAGAATTTGGTCCGGGTTGGCCTAACACGCCCAAGTCACCATAGAAACCGGATGCATCCCAGATTACTCGTATTTTGCGCAATTTCCTCGCTGACTGTCTTAGCCAGCGCAGCGATATTTCTTCCTCTACTCGACAAATTACAACTTCTTGGGATTGTACGGCCTCTTCCCAGCGTCGCGAGTGCAGGTGAGCGCTACAACCTTTGCGCCTATACGCCGGATGAAGTGGCCCAGTTCTCGCCTAGCGCAGCGACAATTAGAATCGCAGGGATCCTTACGCCTCTTGATCAGGCGAGTCCTCAAGGCCCCACGCACGGACAGGAAATTGGCTCTGGGACACAGGTTGCTTGCTTCAACATAGGATCTTTTTTCGCCAAAGACGGAGGGCCCTTGGACGTCCAATTATCGGCGCCCCTACCTCGAACGTTTAAGCTCGGGGTATACGTATCGCTTTGGAAGATTCCGGTCGTGGTGATTGGCATCATCGGACTCGGTTTGATTTCTGCAATACCACCGTGGCGATTCATTCTCAAACGGTGTGAGAAAAGATCCCGTTCAATCAAACCTTCATAGCCGCCACCGGACTGCACCGGGCGTGAGACCTCGTACCCCTACTTCATTGCGGTTACGGAATAATTGCAGCGACAGGATGTACCCCCTTCCGATTTCGGCCAAAGTCACCATAGAAACCGGATGCATCCCAACCACTATACGCGTTCAGAAATCCTCCTATTCGCCGTAAGTGCCATCGTGGGTATTGCCCCGCTCTGCCTCCCATGGCTTCCGTGGGGGCTCACGGAACCAAACACTTACACGCTATCTTGTCTGGCGGTCATGCCCGCACCATTCATGTGGATTTCTGCCCGTGCCAGCCAAAAGAGAAAATGGCTCCACTATCTAGTGAAGGGCGTTTGGTGGTTTTGCGTCGTAGTCGTCGCCATTGCCGCAGGCATTTCCACCAGCGATCCGTGGGCTCCCCTTATATGGATCACAGCGTCCGAGATCTGGCTAGGCGCCAGTGTCGTGCTGTTAATCACCGCCGGCACGCTCCATTCATTCAAATGACCAGGAAGGAAAAACTCATCACGTTCGGGATCGGCCTCGGAGTCATCCTCCTTTGCCCATTTCCCACCAGGATCGCGCAGTCGTTGCAACTGGAGTTCTCAGGGAAAGATTTGCGACCCCTAACCGGAATGCGCGTATCGCAAAGTTGGGAGACCTACGGACTGTTCGGAAGCGGCCGCGAAGAGCAATCCGTGGAACCAACGGGACAGGTGAATTTCCCAGCACGTTACGCGTATGGAAGTATCGCCACACGCTGTCTTGCCCAAGCGCTCACGGTAATAGCCGTCCATTCCTCCTATGGCGGCAGGGTCACATTCGAATTCACCCTGCCTGCCTCGGTGGAAATCACCTTCGCTGAGCCGGCTTTCAGCTCTCTTCAACAGATGGATACGTCGGGACACTATCGCGGTGCCGACATGCGCTACTACTATTGGACCATCACACCTCAAGGAAAGCGCATCATGGTATCTGGCGATTTCAATGGAGGCGCGACGACCCTTCGCTTCCCAATAAAAACCGGATGAACCCCAACCACGATGGCACCTTCATCGTGCTGGACGATGTCAGGGGCCCGTGAAATACCAGGGCCGATCCATCCCTGATTTTATGAAAAAACTCATCCTAATTCTCTTACTTATGCCCCTTGTCTCTTGTGCGCGGACAGAGGACTCGCTCCGGCGGTTCAATGCGACTTGTGCTTCTCTCAAAACCGGGATCGATCGTAACCAATGGAACTACAGGCTGCAACTATTGTATCAACCGGAGTTCATTCGGGTTGAGCCTGAGCTACACATTGAACAATCACTTGATGCCACGGCTTCATGCAAAGTCATAGTTTCGCCGGGTTTATGGCATGATCCAGTAATGGATCTCTTTCGTCGTCTTGAACAGATGCGCCCGAAAGAAGCTGAGGACTCCATCTACTACGATTGCGGCATCGAATTTCTTGCGCCTTGGAATCAGAAAGTAGTGACGATCTACTTCAACAAGAAGCTCCAAACTATGAAGTTGAATGGCAGCAGCTTTCGTATGGATGCCACTCTCGCGGAATGGTGGGACCTCAACGCAAATCCGCTTTTTGAGATCCTAAAATCCCCAAGAGCTAGTGAATCCACGCGCCAACCATAGCTTGGGTTTCGCAGTGCAATATCTGGCCTAAGATATTACAATCCGGGCACGGGAAGATGGCTTAACAGGGACCCGATTGAGGAAGCGGGTGGCGTAAATCTGTATGGGATGGTCGGAAATGACGCCATGAACCAGGTAGATTTGCATGGTCTGAACGGATGCATCCCAACCACTATACGTTCAGAAATCCTCCTATTCGCCGTAAGTGCCGTCGTGGGTGCACGTAGCGTTGGAAAACCTTGAACACTCTTCGACGCAGATCGCCATGGCGGTGCGGGCCAAAGTAGGCCACTTGATTTCCGATTTCGGCCAAAAACACCATAGCCGTTTCCAAATGAACGCAGATTTCAGCAACAAGCCCGGCAATCCACGTTATTGTTGGGTAGCGATTGGCTTCTTTATTCTCTCCCTAGTTTCAGGCCCAATCGTTACGATGCTCCAGCAGCCATTCAGTGGTGATGAGACAGTCGCCGCGGCGTTGCAGGCCGCAGCGATAAGTGGAGGCATTTTTGTGGTTGGTCTGATCACAGCGATTTTCGCATACGTCCGAGAGAAGGAATGCAAGGTGCTCCGTTGGGTCGTCACTGTATCTACTCAATACCACTCGCGATCGCAGCAGCTTGTTTGGCAATTTGGCTTCTCAATAGGCGTTGATTGAACCACTTGAGCCACAAAACAACATCAATTTTTACCGTATGAAGATCGCCAACAAGCAATTCGATGTGAACGAATATAATGGCATCGATGCCGCAGGCGAGGCTGAGGATTATTTAAATAGACTGACCCAAGAGGAAGTGGCTCTCGAACGAGAGAAGAGTGCCTTCAATAAAGCAGGGTGCGCCCGATCCAATTCTAACCACGACATCCGATGAAACGAACGCTACTATCAATTTATAGTCTACGCTGGATTGGACTTCTGGCGGTGTTGACTGGTTGCGGTGGCAAGTGGGACCCGACGGATCCGGCGGACATTTCTCGCGAATTCACGGTCGCATTTGCGCTTTCTCCCCCCGGCGGAGTTAAGTTTATTGAATGCAGCGTGGTAAACGTTGGTGATACTTCGAGTCGTTGGTTTTGCTTTGATGTTTCCCGTCCCGCCTTTGAGGGACTGATAGCCAATGGATTTGAGTCCATTGAAAGCGCGAAGCTATTTGGAGCAGAACTAAAGCCGCCGCTTGATCTGATGAACATCCGTGAACGGAACGTGAATACCCCGAAGTGGTGGCCCAATCTCAAAGATGTCCAATTCGAGCGGCTCTATTACCGATCACAGAGGACTGACGCCTCCAACGGGTATCTTTTTTTGGTCCTAGATCGGATTACTGGCAGGGCCTACGCAAGCAGTTCCACCTGGCGGTAGCGGAATTGGTCGCGCATCATTTTCAGCGCCGTTGCGCATGCGGACTCACTTCGCAAGCCGCGCAAGCGCGGAATCCTGAAACCTCAAACAGGTGTGTGTCTCTGTGACTCTTGACATTCCACCTGAATGTGACTCTGTTACACCTATGCCCTCACCCTCTGTCCTGACCATCAAGCAGCTCCACGACGACACTGGAGCCCTGGTTCGGCGCGCCGGGGCCTTGAAGCACCCGGTGCCCATCACGGATCGGGGACAGGAAGTGGCCGTGCTCGTCAATCGGTCGCTCCTGCGTCCAGTAAACCGTAAGCGCACGGTGTTGCCGGAATATGAGGCAATGATGGCGGAGGCCCCAAGCGACACGGTCCAGGCAGCATTGGACGAAATCCGCGGCAACCGCTGAGTCATGGTTTTTTGCGACACATCGATAGTTGCCAAGCTCTATGTGGCCGAAGTCGAATCGAAGGCCGTCCGGACCTTGCTCGAACAGGCAGACCAACGCTTCGTTTCAGATTTGGTCCGCGTCGAGTTGATGGGTGTTTTTCACCGCCAACTGCGGGAGAGGATCTGGCCTCGCGAAAAATTCGACGCGGCCCTCCGCCAGTTCAACATGGACGATATTGGGGGATTCTGGACGTGGATCCCGTTGGACACAGTCATCCTGGAGGCTGCCGCCAAAACCTATGCCACGCTTCCAGACACGGTGTTTCTCCGGGCATCGGACTGCCTCCACCTGGTCACGGGTATACACAACAACTTCCCTGAAATCTACACCTACGACCGGCACCAAGCTCTCGCGGCGCCGGCGCTGGGCCTGAAGCCCCTGAAGGCCTGAACGGAAACTGCCCAGCGGTTACGGAATAATTGCAGCGACCGGGTGTGCCCCTTTCCGATTTCGGCCAAATATGCCATAGAAACCGGATGCAAATCGTCAGCCAAACAAGATCAAGACCCCTGCTCTGTGGGATCGCAGCGGCAAGTCTATGTGCCGGCCTTCTCTTTGCGTGGGGAATAATCATCTTCGGCTTGGCCAACCTGGCCTTTGAGTATCTAGCGATAACCAGCGCCCTCACTTCAATTGCAGCGGTTATTGGAGGACGGTTCTGGAGTGCGGCTGCGATTTCTGGAATCATCGCTTTCTTCTCTCCTGCGCTCCTAATGGGAATTTTTATCGAAGTGAAAATAATGGGCTTCGGGCTGCCCATCGTAGCAACGCTTCTTTGCGGTCTCATGCTCTCCGTTGTGAAAATTGGTTCGCACCTGAGAAAAGCTGCCAAGAAACAGCCGAACGGCCCATCATCTATTGTACCCAATCCTGACTTTCGCCGGTGAAAAAACAGCAATGGAGCCAATTGGCCAGGTATGAGACCCTTTAGGATATTACTCTTCGCCGGGCTTTTGGCCGCGGTCCTGACACTCGATACGGTGACCCAGTCGCACATCGTGGTTCATCCAGGCGGATCCGAAGCCGCTCTCGTATACCCGGCGGCATTCTGGCTATTGGGCACGATAACCACCCTGGCTGCGACCGTACTCGCTGTCACCGATGCCATCCGGCAAAAACGGAAACTCAGGTCAACATGGACCCTTTGGGCCTGCGGGGCTTTGTTAACCGGATACGTCGGGTTAATCTTCGTCCACCCTTGATCCCAAGCCCCATGCCTTGTGGAAACCCCACTTCTTGCCATAAATCGGGGATGCCGCGCTCCCAAAAACGAATCCTCATCATCGCAGGCGTCATCCTCTTCGCAATGCTCAGCGGTGCATGGGTGCTATTCGAGAATGCATCCGGCCGTATCCCCGCAACCTTGTCAGAACTTGGCCGAGGGATCCTCTACCCCGGATGGCTCGCCTCCGTTTTAGTCCTCGGCAATGCCCATGCTCGATTTGCCGATTGGCGGGATTTCGCCGTCCTAGTATCGGTATCCTGGAGCCTCTGGATGATCCCTGTTGTTTTCCTCAACGGCCTTGCCAGAGGGCAACGCTAACCACCGATGAGCGGTGAACAGACGGGGTCAAGGCGGGGAACAGAAGGGGTCAGCCTAGACCCCTTATTTGAAAGCCTTTTGAAAGGTCGCTAAGACGCCCGCCCGCTTACGATGCTGCCAGGCTTTTGAATTCGGCGGCGACGCCCTGCAGGGAATTCTTGGCGTCGCCGTAGAGCATGCGGGTGTGGGGGAGGAGGAAGAGTTGGTTTTCGAGTCCGGAAAATCCCGTGCCTTTCCCGCGCTTGAGGCAGATGACCGTGCGGGCTTCATGGGCCTTGATGATCGGCATGCCGTGGATCGGCGAGGTCGGATCGTTCGCGGCGGCGGGGTTCACGACGTCGTTGGCGCCGATGACAATCGCCACGTCCATCGAGGACATCACCGGGT
>Ga0208511_100805_pt1 | contig 8824 bp, 8 predicted proteins | sample LakWasMet39_LOW7_2_FD_183879 | JGI IMG/M metagenome (GOLD analysis project Ga0208511, IMG submission 183879) | Freshwater sediment methanotrophic microbial communities from Lake Washington under simulated oxygen tension - Sediment Metagenome... | ecosystem: Environmental > Aquatic > Freshwater >...
GGCTGTCGTTTATAGAGGACTTGACACAATTGGCCTCCATCACCTTTTCTATTTGGCTTCAGTCCTTCAATATCAATACCGATTTTATTTAGTATTTTTGAATGTTTTTTAAGGCATTTTCCCCTGTAGGATCGATCAGATTAACCGGATCATCCACCACATACCCATAAAGATTCGTGTCACCCCCAGCAAAAAGGATCGGATCTTTGGCCGTCCATCTTCCGGTTTCCGCATCATAATCCCGCGCTCCAAAACGCACAAACTGAGTATCTCTGTCGTAGAGCCCTCCAGCAAAGCCGAACGGCTGGAAGCCCGGATTGCTATCCTGAATGACCTTACCCCAAACATCATAACTCATTTGTTGAATGACGGTGTTAGAGGCAATGTCAACAACGAGCCTGGGCGAACCAAGATGATCTTTGAGGATACGGTAGGTGACGCCGCCTTTGATCATGAAGTCCGGCACGTTGGCCCCGGTGGCGTAAACGAAGCGGCTGACGACAGCGCCATTGCCGTCGAATTCGGCAACGGGTTTGAGTTGATCCAGATACAAAAAGCCTTGCTCCAGCACGTTATTGCGCTTTTTGCCGATCCGGCGGTTCTGGCCGTCAATCACATAATCAATGGCGGTGCCGTCGGGCAGGATGACATGTCTCAGATTGCCCAACACATCGTAGGTGTAGCTGGTCGCCTGGGTGCCTACTGTTTTGGTTCTGAGTTCGCCATTGGCGGTGTAGTCATAGGTCGCGTTGTTGTAGTCGAGCAGTCGGTCCTGGGCATCGTAATGGGCAATGGGTGCGCCGTTCAGGTCGGTACGGTTGCCGTTTTCGTCGTAGCCGTAGCTGGACTGTACGGTGCCATTGAGCTGCACTTCAACTAACCGCCCTGCCACATCGTAAGCGTAATCGATGGTGCGGGTACTGCCGCCTACGGTTTCTATTTTCTAGGTAATCCGGCCCAGTTTGTCGCGGCTGACGTCGGTCTTGTACAAGTCTGCCGTTCCGAACTTCGCCAGATATTGGCTGACTTCGCCGAAGCCGTTGTAGGTATTATCGGTCAAGCTGCCCAGCGCGGTGCCGGTCAACAGGCCGTTCTGGGCGTTGCGTGCCAGGGTCAGGTTGATGCCCAAGGCGATGCTTTTAACGGCCGTCAGCAAACTGTCGTTGTCGTACTGGTAGGTGAACGGGTTGGCGCCGTTAACGCTGACGGTGCTGACGCGGAAGTCGTTGTCGTAGGTTTTGCCGACGTTGCCGGTTACGGCTCCCGACCAGCTGGTTTGGGTCGGTAAGGCTCCGCTGAAGGTGTAGTTCAATGCCAATCCATCCGGCGTGGTGATGCCGGCGAGTTTGCCGGTGGAGGAGTCGTAGCTATAACTGTAATTGCCTTCGGGAACGGTGACGCTGCCGGTGCGTCCGGCGCTGTCGTAGCTGTAGTCTACCGTCTGGCCGTCCGGACGCTGTATTTGGGTCAGCTGTTTGTCGAGATTGTAACGGTACAGGGTAGTTGCTGCCTGCTCCCAGATCCGGCGGCACGGAGGATTCGGTCAGGTTCACCGGTGTGTAGGTGTAGGTGTAGGTGTAGGTGAAGCTGTGTCCGGGGCTACCGGGCGGCAACAGCGATGCAAGGTTGCCGTTCGCATCGTAGCTGAACAGGATTTCGCGGTTGTCCGGCAGGATTTGCCGAGTCACCCGACCAGCCTAGAAGCATAGCAGAAGCATAGGGTCAGGCCTTACGGTTGGCACCTCTAGTGGGGCGTCCAAGGAAAAAAGGGGGCGATGAGATAACGATACAGCGTGATTTTAACTTGATGAGGAAATGAGTATAATGATGAACAGGAACGTCGAACAGAATATCGGGCTCCGTCCCCTATTGTCTCTGGTCAAAAAAGAATTGAACCAAGCCCAGGCGAAGTTGACCAGCGCCACCGTGATGATCAACGCGTATCAAGCCGGTTTAACCGCAGCAAAGGCCGCGGCGATGGCGGCTTAACTACGGAACAGGCACGAGATAACTTGAACACATTTTGCAGCAACCATTCAGCCTATAAAACCATGGTACACGGCTCCCTTAATCCGCAATACCGTTAAGTTAAGCCTACAAACTCGTAGGAGCGGGGGCCGCGCCCGCGATGATATACGGCGCATTACAGGCCATACCCGTAATCATCGCTGGCATGGCCCGCCCCTACCGGGCTTAACTTAATGGCATTCCCTAACCTGGGGGAGCCTCCGTGTTCTATGGGTCATACGCTGAATAGTTGCGGTTCATATAGATGCGTTCCTAAACACCTAATAAAGGGAGATGATGATTCATGGCAACACAACAACTGTACCGGCCGTTTTATCGGCACTGTTACCTCAACAACGGCGGCTGGATACCGATGCAGCCGTTAGCCCGCAAGCTTGAGCTGGGCGATTTCGGCCAAATCCGGCAGGGCCGACTGACGCCGTTGGGCAACATTACTAAGCTCAGACTGGTCTATGACATAAAAAACACCGGGAGCATCCTGCTCAATGCCGATGACTGGCAACTTGAAACCGGGGTGGAAAAGCTCTTAGGCAATAGCCAAGCCCAGACCGAGGCCCAAAACAAGCAGAGCACCTGGCACAATCAAGTATTGGCGTTTGGCCGCAAAGGCGACTTTGTTTTTCACGGCGCCAAGCCCAAGGCGCGGTTTATCGCCAACTGGAGCGAGTTTAAACCGGACATCACCCTAAAACTGACCCAGGCCGACTATAGCTTCCGCGAGGTTTACGTGGTCACCGCCATCGCCACCGTCGAGCATTGGGGCTTGGCGATTGCCGGGGCGGACGGCGCCCAGCTGGAGTTTGCCGCACAAACCGACGAAACCGACTATTTTGCCGCGCTCAGCCATCACACCGCCATTGCCCGGCATAGTCGGCACATTGCCATCTTCGAAAAGAGCGCCGCGCAACCCGGTTATTTTTTTAAAGCGAAAAAACTGGTGTTGTCCGATAAAAAAAAGGATCAATTAATGGATCAAATGCTGCAAGCGGACGAACCGATTGCAACGGAGCCATTGGCTAATTGGTTGGCTGCCGACCTGCTAAACCGGGTGCGCTTAAACGAATTGAACGCGGCCAATTGCCTGGACTACTTCGACTGGGCGGATGTGTCGCTGGACGATGTCGAAAAGCTGTGCTGAAGCTAAGCCAAAGCGAAACATTAGCGGCGCAACAGCTTAACTTGGCCGAATTGCATGCCGAACTCGATTGGCTGGAGCAAGTGATCGAGCAAGTGCTCCGCTCCTACCTGAAACAGGAAGGCCATGAAGCCCACTGGAGCGATATAGCCTTGCCTGACTTAAGCCAGGGCGAAGGCATCTATGCCGGACTGGTGCGCGACTGGTCGCTGAACGACCATGAACGACTGGCCTTGGCGCTGACTATGGCGCCGCACCTAAGGCCGCACCTGCTGGACGTGTTTTTCGGCATCAACGGCGCTTATAACCGGGGCTTTACCGAGTTCGGCGGAGTCGCCGACAAAAACTACAGCGGTTTTTTACCGACCGGGCAAACCCTGAACTTCCTGATCAGCGCCAACGACCCGCACTGGCGAACCTCGGCGATGGCGATCCTCGACCCCGGCAACCGCTTGATTCGCGAACAGGTGTTAGCGCTGGCAAGCCCGGATGACACGCTGCCGGGCATCAGCGGCGTACTGTCCCTGTCCAATCAATGGCTGCATTATTTTATGACCGGCGAAAAAGTCAGGCCGGAACTGAGCGCGGCGTTTCCGGCGCACCCGATCGGCACGCCGCTGGACTGGGCCGATTTAGTGCTGGAATACCCGGTGATGACGCAAATCCAGGAAATCAAAACTTGGCTAACCCATGGCGATACCCTGATGAACGACTGGGGCCTGGCGAAAAAAATCAAGCCGGGTTACCGCGCGTTGTTTTTCGGCCCGCCCGGCACCGGCAAAACCCTGAGCGCAGCGTTGCTGTCCAAATCCACCGGCCGCGAAATTTACCGGGTGGACTTGTCGATGATCGTGTCCAAATACATCGGTGAGACCGAAAAAAACCTGTCCAAGGTATTCGACGTCGCCGCCTACAAAGACTGGATTTTGTTTTTCGACGAAGCCGACGCACTGTTCGGCAAGCGCACCGAGGCCAGCAATTCCAACGACCGCCATGCCAATCAACAGACCGGGTATTTGTTGCAGCACATCGAAGACTTTCCGGGCGTGGTGATTTTGGCGACTAACTTGAAGGCTAATATGGACGAGGCGTTTACCCGGCGCTTCCAGGCGATGATCCATTTCACCATGCCAGCGGCGGCGCAACGCTTGGCGTTGTGGCAAAACGCTTTTCACGGCAGTTGCGAGTTGGAAGAGGATGTCGATTTGGCAAAGATTGCCGAAGCTTATGAACTGGCGGGCGGGGCGATTATTAATGTGTTGCGCTATTGCGCGTTGGCGGCGGTTAGCCGGGGGAGCCGTAGGGTTAGCCATGATGAGATTATGGCGGGGATACGGCGGGAGTTTCGGAAGGATAATCGGACGGTTTGATGGATTGGTCTGGGAGCGCCGAGTCCCAGCTCGGCACTGCAACCGCCGTCGTCTTTTAGGTTATTCGCGCCAAGCTGGGGCTTGGCGTTCCCGGAGCTACCGAACGCGGGACGTGGAAGAATAGGGTCACGAACGGGAAGAATAGGGTCAGATCTTGCAAGATCACATTAATAGCACGTCAATGTGTCTTTGGGAGAGTAGCCGCGAGAATCCCGGCAGAACCAGTACGTCTCGCAGCCCTCGCAGAACCGGACTTGGAGCGTTACACCATCCGGCTCCCAGGTTGAGTCATCCACAGTGATTTGGGGTAGAGATTGTGCCGGATTCGCAACGAGGGCCTCCAGCCTGACAGAACTTTGCTAAACCGATCCCAAGTTACACCTCGCCTCTGACTGCGCCGGTTTAGCCATTTAAACAGCAAACGGCTGACCCGGTAGGCATAGGTACCAACTTGGCGGGCATTACCACTAACGGCATAATACCCAACATGCCCTTGCAGGTGTCGCTTGGCATAATCCATCATGGCTTGGCCTCCTTGAATGCGTAGCGCCGATAGCCGATCAGCCACTTCCTTCAACTTCTTGGCAACCCGCTCCCGTTGGCTTTTGCGCCCGAGCACAAAGCGTCCCTTGCGACTTTTGCCTGCGTAGTGCGTAAAGCCCAGAAAGTTAAACGTCGGCGGTCGTTTCAAGCCATCTTTATGGCAGTCAACCGCAGCCCTGTTGCCAAAGCGTAGCAGACAGGTTTTACTCGACTCAACCTCCAGCCCAAATTCGGCCAGTCGTTCCGACATCGCATCCATGAATCGCCGCGCATCGTCTTCACTCGTAAAGCAAGCCACATAATCATCTGCATAGCGAACCAAATAAGCCCGCCCCTTGCAGGTACGGACATAGCGTTTCTCAAACCACACATCCAGCACGTAGTGCAGGTAGATATTTGCCAGCACTGGCGATACGAGTCCGCCTTGCGGCGTCCCGGTCTCGCTGGCGGTGAATACCCCCGATTCCAACACTCCCGCTTTGAGGAAGCGCCTGATAATCCGCAATAACACCGGGTCTTTGATTCGATGCGCCAGAAAACGCATCAACCCGTCGTGACTGACATTGTCAAAGAATCCTTTGATGTCGGCCTCCACTATCCACTGGGTGTTGTGATGCGTGACGATCTCTCCTAGCCTCGCTAACGCTTGATGCGCGTTGCGATACGGGCGAAACCCATACGAACAGTTGCGAAATTCAGGCTCCCAGATCGCTTGTAGTATCCCGGACAGGCGATGCTGCACGATCCGGTCTTCAAAACAAGGTATGCCCAATGGCCGCTGCCGTCCATTGCCTTTGGGAATATAGACGCGCCGAACCGGTTGAGGTCGGTAACTTAGACTACGCAACCCGGTTGAAAGCGCTTTAACTCGCTCTTCCAGACCCTGTCCGTATTCTGCTTTACTGACCTTGTCGATTCCCGCGGCCTTATTGCCCGGTTGGGCTTCGAAGCTGTCCATCAGACCTTCGGGATTGCTTAGCAGTCCCATCAATGCGTTGTACTGTGCTTGCGGCTGATGCTGCGCCCACTGTGTGAAATGAATAAGTTCGGTTGTCATGCGCAGAGTCCGCTCGGTGTCGGGGCCTGTTTCCCCTATTCGTTATCTCAAACCGGCGCCCCTTTGCTCCCGCAGCATTACCCGCGTTCATCGCTACTATGGGCGCCTCCGACTTCCCACCGCCACTATTTCCGTCCTCGCTGTTCAGGCTTGTCGGGAAGTGCATATGCTATGCGCCGACGATGGGATCTCCTGGGTTACCGCACATTCTTATTGTCAGACTCGAAACGGCCTACGATCCCGGGTGGTCGCAGCTTTCTCACCATGACGCCAGCTGCGCTGTTGCCTGCTGGCGTCTTGAAACCATCGGCCCTTCCAAAGCGGTCATTTCGGGACTCTACACCTTCACTGTCAGCTTTATCTGTTACCATTGCTCCTCGCCTGCTTTCGTACCTACGCATCAAGCGCACTGTTACCAGTTCGCCTACAAGGCTCGATACCCGGCCCGTGGCTAGCGGTTACCGGGGCGGGATTCACTCCCGCTAGAATTTGCAGCATTGCCCAGCCGCAACCAAGACCTGACCCCGTCCGTTCTGTGCCCCCTTTTCTCGTCAGACGACCACAACAACCTCTCTGCCTCTAACAATTTGATAAGACTCATATTTAATGCTGTCATCAGTTAACTCAACTTTACTTCCATTCCCAAATATCAATGTTAAAGTTCCTGTCGCATGACATATTATATTTACAATGGAATTCCCCAAAAGAGCTAAGAAATCTTTATTTATCGACGTAAAATCATCATAAACATAATTTTCACCATTATTGTTCAATAACTTAATTAATGATTCTATCGAAATCGAAATCGAAATATCTTCATCGAACCTCATAATGATTTGATGTGAGCTGATACAAATCTGAATCAATGTCTTATCTTTTAAGAAATCTAAGTTAATATTTTCTGGTAGTCCGTACATAATTTAATCTACTTTGGTGGGAGTGGAACATGTGTTCTGGCTCTACTCTCTGCTCTCGTCACATTACTTGGGGTTTTTCCAGTTGATAATAACTGGGGTCAGAGTATAATAACTGGTAATAACTGGTAATAACTGGTAATAACTGGTAATAACTGGAAATAACTGGGGTCAGAGTAAACTTAAGTCATTCATCTGCCTTTTTCTTCCTCCAGCCAACGGGCCGCCCCATTTAACGGAATTTAAGTTTACTCTGACCCCAGTTATTTGTTGTCAATCGAGTCTGACCCCATTGATTATCTCTTTTTCATCACGTCTATTTACCATGACTGACCCTTATAATTTTGGCATCTTTTTTTGATATTTCTATTAGGGCTACCCCACCTATTAGTCCTTCTGGCAAGGTTCCCGTTATTACCCAAACATTATTTTTTAGAATGACTTTAAACGGTTTTTGTCTGTCAATATTCTCCTCTCCATAAATGGGCTTTAAAATTGCTTCTGCCAAAATCACCGCAGTCATCTGATCTGGAACAAATCCTTCATCGGGCACGTAAGAGTGCTCTTGTGCAAGAATGTCACAAAACCGAACCATTCCAAGAAAAAAAATCAACCCTAAGAAGACAGTGATTTTTTTGCTCATTTAGCCCTCCTTCCAAGCGTTTCAACATTGCCACCCAATGGACTGCCTTGTATTGGTGTATAGCTTTTTATAAGTCCTTTAGGCGTACCCAAGAAACCTGGTAGATTATCCCTATCAAGATTCATTTTGTCAGTCTCCGAGAAATTCTCATTATCATACCTTTTATCATAATCGTCATGGGTATGATAATGTCCTTGTGGTGACGTGCCCTTCGGGCACATTCCGGCATATGACCAATCCTTTCCTCCCTTATTAGGCGGAGTATAAAAGCAGCTCCCATCAGCATAACTACATAGCCTACCGGCATATTCCACACCTCGCCTAATTGAAGTCGGATTTATATCTCTGATTGCTTGTTTGCCTGCTACATTTACATTCGGGTACGGCACATTTGGCTCCAACCCCAACTGATCAACCAAATTCACCGGATCGCTCAAGACATACCCATAAAGATTGGTATCCCCTCCCTCAAATCCAATCGGGTCTTTAGCCGTCCACCGCCCCGTTTCCGCATCATAATCCCTAGCCCCAAACCGCACAAGGTTGGTATTACGGTCATACAGCCCACCGGCAAAGCCGAACGGCTGGAAGCCGGGATTGCTGTCCTGGATGACTTTGCCCCAGACATCGTAATCCATCTGCTGGATGACGGTGTTGGCCGCAATGTCGACAACCAACCTTGGGCTGCCAAGATGATCCTTGATGAACCGATAAGTGACGCCGCCTTTGATCATGAAGTCCGGCACGTTGGCACCGGTGGCGTAGATGAAGCGACTCAGGACAGTGCCGTTGCCGTCGAGTTCGGCGACGGGTTTAAGTTGATCCTGATACAGGAAGCCCTGCTCCAGCACGTTGTTGCGTTTTTTGCCGATCCTGCGGTTCTGGCCGTCGATCAGATAGTCAATGGCGGTTCCACCGGGCAGGATGACATGTCTCAGGTTGCCCAGTACGTCGTAGTTATAGCTGGTCGTCGCGCTACCTACAGTCTTGGTTTTGAGTTCGCCATTGGCGGTGTAGTCATAGGTCGCGTTGCTGTAGTCTAGCAGGCGATCTTGGGCATCGTAGTGGGCAATGGGCATACCGTTCAGGTCGGTACGGTTGCCGTTTTCGTCGTAGCCGTAGCTGGATTGTATT
>Ga0208511_100822_pt1 | contig 8751 bp, 10 predicted proteins | sample LakWasMet39_LOW7_2_FD_183879 | JGI IMG/M metagenome (GOLD analysis project Ga0208511, IMG submission 183879) | Freshwater sediment methanotrophic microbial communities from Lake Washington under simulated oxygen tension - Sediment Metagenome... | ecosystem: Environmental > Aquatic > Freshwater >...
CGTGGAGCATCATGCCGACGCCGGACTGGCCGGCGATCTCGTTCAGCGTCGCGGCCAGTCCGCCGCGCGTGGGGTCGCGCAGGCAGCGCAGGTCGGCACCGGTGGCGAGCATGTCGGCGATCAGGCCATGCAGCGCCGCCGTGTCGGATTCGATCGGCGCGTCGAAGGAAAGGTTTTCGCGCTTGCTCATGATCGCCACGCCGTGGTCGCCCATCGAGCCGGAAACGATCACGGCGTCGCCCGGACGCACCCGGCTGCCGCCGAGTTCGACGCCGTCCTTCAGCACGCCGACGCCGGTGGTGGTGATGAAGACGCCGTCGCCCTTGCCGCGCTCGACCACCTTGGTGTCGCCCGTCACCACCGGCACGCCGGCCTCGTGCGCGGCACGCGCCATGGATTCGACGATGCGCGCCAGATCGGCCAGCGGAAAGCCTTCTTCGAGCACGAAGCCGGCTGCGAGGTACAGCGGCGTGGCGCCCATCACGGCGACATCGTTGATCGTGCCATGCACTGAAAGGCAGCCGATGTCGCCGCCGGGAAAGAACAGCGGCGAGACCACGTGGCAATCGGTGGACATCACGATGCGTCCGGCGCGCCCGTCAACAGTCGGCGCCGGCATGACGGCGCCGTCGTTGCCCTGGCCCAGATATTCGTTGCCCAGGTGCCTCGCAAACAGCTCGGCAATGAGCTGCACCATGGCCCGGCCGCCCGAGCCGTGCGTCAGGTCGACCCGGCCCTGCTTGAGGTCGAGCGGGCGCGCATAGCCGCGCCGAATTTTCACCTGAGTCTCCGCCATTTAATGCATGTCCTTGTAACGACCGTAGCTGTAGTGCGCGGCGCAGGCGCCTTCGGAACTCACCATGCACGAGCCGATCGGATTCTCCGGCGTGCATACCGTGCCGAACAGCTTGCAGTCCTGCGGCTTCTTGACGCCGCGCAGGATCGCACCGCAGTCGCAGGCCTTGTTGTCGGGCACCGAGCGGTAGTCGAGCTTGAAGCGCCGCTCGGCATCGAAGGCGGCGTACTTGTGGCGTATCTTCAGCGCCGAATACGGCACCACCGACAGGCCGCGCCATTCGAATTCGCGGCGCAGTTCGAACACTTCGGCGACACGGTCCTGCGCCTTGAGGTTGCCATCGCGGCTCACGGCGCGCGAGAACTCGTTCTCCACCTCGGCGCGGCCTTCATTGACTTGCCGCACCAGCATCAGGATGGCCTGCATCACATCGAGCGGCTCGAAACCGGCGATGACGACGGGCTTGCGGTATTCCTCGGCGAAGAACTCGTAGGGCCGGCTGCCGATCACCGTGGACACATGCGCCGGGCCGATGAAGCCGTCCAGCGGCACGGTGCCCCACTGGCGCACTTCGGGCGATTCGAGGATGTTGCTGATCGCCGACGGCGTCAGGACATGGCAGCAGAGCACGCTGAAATTGCTCAAACCCTCGGCTTCGGCCTGCTGGATCGCGACCGCCGTGGGCGGCGTGGTGGTCTCGAAGCCGATGGCGAAGAACACCACCTCGCGCTCCGGATTGTCGCGCGCGATCTGCAGCGCGTCGATGGTCGAATACACCATGCGGACATCCCCGCCGCCCGCCTTGGCTTTCATCAGCGACAAGCCGTCGGAGGCCGGAATGCGCAGCGTGTCGCCGTAGGTGCACAGGATCACGCCGTGGTTCAGCGCCAGGTCGATCGCCATATCGACGCGGCCGATGGGCAGCACGCAGACCGGGCAGCCGGGGCCATGCACCATGTGCACTGCGGGCGGCAGCAGGTCGGTGAGGCCATAGCGGGAAATGGCATGGGTATGGCCGCCGCAGAACTCCATGAAGCTGTAGCTGCGGCCGGGCTCGACCTCGGCCCGTATGCTCGCCGCCAGGTTCTTCGCCAGTTCGCCGTCGCGGAACTCGTCGATGTACTTCACGGCGCCGCAGTTGCCCCCAATGCGCCCGCCTCGGCAAGTTCGGCAAACAAGGCCAGGGTTTTCTCCGCTTCCTCGGGATCGAGTTTGGTCAGCGCATAGCCCACATGCAGGATCACGTAATCGCCGACCTGCACATCCGCCAGCAGCGCCAGCGAAATCTCCTTTTTCACGCCGCCCAGATCGACGATTGCCGTATCACCGGCGCCGACTTCTACAACCTTGACGGGAATAGCCAAACACATTGATCAATGCTCCAGCAGGTGCATGGCGACCCAGGCCTGGCCTAGGGAAATCGCGGTGTCGCCGGGCAACAACTTCTTCGGCAACAGGAGTTCCATGTCGGTGGCGGGAACTCTCTCGACCAGCCCGGCGCGCAACAGTTTGTTGAAGAAACAGCCGCCGCCGCAGGCCAGGCGTCGAATGCCGGTCTCCTCGGCGGCGCGGACCGACCACTGCAGCAGCGCCGCCACCAGCGTGGCGTGAAACAGCGCCGCGCCGTAGCCGGTGTCCGGTTCGGACGACAAGGCTCCCAGCAGGTGCAGCAGGTCCAATTGGCCGTTCGCGTCGATGCGCCAGCCGCCCTCGAGCGGCGCCGGCCAGCCGTGCGTTTCGATGTGGGCCGCCGCCTGCTGCTCCAGCGCGATCGCGGCCTGCGCTTCGAATTCCATCTTCGGGCAAATGCCGAGCAGGCCGGCGGCTGCATCGAACACCCTGCCCATGCTGGAAGTTCGCGGGCTGTTCAAGCCCTTGGCCAGCATCGCGGCAATGATTTCCGCACCCGGCTGATCGGCAAAGCGTGTTGCGATTTCATCGCCGCGACCCAGATCGAACAGCGCGGCCGCCGCCATGCGCCACGGATCGCGCGCCGCGCGATCGCCGCCTGGCAGCGCCAGCGGCCGCAGGTGGCCGAGCCGCTCGAAGTGGGCCCCGTCGACACTGAGCAGTTCCCCGCCCCAGGCCTGGCCGTCGGTGCCGAGGCCGACGCCGTCGAGCGAAAGCCCGAGCACGGGGCCGCTGATGCCGTGTTCGGCAGCGACGGCGGCGATGTGGGCATGGTGATGCTGCACGCCGATGGCCTCGATGCCGAGTTCCGCCGCCAGTTGCACGGCAAACCGCGTCGAATGCAAGTCGGGATGCAGGTCGTGGGCGATGGCGGCCGGCCTTTGCCCCATGGCTTCCAGCGCCTGCAGCAGTTCGCGCGCCGTCGCCTCATGGGCAAGGCAGGCTTCAGCCCGGAACAGGTCGCCCACCGTGTGCGACACCCAGGCCTGGCCTCCCTGCGCCAGGCACACCGTGTTCTTGAACCACGCGCCCATGGACAACACGGGCGGCGCCGACCGCGCCAGATCGAGCTGATGCTCGACACAGGCCGGCGCGACGCTCCCCTTTGCGTTCATGAGCCAACGCGCTCCAGACGGGGCCTTTCGAACTCCGCGGCGCCGCGCGCAATCCACTCCAGCCAGGCGTCCATGCCTGCGCCGGTAGTGGCCGACACCTCGATCACCTCGATCGCGGGATTGACCCGGCGGGCGAACTCGATCGCGCGCGGCACGCTGAAACTCACGTACGGCAACAGGTCGCACTTGTTCATCAGCATCAGCGTCGCCGCGCGGAACATGTCGGGATACTTGATCGGCTTGTCCTCACCTTCGGTGACGGAGAGGATCACCACCTTGTGCGCTTCGCCCAGATCGAAGGCCGCCGGGCAGACCAGGTTGCCGACGTTCTCGATCATCAGCAGGGAATCCGCGGGCAGTTCGAGCTTGCCCATGGCATGGCCGACCATGTGCGCGTCGAGATGGCAGCCCTTGCCGGTATTGATCTGGATCGCCGGCGCACCGGTGGCGCGGATGCGCTCGGCATCCTGGCTGGTCTGCTGGTCGCCCTCGATCACCGCCACGCGCTGCCGGCCCTCGAGCATTTCAATGGTTTTGACCAGCAGCGTGGTCTTGCCCGAACCGGGGCTGGAAACCAGGTTCAGCGCGAAAATTCCGCCCACCGCCAGGCGCTGCCTGTTCTGTGCCGCATAGGCGTTGTTCTTCGCCAGGATGTCCTGCTCGATCTGCACCATGCGCTTGTTGCCGAGGCCCGGCACATGGGAATGGGCGGGGGCATAGCTGTGCTGGTGCGTGTGGACATGCTCGTGAGTCGCGCCTGTCCCGTGTTCGTGGTCATGGCCGTGGCTGTGCCGGGTGCCGTCCGCGTGCACATGCTCGTGTTCGTGATGGGCATCCACGCCGTCGATTCTCACTTCACCGTCGCCACAACCACACGTCGTACACATTGTCGTTCTCCTAGCTTTCATGCAGCAGTGGCGAGCGCCCCTGATGATGAAACACCCGAAGGGCGAATTGAAGGCCCGCCCCTCCCATCCTCCCCTCACGGGGAGGCTTCTGATTTGCTCGCTTCGCTCGGCTATCACTAATCGCTCCGAACGAGCTGATTCACGTTAAGCCACTTCCAGTTCCTTGACCCGCATTTCGGTGCCGCCGGTCACCTGCATCCGGTGGCCGCCGCACTGCGGGCACTCGCCAAACACCTCGGACATCGGCACGCTCACCGAACACTCCATGCACCAGCCCGTTCCGGGCAGCGCAATGATTTCCAAACGCGCGCCGTCCGCAATACTGTCACGCGTCACGGCGTCGAAGCAGAATTTCATGGCCTCGACCTCGACCCCGGACAGCTGGCCGATTTCGAGCCAGACCGTGGTGACTTTCGCAAATTCCTGCTCCCGCGCCGCATCCTCGATCAGCTGCAGCACGCCTTCGGCAAGCGACATTTCGTGCATCGAAGCTTACAACCCGTTGCGCACATAGTTGGCAAAGCGCCGGTCGCGCGTGGCGATGTGATTTCCGATAAAGGCGAGGGCATCGGTGGCCTCGCCCGCGAGCAGCGCGGAATCGCCCGCAGCGTGACGGGCGGCGATGGTCCGCAGGGTGTCCATCATATATACGTGATCGTCGACGTGATCCTCGTAGTCGTCATAGCTCTTGAGGCGCATCAGCAGTTCTTCCGACATGAAATGGGCCTCGCTGTAGGCAATCAGGCGATCGAGAATCTCGCCCACCACGGCGGCATCGCCGTTCTCGCCGACGGCAGCGCACAGCGCACGCAATAATTCGAGCTGAACCTCATGCTCGCGATCGGTTTCCGCGTTCGACGCGGCATTGAAATCGGAGATATTCGACATATTCATGCTCTTCGGGTTGCCGGGAAATGAATCAAGCCAAAGCTTAGCGCAAAGCGAGAAAGCGGCGGCGCGAAAGCGAGGGTTCGTCGGCGGGTTTCTGTGCCCTGGCCGCGGCTTCGGCCTTGGCTGCGGAAGTCAGCAAGGCGATCAGCGAAGCCCGGGCCGTCATGGTCGCTTCCGACTGGGAGGAGAACCTGCCCATCGGCGAGAACAGCGGACAACTCTGGTATTCGCCGAGTTCGGCCTCCTCGCTGCCGAGAAAGGCAAAGTCGCCGGCGGGAAACCTGACGAAACGGCGCTTGTTCTCACCGGTGGAAACCCAGTTCTCGGCGCTGCCGGGCACCAGCAGCATGCTCATGCACCAGGGAGTCACGACGATACCCAGCCAATGCCCCTGCCAGCGCTGAAAATCCACGGCTTCGACGGACAGAACCGGATTGAGGATGGGTACATCGGCCATCTGCTCCTGCTGGATGCGGAAAAACGCTTCCTCCACGGCATCGGCCGGACTGCGGTCGTGGATGCGGAAGTTCATGCCGCCTCGAAGCCTTCGCCCCAGCTGCGGGCGTCGCCCCCCTGTGTCATGAGCTCCTGCATCAGCGCCAGCGCTTCCCTGGCGCGCTCGGGGTCGACCCGCTCGAACGCGAAGCCGCCGGCCTGGATCAACAGGTAGTCGCCCACCGCGACGTCCTCGGTCAGCAGCAGCAGGCTGACTTCCCGCATCTGGCCAAAACACTCGGTGAGCGCCATGCCGTCGCTGACTTCGAGCACAAGGGAGGGGGCGGCGAGGCACATTTCAGGCAAGCTCCTTCGTCAAGGGCTCGAGCTCATAGCCGCGCGCTGCGAGCTCGGCGGCGGCCATCGCCGCCAGCACGGGAACCTTTTCGGCGACCGTCGGCGTCATTTCCATGCCCAGCTCCAGGGAAATCAGCTCGACGCCGAGCACCACTATTTCCTTCGGCATGGTGTCGAGCAGTTCGAGGCTGGCCAGAACGTCCGGCAACGCGATCTGGTGCGGCGACAGCTTGTTGCGGAAGAACACCGGGATTTCGTCGCCGGCGATCTTCACCACCGTGCCTGGCGCCGCGCCCGTCTTGACCACATCGAGAACGACCAGGAAATCCAGGTTGGACAGATCCTCGATCATCTCCATCCCCGAAGTGCCGCCGTCGATGGCAAGCACGTTTTCCGGCAGCTTCCAGCCCCGCTCCAGCGCCTCGACCGCGCGCACGCCGGCGGCCTCGTCGGTGAGGATGGTGTTGCCTATGCCGAGAACGACTGCACGCATGGAAGAAAACCCCGGATGGCGATGGCGGCATTTGCCGCCCCGATGATAAGGCCGTTCGCCCTGACGCTGGCCCCCGAAGGGAAAGTCCCCGGCGCGCAAGGCACTTTCGAACGGCCCTTCGACCGTTCGACAAGCTCACGGCTCAGGACGAACGGTATCGCGTTTGGCGCGACTAGACCACCTTGACGGTAAACGCCGTATCGCTTTCCTTGTCGGTGAGGTGGATGGCACAGGCAATGCACGGGTCGAAGGAGTGGATGGTGCGCAGCACTTCCAGCGGCTTCTCCGCATCGGCGATCGGCGTATCGACCAGCGATGCCTCGTAGGGCCCCGGCTCGTCCTTGTCGTTGCGCGGACAGGCGTTCCAGGTCGAGGGCACCACGCACTGGTAGTTCTTGATCTTGCCGTTGTCGATCACCACCCAGTGCGACAGCGCGCCGCGCGGCGCCTCGTGGAAGCCGACTCCCATCACTTCGTCCTTGGGGAACACCGGCCTGTTGAAAGTCGTCAGGTCGCCCTTGCCCATGTTGCCGAGCAGCAAGGTCCATTGGTCGGCCAGCAGATCGACATTGACGCAGCAGCCGATGGCGCGCGCGGCGTGACGGCCGATGGTCGAGTGCATGGCATCCAGCCCGACCTTGGTCTTGGCCAGCGCGGAAACCGTATCGAGTGCGGCCGTGGCGTACTTGGTGGTCGGCACATGGCCGGCGGCGAGGCCGTTGATGATGCGGGCCAGCGGCCCCACCTGCGCCACCTTGCCGTAGAAGGTCGGCGACTTGAGCCAGGAATACTTGGCGTCGTCCTTGAAGTCGGTGTAGTTCGGCTTCGTTTCGCCCTTGTAGGGATGCAGGGGGCCGGCCTTGTCGTAGTCGTACCAGGAATGCTTGACCGCCTCTTCGACGCCCTTGATCCAGTACTCGTCGTTGAAACTCTTGATCTGCTTCTGGCCGGCGAGGTTGCCGCCTTCGACAAAACCACCGGGGAAGGCGAACTGCGTGCCCTTGGTGTCGAGCGGAATGTCGGGCACCGACAGGTAGTTGGTGACGCCCTTGCCCACCTTGGTCCAGTCGGCGTAGAAGGCGCCCACGGCCGCGACGTCGATCAGGTAGACGTTCTTGACGAAGTCGGACAACTCGTCGATGAAGCCCTTGATCGCCATCAGGCGCTCGACGGTCAGCACGGCCTGCGAATCGGTCGCCAGCGGGTTGGCGACGCCGCCGACGGCGACGTTCTGGATGTGCGGCGTCTTGGCGCCGAGGATGGAAACGATCTTGTTCGCCTTGCGCTGCACTTCCAGCGCCTGCAGGTAGTGCGCCACGGCGAGCAGGTTCACTTCGGGCGACAGTTTCATCGCCGGATGGCCCCAGTAGCCGTTGGTGAAGATGCCGAGCTGGCCGCCATTGACGAAGTGCTTCAGCCGCTCATGTACGCGCCGCATTTCGTGCTTGCTGTTGAGGTGCCAGGAGGACAGGCTCTCGCCCAGTATCGCGGTCTTGTCCGGATCGGCCTTGAGCGCCGAGGTCACGTCCACCCAGTCGAGCGCCGACAGGTGATAGAAATGCACGATGTGGTCATGCACCGAATGCGCCAGGATGATCAGGTTGCGGATGTACTGGGCGTTGAGCGGAATCTCCATCTTCAGCGCGTTTTCCACGGCCCGCACCGAGGTGATGGCATGCACCGTGGTGCACACGCCGCAGATACGCTGGGTGATGGCCCAGGCGTCGCGCGGATCGCGACCGAGCAGGATCAGTTCGACGCCGCGCCACATCTGGCCTGACGACCAGGCCTTCTTGACGCGGCCGCCATCCACATCGACGTCGATACGCAGGTGGCCTTCGATACGGGTGATCGGATCAATCGTTATGCGCTTGGACATTTTTGTCTCCGTCCTTCAGTGGATGGCTTCTTCCCGTGGCAACACCGGGAAGCGTCGAGTGATGATGATGTAACCGAGAACTTCGACGGCGAACATGCCGGCCGTGACGAGAACCTCGGCCAGGGTCGGGAAATACGTGAAGCCGCCCGCATCGCCAATATTGGTCTCGTAGCCGATCAGAAATCCGTTCAGGCGCATCAGCGCTCCGCCCAGCATCAGCAGGATGCCGGCGAGGAACAGCCTGGCCGGATTGCGACGGTTGCTTTCGGCGCCGATCAGGATCAGCGGAGCGATGCAGCAGGCCATTTCCAGCCAGAACATCAGCGCTTCCACCGAAGGCACGAAGGCCTTGAATATCGCACCACGCACCACCAGGTCGCCCAAGCGCACGACGATGAACACCGCGAGAATGCCCAGCATGATCTTGGCCATCGGCGTCAGCATCTGCATCTCGATCTTGCGCCGGT